>ERZ773162.3-NODE-3-length-354492-cov-37.643869_pt1 | contig 354492 bp, 288 predicted proteins | sample MGYA00511113_ERZ773162 | MGnify/ENA primary metagenome ERZ773162 (study PRJEB29015, sample SAMEA2737807) | human gut metagenome | biome: human gut; feature: human-associated habitat; material: faeces | place: China | collected 2012 ... | reverse complement strand
TGACAAGGATGAATCGTGCCATTGTCGAAGCTAAAAATTTCAGCATCAGGCATTCTGAGGAGAATGGGTGAATGTGATACGATACTACATAATGTGGGAGAACGCTTAGTTCCGCTCAAACCCAAGATAGCGGGTGCCCTGAAAACTCAGCTTTCCAATGTCGCCCTCCACAAGCATTCCGTAGTCCGAACCACTTACGGTAAGTTCCATGCGGTCGCCGCTCTCTACCTGAAAGGTCACATAATAGGTCGTGAACGTATGCGCCATCGTATTGTCCGTATGGTGGTGAGAAACTTCCGTGCGCTTTGCCACCACCGTTGCCGGAACAGTCAGCCGCGGCGAATGGTTGTTTTTATTCCATGTGCTGATATTTCCGATGATGGTGTATAGGATCATACCCAAAACCACAAGGAACAGGATGGGAAACAGAATGCTGAACAGCATATCAAATCCAGCGTAAAACATTTTATTCCTCCAAGAGCTCTTCCAGCAGGTCTTTTACATCGTCCAGAAAGGATTCTTCTCCGAGGGTGTTCACCTTGAAGAACACCGCTTGACTGCCTCCTGCGGTGATGGCAGACAGCCGAATCGGACTGTCCGCATTCTGGAACATGGTCAGTGTCAGACTCAGGCGGTTGCCGCCCATCATGCTGTACCGTTCAAATACACGGACACTGCACCGGGCATCGCCCTCTTTGAAATCACTGCCTGCCTCTAAATCTGCCGACCAACTGCTGTCCGGGATTTCATTTTCCAGCTTCCGAAGCAGTTTGTCAAAATTCTTGTTTCGGATGGTCTTTTCAAAGATTGCCATAATGGTTCCTCCGTTCTGACAATTAAAAATCGGTCCCTTATTTTTGATACGAGCAGAGCCACAGGAAAATTGCGGAGAAATCGCTTGAAGAGAGAAATTTTGTCTAATTTGATTATAGCATATCTTTTGGAAGAACAAAATACTTTATGTACGCCGCCCGTAGGCGGCAAAAATCAGTCCAGTGGAAATTCCAGTTCGACAAACTCTGCATCGGTCAGCAGTTTCAGTTTTTCGATGACCTGTTTCGTGGATAAGCCCCAGCCGGGTGCCGGTGTTGTAGAACATGGAGATAATGCTCAGTCATCTCGGTGTCGGCATGGCTACATTGCCTCCATGGGCTGGATCTTGTTTATGCAGAAAAAGGGCCTTTGGCAGCAGCTGATCCACGCAGCCGCCGGATGTGAAAAGCTCTTCTTCACACTGGGTGGTTTAGTGTTGATGATGAGCCTGCACATTTTTTCCATTCATGCTAACCATCTACGATTATTTCCTCAATAGGTCGTTTTGCATTTTATGCCATGCAAAAGGCAGAATCAGATATAAAAAGTTCTTTCGTATGTAAAAGCCTTCAAAAACAACTTGAAACACTTTTGTTGCAATGGTACAATAATAATGTTATTTTATGGAAGCTCGGCGCAAAGCCCATGCGGACAGGCCGCGGGTGTGTGGATTCCTATGGGATGTGTAAGAATAGCTAGGGCAGCACTGCGCTACTGCACTTTCCGACAATGTGAGGGAGGTATATTTATATGATGAAAAAGATCTCCCGCCGCTCTTTTTTGCAGGTCTGCGGCATTACGGCAGCCACGGCGGCGTTGACCGCCTGCGGCGGCGGTAAGACCGAAACGGCTAAAAAAGACGATGTGCACGAAGCCATCACCTTTATGGCACCTTATAAGGAGATAGAAGCCTTTATTGAGCAGGTACACAGCGTTTACCCGGAAGTGAACATCGAGGTCGTGCCCTACAGCGGCGATAACACCACCACCTGTTTGCAGAATATGTTTGCGGCGGGCGACCTGCCGGACGTCTGCACCTTGACCTACTACGACCCCCGGATCGATCTGGTCTCCGACAAACTGCTGGACCTTTCCGGCTACGATTTTACGGATAACTATGTGGAGTCCCGTCTGCAGGACGTGTTCGACAACGGTGCCATCTACCTGCTGCCCTCGACCTACAACTGCTACGGCATCACCTACAACAAGACCCTGCTGAAAAAATACGGCTGGGAGCTGCCCAATTCTTTCGCTGAGCTGGAAGAACTGGCTGCAAAGGCCAAGAAAGCAGAGGTCGATCTCTGTCTGCCGCAGATCCAGTATCCGGGCTATGGTTTCCAGTATCTGTGCAACATTGCGGACGCCGATTTCCTCGGCACACTGGACGGCAGGCTGTGGCAGCGGGATTATCTGTCCGGTAAGGCGAATGTCAGCAATACCCCCGGCATGATGCAGGCAATGGCCTATGTCCAGAAGTGGAAGGACATCGGGATGCTGAACGACACCGGCGACGCTCTTGACGACAATGTGATCCGGCAGAGGATGACCGAGGGCAACACCCTGTTTCTGATGGGCGGCACCAACGGCATCGTGGAGGCAGACGGCAACGCCGATAAATACGGGCTGATGCCGTTTCTCTCGGAGGACGGCACCCAGAACGTTTTTGTGCTGAATGTGAACCGCTTCTACGGTCTGAATAAAAAGCTGGAGCAGGACCCCCAGAAGCTGGAAGATGCGCTCAAGGTGATGCGTGTGCTTTCCACCGTTGCAGGCACCAGCGCTCTGCAGCCCGCAACGGCGCTGAAAAGCAGTCTGCTGCCCTTCAAGGACGCAAAAGCGGACGGCACCTACTATGCCGACATCGCCGATGCCCTGAATGCAGGCAACACCGCGCCCTTTATCTATTCCGGCTGGGAAAACACCATCGTGACCACTGGCCTTAAAATGCTGGACTTCATGAAGGGCAATGCCACCATGGAAGATGTGATCCGTCAGCTGGACGAGGATCAGGATAGTGTGGTGAACAACACCCCGGATACCATCACTACCGTTACGGAGGAGCTTTCGCAGGAGGACTGCGCCATGCTGGTGGGCCGCTGCTTTGCACAGGCTACCGGCAGCGACCTTGCGCTGGTGTCGCTGAGCACATGGATCCCCGGCAACCCCACCGATCAGAACCATCACGGCGTAGCGGCCAAGCTGTACGCCAAGGACATTACGGATTACGACCTTTCGGTGATCCTGCCCACCGGCTGGAACCGCACCATCCAGACCGTTACCCTGACCGGGCAGCAGATCAACGACCTGCTGGCCACGGGCTACGATGCCTACGGCAACGGCAAGGGCTACCCCTATGTGCTGGTAAGCCCGGTGCAGCCGGATGCGGGCAAGACCTATCAGGTTGCCATCTGCGGTGTGAGCGACCAGTTGGCTGCGGAGACCACGGTCACAGACAGCGGCGTGGTGGGCATGGATGCTGCAAAAGCCTTCTTTGGTGCATACACCACCATCAGCCGGGCAGATACCGCATGGAGCTAGGGTGCGTCTGAAACAGAACGGACAGGAGATACCAGATGTGAACAACAACCTATATAAAAAGCTGCTTTGGGGCACCGGCTTTGTCAGCATCGTGTTGATCCTGACCCTTTTTATCATGAGCCAGACCTACATCCAGAACCTTGTCTACCATGAGCGGCTGAACCAGATGGAAGAGGTCACCCACCAGATGTTTCGCAGTCTGGAGGATGTGATCGACACTCACTGGGACGAGGTGAATGTACAATGCAATTATTTGTACTACACTCCGTTAAAGACCGATACCGAGTTCTATCGCTATCTGAAAAAGCTGTCGGAGCTTTCCAATTACCATGAAAGACAGATCGAACTGATTGCCGTGGACTCTGCCGGACATTACTATACTGAGAATGGCCGCATGGGGCTGCTGCGAGGAATGAAGTATTTGGAAAGCGCACCGCAGCGGGTCAGCTACGTTTCTAACTCGCTGACCGTGGACGACTCCCGGATGGTGTTTCTGGAACTGCTCTCCACCCCCATCACACTGCAAAGCGGAGAAAAAGAGATCACCCTGTGCTACTTTGGTATTTCGCAAAGCATGACCCAACTGAACGATTATTTCCGCTGTGATGCCTACGAAAATAACAACAGTGTCTATGTGCTGGACGACAACGGTTTCAAGCTGTTCAACGCCAATGATACCGAGCTGCTAAAGGGGCATAACGTATACACCGTGCTCTCCCGGATGTCCTATCTGCACGGCTCTTCCTTTGCGGAGGCAAAGGAGCGGCTTGACCGCACAGGCTCCTGTTATTCCAACGCCGTGCTGGACGGGACCGAGTATTTCTACGCCCTGAAGCAGATGGAAAACGCCCAGTGGACACTGGCGTTCCTTGTTCCGGCAGAATATGTGGCCGTGAATACGCAGAAGCTGGTCAGCATCGTCATGATCATCATCATCGTCATTGCAATGGTGTTCTCGGTCATAACAGTTTTTGTCGGCTGGTTTCTCCTGCGGCAAAAGCAGCAGCAGGAGCTGCAGGCAGAAAAAGAAGCGAACCTCCGTCTGGAGCAATACAACATCCATCTGACGCAGGTAAACGATGAGCTGCGGCAGGCACAGGACATTGCCGCAGAGGCGTTACAGTCCGCCGAGCGCGCCAGCAAGGCTAAGACGGACTTCCTTGCCAACATGAGCCACGATATCCGCACCCCCATGAACGCCATCATCGGCATTACCACTCTGATGAAAAACGAGCTGCACCAGCCGGAAAAGCTGGCCGAACATCTGGACAAGCTGGAAAACTCCGGCCAGTTGCTGCTGGGCATCATAAACGATATTCTGGACATGAGCCGCATCGAGAGCGGCAAGACCACCCTGAATGTGGAAAAAATGAATCTGCCCCAGCAGATCAGCCAGCTGGACAGCATCATCCGCCAGCAGGCAGGCCAGCGCAGCCAGACCTTTACGGTAAACACCCATCTGCAGCACGAAAACGTGCTGGCAGACCCCAACCGTCTGAATCGGGTGCTGATGAACATCCTCTCCAACGCAGTCAAGTATACGCCCACCGGCGGGCATATCCGGTTTGAGGTGGACGAACTGCCCCGAAACGAGCACTACGCCCGATACCGCTTTGTGGTGCAGGATGACGGCATTGGCATGAGCGAGGCCTACCAGAAGACCCTTTTTGACCCCTTTACCCGCGAGGAACGCTCCGGCACCAACAAGGTGCAGGGTACCGGCCTTGGTATGGCCATCACCAAGAACATCGTGGACCTGATGGGCGGCTCTATCAATGTGGAGAGTACCACCGGCAAGGGCACTCGCTTTGAGGTGGTGCTGGAATTTCCCGTTGATACCGAAGCAGATACGGTGCCAGAGGCACAGGTGCTCCCGGAGGAAGAGAAAGAAACTTCTCCTCTGTCCGGCATGAAGTTCCTCTGCGCCGAGGATAACGCCATCAACGCCGAAATTCTGGAAATGCTGCTGGAAGCCAATGGCGCAAGCTGCACCATCTGCTCCAACGGTCAGGAAATCGTGGATGCCTTTGCCAGCGTAAAGCCCGGCGAGTACGACATGATCCTGATGGATGTGCAGATGCCTGTGATGGACGGCTTGGAAGCCACCCGCCGCATCCGCAGCGGCGAGAATCCGCTGGGCAGAATCATTCCCATCCTTGCCATGACCGCCAATGCCTTCCTTGAGGATATGCAGAAGAGCAGGGAAGCCGGCATGGACGAGCACCTGTCCAAACCTGTGGATATCGCTGCGCTGGAGCAGACGGTAAAACGCTTCCGTGTTATCCCCCCGAAAATAAATAGCGGACAAGCGCGTTTCCGCAGAGGAAGCACACAAACGATGTGAATGATGCAGGAGAAGATTAGAACGTGAATACACTTTCCGAGATCGAGGAATATTACAAAGCGCGTGAGCAGCAGCTTTTGGAAAAACTTCATCAACAGGAAGCCGCTCTTGCTGCAATGCCTGACGGATATCCAAGCTGCCCTGAAAGAAGAATTACAGCAGCACAACTGAGCTGCGGATGCAATCAAAACAGGAGTATAAAAAGCCCGAATGAAACACAGAATCTCACGCCGTGCATTCCTGAACGGATGCACGCTGCTGGCGGCAGCTGCTGCCGTAAGCAGTCTGACTTCCTGCGGAGAAAAGGAAGCGAAAGACAGCGGTCTTGCACAAATCGTTGTGGGAAGCGACAGCTATCCACCTTATATCTATCTGAATAATGACGGTGTTCCCACCGGGATCGATGTGGAGATCGCCACCGAGGCGTTCCGCCGCATGGGGTATGCTGCCCGGTTTGAAACGATCAACTGGGAGCAGAAAACAAATCTTGTGGAAAGCGGCGCCATCGACTGCATCTGGGGCTGCTTTTCCATGGATGGACGCGAAGAGGTATACCGCTGGGCGGGGCCTTACATGGTGAGCCGTCAGGTGGTTGCGGTGGATGCCCACAGCAGCATCCGATCCCTCAGCGACCTTGCCGGCAAGACCATCGCCGTGCAGAGCACCGGCAAGCCGGAGGAGATCTTTCTCAGCGGCTCCGACCCGCGCATCCCGCAGACGGTGGAGGTGCTCAGCATCGAAAACCGCAGTGTGCAGTACGCAATGCTGGCCTGCGGCTATGTGGACGGCATCGCCGCCCACGAGACAGGCATCCTGCAATATATGAAGGACAATGCCATAGACTTCCGCATTTTGGAGGAACCGCTGCTGGTCACCGGGCTGGGCATCGCCTTTGCCAAGAACGACACCCGCGGGCTGGACAGCCAGCTGACCGATACCCTTGCGCAGATGCGCGCGGACGGCACGCTGGAGCGGATCGTTGGCCGATACCTTGAAAATGCTTCGCAGTATCTGGAGGTGGACACCATTGGCGCGTAAAAACAGAACCACCCCGGATAAAAGGATATGGACAGCCTATCTGATCATCGGCGTGCTCTTGATGGCCGGTGTTGCTTTTTTCTCCAGCTGGCGGGCAATGCGCACAGCAGAGGAACGCTTTTGCCAGACCCTTGAGTTTGTCAAATCCCAGTCCACCAGCTTTGAAAAGCACAACGATACCATCACGGCAAAGGCACTCCGCCGCACGGCGGTCGCAGTCCATCAGCTGGCAGAGAATCCTGCGCTTGACCTCTCCGACCCGCAGTGCCTGAACAGGCAGACAGAAAAGCTCTGGCTCACCGGCATTTCGGTTCTGGGACCGGATGGCACGCTCCGGTGCGAGTCCACGACCAACGGCATCGGCTATGACCGGTTTGGCGACCAGCTGAAAAATGACGCTGTTCTGGACGTTTTATCTTACCCGCGAAAGACCTATGTGAAGCGCGTCCTGCTGGAAGATGGCTCTGCTGTGGATGTTGCGGCGCACCGGGCAGAAAGCACAGAGCTGCTCCTGCTTGCCTACCGGTACACCCCGGCGGAATTTGTGGAGGAAACGGCGCTGTCCATCCAGAGCATACTGGATGGCTACCCGGCAGAAACCAGCGGCACGCTGTTCATCGTGCAGAACAATCAGGTCGTTGCCGCAAACCGCCCGGAGCTGATTGGGCAGGATGTTGCAGGCAGTCCGCTGGCGCAGGGGATCCGCAAAGCCGGGGCCGCAGAGAAGCTGACCTATACCCGGGACTGGAACGGCTCCGGCTGCTATTTCGGGATGTTCTGCCATGGCAGATCCTTCGATCTCTATGCGTACACGGATGAAAAAATAATCTTCCGGGAGGCGCTTTTGCTGATCCTGACGGTTCTGGTCGGCTACATCCTGCTTGTAATGATCCTTCAGCTGCTGCGCCGCCGCTCCGTGCAGGAGATGGAGCTGCAGAAAAAAGAGCAGGAGAGGAAGTACCAGACCCAGCTGGAGGAACAGAACCGCAAGCTGGAGATCGCGCTTCAGCACGAGGGGGCGGCAAACCGCGCCAAGCGGGAGTTCCTGTTCAATATGAGCCACGATATCCGCACCCCCATGAACGCCATCATCGGCTTCACCTCGCTGGCTGCGACCCATATCGACAATAGGGAACAGGTGCTGGACTACCTCAAAAAGATCTCCACCTCCAGCCAGCATCTGCTTTCCCTCATCAATGATGTGCTGGATATGAGCCGCATCGAGAGCGGAAAGGTAAAGATCGAGGAAAAAACGGTGCATCTGCCGGACCTCGTCCACGATGTGCGCTCCATCATTCAGCCCAATGTTTCGGCAAAGCGGCTGTCGCTTTTTATTGATACCATGGATGTGGAGAACGAGGATATCATCACCGACCCGCTGCGGCTGAACCAGATCCTGCTGAACATTTTGTCCAATGCTATCAAGTTCACTCCCACAGGCGGCATGATCAGCATTCGCATTGCTGAGAAAAACGGTGCGCCTGCGGGCCGGGCCTGCTATGAGTTCCGCATCAAGGACAACGGCATCGGCATGAGCGAGGAGTTCCAGAAGCACATCTTTGAGGAGTTCACCCGTGAGGAAAATTCCACCGTCAGCGGCATTCAGGGCACCGGCCTCGGCATGTCCATCACCAAGAACATTGTGGACCTGATGGGCGGCACCATCGCCATTGAGAGCGAGCCGGGCAAGGGCAGTGAGTTCATCGTGAACCTCTGCTTTGCGCTCAGCGGACAAAAGGTGGAGCTCAGACAGCTCCCGCAGCTGGAAGGGCTGCGGGCACTGGTGGCGGACGACGATACCGACACCTGTCTGAGCGTCAGCACCATGCTCTCCAAGATCGGGATGCGGCCGGAGTGGACGATCTCCGGCAGGGAAGCGGTGATCCGCACCCGGTACGCCATGGAGCAGGGGGATGAATTCAGCGTTTACATCATCGACTGGCTGATCCCCGATATGAACGGCATCGAGATCGTGCGGCAGATCCGCAAGGTGATCGGAAAAAGCTGCCCCATCATCATCCTGACGGCCTACGACTGGGCCGATATTGAAGAGGAAGCCCGCGCTGCCGGTGTTACCGCCTTCTGCGAAAAGCCGCTGTTCCTCTCGGAGCTGCGCAGGGTCCTGGCAGGGCCGTTTGGTGCAGAGCCTGCCTGCAGGCCGGTGCAGCTGAATGCGGAGGCCTTCAAAGGGAAAAAGATCCTGCTGGTGGAGGACAACGAGCTGAACCGTGAGATCGCAGTGGAGATCCTGAAGGAAGCGGGCTTTGAGGTGGAATCTGCCGAGGATGGCGAGATCGCCGTCCGGAAGATGAAGCAGGCGGCAGACGGACAGTATGCTCTGATCCTCATGGACATCCAGATGCCCAACATGGACGGCTATGAGGCAACGCGGCAGATCCGTGCTTTGCCGGATGCCGCAAAGGCGGGCATCCCCATCTTTGCAATGACGGCAAATGCCTTTGAGGAAGACCGTCAGAACGCGCTGAAGGCCGGTATGAACGGCCATATTGCAAAGCCGCTGGATATTCCGCACCTGCTGCAGGTCCTTGCAGAGGTACTGAAATAAACAGCGCCCAAAAGCAAAAGCACCCACAGCAAGGGTCACAGAGGTTTTGAACCTCCGGTGAGCAAATTGCTGTGGGTGCTTTATTTCTTATGCCTGAACGGCAGTTTCTGTGATGGTTGGTGTAGCAATTTAACTGTACCACAGAACGGCTCATTCGTCTTTTTTCACTTTGTGACACATCTATTGTAATCCTACACAGCTTTTATGGTTCAATATATGAAATTTTATTGAAAATTTTTCATGGTAGTGGTAAAATATTTTTATGTCTCTTTCATTCTGTGCCCCTTCGCGGTAGAGGGAGAGCGCAAAACAGAAAAGACGCAAAAATTGCGGCATCCTTTCCGTGGGTGGGTTTTACAGCGCACACTCTTGCGGGCGGTGATGTATGATCAGTAAGCCAAAGCAGCCAACCGCAAAACGATGGCTGCCCAAGAAGTGTGAGGAGAAGGATCGGATGAAAACAAAAACATTGCGCCGCCTATTTTCCATGCTTGCGGCACTGGTGATGGGGCTATCCCTGCTCACCGGATGCAGCGAAAAAAATGCGGAACGAACACAGGAGCAGGAAGACGCTCAGACTATTCAGGTGTATCTGTGGAGCACCAGCCTGTACGAAAACTATGCCCCCTATGTCCAGTCCCAGCTGCCGGACGTGAACATTGAATTCATCGTAGGCAACAACGATCTGGATTTTTACAAGTTTTTGCAGCAGAACGGCGGTCTGCCGGATATCATCACCTGCTGCCGCTTCTCGCTGCACGATGCGGCACCGTTGAAGGACAGCCTGATGAACCTTGCCATGACCAATGAGGCGGGCGCTGTGTACAACACCTACCTCAACAGCTTCAAAAACGAGGATGGCAGTGTGAACTGGCTGCCGGTGTGCGCGGATGCCCACGGCTTTGTGGTCAACCGCAGCCTTTTTGAGCAGTACGATATTCCCCTGCCCACCGATTACGCAAGCTTTGTAGCGGCCTGTCAGGCTTTTGAAAAGGTAGGCATCCGCGGCTTTACCTCCGATTATACCTACGACTACACCTGCATGGAAACCCTGCAGGGGCTTTCCGCTGCCGAGCTTACCACCACCGCGGGGCGCAAGTGGCGCACTACCTACAGCGACCCCGCCAGCACCGCGCGGGTGGGTCTGGACGACACCGTATGGCCGGGGGCGTTTGAGCGGATGGAGCAGTTCATTCAGGATACCCACCTTACAGCAGATGATCTTGCATTGAATTACGACGATGTGACCGGAATGTTCCGGAACGGAGAAGTTGCCATGTACTTTGGCAGCTCTGCCGGCGTGAAGATGTTTCAGGATGAGGGCATCGACACGATCTTTCTGCCCTTCTTCAGCCAGAACAGCGAACCGTGGATCATGACCACCCCCTATTTCCAAGTTGCCCTGAACCGGGATCTGGAGCAGGACACCGCGCGCCGCGAAAAAGCCATGAAGGTGCTGAACGTCATGCTCTCCGAGGAGGCGCAGAGCCGCATCGTTGCCGACGGGCAGGATGTGCTGAGCTACAGCCAGAATGTCCCTCTGCGCCTGACCGAGTACATGAAGGATGTGCGCGATGTGGTGGAAGAAAACCACATGTATATCCGCATCGCCTCCAACGATTTCTTTGCCGTTTCCAAGGATGTGGTCTCCAAAATGATCGCAGGTGAGCTTACCGCTGAGCAGGCGTATCAGGCCTTCAATGCCCAGCTCCTTGCCGATGAGGAGCCTGCCGACAACGAGACCGTGCTGACCTCCGGGAAGGCCTATTCCAACGTATTCCACGCAAACGGCGGCAGCGCTGCCTTCTCCGTGATGGCAAACACGCTGCGCGGCGTGTATGGCACCGATGTGCTGCTTGCCACCGCAAACAGCTTTACCGGCAGTGTGCTGCAGGCGGATTATAACCAGAAAATGGCAGCTTCCATGATCATGCCGAACGGTCTGATGTCCCGCCAGCGCACCATGACCGGTGCGGAGCTGAAAGAGACCGTCCACGCCTTTGTGGAAGGCTGCGAGGGAGGTTTTGTGCCTTTCAACCGTGGTTCTCTGCCAGTGGTCAGCGGCATTGCTGTGGAGGTAAAAGAGAATAACGGCAGCTATACCCTGACCGGCATCACCCGGAACGGGCAGCCGCTGGGAGATAACGACACCGTTACCGTGACCTGCCTTGCAACGGAAAAGCAGATGGAAGCGCTGCTTGCGAGCGACAGCGGCACGTCTGCGGGCGAAGATACGTGGGTAAGAAACACATGGCGCGATTATATCTCCGGCGGCGCAGCGCTTGCAGAGCCGGAAAACTACATGACACTGAGGTGAGCGGAATGGCAGACGAAAAGCACGAATCCAAACGCAGCTGCTATTTCCGGCACAAGTGGCTGCCTGCCGCCGCTGCCATCCTTCTTTTGGTCTTTCTGGCAGCCGGTTTCAGCTTCCGGTACATCTCGTTTATGTCGCAGACCATCTATCAGGAAAGCACCTCGCATCTGGAAGAGGTACTGTATAAATCCAATAGTATGCTGAAAGAGATGGTGCGCAAAAACCTGACCTATCTGCATCTGTGCAACGGCTTTCTGAAAAACACCTCGAATGAGGATGAAATTCAGGCCTATATCGAGGAAGCACAGCAGGCAACCGGATTTGTTAACTTCTACTTTCTTTCCTATGACGGCAACTACACGACAGTGACCGGGGAAACCGGCTACCTTGGCCTGCAGACCAATCTGGACGAAAAGCTCTCCGATGGCGAGGATATCGTCGTGAATACGGCGCTGCCCGGCAAAGCCCCGATGCTTGCGTTCATCTGCCCCGAAACGCAGGGCAGCTACCGGGGCTTTGCCTACGACGCTGTTGCCATCACCTATTATAATGATGCTGTGCTGAGATTGCTGGACAGCTCTGCTTTTCAGGGCAATGCCAGCAACTATGTGATCTACCCGGATGGGCGGGTGGTGATTGACAATTCCGTAAACCGCAAGGAAATTATTTACAACTTCATTGCGATGCTGCGCGACCATTCCGACCTTTCCGAGGAACAGATTCTTGCCCTTTCGGATGATTTTGCGCAGGGCCGCAGCGGAAACCTGCGGGTCAAACTGGGCGACACCAGTTATTATCTGGTCTACGAGGATACCGCGGTCCAGAACTGGACGATGGTGGGGCTTGTGCCGGTCAGCATCGTCAATGCCAGTCTGGATAAGCTGTGGTTCCACACGGTGCAGATCGTGGCGGGCATCGCCTTTGGCCTTGCTGTGCTGATCATCCTGCTGATCCTGCGCAGAAGCCATACGACCCTGCGCCGGAAGGACACTGAGATCCTGTACCGGGACGAGCTGTTCCAAAAGCTTTCGCTGAACGTGGACGACGTTTTCCTGATGCTGGACGCAAAGACCTCCAAGGTGGATTATGTCAGCCCCAACGTCGAACGGCTGCTGGGCATCCCGTGGAAAGAAGTGCGGCAGGATGCCCGTGCTCTGGCAGCGCTGCACCCGAAGGATGACCCGGATCGCGACAAGAACTTTCTGGAAGGACTGCTCAGCGGGCAGCAACGCGAATGGGATTTCGAGTTTGAGCATCGGGAGACCAAAGAGCGGCGCTGGTTCCATAACATCGCCATGGGCAGCGAGGTAGAGGGCAGGACCAAGTATATCCTTGTCTTGTCCGACCGCACCGCCGACAGGCAGGTGAATCAGGCACTTTCGGATGCCGTTGCAGCGGCCGAGACTGCCAACCGCGCCAAAAGCACCTTTCTTTCCAATATGTCCCACGACATCCGCACCCCCATGAACGCCATCATCGGCTTTACCACGCTGGCACTCAGCAACATTGACGATAAAGACCGGGTGAAGGATTATCTTGCCAAGACCCTCGCTTCCAGCAATCATCTACTTTCCCTCATCAACGATGTGCTGGATATGAGCCGCATCGAAAGCGGAAAGATCCATCTGGAAGAAGTGGAAGTCAACCTTTCGGATGTGCTGCACGACCTGAAAACCATCGTCAGCGGGCAGATCTACGCAAAGCAGCTGGAGCTTTATATGGATGCCATGGATGTGACCGATGAGGACGTCTACTGCGATAAGACCCGGCTGAATCAGGTACTGCTGAACCTGCTGTCCAACGCCATCAAGTTCACCCCGGCGGGCGGCACGGTCTCGGTGCGGGTGCGGCAGCTTGCCGGAGCGGTGCGCGGCTGCGGGCAGTACGAGTTCCGCGTCAAGGACAACGGCATCGGCATGAGCCAAGAGTTCGCCAAAAAGATTTTTGAGCCGTTTGAGCGGGAGCGCACCTCCACGGTAAGCCGGATCCAGGGCACCGGCCTTGGCATGGCTATTACCAAAAACATCGTGGATATGATGGGCGGCACCATCGAGGTGCAGACGGCGCAGGGCAAGGGCAGCGAGTTTATCGTTCGCGTGCCCATGCGTGCGCAGGCAGAGCACCGTCCGGTGGAAAAGATCACCGAACTGGAAGGCCTGAAGGCACTGGTGGTGGATGACGATTTCAACACCTGCGACAGCGTGACAAAGATGCTGGTCAAAGTGGGCATGCGTGCCGAGTGGACCCTTTCCGGCAAGGAAGCGGTGCTGCGTGCACGGCAGTCCATCGAGATGAGCGATGCTTACCATGCCTATATCATCGACTGGCGCTTGCCGGACATGAACGGCATCGAAGTCACCCGCCAGATCCGCAGCCTGAACAATGATACGCCCATCATCATCCTGACCGCCTACGACTGGTCCGACATTGAGGTGGAGGCAAAGGCTGCCGGTGTGACCGCCTTCTGCTCCAAGCCCATGTTCATGTCCGACCTGCGCGAGACCCTGATGAACGCCATCGGCCAGACACAGACGGATGCGGCGCAGGAGCTTCTGCCGAAAAAGGACACCAACTTCAAGGGCAGGCACATCCTGCTGGTAGAGGACAACGAGCTGAACCGTGAGATCGCGCAGGAGATCCTGTGCGAGTACGGCTTCCGGGTCGATACGGCTGAAAACGGTGCCGTGGCGGTGGAAAAGGTAAGCACTGCCGCACCGGGCAGCTATGATCTGGTGCTGATGGATGTGCAGATGCCGGTGATGGACGGCTATACCGCCACCCGGCAGATCCGCGCACTGGGCGACCCTGCACTGGCAAAGATCCCGATCCTTGCCATGACTGCCAACGCATTCGATGAAGACCGCCGCAATGCCTTGGAAAGCGGCATGACCGGCTTTTTGTCCAAACCCATCGTGATCGGCGACCTTGTGCAGGAGCTGCGCAAGATCCTGTGACCAACTCATCATTGACAAACCTACATTGTGAACTCAAGGAGCCTGTCCAAAAGAAAGCATAAAAATGCGTATAACGCCCTATGAAATGGTGTCACGGGGCGTTTTATTTTGTCTTGTTTTGTGGGCGATGTTGCGGTTTATGTTGCGGTTTTGCGAAAACTTGCGAGACTAAATAAAAAAATCCTACGAAATTACGATTCTAAACGTAAATTCGTAGGATTTTTGGAGCTACTGACCTGATTCGAACAGGCGACCTGCTCATTACGAGTGAGCTGCTCTACCAGCTGAGCCACAGTAGCAGATAAAATTTTCTTACATGTTCTGCAACGAGAAATATTCTATCATACTTCCTGTGCGCTGTCAAGATTTGATTTTGCGGCAGAACAGGTGCAAATAGTCTGTGACGCAAAAATATAACTGCTCTCCGAGAAAAAACTCGAAGAGCAGCCTTGCACACAAGAAAAATCAGTTGAACAGCTTACGGCCGATCCAGATGCAGATGCAGGCACCCACAACGGAAACGAGGATCTCACCCACGATGCCGGTAGCGCTCAGACCGATCAGGCCGAACACGATGCTGCCTACAAAACCGCCCAGAATGCCCAGCACGATATTGCGCACGGTGGAAGTTTCGCTGCCCATAATGCGGCCGGCGATGTAACCAGCCAGAGCGCCGATCAGCAGACTGAAAATAAAACCAAACATAATATTCTACCTCCTGAGTTTTAAAGCTCTGCGCTCTGCCCGGCGGTTTCCCGGGCAAAGCGGCAAATATCCTTCAAACAACATTTTTCGCATTCTGGCTTGCGCGCATTGCACACTGCCCGACCATGCATCACAAATCGGTGGCACAGGTCGCTGCCTTCTTCCGGAGGAACGATCTTCCACAGGGCCATTTCCACCTTCTGCGGTTCCTTAATGCCGTCCACAAGGCCGATCTTGTTGCACAGCCGGATGCAGTGGGTGTCTGTTACGATAGCAGGCTTGCCAAACACATCACCCATGATAAGGTTTGCGCTCTTGCGGCCTACGCCGGGCAGGGCAAGCAGCTCTTCAAAGGTGGTGGGCACCTGACAACCGTATTTATCGCGCAGCACCCGCATACAGGCGGAGATATCCCGCGCTTTGGAGTGTCCCAACCCGCAGGGCTTGACGATGGCTTCAATGTCTTCGGGTTCCGCAGCAGCCAGCGCAGCAACATTGGGATATTTGGCAAACAGGTCTTCCACCACAATGTTCACGCGGGCATCGGTGCACTGGGCTGCCAGACGCACGCTGACCAGAAGCTGCCAGGCGTGGTCATAATCCAATGTACAGCCGGCATCTGGGTATTCTTTTTTTAACCGGTCAATCACTTCCAGCGCCAGCGCCTTTTTTGCAGTAAGGTCTTCTGGTGCTTTTTTGCGAACAGGCATTTCATCCACTCCCATCGACAAAAGCTGATACGATAATACCATGTTTTGCGTTTTTTGTAAACTGCGGGTAAAAATTATCTGAGAATGATTTTCAGATAAAACCTTGCTCTTACTGCCAAAATGCGATATACTATAGAAAAATGCTGGGGGAATCGCGCCTCGGTACGGGAGGAGGAAAACACGATGAACGAACCACTGGCACAGCGTCTGCGGCCCAAAACACTGGCAGATGTCTGCGGTCAGCAGCATCTGTTGGCACCGGGCAGGGTGTTCCGCCGTACCATCGAGAGCGGACGCATCCCGAACATGATCTTCTACGGCCCGTCCGGTACCGGAAAAACGACGGTGGCACGCATCATTGCAGAAAACAGCGGTATGACGCTGCATAAGCTCAATGGCACTTCCTGCGGCACCGGGGACATCAAGGCGGTGCTCAAGGATATCGGCACGCTGGCAGGTGCGGGAGGCATCCTGCTGTATCTGGACGAGATCCAGTACCTGAACAAAAAACAGCAGCAGAGCCTGCTGGAATGCATTGAGGACGGCTCGGTGACGCTCATTGCATCCACCACCGAAAATCCATACTTCTACATTTATAATGCGCTGCTGTCCCGCTGTACGGTGTTTGAGTTCAAATCACTTTCGGCAGCGGATGTGGAGCGTGGGGTGCACAATGCACTGAAAAAGCTTTCGGAAGGGGAGAGCACAAAGGTCTGCATGGACGAGAATGCCTGTGCCTACCTTGCCGAGAGCGCAGGCGGCGACCTGCGCAAGGCGCTGGGCTGTCTTGATTTTGCGGTGACGGCAGCTCCCATTGAGGATGGGGAAAAGCACATTACGCTGGAAATGATCCAGCAGGTCACCCGCCGCACTGCCATGCGGTATGACCGGGAGGGCGATGACCACTACGACATCGTGTCAGCCTACCAGAAGTCCATGCGCGGCTCCGACCCGGATGCGGCGCTGCATTATCTGGCCCGTCTGCTGGAAGCAGGAGATCTGCCCTCGGCCTGCCGTCGCCTGATGGTATGTGCCTGCGAGGATGTGGGCCTTGCCTATCCACAGATCATCCCCATTGTGAAGGCGGCAATTGATGCCGCCAACATGGTGGGCCTGCCGGAAGCACGGCTCCCGCTGGCAGATGCCGTCATTCTGGTGGCCACCAGTCCCAAGTCCAACAGTGCCCATGATGCCATCAACGCGGCCATTGCGGATGTGCAGGCGGGCCGTACCGGGCCGATCCCGCGCCAACTGCAGAACAAGCACTACGACGGTGAGGATGCTCTGGTGAAGGGCCAGAACTACAAATACGCCCATGACTACGACCATCACTGGGTGGAACAGCAATACCTGCCAGATGCCATCAAGGACGTAAAATATTATACCTTTGGCGATAACAAAAATGAGCAGGCGGCCCGTGCCTACTGGGCAAAGATCAAGGGCGAAGAGAACGTCTGAGCCACGCCTTACACCCAAAACCCAAAAACAAAGAAAAAGGAGAACGATATGCGATATTCCAAACAGCGTGAGCTGGTCATGCAGACGGTGCAGAACCTGTGCGACCACCCCACCGCCGAGGAAATTTATGATGCTGCGGTCAAGGAATGCCCGGGCCTGAGCCTTGGCACCGTATACCGTAACCTGAATAGTCTGGTGGATGCGGGCCGGGTGCGCCGGGTGTCCATTCCAGGCAAGGCTGACCGCTTTGACCACACGCTGCCCTGGCACAGCCATCTGTACTGCACCGTGTGCGGCAGCGTGACCGATGCCGAGGTGGACGAAAAGCAGGTAATGAAGCTGGTGAAAAACCAGAAGGGCTATGTGCAGGACTGCGCTGTTGTGCTGATCGGCGTATGCGAGGCCTGCTGCGAGAAGCAGGCGCAGGAAAACGCCCACTGAACCATAAAATTTGCACGGAACCTCTTGCCCGGAGCGTATAAACAGGGTATACTATAGAGAAGGCTCTTTTCAGAAAGTGCAAGTAGATTTTCGCCGCACAGGGCGCTTCGGCCCGGCGGAGAAGGATGGTTTGATTGGAATACATTAGTTTTGAACATAATAACATTGCCGCTGAGCTGGTAAAGCAGTTCTATGATACGCCGCCGCTGGCCTTTGTGCACAGCTATGGCTGTCAGCAGAACGTGAACGACGGCGAGCGGATCAAGGGTGTGCTGATGGACATCGGCTATGGCCTGTGCGATAAGCCCGAGGATGCAGACCTGATCCTCTTCAACACCTGCGCCGTGCGTGAGCATGCCGAGCAGCGTGTGTTCGGCAATGTAGGTGCCCTGAAGGGACTCAAGGAAAAAAAGCATGATCTCATCATCGGCCTGTGCGGATGCATGGCCAACCAGAAGCACGTGGTAGAAAAGCTGCGCCAGAGCTATCCTTACGTTGACCTTGTGTTTGGCGTGGACGGAATCGATACCCTGCCGCAGCTCATTGCCCAGAAGCTGCAGAAGCATAAGCGTGTGCTGATGGAGCCCGCCCAGCGCCCGGTCATCGTGGAGAATATCCCCATCCGGCGTGAGAGCGAGTTCCGCGCATGGCTGCCCATCATGTACGGCTGCGACAACTTCTGTACCTACTGCATCGTGCCTTATGTGCGCGGCCGCGAGAAGAGCCGCAAGCCCGGTGATATCCTTGCCGAGTTCCGCGGTCTTGTGGAGGCAGGCTATAAGGAGATCACATTGCTGGGACAGAACGTCAACAGCTACGGCAAGGGTCTGGAAGAAAAGGTGGACTTTTCTGATCTGCTCAACCTGCTGTGCACGGTGCCCGGCGATTATCACATCCGCTTTATGACCAGCCACCCCAAGGATGCCAGTCACAAGCTGATCGACACCATTGCCGCCCAGCCGAAGCTGTGCAAGCACCTGCACCTGCCGGTGCAGTGCGGCTCCGATGAACTGCTGAAGAAGATGAACCGCCACTACACGGTGGAGCAGTACATGGAGCTGATCGAATACGCCCGCAAAACGGTGCCCGGCATCACTTTTTCCAGTGACATCATCGTTGGCTTCCCCGGCGAGACCGAAGCGGACTTTGTAAAGACGCTGGAACTGGTGCAGAAGGTGGGCTATATGCAGCTGTTCACCTTTATCTATTCCAAGCGCACCGGCACCAAGGCCGCCGATATGCCGGACCCCACCCCCCGCAAGGAAAAGACCGACCGCATGACCCGCCTGCTCAAGGTTCAGGACGAGATCGCCATGGCACTGGTCAAGGCGCAGGTTGGTCAGACTGTGAAGGTACTGGTAGAGGGCTTTGGCCGCAATGAGGGCACCCTCTCCGGCCGTCTGGACAACAACCTGACGGTGGAGTTCACGGCAGACGCTTCCCTGATGGGCAGCTATGCCAACGTACATCTCACGGGCGCACGGGCGACTGTGCTGCTGGGTGAGCTTGCCTGAGTGATTCCGGGGCAGTGCCCCTGAACGTATAAATAAGAAGGAGACCATTCAAATGGATTGCATTGATCTTTTCAAGCGCGCAGCCGTTGCGCTGCAGACCGATAGCCGCTACCTCGTTCTGGATCAGACCCGCAAGGCAAACGATAAGGACGAAGAGCTGCAGAACCTGATCGGCGAGTTCAACCTCGCCCGCATGGATCTGAACAATGAGATCGGCAAGAGCGAGCGCAACGATGCCCGCATCGCCGAACTGAACGAAAAGGTGAACAGCCTGTACGGCCAGATCATGGGCAACGAGGGCATGGTGGCTTACAACGAGGCCAAGCGTGACTGCGAGAACCTCGTGAACTATATCGATGCCATCATCAACACTGCCATGAATGGCGGCGACCCCATGACGGTACAGGAGCCTTCTGCTTCCTGCACCGGCAGCTGCTCCACCTGCGGCGGCTGCCACTAAAACCGGCAAAAACAAAACGCGGCTGTGCAAAACAGACCGCGTTTTGTTTGCAAAAGCGGTTACAAGCCGCAAACTTGTGCACAGAACCATAGAACGGGAGAGAGGGTAAACCATGGCAGAGCTGTCGCCCATGATGCAGCAATATCTTGAGATCAAAAAACAACATAAGGACGAAATTCTGTTTTACCGCATCGGCGATTTTTATGAGATGTTCTTTGACGATGCCCTGACGGCATCCAAGGAACTGGATCTGACCCTGACCGGCAAGCAGTGCGGCATGGAAGAGCGGGCACCCATGTGCGGCGTGCCCTTCCACAGCTACGAGGGATATGTGGCGCGGCTGATCGCCAAGGGCTACAAAGTAGCCATCTGTGAGCAGGTGGAAGACCCGGCCAAGGCCAAGGGCCTTGTCAAGCGGGACATCATCCGCGTGGTCACACCCGGCACGGTCATTGAGAGCAGTATGCTGCAGGATGACCGCAATAACTATATTGCCAGTATCTTCCTCAAAGGAAAGAAAGCAGGTTTGTGCTTTGCGGATGTCTCTACCGGTACGGCCCATATCACAGAGCTGAATGCAGACAAGATCGCCCCGGCGGTCATTACGGAGCTGTGCCGCTACCATCCCAGCGAAGTACTGATGAATCCGGGTCTGCTGGACTGCCGCGAGGTGACGGCGTACATCAAAAAGAATATGACTTGTTCGGTGGAGCTGATCGAAGAGGAGCGCTATGCACCGGGCCTTATGGCGGCATCGCTGGAAAACCAGTTTGGCCGCGACTGGGCGCAGACCACCGGCATTGCAGCGGACGGCCTTGTGCGCTTTGCCATGGCGGCACTGCTGGAATATCTGCACGATACCCAGATCAAGGGCGTGGAACGTCTGAAAACGGTCATAACCTATAATAAGGCCCAGTTCATGCGTCTTTCGCCCGTGACCCGCGCCAATCTGGAGCTGACCGAGACGCTGCGCGGCCGCGAAAAGCGGGGCACGCTGCTCTGGGTGCTGGATAAGACCAGTACATCCATGGGCAAGCGTATGCTGCGCAGCTGGATCGAGCAGCCGCTTATTTCCAGTGCACTCATCAACCACCGCCTGAACGCTGTGGAGAGCCTTGTCAAGCAGACCATGGCCCGCGGCGACCTGACCGAAGAGCTGGGTTACATTGCGGATATGGAACGCCTGATGACCCGCACGGTTTACGGCTCTGCCACACCCAAGGAGATCTATACGCTGGCCCAGACCTGCGACCGGCTGCCCGGCCTGCGCAGGCTGGCTGAGGCCTGCGGCTGCCCGGAGCTTGCTGAACTGGCAGTACAGATCGATCCGTTGGAGGACATCAAGGCCCGTATTTATGCGGCGGTGGACCCGGAAGCGCCCTCTACCCTCAAGGATGGCGGTGTCATTGCCAAAGGCTACCATGCCGAAGTGGACGAGCTGCGTTCCATCCGCGACAATACCAAGGGCGTTCTGGCGCAGCTGGAAGCCCGCCTGCGGCAGGAGACCGGCATCCCCAAGCTGAAGATCGGCTATAACCATGTGTTTGGCTACTTCATCGAGGTAAGCAACTCCTATAAGAACATGGTGCCGGAGACCTACATCCGCAAGCAGACCCTGACTTCCGGCGAACGCTACATCACGCAGGAACTGAAAGAGCTGGAAAGCAAGATCTTAGGTGCCCACGAACGGCTCATCACGCTGGAGCACCGCCTGTTCAGCGAACTGCTGGAAAGCATCAGCGCTCAGCTGGACCGCATCCAGCGCACGGCCAATGCGGTGGCCCAGCTGGATGTGCTCACGGCGCTGGCGCAGGTGGCAGCGGAAAACAACTACTGCCGTCCCATCGTGGACGACAGTGACGAGCTGACCATCACCGAGGGCCGTCACCCTGTGGTGGAGCAGATGCTGAAAGGCAGCATGTTTGTACCCAATGATACCACCCTGAACTGTGGTGCAGACCGCTGCCTGATCATCACCGGCCCCAACATGGCAGGTAAATCCACGTACATGCGCCAGAATGCACTGATCGCGCTGATGGCGCAGATCGGCTCCTTTGTACCGGCTTCCAGCTGCCATGTGGGTGTGGTGGATGCCATTTTCACTCGCATCGGTGCGTCGGACGACCTGTCTGCCGGTCAGTCCACCTTTATGGTGGAGATGACCGAGGTAGCGGAGATCCTGAAAAATGCCACCGCCAAAAGCCTTGTGGTGCTGGACGAGATCGGCCGCGGCACTTCCACTTTTGACGGCATGAGCATTGCCCGCGCCGTAGTGGAGCACATTGCAGACCCCGCCAAGGGCCTTGGCTGCAAGACTCTGTTTGCCACCCACTACCACGAGCTGACCGAGCTGGAAGGCGGCGTGGACGGCGTAAAAAACTACAATATTGCAGTAAAAAAACGCGGCGAGGACATCACCTTCCTGCGCCGCATTGTGCGCGGCCCGGCGGATGACAGCTACGGCATCGAGGTGGCAAAGCTGGCAGGCCTGCCCGGCAGTGTGACCCGCCGCGCCCATGAGGTGCTGCGCGCACTGGAAGCAACTGCACCTAAAAATAAAGTAGAGCAGATGGATTTTGATGCCCTGCAGGAGTATAACTCTCCGGCTGTGCCCAGCGAGATGATGGACAAGCTGGAAGCTCTGGATGTGGAAACACTCACCCCCATTGAGGCTTTGAACTTCCTCTACGAGCTGAAAAAGACCCTGAAGGGCAGCCTGAACAGATGAAACTGCTCTACCTGACCCAGACCATACAAGGAGGGAAAACACCATGGCAGTGATCCATGTTCTGGATAAGCACACAGCCGAGCTGATCGCAGCCGGTGAGGTGGTCGAGCGTCCGGCATCCGTTGTTAAGGAGCTGCTGGAAAACTCCATTGATGCCGGTGCCACGCAGGTGACCGTCAGCATTGAATCCGGCGGCGTCAAGCTGATCGAGATCAGCGATAACGGCACCGGCATTGAGGCAGAATATATCTCCACGGCGTTTATCCGCCACGCCACCAGCAAAATTGAAACACCGGACGATCTGACCAACATCCATACGCTTGGCTTCCGCGGTGAAGCACTGGCATCCATTGCCAGCGTGGCCCGTGTAGAGCTGACCACCCGAACAGAGGTGGACGAGTTTGCCACGGTCTACCGCATTGAGGGCGGGGAAGAGGTCTCCCGTGAGCCGGGTGCCAGAGCTGTGGGCACTACCATCCGGGTAAAGGATCTGTTTTACAACACGCCTGCCCGCATGAAGTTCCTCAAAAAGGACTCCTCCGAGGGCACCTTTGTGTCGGATACAGTTACCCATGTAGCGCTCAGCCACCCGGAAGTCAGCGTCAAGTTCATCCGTGAGGGCAAGCTGCAGTATGTCACGCCCGGCGACGGCCAGCTGCGCGGTGCAGCCTATGCGGTGCTGGGCCGGGAGTTCAGCCGGGACCTCATTGAGCTGAAAAATCAGGAGGGCGTGTACCGCATCACCGGTCTGGTCACCCCGCCCAAAAGCTGCCGCGCCAGCCGAAGTATGCAGCATTTTTACATCAATGGCCGCTATGTGCGCAACCGCACCATGATGGCCGGTATGGAGATGGCGTTCAAGGGTACCATGATGCAGGGCAAGTTCCCGGGCGGCATTCTGCTGCTGGAAATGCCGGCCGACCTTGTGGATGTCAATGTGCATCCGGCCAAGATCGAAGCCCGCTTTGCCCGCGAAAATGATGTCTTTGATGTGGTGTATCATGCCGTCAAGCTGGCCTTGGCTCAGCCCGGCACCGGTGAACGGCTTTTTACCTTTGAAGCAGACAAAGAAGAAAAAGCTGAAAATTCAAAAAAAGACACTGATATAATCAAAAATGATGTAAAGAATAATAGCTTTACAGGCCTTTCTGCGATCATTCGGGGACAGGCAGACCCGGGCGTTCTGCCACAGCAGCACTGGGAACCGGCAAAACCCGCCGCAGCACCGCAGCAGCCTGCCCCGGCTGCTGCAATGCAAATACCGACAGCACCCAGTGAGCCGCGCTGGAAAGGCAGTGCTCAGAACGAGGATATGCTGGATCCGTTCGTGACCCTTCACAGCCCGAAGCTGGAAACGACAAAGGCACCAGAGCCGTTCCGTGCGGCGGCAAGTGAAACGCAGCTGGATGTGGAACCGGAATTTGGTGAGACAAAACTGCATTCGCCTCAGGACCATATGGCAGCGTGGAACCCTGCGCAGGAAGCGCCAAAGGAAGAACCTGAGAGTGCACCCTGTGCAGAAACAGAACCGGATGCGCCGGAAGCGGCAGAACAGGAAACTGTACTGGCCGAGCCGGAGCAGATGAACTTTGATCCGACGGCGGATCAGCCGGAACCGCTGCGCTATGTGGGCGAGGTGTTCAGAACATATATCCTTGCAGAACGCGGCGACGAGCTGTGCCTGATCGATAAACACGCTGCCCACGAGCGCCAGCTGTACGAAAAACTGGCCGCGAACTATGGCAATGTGCCCAGCCAGATGCTGCTGGAGCCTGCTGCCATCGACCTTGCTGCGGAGGAAAAGCAGGCCCTGCTGGATAACATTCCTCTGCTGGAAAATGCGGGCCTTGAGATCGCGGACTTTGGCGGCAATACCGTGGTGCTGCGCGCGGTGCCCGCAGATGTGGAGCCGCAGAATGCCGAAAGCCTGCTGGTGGAGATCGCAAATAAGCTGCTCAAGGGCGGCCATGATGCGCTGAACGAGCACACCGAGTGGGTGCTGCATTCTATCTCCTGCCGTGCAGCCATCAAGGCGGGGGACAAGTCCTCGCCGCAGGAACTGCTGGCGCTGGCCGAAAAGATCCTTTCCGGCGAGGTGCCGCCGTTCTGCCCGCATGGCCGCCCCTGCGTACTCAAATTGACCCGGAAGGAGCTGGAAAAGCAGTTTGGACGCATCGTATAAACATCCCGTGGTGGCCGTCGTCGGCCCTACCGCAACCGGAAAGACAGCGCTGGGCGTAGAGCTTGCAAAACATTTTTCCGGCGAGGTCATCAGCTGTGATTCCATGCAGATCTATAAAGGTCTGGACATAGGCACGGCAAAGGTGACACCGGAGGAGACCTGCGGTATCCCGCATCACGGCGTGGACATCCTTACACCGGACAAGGCTTTCAGCGTGGCAGACTTTACCGCCATGGCCGGAAAGCTGGAAGAAGAGATCTCTGCCCGGAAGAAGCTGCCCATCCTTGTGGGCGGCACAGGGCTGTATGTTCAGAGCTTTCTGTATGGGGTGCGCTTTACAGAGGAAAAAGCACCTGCCGGTCTGCGGGAGCAACTGGCGGCGGAACTGGCTGCAAAAGGCGGTGCTGCCATGTACGAAGAACTGAAGCAGGCCGACCCGGAAGCTGCTGCGGCTATCCACCCGAACAATCAGGTGCGGGTGCTGCGCGCACTCGAACATTATCGTGCCACCGGCAAAAAGCTGAGCGAACAGAAGGCGGAGTCTCTCCCACCGGAGCGGCCCTACCGCAGCCTGATCCTCGGTCTGGATTTCCCAGAGCGCGCGGTACTTTACCGCCGCATTGACCTGCGTGTGGACAAAATGCTGGAAGCGGGCCTTATAAAGGAAGCGGAGCATGTCTGGCAGAACCGGGAAAGCTTCCGCACGGCAGCGCAGGCCATCGGATACAAGGAGCTCTTTCCGTATTTTGAGCAGACAGCTCCACTGGAAGCTTGCACGGAAAAGCTCAAGCAGGCGTCCCGCAACTATGCCAAGCGCCAGTTGACCTGGTTCCGCCATATGGACGGTGTGGTCTGGCTGGATGCCGGTGCACCGGATGCAGTGCAGACTGCCATCCGCAAAACTAGCGAATTTTTAGCGAAAGGATGATCGATATGCCGGATGAGACCCAGAAGGAACGCCATGCGCCGCATGTGCTTACCACTCTGGCAGGCGTGCTGATCGCGTTTCTGCTGCTGGCAGCAATTTATGTGGTGTATCAGGCCGCACATATCCTGTTCCCGCAGAATGTTTATGAGACTGCGCTGCCTGCGGTCATTTCGGATACGGTGGAAGCCGACGGAGTTCTGCTGTTCGACGAAAGCTATGTGGCAGGCAGCGGAAACCTTGGATATCTTGCTGCCGACGGCGAGCGCGTTTCAGCGGGCACCGCAGTGGCAGAGGTGTACAGCAACGCTTCGCAGGCTTCGCTGCGCCTGCAGCTGAACCAGCTGAATGATCAGATCGACCTGCTGCAGAAATCGCAGAACACTTCTGCGCTGCAGCTGGATACCCTTTTAAAAGAACGTTCTTCTGCGCTGTATGACCTGCTGGATACGCTGGACGACAGCGATTATGAAGCGGTGGATGATGATGCCAATGCCTACCTGCTGGCCCAGAACAAGCTCTGGGTGGTAACGGGCGAAGCTGCAAACTTTACCGATCAGATCACTGCGCTGGTCCAGCAGTCCCAGAGCGTGCAGGCGCAGCTGGGCAGCCCGGCGCAGATCACTGCACCGCAGACCGGCTATTTTGTGCGCTCTTCCAGCAGCGGACGGCTCAATGCCAGTGCCGATGATATCCTTGCACTGAACGCACAGGAGTTGCAGGGCTATCTGCAGTCCGACCCAGTGCTGGCACTGGACGGCTGCGCCGGTAAGATCGTGGCAGGGTTCACATGGCGCTATGTGGGCGTGTGCACTGCAAAGCAGGGCGAAAAGCTGCTGGGTCAGAACGGCAAGCCGCTGAGCACAGCGGTGGAGATCAGCTTCCCGGGTCAGGTGGAGAACAGCCTCAAGGCCACCGTCACCGAGGTGGAGATCGATCAGGACAGCGGCCTTGCCCGCTTTGTGCTTGCCTGCAACTCCATCAACGGCGATGTGCTTTGCCTGAACCGGGCTGCAGCACGCATCTCGGTAGGAGAGCGCAGCGGCCTGCGGGTGCCTGCTGCGGCTGTGCACTATTTAAAAGAGGATGGCACCGAGGCACAAACGCAGGGCGAAAACTACCTTCCCGGTGTGTACGTGAAACTTGGCAACATTGCCCGCTTCTGCCCGATCGACCCGGTGGACGCAGACCATCCCCTCATCACGGACGGCGATTACATCCTTGTTCTGCCCGAAGGGACCGAGGGCTCGGTCAGCAAGGTGAGGCTTTATGACGAAATAATCGTTTCCGGACAAAATTTGTATGATGGAAAGCTTTTGTAGTTATTGACATCTGAGGCAAAAAATCCGATAATAGATAAAGCTATTATTTGCATCTATTTGCAAAGAACGCCAGGCAGCGCCATGCTGCCCGAATGAAAGGAGCAGATTGTATGTCTTTGCTTGACAGCATTAAGAAAGGTCTGTTTGACCAGGAAGACGATTACGAGGATCAGTACATTGACGATGGCCCCCAGATGGTAAACAATAACAATGGCATCGGCCTTGGTGCTGACGACGAAAATGAAGAGCCTGTTGAGGGTGCCAAGAAGAACGGCAAGGTGGTCAACATCAATGCCACCACTCAGCTCAAGGTCGTTCTGGTCAAGCCTGAGCGTTTTGAGGATGCCAGTACCATTGCTGACCACCTGAACAACAAGCGCACCGTGGTGCTCAATCTGGAGTCCACCAACAAGGAAGTGTCCCGCCGTCTGGTGGATTTCCTGTCCGGTGTTGCATATGCAAACAATGGCCAGATCAAGCGCGTGGCCAACAGCACCTTCATCATCACTCCGTACAACGTGGATATCATGGGTGATCTGCTGGACGAGCTGGAGAACAATGGCGCGTTCTATTGATCTGCAGCCCAAGGCGGCACGCGGGTTCATCCCTGCGCGTACCGATGAAGAACGCTATCTCATGCGCCATATCGAGGACTTGGCCCACACGGCCTTTTCCCGGGACATTGCGCGGTATTCGGCTTTCCTGAGTGACCGCGAGCAGGACTTGGCCCGCGCGGCACTGGGCCGTGCCGGTGTGCAGGAGGGCTTCCGGTTTGAGGGCGGCTGGCTGAATGCGGAGCGCAGGGTGCTCTGTATCGAGCCGGAGTACAGCTGCGGCGAAGCACCCATCTGCTGTGTGCGGCTGCAATGCCGTGCACAGGCGGGGGCTGCGCTGCCCGCCCACAAGGATTACCTGGGCAGTCTGATGGGCCTTGAGCTGCGGCGCGAGGCGCTGGGAGATATCGTTCTGCCGGAGGATCAGCCGGGCACAGCTTATGTGTTTGCGCTGGAACCGGCAGCACAGCTGATCTGCCGGGAACTGTTTCAGGCTGGACACACGGAGCTGACCACGGAACTGCTGACGCTGGACGAGGTGCCGCAGTTTCCGCAGGCGGAGCGTGAGATGCACAGTGCAACGGTATCGTCCCTGCGGCTGGACGCTGTGCTGGCAGCTATGCTGCACTGCAGCCGAGGACAGGCTTCGGAACTGATCGAGGCGGGCAGGGTGGAGATCAACCACCTGCCGGCGGATAAACCTCATGCGCAGGTATATGAGGGCGATGTGTTCACGGTGCGCGGCAAGGGCCGCTTCAACCTGACTGCACTGCCCGGCAAAAGCAGAAAAGATCGGTCAATCATCGAATTTTTTCAATATTAAAAGCAACGGGAGGAAATGACTATGCTGACTCCGCAGGATGTCCGTTCTGTGCAATTTGAGAAAAACCTCCGCGGCTACCGCACAGAGGACGTAGACCGTTTTCTGGATAAGGTGGAAGAACAGCTGCGGGAAGACGATGCGCAGGCGGAACAGCTTCGCAAGCAGATTGCGGACCTGACTGCTGAAAACCAGAAGCTGCACGATGAACTGAAGAGCTTTGAGGCAGATGGTGAAATGCTCAAGAGCGCGCTGATCAATGCACAGCGCATGGGCGAAAATGTCATCCGCGAAGCAAACCAGAAAGCAGAAGAGATCATCCATCGTGCAAATCTGCGCGGTGATGATATCATCCGCGATGCCAACGAACTGCTGCAGAAGGCAAACGACCGTGCAGACGAGATTGAGAACGAAGCAAACGAGAAGCGCCTTGCAGAGGAACGCGAGTATGACCGCGTGCGTCTGGAAGTGACCCGCTTCAAGTCTGATGTGCTCAACCTGTACCGCAGCCATGTGGAGTCGCTGAGCCGTCTGCCGGAGTTCCAGAAGGAAACGGCTGCACAGGATGCCGAACAGGCAGAGCCTGCTGCAGAGGAAAGTGAGCCTGCCGCTGCAGCCCAGCCGCAGGCAGCGGACGTGCAGGAGCCGGAAGCAGAGCCTGCACAGCCCGCACAGGAAGATGCAGAACCTGCTGCCGTTGTTGAAAATGACGACGACGAGGCAGCTGACAGCAGCGAGGATTTCTGGGCAAAGGATGAGAGCCAGCTCAAGCTGGACCCGCCGCCCGCGCCTCCTGCTGATTTTAAGCCGGATGAGCCGGACTACGATGCTTTTCAGGGTGTCAAGTTCAGCGAGTAAGGCAACCCCATAAGGAAATATAGAGGAGAGTGTAAACCATTGGCTAAGAACAAATCGCAGTACGATAGTACTCTGAACCTGCCCAAGACCCTGTTTGAAATGCGTGCCGGCCTGCCCAAGAAGGAGCCGGTCATGCTGAAGGATTGGGACGACAACGACCTGTACAATCAGCTCATGAAGCACAACGAGGGCAAGCCGCAGTTCATCCTGCACGACGGCCCTCCGTACGCAAACGGTAATATCCACATGGGTACTGCCCTGAACAAGATCATCAAGGATATTATTATCCGCGATAAGAACATGGAGGGTTTCCAGGCTCCCTATGTGCCCGGCTTTGATACCCACGGCCTGCCAATCGAGCTGAAGGCTCTGTCCTCCGTCGGTGATAAGAAGAAGGACATTTCCAAGCTGGAACTGCGCCAGATCTGCGAAAAGTTTGCTACCGAGCACATCGATATCATGAGCGACCAGTTCAAGCGTCTGGGCGTTATCGGCGATTTCGAGCATCCGTATCTGACCCTGAAGCCTGAGTTCGAGGCACGCCAGATCGAGATTTTTGGCGAGATGGCAAAGAAAGGCTACATCTACAAGGGCCTGAAGCCTGTGTACTGGTGCCCGGACTGCCGCACGGCTCTGGCAGAGGCCGAGATCGAGTACGGCGAGGACGACTGCGATTCCATCTTCGTGCGTTTCCACGTCTCTCAGGACCCCAACGGTGTGCTGGCAAAGCACGGCATCCCGATGGACAAGACCTACTTCGTCATCTGGACCACCACCACTTGGACTCTGCCCGCTAACGAGGCGATCTGCCTGAACGGCCAGTTCGAGTACTCCTTCGTCAAGATCGGCGATGAGTTCCACATCATGGCCACCGAGCTGGTCAAGAGCGTCATGGATGCCTGCCACATCGAGAACTACGAGATCGTGGGTGAGCCGGTCTCCGGTGCCGAGTTTGAGCTGATGCGCTACAACCACGTCTACCTGCCCAAGGAGGGCTGGGTCATTCTGGGCGATCACGTCACACTGGAAAGCGGTTCCGGCTGTGTCCATACCGCAGGCGGCCACGGCGTGGACGACTTCAACGTCTGCCAGAAGTATCCGCAGGTGCCCATCACCGTCCCCGTGGACGATGGCGGCTATCTGACCGAGCTGGCCGGTAAGTATGCAGGTCAGCGCGTGTGGGCTGCCAACAAGACCATTCTGGCCGATTTGACCGAGTCCGGTGCTGTCATGGGTCAGGTGCACATCAAGCATCAGTACCCGCACTGCTGGCGCTGCCATCACCCCATCATCTTCCGTGCAACGGAACAGTGGTTCTGCTCCATCGCAAAGTTCCGCGAGGATGTCTACAAGGCCATCGACACCGTTACCTGGATGCCGGATTGGGGCCATGACCGCATGAAGGGCATGGTGCGCGACCGCAACGACTGGTGCATCAGCCGCCAGCGCACCTGGGGCGTGCCCATCCCCGCATTCTATTGCAAGAAGTGCGGCACCTACCACATCACCGATGCCACCATCAAGGCTGTCAGCGACCTGTTCCGCAAGGAAGGTTCCGATGCATGGTATAAGTACGAAGCCGAGCAGATCATCCCCGCAGGCGAAGTGTGCGAAAAGTGCGGTGCTTCCGAGTGGACCAAGGACACCGACATCATGGATGTCTGGTTCGACTCCGGTTCCACCCACGCCGCTGTGCTGGAGGAGCGTCCGGAACTGCGCTTCCCGGCTGATATGTATATGGAAGGCGGCGACCAGTTCCGCGGCTGGTTCCAGTCCAGCCTGCTGACCAGCGTTGCAAGCAAGGGTTGCGCACCCTATAAGTCTGTTCTGTGCCACGGCTGGGTCGTGGATGAGCAGGGCAAGCAGATGCACAAGAGCGCCGGCAACGGCGTGGAGCCCAGCGAGATCATCAAGGACTACGGCGCTGATATCATCCGTCTGTGGGTGGCTTCTTCCGACTACACCGTGGATGTGCGTGCCGGCAAGAATATCTTCAAGCAGCTGAGCGAGGCTTACCGCAAGATCCGCAACACCGCTCGCTTCATTCTGGGCAATCTGGACGGCTTTGATCCCAACACCGACTGTGTGGCTGACGATCAGCTGCAGGAGATCGACCGCTGGGCACTGGCTGCTCTGGATGACCTGATGGTCAATACCAGCGCAGGCTACGCTGTGTACGACTTCAACAAGGTCTATCATGCAGTATACAACTTCTGCGTTGTTGCAATGTCCAACTTCTATTTGGATGTGACCAAGGATCGTCTGTACTGCACCAACGGCGCAGGCCGCAAGGCTGCTCAGACCACCATGTACAAGATCCTTGTGGCTCTGGACAAGATCATTGCTCCTATCCTGTGCTTCACCAGTCAGGAGATCTGGGACTTCATCCCCAAGACTGAGGGCATGAACAAGTACGTTGTCTTTGAGGAGATGCCCAAGGCCGGCCAGTATGCCGCCGATGAAGCCTTCAAGGCAAAGTGGGCTCAGCTGATCGCCGTCCGTGACGAGGTGAAGAAGGTTCTGGAGCAGGCCCGTGCCGAAAAGGTCATCGGTGCTTCTCTGGAGGCTGCCGTCACCCTGTACTGCAATGATACTGTGTACAGCCTGCTCAACAGCATCCCCATGGACGAGCTGGCCGACCTGATGATCGTCTCTCAGGTAGAGCTGGTCAAGGGCGAAGGCGGCGCTGCAAGTGCTGTTGAAGGCCTGGGCGTTGCTGCTGCACATGCCACCGGCGAAAAGTGCGAGCGCTGCTGGAAGTATTCTTCTTCCATCGGCAGCCATGCCGCACATCCCACCCTGTGCGCACGCTGCGCCAGCGTTGTGGAAGCCTAAGCGTTCCGCATAAAACAATGTTTTAAAGGGCGGCGCTCCCTTATACCGGGGAGCGCCGTTTTTTATACTGAATGATTTTGGGAGTATCCTATGGCATTTGTTGTTTTTAATCTGCTCGCGGCTGCGGCACTCATTGGCATCGATCAGGCCATCAAGCTGTGGGCCACCAATGTGCTGCAGCCCATTGGTGCAATGCCGCTGATCCCCCATGTGGTGGAGCTGCGGTTCGTGCTCAACCCGGGCATGGCGTTCAGCCTGCTCAGCGGCAAGCAGCTGTTCCTCATCATCGCTACCAGCATAGCGCTGATCTTTGTAGCCTACGGGCTGTTCTTCCGCAGCCGCGGCAGATACCTGCAGCAGGCTGCGCTGCTGCTGATCCTTGCCGGCGGCATCGGCAACCTGATCGACCGTGTGCTCAACGGCGAGGTGGTGGACTACATCAATCTGCTGTTCATGCAGTTTGCGGTGTTCAATTTTGCGGATATCTGCGTGTGTGTGGGCGTGGGCCTCTGGGTGCTGGTAATTTTTCTGGAAGAGCTGCACGCTGAGAACGGGCAGTCCCCGAAGGAGCAGTGAGCCATGGAACAGCGTGAATTTGTGGTGGAGCAGGAGACGGCAGGCCAGCGCATCGACCGCTTTCTGAGCGGCGAGGACACCGGCCTTTCCCGGTCTGCTCTGCAGGCGCTGGTGGCCGACGGTCATGTGTTGTGCAACGGCAGGCTGGTTGCCAAAAGCCTGAAGCTCAAGGCGGGCGACACCATCGTTTTGGAAATTCCGGACGCAAAGCCCATTGAGGCCGTGCCGCAGGACATCCCGCTGGAAATCGTCTATGAGGACGAGCATCTGCTGGTGGTCAACAAGCCCAAAGGCATGGTAGTGCACCCGGCTCCCGGCAACCCGGACGGCACGCTGGTGAACGCGCTGCTGTGGCACTGCAAGGGAAGCCTGTCCGGTATCGGCGGCGAGATTCGCCCCGGCATCGTGCACCGCATCGATAAGGACACCAGCGGACTGCTGGTGGTGGCAAAGGACGATGCAACGCACATCGGCCTTTCCCAGCAGATGGCGGTGCACAGTGTGGAGCGCGCGTATCGCACCATCGTGTACGGCGGCTTTGCACAAGATGAGGGCTTTGTGGAAAGCAATCTGGGCCGCAGCAAGACCGACCGCAAAAAGATGGCGGTCTACCCGGCCAGTGAGCCGCACACCAAATATGCCTATACCGGCTATCAGGTGCTGGAACGGTTGAACAACTTTACCATGCTGGAATGCCGCCTGAAGACCGGCCGCACCCATCAGATCCGCGTGCACATGGCATCCATCCAGCACCCGGTGGCGGGCGACCCGGTGTATGGCCCGCACAATTGCATCACCAGCCTGCACGGCCAGTGCCTGCACGCAAAAACGCTTGGCTTTGTGCACCCGATCACCGGCGAACATCTGCGGTTCGATTCGGAATTGCCGGAATACTTCACTCATTTTCTTGCAACGCTCAGGAGGGGAACGGTATGAACCATCTTTCTTCAACGCTCGTACTGTGTGATCTGGACCATCTGCTTTTGGGTGCCGACGGCAACCTGACGCAGGTGGTGCGGGATGTGCTGCAGCTGTTCGTCCGCCGCGGCGGACGTTTTACGGTGTTTTCCCAGCGCACGCCGCGGGCAGTGCGGTCCATTCTGGGCAGTGTGCGGCTCAGCGCTCCTGCGCTGGTGTGCGGCGGTGCCATGGCCTACCATTTTTCCGATGGCACCCGCCATCCGCTGTGCACCTTTGCCGGGCAGGATGCCGACCTGTTCGCCCGCCTGCCGGTGGCAGAGGGCGTGGGCATTGCCCTGCAGATGACCGACGGTACTACCCGCGTGCTGCGCATGAGCGAGGCATTGGAGCGTCATCTGCGGCAGGAATGGACCCCTTATCTGCTGGCAAACGCGGCAGACATCAAGGGGGAAGAAGTGCTGCGGGTGCTGCTGTATCAGGACAGCAAGGCAGTGCCCATGATCTCGCTGCTGGAAAAATCTCTGGGCGACCGCACAGCGGTGCTGCTGGGCGAGCGTGCCGCAGCGGATACGCTGATCCTGACCCCCAGAACCGTCTCTGGCCGTGAAATGCTGGATGCCGTGTGTATGCCGGTGGGCATCGACCCGGAAGATGTGCTGGTACTTGCCGGAGGGCTGCCTATGCTGGACATGGTGCGCGCTTCCAGCCAGAGCACCGCAGCTGCGGATGCCCCGGCTGAGCTGCGTCTTGCTGCCCAAAAGGTCACTTTGACCGATGCTGCGGCAGGTTCTGCAGTGGAAGTGCTGTACCGTATGGTGCGGGATGCTGAAAATTTGGCGTAAAATTTGTGCAAGGCTTCTGCAAATTCTTTCGCAGAAGCCTTTCTTTTTGGAGGAAAGTCAGGTACAATGAGAGAAACGCATCTTCTGGTCCTGCAAAAGAAGGAAAAACTCTTTCTTGCGCTGTCGCTGGCGGCGGTGGTTTTGTGCACAGTGCTGGCCTTTGGCTTTGCCGTGCCGCTGCAGGCTGCCGAACCGCAGGTCCTGCCGGATACGACCGGGCTGGAACAGTATGTGCTGGTGGATCTGAACACTGCCGATCTCTCTGCGCTGTGCACACTGCCGGGCGTAGGGGAAAAGCGCGCACAGACGATTCTGGATTACCGGACGCAGAATGGCCCGTTTGAACGGGTAGAAGATGCAGCCAATGTTCCGGGCCTGACACAGACCATTGTGGATTCCTGGGCAGGAATGGCAACCGTGAGCTGAGCCGCAGCCGGCGGCCCGGCGCAGCAAAAAGGGGAATGATTATGAGTGACGATACCATTTTTATCAACCGGGAACTGAGCTGGCTGGATTTCAACCGGCGCGTTCTTGCGCTGGGCAAAGATAAAAATGTTCCGCTTGCAGAGCGGGTCAAATTTCTTGCGATCTACGGCTCCAATCTGGACGAGTTTTTTATGGTGCGCGTGGGTTCTCTGCAGGAGCGCGCCAATCTGGAACAGGAACAGGGCAAAAAGGTCAAGAGGGAAAACAAGACCAACATGTCCGCGGCGGAACAGCTGACTGCCATCATGCCCAAAACGGCACAGCTGCAGGAGGAGTGCGATAAATACTACGCAAAGGCGCTGGAAGCACTGGCGGAGTGCGGCTGGCGCAAGGTGGATCTTGACCACTTGTCCAAGGAGGACGAGCACTTCTGGAAGAAGTACTTCCAAACGGAGCTGTTCCCCATCCTCAGCCCGCAGATCGTGGATAACCGCCATCCGTTCCCATTCCTGCGCAATAAGGAGATTTACCTTGGCGTTCTGCTCAAGGAAAAACACCCGGCAGGGCAGAGCCTTGGCATCATTCCCATTTCCAGCCAGATGGAACGGATGCACGTTGTAAAAAAAGACGGCGAAACGCAGTTTGCACTTACCGAAGAGCTGGTGCTGCACTTTGCGGCCAGCATCTTTGGCAAAGAGACAATTCAGGAAAAATGTCTTTTCCGCGTTACCCGCAATGCGGATATCGACGTAAAAGAGGGCATGATGGATCATGATATCGACTACCGCGAGATCATGACCGAGCTGCTCAAGCGCCGCCGCAAGCTGGCTGCGGTGCGTCTGCAGATCACGCCTGCCCCGGCCCCGGAGGTAGAACGCCTGCTGTGCAACCGTCTGCTGCTCACCCATAAACGGGTGTTCGAGCAGAAAAGCCCGCTGGATCTGAGCTTTTTCTACAAGCTCACCGGCCGCATGGAAGCGGAGGGGCGGCCGGAACTGTTCTACCCGGCTGCACGGCCCATGCTGCCGCCGCCGGACTACGACCTTGCCGCTGAGGTGCAGAAGCACGATGTGCTGCTCAGCTACCCGTACCAGTCCATCCGGCCCTTCATTGCCATGCTCAAAAAGGCTGCCCATGATCCTGAGGTCATTTCCATCAAAATGACACTGTACCGTATGGCGCGGGAGTCCCAGATCGTGCAGGCACTGATGGAAGCCGCTGAGAACGGCAAAGAGGTGGTGGCGCTGGTGGAGCTGCGCGCCCGCTTTGACGAGCAGAACAACATCGACTGGTCGAAGCAGCTGGAAAGCGCAGGCTGTACGGTCATTTATGGCTTTGATGATTACAAAGTGCACTCCAAGCTGACCCTTATCACCCAAAAAAGCAAAGAGGGCTACTCTTATATCACCCAGATCGGCACCGGCAACTACAACGAAAAGACCAGTGAGCTTTACACGGACTACTCCTTCATTACGGCAGACCATGGCATTGGCGAGGAAGCTTCCAATGTGTTCCAGAACCTTGCCGTGCAGAAGCTGACTGAGGAGAGCGACCGGATGCTGGTAGCACCGCTGCGCTTCAAGAGCGTATTGCTGGAAGAGATGGATCGTGTCATTGCCGCCGCCCATATGGGCCGTCCGGCATCCATGATCCTGAAAAACAATTCCATCAGCGACCGGGATATCATCCTCAAGCTGCAGGAAGCCAGCTGTGCCGGTGTGCGCATTGATATGATTGTGCGCGGCATCTGCTGCGTGCGCGCCGGCGTGCCCGGCAAGACGGAGAACCTGCATATCCGCAGCCTTGTGGGTCGTTATCTGGAGCATGGCCGCATTTACAGCTTCTTCGATGGTGCACATACCCGCATCTATATTGCATCCGGCGATTTCCTCACCCGCAACACCGAGTGCCGCGTGGAGGTGGGCGTGCGCGTGGAGGATCCCGTGCTGGTGCGGAAGCTTACCGACATTCTGCAGCTGCAGCTGCGGGATAACGTCAATGCCCGCGAGATGCGCCCGGACGGCAGCTACCAGAAGGTAAAGCCCGCTGAGGGCGAAGCACTGGTGAACGGCCAGATGGGCATGTATGAGCTGTTGAAAAATGACTGGACGCAGCCGGAGCCTTGGAGGCTTTCTGCCGCTGCGCAGGAAAAACAGCCTGAACCTTCTGCCGAAGCAGGAAAGCCAGAACCTGCGAAAACGGAAGTAGCTCCCGCTGCAAAACAGGCAGAAGCTTCTCACCCGGAATCTGCTGCGGCACCGGAAAGCGGCGACCGCTTTGACCAGCTGGAACAGATGGTCAATCATAAAAAGCGTACAGAGCCGCAGCCTGCCCCTGCAGCCAAGCCGATAAAGCCGGTGGTGGTGGAGACACCCGCCCCCAGAAGCCGCCTGAAACGGATTTTGGATTTCTTCAGGTTACGCAGATAATATTTGCAAGACCCGACAGAGCAAACCCTCTGCCGGGTCTTTTTGCGTGTTTGCCTGCATAAATAAAAAGCAAACGGAAGGCGGGAGGCAGAAGGTGCGGGCAAAGCGATGGGGACGAGCCGGGCACGGCAGGGAGCAGCCCAGACGGAGGGTGATTTTTCTGGCAGTTTTAGCCGGACTGTTGGTGTGCGTGGTGCTTCCGGTGAGGGCGCAGAAAAAAACGGGGAAGCTCTGTTTCCCGCTGGACACCACACAGTACCGTGTTTCGGACGGATACGGCTGGCGGCAGGATCCTTTTACCGGGGAAAGGACGTTCCATAAGGGCATTGATCTTGCCTGTGCAGAGGGAACAGACGTGATTGCTGCGGAAGGCGGTGCGGTGGTGCAGGCATACTGCAGCACAAGCTATGGCACCTGTCTGCGTGTTCTCCATACAGATGGCAGCGAGTCACTTTATGCCCATTTGCAGTACGCCTATGTCCGCCCGGGCGAGGTGGTGGAAACAGGGCAGCTGCTGGGCGCAGCAGGGCGCAGCGGGCGCGCTACGGGAGCACACCTGCATTTTGAACTGTACCGGAAGGGAACAGCCTGTGACCCAGCGGATGCGCTGGGCCTTTCCTCATGAAGCTGCATGATTCCCGGCAGCTGGGGCCGCTGGTGTTCCGCGACCCGCTGCTTTTGTGTAGCGCACTGTATTTTCTGCTCTACTTTGATGCAAGCGGCTTTCTGCGGCTGGGCCTGCTGGCGGCGTTCCTGCACGAGTGCGGGCACATTCTGGTGTATTGTGTGTTTCTGCGCCGCTTTCCGGTCATTGAGGTGACCATGACTGGCTTTTGTATGCGGATGGACGCTCCGGCCCGGGGCCTTTCACCGGGGCGGCTCTTCTGGCTGGCTGCTGTAGGCCCGGCGGTCAATTTCATGCTGGCAGGCATCTGGGCACTGCGGCTGGAACAGGAACTGACCATCCGCGGCAGTGCCTTCTGGGCGGCAAATCTGCTGACCGGGGGATTCAATCTGCTGCCCGTTCCACCGCTGGATGGGGCGCAGCTGGCATCCTGCCTGTGCGAAATGCGGCGTGCAGGCAAAAAGTTTAAGGGAAATGATTGAAAAAACAGCTCGTTTCGGGTACAATAAAATGACGTGTAAAAATGGACTGTTTATTGGAGGACTCGATGTTTGATCCAAAACTGAAAGAAGCACTGGGACGGGTACAGAAGCCTGGTCGTTATACCGGCGGAGAACCCGGCAGTGTATATAAGGACAAAGAAAAAGTGGATGTCCGCTTTGCGTTCTGCTTTCCGGACACCTATGAGGTGGGTATGTCCTTCCTCGGCGAAAAGATCCTGTATGAGCTGCTCAACAGCCACGAAAACTGGTGGTGCGAGCGTGCTTTTATGCCGTGGCTGGATATGAAGGCCGAGATGGAGCGTCTTGGTCTGCCGCTCTACACCATGGAGAGCAAGGATCCGCTCACCGCTTTTGATGCAGTGGGCTTCACCCTGCAGTACGAGCTTTCCTATACCAATATTCTGGCTATGCTGGATCTGGCGGGCATCCCGTTCTATTCCAAGGATCGCGATGAAAGCTGGCCGCTGATCGTGGCGGGTGGCCCCTGCGCCTGCAACGCGGAACCCATTGCGGACTTTTTTGATGTGGTCCAGCTGGGCGAGGGCGAAAACCAGCTGCCCGGCATCTGCGCCGAGATCGAAAAGGCCAAGAAGGAGGGCGGCGTCTCCAAAAAGGAGCTGCTGCTGCGCATTGCAAAGATCCCCGGCGTCTATATTCCGGCATTCTACGATGTGGAGTATTACGAGGATGGCCGGGTCAAGGCCATCACCCCCAATGAGCCGGGCATCCCGGCGCGCATCACCAAGGCCATCATCAAGGACCTGAACGAGTTTGCCCCGCCTACGAATTTCGTGGTGCCCATGGTGGGTGCCATTCAGGACCGCGCCAGCATTGAGGTGCTGCGCGGCTGTGTGCGTGGCTGCCGTTTCTGTCAGGCGGGCTTTCTGTACCGTCCCATGCGCCAGCGTGACGCGGGCCTTCTGAACAGGGCGGCGCAGGAGCTGTGCGCCAACACCGGCTATGAAGAACTGAGCCTTTCCAGCTTGTCTACCTCTGACCACGGCCAGCTGGAAGAGCTGCTGGATGATCTGAACGAGTGGGCACCCAAGGAGCATGTGAGTCTGTCGCTGCCTTCGCTGCGCGTGGACAACTTCTCCCAGAGCCTCATTGAAAAGACCACCAAGGTGCGCAAGAGCGGCCTGACCTTCGCCGCCGAAGCCGGCACCCAGCGCCTGCGCAACGTCATCAACAAGAATGTCACATGGGACGAGATCGAAAAGACCTGCACCATTGCATTCAACGCGGGCTACACCTCAGTCAAGCTCTACTTCATGATGGGCCTGCCCACCGAGACCATGGAGGACATTGAGGGCATCGCAGAGACGGCGCAGAAGGTGGTCGATCTTTACTATTCTCTGCCCAAGCGCGGCAAGGGCAAGGGTGTACAGGTGACCATCAGCTGTGCCTGCTTTGTGCCCAAGCCCCATACTCCCTTTGAGTTCGTGCCCATGGACACTGAAGAAATGCTGCGCGCCAAGCAGAAGCACCTGCTGGAAAGTGTGCGCAGCCGCAAGATCAAGGTCAACTACCACGACAGCACCACCAGCTTTCTGGAGGGCGTGTTCGCTAAGGGCGACCGCCGCCTTGCCCCGGTCATTGTGGAAGCCTACAAGCGCGGCTGCTACTTTGACGGCTGGGAAGAGTGCTTCAAGTACGACACATGGCTGCAGACCTTTGCAGATCTGGGCATTGACCCGGCGTTCTACTGCCAGCGTCCCATCGGTCTGGACGAAGTGACGCCCTGGTCCCACATGGATTACGGCGTCACCCACGAATATCTGGTACGGGAGTACAAAAAAGCCCTTGCCGCCCAGACTACCCAGCCCTGCAACCGTGCCTGCCACGGCTGCGGTGCAAATCATCTGTTAGGAGGTCCCTGCTTTGATTACAGTAAGAATCTCGTTTGAGAAAAAGAATGAGGCCTCCTACATCTCCCTGCTGGACCTGCAGCGGGTGATGCAGCGGGTGCTCAAGCGCAGCGGCCTGCCGGTGTGGCATACGCTGGGCTTCAACCCCCATATCTACATGACCTTTGCCTGCCCGCTTTCTCTGGGGCAGGAGAGCGAGTGCGAGTGCGTGGACGTCAAGACCGAAGCGGAAGCCCCGGATTTTGAACAGTGGAAAGCGGCCCTCAATGCCATCATGCCCGCAGGCATCATGATCACGCACGTTGGCCCGGTGCAGATGAAGGCGGACCTCATTGCCTACGCATGCTATCGCATCACCTACCCGGCGGCAGCGGCTGCGGCGCTGGATGCGTACAATGCGCTGGAAAGCGCTCCGGTGGAAAAGCACGGCAAAAAAGGCAACAAGATCATTGAGCTGAAGGATCACATCCCGCAGGTGGAGTACACCACGGAGGGGGACAGCCTGCACATTGAGCTGTGCCTGCCCGCTGCGCAGGAGCTGAACCTGAACCCCTCGCTGCTCACCGGCTTTCTGGAAGAAAAATTCGGCCTGCCTGCCGTCAGCGCCAACATCCTGCGCAAAAAGTTTTTGACGGCAGATAAGCAGCTGTTTGTCTGATCGGAGCGTGAAAGACCGTCTGTTGGGCAAAACAGAAAATTTTTGCATTTATTTTGGTCAGAACGCTTGCATTCACGCAGGTTTTGTGATATCCTATTTAAGCGTTAGTGTCCGCTGAGACCACAGCGGGGTTAATGACAATATCATTAAACGGGCGGTCCTCTGACGGCAAAGTGCCGTGTATGAACGTCTAAAAACAAATGGAGGATTCAAAAATGGACGCACTGAAGATTATTTCTGAAGGCAGCATCAAGGCTGAAAAGCCCCAGTTCAACGTTGGCGATACCGTCCGCGTTGATGTTCGTATCAAGGAAGGCGACCGTGAGCGCATTCAGGCCTTTGAGGGCACTGTGATCGCAAAGAAGCACGGTGGCGTTGCTGAGACCTTCACCGTTCGCCGCGTTGCTTACGGTGTTGGCATCGAGCGTGTCTTCCCCATCAACAGCCCCTTCGTTGAGAAGGTCACCGTTGTCCGCAAGGGCAAGGTCCGCCGCGCAAAGCTGTTCTACCTGCGTGGTCGTACGGGCAAGGCTGCCAAGGTCAAGAGCGATATTTGATCATCCCCGATTTGAAACGGGAGAAAAGGGACAACCTTGTTGTCCCTTTTTTCTTTATCAAAATTTCGGAAAAAAATGCGGCTTTTTGCAGGCACCGTTCTTGCGAAGAGCCTGTCGGCTGCGGTATAATCGGGTCAGCAGTGTAAAACCAGAAGGTGAGGTGTACCGGATATGGAAAAACAGGAACAGGCAAAGCCCGTGCGTGGGCAGAACCTGCTGGAATGGTACGAGGCATTGATCTCGGCAGCGCTGGTGCTGGTGCTGATCTTTTCGTTTTTCTTCCGCATCATTCAGGTGGACGGCAGCTCCATGGTGCCCACACTGGTGAACGGTGATAAGCTCATCGTGTGGGGAGCAGGCTATACACCGCAGCGTGGTGACGTGGTCATTGTGGACAGCTATACCTCCTACGGCAAGCCGCTGGTCAAGCGTGTCATCGCCAAAGGCGGCGATACGGTCTCCATCGATTATGCGACCGGCACCGTGGCGGTGAACGGCGAGGTCTTGCAGGAGGACTACATTGCAGAGCCTACCTATCTTGGCTATGATGTAACTTTCCCGTATACGGTGCCGGAGGGCACGGTGTTTGTGATGGGCGACAACCGCAACCAGTCGCTGGACAGCCGCTCCACCTATGTGGGCTGCATCGATGAACGGGATATTCTGGGCAGGGTACTTTTGTGCTTTATGCCCTTTACAGATTTTGGGGTGGTAAAATGAACGAAATGGATACCCGCTTTGCAAACCAGTACAATATTCAGTGGTTCCCGGGCCACATGACCAAGACCCTGCGCATGATGGAGCAGGAGATCCAGCACGTGGATGCCAGCCTTGTGCTGCTGGATGCCCGCATCCCGCTTTCCAGCCTGAACCCGGAGATCGAGCGCATCACGGCCCGCAAGCCGAAACTATACGCGCTGAACAAGGCCGATCTGGCAGACCCGGCTGTAACGGAAGAGTGGATCAAGTATTTCCGTGCGGCAGATGCCGGCTGTGTGGCCATCAGCGCCAAGCAGAAGGGCGGTGCCAATGCGGTAAAGGCTGCCATTGAAAAAGAACTGGCGGGCCTGCTGGAACGCCGCCAGAACCGCGGCATGGGCGGTGCCAAAACACAGGTGATGCTGTGCGGTATCCCCAATGTGGGCAAATCCACCTTCATCAACACCTTTGCAGGCTCTGCCCGCGCCAAGGCGGCAGACCGCCCGGGCGTAACCAAGGGCAAACAGTGGGTCAGCACCGACAAATTTGATCTGCTGGATATGCCCGGCGTACTGTGGAAGAAGTTTGACTCCAAGACCATTGCGTCCAATCTGGCCTTTATCGGCTCCATCAAGGATGATATTCTGGATGTGGAAGAGCTGGCCATGAACCTGCTGGACGAGGTGCGCCGCAACTACCCCGACCTTGTGGCCCAGCGCTACAAGCTGGATGCCGAAACGCTGGCCCTGCCGCCCTACGAGCTGATGGAAGCCATCGGCCGCAAGCGCGGTCTGCTGGTGCGCGGCGGCGAGGTGAACACCGAGCGCTGCGCCATTATGCTGGTGGACGAGTTCCGCGCCTGCAAGTGGGGCCGCATCTCGCTGGAGCGTCCGCCGCAGCGGGATGATCTGGCTGATTTTGCCGAGGAGGATGACGAATGAAGCGCCGTTCCGACGAGGAGATCTCGGCTCCGCTGTATGAGTACGATGCCGCTGTACGCAGTCAGTATGGCAGCTTTGCAGGCGTGGACGAAGCCGGACGCGGCCCTCTGTGCGGCCCGGTGTGCGTAGCGGCCTGTATTCTGGACCCGGAGAATCCGGTCTTTGGCATCAACGACTCCAAAAAGCTTACCGAGAAAAAGCGGGAAGCTCTGTTTGATGAGATCATTGAAAAGGCGTTGGCCTACAAAATTGTTTTTGTGGGGCCGGAGATCATTGACCGGGACAACATCCTCAACGCCACCATGGGCGGCATGAAGCAGGCCGTGGAAGAGCTGGACATCGTGCCGAACCTTGTTCTCGTGGATGGAAACCGCACCCCGGCAGGGCTGCTGGTCCCGGCACAGCCGGTGGTCAAGGGCGATGCCACCAGTGCCAGCATCGGCGCAGCATCCGTCCTTGCCAAGGTCAGCCGTGACCGCTATATGCTGGAACTGGACAGACAGTATCCGCAGTATCAGCTGGCAAAGCACAAGGGCTACCCGACCAAGCTCCACTATGAGCTGATCGCCCAGTACGGCATCCAGCCGTTCTACCGCCGCAGCTTCCTCAAAAAGCAGGGCTACTGGCCGGAGAACGGAAAGTGAACCGCGCCGAGACAGGGCGCAGGGGAGAAGCAGCTGCGGCCCGCTGGTATCAGAAGCAGGGCTGCAGGCTGCTGGCACACAACTTCCACACCCGGATGGGTGAGCTGGATGTTGTGGTGCAGGAGCCGGATGGGACCATTGTCATCTGTGAGGTCAAGACCCGTGCGGAAGGCTCTCTGGCCAGCCCGGCAGAAGCGGTGGACCGGCCCAAACAGCGCCGCCTGATCCGTGCAGCACAGTATTATCTGCAGCAGAACGGCCTGAGCGATGCACCGGTGCGATTTGACGTGGCAGAAGTGTTCCCTCTTGACAGCGGGCGCTGGATGGTACATATTATAAGGGGCGCTTTTCTCACGTAAAGCAACGGCCCCGGTGGGAAAATGTACGGGCAGAGGGCTTCTCTGCCACAGCAGAAGAGCGTGCTTTGCACGTTCTACGGCGAAAAAGGAGCGACAACAATGCAGTTTTTTAGTACCAGAGACCAAAACCGCAAAGTGACTTCCTCGGAAGCAATCGCACAGGGCCTGTCCAACGAGGGCGGTCTGTTTGTACCGGAAAGCTTTCCGCAGGTGGATGTGAAGGCACTGTGCGAGCTGGACTACCCGGCCATGGCAGCTGCCGTCATCAAAGAATATCTGACCGACTACTCGCAGGATTTCCTGACCGAAGCTGCCCACAAGACCTACGGAGAGGCCTTTGGCGGCAAGGCAGGCTATCTTGCCCCGGTGGAAGGGGACACCTATGCCTTAGAGCTGTGGCATGGCCCTACCTGTGCATTCAAGGATTATGCTCTGCAGCTGATGCCGAAGCTTCTGGTGGAAGCCAAAAAGAATCTGGGCCGCACGGAAAAGACCCTGATCCTTGTGGCGACCAGCGGCGATACCGGCAAGGCAGCTCTGGACGGCTACCATGATATCCCGGGCGTGGAGATCGCAGTGTTCTATCCCACGGGCGGCACCAGCGAGATCCAGCGCCTGCAGATGGCAACGCAGGAGGGCGCCAACGTGGCAGTGTACGCTGTGCGAGGCAACTTTGATGATGCACAGACCGGTGTGAAGAAGGTCTTTGGTGACACTGCCATTGCAGCAGAGCTTGCCAAGCGGAACATCCGCCTGTCCAGCGCCAACTCCATCAACTGGGGCCGTCTGGTGCCGCAGATCGTCTATTACTTTGCCGCCTATGCCCAGCTGCTCAAGGCGGGCAGGATCACCTTCGGCGATGAAGTGGACTTCTGCGTACCCACCGGCAACTTCGGCGACATTCTGGCAGGCTACTATGCAAAGCGCATGGGCCTGCCCGTGGGCAAGCTGGTCTGCGCTTCCAATGAGAACAACGTGCTGACCGATTTCCTCACCACCGGCACCTACACCGCAAAGCGGGAGTTCTTCAAGACCACCTCGCCCAGCATGGACATTCTGGTGTCCTCGAACCTCGAGCGCCTTCTGTACCATGTCACCGGCAGTGATGCCGAGGTGGCGGGCCTGATGAAGAGCCTTGCCGAGACCGGCAGCTATACTGTGCGTCCGGAGACGCTGGCTGCCATTCAGGAGAACTTCTCCTGCGGCTGGAGCAGTGAGGAAGAAGTGGCAGGGGAGATCCGTGTCCGCTACGAGAAGGACAATTACCTGTGTGATACCCATACCGCCGTTGCGTTCCATGTGGCAGCGCAGAAAAAGCGCGAGGGCGTGCCCATGGTGGTGCTGTCCACCGCGTCTCCCTTCAAGTTCCCGCGCAGTGTGCTGGAAGCACTGGGCCGCACCGCCCCGGAAAATGATTTTGAAGCAATGCAGCAGCTGGAAGCAGCTACCGCGCATACCGCACCGGCAAGCCTTGCCGCGCTGCGCCAGAAGCCGGAGCGCTTTAACACCGTGATCGATCCTGCGCAGATCGCCGAGGTGACGCTGGGCTATCAGGAATAACACATCCTGCTGCATTTAGAACAGGAGAAAAAACATGGCACTTTTTGTGCTTGGCGATACCCACCTTTCTCTGGGCGCTTCCAAGCCGATGGATATTTTTCCCGGCTGGAATGATTATGTGGAGCGCCTTGAGAAAAACTGGCGCAAGCTCATCAAACCAGAGGATACCATTGTATTGGCGGGCGATATCAGCTGGGCCATGCGCCTGACCGATACCCGTAAGGATTTTGAATTTCTGCAGAGCCTGCCCGGGCAGAAGATCATCATGAAGGGCAACCACGATTACTGGTGGTCTACCGTGAACAAGATGAATGCCTACCTCAAAGCAGAAGGCTTTGATACCCTGCACATTCTGCACAACAACTCCTACAGTGTAGAGGGGTATGCACTGTGCGGTACCCGCGGCTGGCTGTTTGATGCAGGCGAGGCCCACGACGAAAAGGTGATGAACCGCGAGATCGGACGGCTGCGCATGAGTCTGGATGCCGCCGAACCCGGGCTGGAAAAGCTGGTGTTCCTGCACTATCCGCCGGTGTATACCGGCACCAGTGCGCCGGAGATCGTGGCCACCTTAAAGGAATACAGCATCAGGACCTGCTACTATGGCCATCTGCACGGCAATGCCATCCGCTATGCGGTGCAGGGCGATGTGGATGGCATCCACTACAAGCTGGTCAGTGCCGATGGGCTGCGTTTTTGCCCGTACCGTATCAATTGAACCGTTAAAACCAATAAAAATTAACAATTTGGGCTGGCAATTGTGTCAGGAGCGTGCTATAATAGTTTTTGACGCGATTGTTGCACCCAATTGAGCGCGCGCGTCCCCGCATATTGCAAAAGCAAGTTCATCCAGGACGCAGTGCGCGGTTGCAAAGGGCAAAAACTTCCTGCCCTGCGCAATAGAATTTTTGAGTGGAGGAAAAACAAATGAATTTCATCAAGTGTGAAAAGCTCGAGAAGAGCATGGCAGAACTGCAGTTCTCCATCGACGCAGAGGCTTTCAAGAAGGCTGTTGCCGATGTTTTCAAGAAGGAAGGCAAGAAGTACGCTGTTCCCGGCTTCCGTAAGGGCAAGGCTCCCCGCGCTCTGATCGAGAAGATGTACGGCGCTGATGTCTTTACCTATGATGCCATCAATGAGCTGTTCCCCGAGGCTTTCGAGGCTGCTGTCAAGGAAGCTGGCGTTGAGCCGGTCGGCCGTCCGGAGGTCACTGTTGACTCTGCTGATGAGACCAACGGTGTCACCCTGACCGTCAAGGTCGCTGTCAAGCCCGAAGTCAAAGTTGGCAGCTACAATGGTCTGACGGTTGAAAAGACTGTCCATACTGTTTCTGACGAGGCTGTTGAAGCTGAGCTGAAGCGTGTGCAGGAGCGCAATGCCCGTGAGCTGACCCGTGAGGGCGCTGCTGAGAACGGCGACATCGCTGATATCGACTTTGAGGGCTTCGTCGATGGCGTGGCTTTCGAGGGCGGCAAGGCTGAGCACTACAGCTTGACTCTGGGCAGCGGCAGCTTCATCCCCGGCTTTGAGGATCAGATCGTGGGCCACTCCGCTGGCGAAGAGTTCGACGTGAACGTTACCTTCCCCACCGAGTATCAGGCTGCCGAACTGGCTGGCAAGGCTGCTGTGTTCAAGATCAAGCTGCACGAAGTGAAGTACAAGGAGCTGCCTGCTCTGGATGACGAGCTGGCTAAGGATTGCTCTGAGTACGACACTCTGGACGAGTTCAAGGCTTCCATCCGCAAGAACAATCAGGAGCAGCTGGACAAGCAGGACGATCTGGCTGTTGAGAACGCTCTGGTGGATCAGGTCATCGAGAGCATGGAGGGTGAGATCCCCCAGGCAATGTATGATGCCCGCATGGACGAGATGGTCAACGACTTTGCATTCCGCGTGGAGCAGCAGGGCCTGCGCCTCGAGGACTACCTGAAGTATATGGGCCAGACTATGGAGCAGTTCCGCGCTTCCTTCATGCCGCAGGCTGAGAAACAGGTCAAGATTCGTCTGGCTCTGGAGGCTGTTGCTGCTGCTGAGAACATCGAGGCTTCCGAGGAGGAAGTTTCCGCTGAGATCAAGCGCATCGCTGACCAGTACAAGATGGAAGAGAACAAGGTTCGTGAGCTGGTCAATGTTGACGACCTGAAGAAGGATCTGGCCATCAACAAGGCCATCGACTTCATCAAGAGCCACGCAAACATCGTGGAGAAGGCTGCTGAGGAAGAGAAGGCTGCAGACGCTGAGTAATCAGCTCCTGTGTTCCTTTGAAGCGGGCAGTATGCTGCACGGTTTCAATCAAAGGTTGTAAAAATTGACCGATACGGCAGAACCGGCAGGGAAACCGTATCGGTCAATTTTGCAAATACTATATTCCATTTCAGGAGGCGAACTTTATGAGTTTTGTTCCTTACGTTGTGGAACAATCGTCCCATGGCGAGCGTTCCTATGATATTTTCTCCCGTCTTTTGAACGATCGCATCATCGTTCTGAGCGAGGATGTCAACGATACCTCCGCCAGCCTTGTTGTGGCACAGCTGCTGTATCTGGAAGGGCAGGACCCGGACAAGGACATCAGCCTGTATATCAACAGCCCCGGCGGCTCCATCAGCGCCGGCATGGCCATCCACGATACCATGCAGTATATCAAGTGCGATGTTTCCACCATCTGCATGGGCATGGCAGCTTCCATGGGTGCCTTCCTGCTGGCAAGCGGCACCAAGGGGAAGCGTTTTGCACTGCCCAACTCGGAAATTCTGATCCATCAGCCGCTGATCGGCGGGCAGGGCGGCGGCCTTTCCGGCCAGACCACCGATATCAAGATCCATGCCGAGCACATGGTGTATATCCGCGATAAGATGAACCGCATGCTCAGCGAGTACACCGGCCAGCCGCTGGAAAAGATCCAGCTGGATACCGAGCGCGACAACTATATGTCCGCACTGCAGGCAAAGGAATACGGCCTGATCGATGAGGTCATTGCCCACCGCTGAGCCGCCGACATTTAATTTACCCAGGATAAGGAAAAACAGCTATGGCAAATAACAATTCCGGCAGAGACAAAAACGAAAAGGATCTGGTCTGCAGCTTCTGCGGAAAGCATCAGGACGAAGTGGAGCGTATGATCATCGGCCCCGGTGTCAATATCTGCAGCGAATGCATCGGCCTGTGCCACGACCTGCTTTCCGACAAGCCGGATCAGCCCAAAAGCGCCCGACCGGCCCGCGGTGCAAACCGTGCACACATCCAGCCTGCGGACGATCTGGATATCAACATCCTGACCCCGGCCGAGATCAAGGAAGGTCTGGATCAGTATGTGATCGGTCAGGACGAGGCAAAGCGTGTGCTGGCCGTCTCGGTCTACAACCACTACAAGCGCATCCTCAGCGGCAAGGGCAGCGATGTGGAGCTGCAGAAGTCCAACGTGCTGCTGCTGGGTCCTTCCGGCGTGGGCAAGACCCTGCTGGCACAGACTCTGGCAAAAATGCTGGGCGTTCCCTTCGCCATTGCCGATGCCACCACCCTGACCGAAGCCGGTTATGTGGGCGAGGATGTGGAGAACATTCTGCTCAAGTTGATCCAAGCAGCGGATTTTGATGTGCAGAAGGCACAGATCGGTATTATCTATATCGACGAGATCGACAAGATCACCCGCAAGAGTGAGAACCCCTCCATCACCCGCGATGTGGGCGGTGAGGGCGTGCAGCAGGCCCTGCTGAAGATTTTGGAGGGCACTGTGAGCAATGTTCCTCCGCAGGGCGGCCGCAAGCACCCGCAGCAGGAGTTCATCCAGATCGACACCACCAACATCCTGTTCATCTGCGGCGGTGCATTTGATGGCTTGGATAAGTATATCCTGCGCCGCACCGATAAGTCCGCACTGGGCTTCGGCAGCAGCCTGAAGGATAATTCCAGCGAAGCGGAGAAGGCTCTGCTGCGCAAGGTGGAACCCCACGATCTGGTCAAGTTCGGCCTGATCCCGGAACTGATCGGCCGTCTGCCGGTCATTACCGTGCTGGACGATCTGGACGAGGATGCTCTGGTTCGCGTGCTCAAGGAGCCGCGCAACAGCCTTGTGAAGCAGTATAAGGAACTTCTGAGCATGGATAATGTGGAACTGAACTTCACTGATGAAGCACTCCACGCCATTGCCCGCAAGACGATCGAGCGCAAGACCGGTGCCCGCGGCCTGCGCAGCGTGATGGAAAGCATTCTGCTGCCCATCATGTACGAGGTGCCCACCGATGCTACCATCATCCGCGTAACTGTGGATGAAGATACCGTGGAAGGCGGCGAAGCACATCTGGAATACGGCGCGGTGCGCAAGCGCTATAAAAATCAGGTCGCTCTGAGCTGACGCTTTTAGCGTACAGCAGGGGAGCAAAGACCCGGCATTCAAGCTCTGTTTCAAAAGCTTTTTGCTTTTGGCAGGGCTTTTTGCTTTATTATTCTTGTTTCCGAGGGCAAAATGTACTATAATATTAAGGTCTGGAATGGCATGGGGAACGCTCCCTGGCAGGAATGCTCCGCAAAATGCCGCTCTGGCGCTATGGGTAACAGGAAGTACGATAAAGGAGTGTGTTTCTAATGGCAAATTATCTTGCAATGAATCGTGATGAACTCACTGCCGAAAAGGCGGCGCTTGAGGCAAAGTACAAAGAATTTCAGGCCAAGGGCCTCAAGCTGAATATGGCCCGCGGCAAGCCCGGCCCTCACCAGATGGATCTGGCCATGGACCTGCTGAAGATGAATGACTATACCACCGATGCTGGCACGGATGCCCGCAACTATGGCGAGCTGGAAGGCCTGCAGGAGGCCCGCGTGCTGTTTGCGGATGTCTTTGGCGTAAAGCCGGAGGAAGTGTTCGTGGGCGGCAACTCCAGCCTGCAGCTGATGTATAACCTCGTCAATATCGGCTATGTGTTCGGTTTCCCGGAGTCTCCGTGCCCCTGGTCTCAGGTGGAGAAGCGCAAGTTCCTCTGCCCGGTGCCCGGCTATGACCGTCACTTTGCTATTACCGAGGAGTTTGGCTTTGAGCTGGTCAGCGTGCCTATGACCCCCAATGGCCCGGATATGGACATTGTGGAAAAGCTGGTGGCCGAGGATCCTGACATCAAGGGCATCTGGTGTGTGCCGCAGTATTCCAACCCCGATGGCTATACCTACAGCGATGAGACCATCGAGCGTTTTGCCAAGATGAAGACCGCTGCGCCTGATTTCAAGATCTTCTGGGATGAAGCCTATATCGTCCATCACCTGACCGATGAGATCATCGAGACTCCGGTGCTGCTGAACGAGAGCAAGAAGTACGGCAACGAAAACCGTGTGTTCATGTTCACTTCCACCAGCAAGATCACCTTCCCGGGCGCAGGTGTCTCTGCCATTGCCTGCAGCGAGAGCAGCATGAAGTATATCTGCAAGCGCTTCTCGGTCATGATCATCAGCTACGACAAGATGAACCAGCTGCGCCACGTCCGCTTCCTGAAGAACAAGGAAGGTGTGCTGGCCCACATGGCAAAGCACCGTCGTCGTCTGGTGCCCTGCTTTGATGCCGTCAAGACCGCATTCAAGAACAACCTCATCCCCTGCGGGGATATTGCCCACTGGACGGACCCCAAGGGCGGCTACTTCATCAGCCTGTATGTGATGCCCGGCTGTGCAAAGCGCGTGGCGGGTCTGTGCAAGGATGCGGGCCTGACCCTGACCGGTGCCGGTTCTGCATATCCCTATCACAAGGACCCCGAGGATTCTCACCTGCGCATTGCGCCCACCTATCCCAGTCTGGACGAGGTGGAAACCGCTTCCGAACTGCTGTGCATCTGTGTGCGTCTGGCTGTGGCAGAAAAACTGCTGGCTGACAAGGCAGACTAACATTTTTTGATTTTATCTCCTCTGTGCGGCCCGTCTGGGCCGTCAGGGGAGTTTTGTCGCAAGAAAGCCGGCACGACGGCCCCCTTGCGGAAATGATAAGGCCCGCCGGAGCAGGCGGTCCGCACTAGAATACGGGCGGCAGCTGCAAGAACTGCTGCTTTTGGAGGTTCCCTGAATTTTATGAAAACAAAAGGAAAAGCATGGCATCTGATCGCCACAGTGCTGTTGATCGTGGTATTTGTGTATACTGCGTTCTTCGGTGTGTATGCCAAGTACGGCGATACGACCACGACCTATATCAAAGGTGCAAAGGATATCCGCTTCGGTGTGGATATTAAGGGCGGTGTCAACGTCACCTTTGTGCCGTCGGATGGCTACGATGCTACCGAAGAACAGCTGGAAGCAGCCCAGCTCGTCATTGAGAACCGTCTCGTGGCGCTGAATGTGACCGACTATGAGCTGTATGTGGACAACAATTCCGACAGCCTGATCCTGGAATTCCCGTGGCAGTCCGGTGAGACGGATTTTGACCCGGAAGCTGCGATCGATGAGATCGGCACCACCGCCTATCTGACCTTCCGCGAGGGAAGCAGTGCGGACGGTGAGCTGATCCTGGACGGCTCCATGATCGAGAGCGCCGCAGCTCAGTATGGCCCCGTCAGCAATGGCGGTGCTTCGGAATATTTCGTCTCCTTGAAGTTCACCGATGACGGTGCCAAGGCATTTGGCGATGCTACCACAAAGCTGGCTGCATCGGGCGGCACCATCAGCATCTGGCTGGACGATGAAAACGTGAGCACGGCCACGGTCAACACCGCTATTACCGATGGCTCTGCCATCATTACAAGCTCTGCTTCCAATCCTTTCACGCAGGAGCAGGTCGTCAAGATGGCCCGCCAGATCAACTCCGGCGCACTGCCCTTTGCACTGACGGTGGACAGCTATTCCACCGTCAGCCCCAGTCTGGGCGAGAACAGCCTGAGCGCCATGGTTCTGGCCGGCCTGATCGCCTTTGCACTGATCGTGGTGTTCATGACGATGCTGTACCGTCTGCCGGGCTTCCTTGCATGTATTGCACTGGCTGGTCAGGTGGCAGCAACGCTGGCGTTCGTTTCCGGTTACTTTCCGGTGTTTGAAAGCTTTACCATGACCCTGCCCGGCATCGCAGGCATCATCCTTGCCATCGGCATGGGCGTGGATGCCAATGTTATCACGGCAGAACGCATCAAGGAAGAGCTGAAAAACGGCAAGTCTCTGGATGGCGCGCTCAAGAGCGGTTTTGCCCGCGGCCTGACCCCCATCGTTGACGGTAACGTGACCATCGTCATCGTGGCCATCGTGCTGATGGGTGCCTTTGGCCCCTCGGACGGCATGTTTGCAAAGGCACTCCACTTTGTGTTCTTTGCCTTTGGCCCCTCCACCGCAGGCACTATTTATGCCTTCGGTTACACGCTGCTCACCGGCGTGCTGCTGAACTTTGTGTTCGGCGTGTTCGCAACCCGTGTGATGATCCGCGGTGCGGCATCCATCAAGGCACTGCGCAATCCTTGGCTTTACGGTGCAGAAAAGCCCGGCAAGGAAAAAAACGAGAAGAAGCCCATCGACTTTGTGGGCCTGCGCAAGCGCTTCCTGACGATCTCCTCCTGCCTGATGGCAGCCATCGTGCTGTGCGCAGTGGTTTTGGGTGTCCATCTGGATACCGAGTTCACCGGCGGTGCCATGATCACCCTGAGCTACGAGGGCAGCTTTACCATGTCGGATGTGCAGAAGGTTGCATCCTCTGCATTGGAGAATAACGGCCTGACCCTGCAGACCGGCGAGAATGTTGCTACCGGTGGCCAGACCCTGAAAATCTCGATGCCCGGTACCGAAACAGTGACTACCGAGCAGGTGGCCAAGCTGCTGGACAGCCTGAACGAAAGCTGCCCGGACAACAATTTTGAACAGCTGTCGCTAAGCAACGTCAGCGCTGCCATGGGCACCAAGTTCCTGCAGAAGAGTCTGGTTGCCGTGGTGTTTGCACTGGTGCTGATCCTGCTGTACATCGCCCTGCGCTTCAAGAACATCGGCGGCCTGACCGGCGGCATGATGGCAGTGCTGGCGCTTGTGAACGACCTGATGGTGGTGTTTGGCACCTTTGTGCTGCTGCGCACCGCGCTGGACGGCAACTTCATTGCAGCCATGCTTACCATCCTTGGCTACTCCATCAACGATACCGTTGTGGTCTACGACCGTATCCGCGAGAACCGCACCCTGATGGGTAAAAAGGCATCCTTTGAAGAGCTGGTGAACCACTCGGTGAACCAGTCCGCCCGCCGCACCCTGATCACCACCATTACCACGGTGATGGCGCTGGGCGTTATGTGCATCGTGGCAAAGCTGTATGGTCTGGACAGCATCTTTACCTTTGCGTTCCCGCTGATGATGGGCATGATCAGCGGCGTGTACACTTCGCTGTGCGTTTCCACCTCTGCGTGGGTGCTGTGGAGTGAGCGCAAGCCCAAGACCAAAGCCTAAAAACACAGCCCGGTCAGACCGGACAGGAGGAACAGAACATGAAGTGTCCCTATTGCGGAGCCGAGGAATCCAAAGTGATCGATTCCCGCCCCACCGAAGACAGTGAGCGCATCCGCCGCCGCCGCGAATGCCTGAGCTGCCATATGCGCTTTACGACCTATGAGGTCGTGGAGACTGTTCCGCTTGTGGTCATCAAAAAGGACAGCTCCCGTGAGCCGTTCGACCGGCAGAAGCTGCTCAACGCCATGGTGCGTGCCTGCGCCAAGCGGCCGGTCAGCTACGAATCGCTGGAGCGTGCGGTAAGCAGCATTGAGCAGACGCTGCTCAGCTCCTACGACCGTGAGATCCCCAGCGTGCGCATCGGTGAGCTGACCATGCAGGAACTGAAAAAGATCGACGAAGTGGCATATGTTCGCTTTGCATCGGTCTACCGTCAGTTTGCAGACGTGGAAAGTTTTTTCAATGAGCTGAAAAAGCTGATGGGCGACCGCAAGGAACCACAGAAATAATTCGCATCAGAACACCGGCTTTCGCCCAATGGGGCAGGGCCGGTGTTTTTGTTTATACCAGCCGGTGCGAGAGCCATTCCAGTGTTTCCACCTGTACCTGTGCGCGGCGCAGCTCACCAAAGGCTTCCTCTGGGGCACCCATTTCCAGGTGTCCGTCCGCCGCCCGCAGTGCAGCTTCCAGCTCGGTAAAATCTGCGGTGCGCAGCAGGTGGTTCATTTTGGTGCGCATTTGGTCGCACCGGTCGGCACCATCAGCAAGTGCCTGCCGGGCGGCAGGGTAGTCGGCATTGCGGATGGCTTCGGCGGCGGTGTCAAGGTCTGCCGAGATCACATCCGCAAAGCTCTGCACCTTCCAGCTGCTGTAAAAGGCCACGCTCAACAGTACGGCCACAATGGCGATACATGCATAGATCCGCTTCATCCGCTCACCTCAATGGGAGCCGCCGGCACGGCGGTTCTCTTTTTTTAGCAAAAAATAATCCTCGGTCTCGTTGCCGATCAGCAGCAAAATTTCTTCCGGCAGCAGGGTGTTGGCCTGCGCCGTGCGTTCCAGCCACGCGCGGTCCTTGCCGCACCAGCGCAGGTTGTCTTCCAGCACCTGTCCGTCCAGTACAAAGGGAATGGTGGCGTTGGTATGGGTCACCTTCAGCTGCAGGTCAGCAAGACGGGCTGGCTCTTTTTCTGGCCGCAGTGCTGCCGAAAGGGTGCCGTTCGTCTCGATCACCGCGTAGGAGACCTCCCGTGGGTCAAAAATATTTTTACCGCGCAGCGCTTCCATCAGGTCAGCTGTGGTCAGCCGTAACATCCGCAAGGCTTTCTGATCGATCTGCCCGTCCAAGATCACCGTCTTTGGTCTGCCGGAGAGAAAGTTGAAGAATTTCTGGCTGCGGAAGCTCAGCACGGAGCCCAGCAGTTCCAGCGCTGCAATGAGAAACAGCGGGATCAGGCTGGATGTGATGGGCACCTCTTCCGATTCAATGGAGATGGATGCCAGATTGGAAATGAGAATGGTGGACACCAGTTCTTCGGGCTGCAGTTCGCCCAGCTGGCGCTTGCCCATCAGCCGCATGGCAAACAGAACGCACAGATAAATGATGATCGTGCGGCAGATCAGAAGCTTCAAGTAACAAGACCTCCTGTCGTTTCTGGCGGAATGGATGCCGCTGCAGCCGGGCATACTGCTGTGCAAAGGAGTGGTTGGATGCGGCAGTTATCACAGAGCCTTGCGGCAAATCTTGCGGTGCTGGACAAAATGTTTGGCACCTCTGCGGATTATTATGCCAAGGAGATCACGATTTATCATTGCAGGGGAAGCATCCTGCTGTTTGACGGCATGGCAAGCCTGGATTCTTTGTGGGAGCTTTTACTGGATGCGGCCAGCCGTCAGGCACCGCCGCAGCAGGCAGGCCAGCGTTGCACCGGGCCGCAGGTCTTTGAGCTGATCCTGCACGGCTCAGCATTTCCGGCAGAAAGTGAGCCGGTAACAGATCTGGCTGATCTGATCAAACGAATGACGGCAGGCATGGCGGTCTTACTGCTGGACGGCTGCGCAAAGGGCATTGCCTTCTCGGTGCAGGGACTGAAGTTCCGCTCGGTAGACGAGCCTTCCGGGGAGGGCAATCTGCGCGGCTCACGCGAAGGCTTTGCCGACCTACTGCGGGTCAATCTGAGCCTGCTGCGGCGGCTCATCCGTACCGAACATCTGGTGCAGGAGGTGGCGCAGGCCGATACCGAAATGCAAACGGAATACGCCATCTGCTACTGCAAAAACAGGGCAGACTCCGCCATGGTGATCCGTGTGCGCAAAGCGCTTGCCGCTGCAAAGCCGGAGCTTTTGCTGGATTCCAGTTACTTTGTGCCGTGGCTGCTGCCGGGCAAGGCGCGGCTGTTCACGCCGGTAAGCTACACCGAGCGGCCTGCCGTGGCGGCGGCAAAGATCTGTGAGGGCAAGATCGTGGTGCTGGTCAACGGAAGTCCCTCTGCCATGGTGCTTCCGGCTCTTTTCTGCGAAAATTTTGAGTGCTTGGACGATTATGCATCCACCGCCGTGTTTTCCTCTTTTCTGCGCATCCTCAAATATGTTTCGTTCTACCTCACAGTATTTCTGCCGGGTGTGTTCGTCTGTCTGGCGGTCTACCTGCCGGAGCTGATCCCACCGCAGCTTCTGTACAAGATCGAAGCGGCGGAGAAGGCCACACCGCTGCCGCTGTTTGCGGAAATGCTGCTGGTCATACTCATTTTGGAGGTCATCCGGGAAGCAGGTCTGCGGATGCCGCAGTCGCTGGGGCATTCGGTCAGTCTGGTGTCCGCGTTGATCATCGGCGATGCTGCCATTGCCACCGGGCTTATGAGCACGCCGGTGATCTTTGTGGCAAGCATCACGGCCATCGCGGTGTTCGTCACGCCCTCTTTGTACGAGCCTGCTACGCTGCTGCGTCTGGGTGTGGTGCTGGCTGCAGGTCTTGCCGGGCCGGTGGGCCTTGCGGGGGCTTTTTTTGCAGTTCTGCTCAGTCTTTCCGGCACAGCCTGCCTGCAGGTGCCATATCTGGCGGCGCATCCATTCCCGCAGCGGCCCATGGAAGAGGATGGCATCATCCGCCGCAACTACCGCCGCCTTTCAGCGCACGACTTTAATATCTGGCAGAAACGGGAGGGAAAATGATGCAAAAACAGAAAGGCTTTTCTGCTCCCGTGCTGGCACTGAGCGTGTGGACAGCTGCGCTGGCAGAAGAAATGCAGACCGGTATCTCTCCGCGTGGGATGATCATTCATGGAGCGGTTCAGGCTCTTTTGCTCACATGCATCAGTGGGGTGTTCTCTGCCTGCTGGCAACGGGCAGCCATGCAGTGGATCTGGCTGTTTTCCGCAGGAGCATGGTTTCTGGCAGAGTTGTTTGGAACCGTAATGCAGGCCCAGAACATCTGCCAGCAGGAGTTTCGCTCCATGGCGCTGATCGGCCTGCTGCCGCTTTTGCTCTGGGCAGGGTGGTGTATTCCGCCTTCCGGCTGGGATGCTCCGGCACGGGTGCTGTGGTGGTTCGTGCTGCTGGGTGGGCTGGTCTGTCTGACAGGGCTTGCCGGGCAGATGGACTGGGCGCACCTGCTGACGGCAGATGCTGTGCAACTGGCCCGCTGGCCGCGTGTTCCGCTGTATGCGGAGTATTTGTTCTGGCCGCTTCTTGCAGGTTATGAAGAGCCGCGCAGCATGTCCTGGCTGCCATGGCTCACCTTTCTGGCACAGGCGGGTCTTACTGCCGGGATGTGCCTCGTATTTGGCGCAGCGGATTACCCGGCACAGGAACTGCTGCGGGCATGGAGCGCAGATGTTTTCTCCCGCATGGATGCGCTGCTTTTGCTCATCTGGCTCACCTGCGCGATCTTCCGCACCGGCTTTCTCTGCGCGGCAGTGCGTACCGTGTGGCAGCGCGCGGTGCAGTGCGGGAAAGGAGCGGTAAAATGAAGCAGAAGAAACTGCGCTCTCTCAGTGCGGTGCTTTTGATCGGGTGGTGCCTGATTTTTCTGCGCTGCGAGACCACCGAAAAAAGCATGGTGCGTGCGCTGTATCTTGCTCAGAAGGAACAGTCCATCACCGTAGGGCTGCTGTATCAGGCTCCGGAAGCCGCCGCCGATGCATCCGAGGCTTCTGGGGCTGTGCAGCTGCAGTTGGCGCAGGCGGACACGCTGGCAAAAGCGCTGGCGGCGGCGCAAAAGCAACTGCCGCAAAAGGCGGATTACCGCCTGTGCGATTATCTGCTGATCGATCAAGATGCATCGGCAGAGCTGCTTGCAGCGTATGAGCGTACGGTGCTGGAAAACAGGCAGGGCAGGGTATCGGCAAAAGTTTCTGTGCTGGAAATGGACGATGGCTTTTTGGAGGAACTTCCAGCGGAAAAGCAGGAATTTCCGAACAAACTGCTTGAGCAGCTCAAGCAGTGCGCAGACCAGATGCCGAGGCTTTACCAGTATCAGGACGGAATGCTTCTGCCGCAGCTGCGGGCAGAGAAACAGGAAGTGGCACTTGCAGATACAAGCATCCTCTGGCGAGTGGAAAACAGCATTGAGCTGGAGGCCCGGCAGGCGGAAACAGCGCGGCTTTTGCGGGAAATGGGCGGCGTGCATACTTTCTGGCTGGAAGGTGAGCCGGTAACGGTCCGCCGATGCAGCGTGTCTGTCACCCTGCGGGAAGAAACTGCCAGTCTGCGGCTGGACTGTCAGCGCAGCTATGATACGCCGCAGCCAAGCGCCGCACAGTGCGAACAGCTGGCAGAACTGTGCACGCAGACGGTGCAGTCTTTCTGGCAGCAGGGCATCGACCTTGTGCATCTGCAGCAGCGCAGTGCATTGCAGAACGGTGTGGGCAGAGAAAAGATCACAATAAAAAACGCCTGCCCGCAATTGCAGGCAGACGTGAGATTTTTACCGATGTGATTCAGTTGGCAGTGGGGAAGGTGACAGTAATGGTAGTGCCCACATCCACCTGACTTTCCAGCTTGATGCGTGCGTTGTGGATGCGTGCGATATGCTTGACGATGGCAAGGCCCAGACCGGTACCGCCGGTAGCCTTGCTGCGGCTCTTGTCCACACGATAGAAGCGCTCAAACACGCTGGACTGTGCTTCTTTCGGGATGCCGATGCCGTTATCGGCCACAGTCAGGGTGCAGTGTCCGTCGCGGCTGCAGGCTGTGGTGATCTGTACCTTACCGCCGGGACGATTATAACGGATCGCATTATCGCACAGGTTCTGGCATAGCTCGTCCAGCAGGGCACGGTTGCCGTGCACAAGAGCACTTTCGCCCAGACAGTTCAGCGAGATGTAAGCCCGGCGGGCATTCAGCTTCTGGCGCTCTACGCAGTCCTTGGCAACGGTAAGCAGATCCACTGTCTCCATCTCCGGCTCAGAACCGGCTTCGCTGGCGTTGTCCAGACTGGAAAGCTGCAGGATATCGTTCACCAGCTGGATCATACGGCTGGCCTCCACATGGATCTTCTGGGCAAAGCCCGGCACATCCTCAGGCTTTGCAATGCCGGTCTCGATCAGCTCCGCATAGCCGGAAATACTGGTCAGCGGGGTCTTCAGCTCATGGCTGACATTGGCAGTAAACTCCTGCCGCATCTTTTCATTGTTCTCACGGAGGATGCGGTCAGAGTGGATGCTTTCGGCAAAGGGGACAAGCTCCTTATAGGGAACATTGTCCTGAATATGATCCAGATCTTCGGTCATGCTCAGCACAGGGGAGACCAATGCACGGGTGAGCAGAGCTGCCAGCACAGCGGCGGCCAGCATGAGTGCAACGCAGCTCAGCACGATGGCAGGCAGGGTCGAATCATAAATAGACCAGACCGTTTCTGCATCCTGTGCCATGCGCAAAATCTCACCGTTGGGCAACAGTACGGCATAGTAATAGGTCTCGTAGCCCATGGTCTGGGAGTCGCGGATGTCCCGGCCCACACCTTCGGTCATGGCCTGACGGATCTCCGGGCGGGAGAGATGGTTCTCCATGGGCTGATCGGTAGCAGATTCAAATAGCACGCTGCCGTCCTGCGAGATCAGGGTGATGCGCAGATCATTGGTAACAAAGGACGAAAGCTGCTGCGGGTCCTGCACCAGATCATAACCGGCGCTTACCAGATCGGCTTCCCGCTCAAGGCTGGTCCATGCCTGAGCCGTGAATGCCTTGTGAAAAACAAAGATGCAAAGCGCCGCCGTGAACAGCAGACCAAGGAAGCCCATCAGGAACAGGCGGTAGCTGATCTTTTCTTCCATGCTGCGCAGCTTCATTCTTCACCGGCCTCCTCTTCATCGGTCAGCTTGTAACCCACCTTGCGCACAGTGCAGATGTATTTGCCGGCATCCCCCAGCTTTTTGCGCAGGGTGCGGATATGCATATCCACAGTGCGGCTCTCCACCGAAATGTCGGTGCCCCACACCACCTGCAGAATGGTCTCGCGTGTCACCACCAGATTGGTATTTTCCAGCAGCAGGCGCAGCAGGCTGTACTCCTTGTAGGTCAGCTCCACCGGCGTTCCGCTCACAGTCACGTTGTGACGGGCATTGTCCAGCAGGATCTCGTGAAAGCTGAGTACGTTGGGACGTGCTTCCGGAGCCGAGCGGCGCAAGGCGGCGCGCACCCGGCTCAAAAATTCCATGATACCAAAAGGCTTTGAGATGTAATCATCGGCACCGCAGTCCAGCCCGCGCACGGTGTCCAGCTCACTGGACTTAGCCGTGACCATAATGATGGGCAGCCTGCGCAGGGAAGGGGTGTTGCGCAGCTTTTTCAGGATGGAAAAACCGTCCTCACCGGGCAGCATCACGTCTAAGATCACCAGTTCCGGCTCTGCAGCGTGCATGGCCTGCCAGAACGGCTCAGAGCTTTCAAAGCTGGTCACTTCGTATCCGCTGGACTGCAGGGCATACTGTTCCAGCTCCCGGATGGCGGCATCGTCTTCAACAATATAGATCATTTGTCAAAATCCTCCGCAGATTGATTTTCAGGGAAGAGATAGCGTTCACGGTAACGGTCAAGACGGCGATGGAATTCCTCACTTTCCTTGGTGTCATTGCCGTGACGCAGCTCGTTGAGGTATGCGTGGGTATCAAAGCTGTCCTGTGCAACCTCGATTTGTGCAACGGCTACGTTGCTGCAGTGGTCGCACACACGCTCATAGTTGGTCAGCAGGTCGTCCAGCACAAAGCCATATTCAATGGAGCAGCTGCCGGCCTGCAGGCGGGCAATGTGGTGGGCCTTGATGGCACGTACCAGCTCGTTGACCACGGCTTCCAGCGGTTCCACCTTGCTGGCAAGATGCAGATCACCCTTGCGGAAAGCATCAGTGGTGCGGTTCAGAATATCCTGCACCGCATCCTCCAGCACCTGCAGCTCGTCGCGGGCATCCTGCGAGAACTGGATTTCTTTGGTGTGCATCTCCTCGGCAGATTCCATCAGGTTTACGGAATGGTCGCTGATGCGCTCAAAATCGCTGATGGTGTGCAGCAGGGTATTTACGCTCTGGCTGTCGGCATGGTTCAGCTCACGGCTGGAAAGCTTGACGAGATAGGTGCCGAGAGCGTCCTCGTAACGGTCTACCTGCGTCTCTTCCTCGCGGACTTTCTGCGCAAGGGTGTCGTTCCAATCATGAGTCAGGCTCATGGCCTGCATCACGCCCACACGGGCAAGCTCTGCCATTTCAGCAGTTGCAGAGCGTGCACGCTCCACGGCCACGGCAGGGGTGTTCAGCAGGCGGTCATCCAGCAGCGCAAAGCTTTCCTTTTCCGGCGAATCCGGAATGGTGAGGATGGCCAGCTTTTCCAGCAGGTTTGCAAAGGGCAGCAGCACCAGCGTTGCCACGATATTGAACACCGAGTGCACCACAGCGATGCCCCATGCCTCGATGGTGGTGTTCACAAAAGCAAAGTGGCAGACCGTATTCAGGCCGTAAAAGCCGACAAGGAAGATGGTCACACCGATGATGTTGAAGTACAGATGGACCATGGCAGCACGGCGTGCATTCTTGTTGGCACCCACAGAGGAGATCAACGCGGTAACGCAGGTGCCGATGTTCTGACCCATGATAATGGGAATGGCACTGCCGTAGGTGATCACGCCGGTGGCGCTCAGCGCCTGCAGAATACCCACGCTGGCGCTGGAGCTCTGGATGATGCCGGTAACAAGGGCACCCACCAGAACGCCCAGAAGGGGGTTGGAAAAGCGGGTGAACAGGCTGGTGAACCATGCCTCGTTCTGCAGGGGCAGGACGGCGTTAGACATGGTGGTCATGCCAGTCATCAGCACGGCAAAGCCGATGAGGATGGTGCCCACGCCTTTTTTCTTCTCACTCTTACACATATACAGCAAAATGCCGATAAATGCAAGCAAAGGACTGAAAGAAGTGGGTTTGAGCAGATTGATGAGGAGGCTGTCGCCCTGCAGGCCGGAAAGGCTCAGGATCCAGCTGGTGACAGTGGTGCCCACATTGCTGCCCATGATCACGCCGATGGCCTGATGCAGCTCCATGATGCCGCTGTTGACAAAGCCGACCACCATGACCGTGGTAGCGCTGGAACTCTGGATCACAGCGGTGACGCACAGGCCAAGGAAAAAGCCTTTAAGGGGGTTGTCAGTCAGCTTGCTCAGGATCTTCTGCAGCTGGCCGCCGGCCTGCTTTTCCAGTGCTTTGCCCATGATGTCCATGCCGAACAGGAACAGGGCAAGACCTCCAAGCAGGGAAAAGACATTGAAGATGGTCATAAAGATTTCCTCACTTTTGTTTGACGTGTTTTTGATGTGTTTCTCCTGATTTTGAGTATACAGATGCAATGTAAAATCCAAAATCGAGGGAATGTAAAATCCGTGTAAAGGTAAGAAAAATGTAAAAAATCAGTACATGGCTGCGCTGCTGCGTGCATTCTTGCCGGGCTGCGAAAAAGCCGCCCGCACAATATTGTTTTTTACCGATCGTTCTATTATAATAATAAGAAGGAATCCTGCACGGTACCTGACAGCAGGCAGGGCTGTGCAGCAAAAGGGAGCACAGGAGGAACAAGAATGGGCACATTCAATGTCTCGCTCAAAACGCTGACCGACCGTGTCAGCATGGAAGTTGTCTATACGCCGAAGGAACTGGATCAGATCTGTGTGGAGATCGCCGAAGTGAACCGCCCGGGTCTGTTTCTGGCGGGCTATTATGATTATTTTGATAAGCTGCGTCTGCAGATCATGGGTCTGGCCGAGATGAACTTTCTGTCCGGCCTTTCACCGGAAAAACGCTACGAAGCGCTGGATCAGCTGTTCCGTCAGCAGCCGCCGGCTGTTATCGTCTGCCGCAGCGAAGAACTGACCCCCTTCCCGGAGATGCAGGAGCTGGCCCAGAAGCATGGTGTTGCACTGCTGCGCTCCAACGAGACCACCTGCACTCTGATGGGCAGCCTGATCAGTGTGCTGAATCTGGAACTGGCACCGCGTATCACCCGCCATGGTGTGCTGGTGGAAGTGTACGGCGAAGGCATCCTGATCCTGGGCGACAGCGGCATTGGCAAAAGCGAGCTTGCCATCGAGCTGGTCAAGCGCGGCCACCGCCTTGTGGCAGATGATGCGGTGGAGCTGCGCAAGGTGTCCAACCGCCAGATCATGGGTACTGCCCCGGAGAATATCCGCCACTTCATTGAGCTGCGCGGCATTGGCATCGTCAATGTGGCCCGTGTGTACGGCGTGGGCGCGGTCAAGCTGAGCGAAAGCCTTGACCTTGTGGTTCAGCTGGAAGCATGGGACCCCACTAAGAACTACCAGCGCACCGGTCTGGAAAACGAATACTACGACATTCTGGGCGTCAGTATTCCCAGCACCAGCATTCCGGTCTCACCGGGCCGCAATCTGGCTGTCGTGCTGGAAACTGCAGCCATCAACAACCGCCAGAAGAAGATGGGTTACAACGCAGCGCGTGAACTGCTGATCCGTCTGGGTCTGGACGATAAAATGGATTGATCCCACACCGCAAAAGGAGCAAGTTATCATGGAACGATTCAAGCAGAAACTGCAGGCAGCGGCGATCCCGTTCAGGGAAAATGAACCGCTTGCGGCGCACTGTACCTTTAAAATCGGAGGCCCGGCACAGCTGTTTGTCATGCCGGAAAACGAGCAGCAGCTCTGCAGTGCAGTTGCGCTTTGCAAAGAGCAGGCTGTCCGCTATTACCTGCTGGGCAACGGCAGCAACATCCTGTTTGCGGACGAAGGCTTTTCCGGCGTGGTGATCGATGTTTCGGCACTGGACGCAGAGATCGCGGTGGGAGATACAGTCCTGACCGCAGGCGCAGGTGTCCGCCTTGCGGCACTGTGTAAGGCGGCACTGATGCATGGCCTGTCCGGGCTGGAATTTGCCTACGGCATCCCCGGCACGGTGGGCGGTGCAGTGTATATGAATGCGGGTGCCTACGGCGGCGAGATGAAGGACGTGCTCACCACAGTGCGGTATCTGGCGGCAGAAGGCAAGGTCAGAGAAGTGCCTGCCGCAGAGCTGGATCTCCGCTATCGCCACAGCATTTTTGAAGAGAACAGCGGCTGCATCCTCTCGGCACAGTTCCATCTGCAACCCGGAAACGCAGCGGACATCCGTGCAAAAATGGATGAATTGATGGCCAAGCGTGTGGAAAAACAGCCGCTGGATAAGCCCAGCGCCGGCAGCACCTTCAAGCGCCCGGCGGGTGCTTTTGCGGCTGCGCTGATCGACCAGTGCGGCCTGCGCGGCTATCGCCACGGCGGCGCAGCCGTCAGCGATAAGCACTGCGGCTTTGTGGTAAACCTTGGCGGCGCTACCTGTGCTGATGTGCTGGCACTCTGTGACGAGGTGCGCGCCATCGTAAAGGAAAAGACGGGCTACGACCTTGAAAAAGAGATCCGGGTCGTCCGATAACGGAAAAAGCAAAAAAGGAGCGGTAGATCAGATTATGGAGCTGTTGATCGTCAGCGGACTTTCCGGTGCAGGCAAGTCGGTGGCTATGAATGCGCTGGAAGATATCGGTTTTTTCTGTATAGATAATGTTCCGGCCGGACTGCTGCCCAGCATCACTGCATTCTCGGAAGCGGGCGACAGCCAGCTGGAGCGGGTGGCTCTTTCCATGGATGTGCGCGGCTGCCGCACCAGCGAAGAAATCGAGCGTGCGCTCGACAAGCTGGATGAGCAGGGTGTGGATTATAAAATTCTATTTCTGGATGCCCCGGACGATGTACTCATGCGCCGCTACAGCGAGACCCGCCGCCGCCACCCCATCAGCATTGCCGAGGGCATTTCCACCCGGGAGGCCTTTGCAAAGGAACGCAAAATATTGAAGCCTTTGCAGGAGCGTGCAGATTACGTCATCAATACCGCCCTACTTTCTACAGCACAAAACAAAGAACGCATCTGCGATCTTTTTGCAAAAAATGGTGGAGCCAAGGGCGCCATGCGCCTGACCGTGATGTCCTTTGGATTCAAATTCGGCATCCCGCCGGAGGCAGACCTTGTGCTGGATGTGCGCTGCCTGCCCAACCCCTTCTACGTGCCGGAACTCAAGCATAAGACCGGCCTTGATCAGGATGTGGTGGATTTTGTCATGAGCCACCCGGAAGCGCAGGAACTGCTCAAGCGGTATGAGAACTTTTTGCAGTATGCACTGCCGCTGTACGTCAAGGAGGGCAAAAGCCAGCTGACCATTGCGGTGGGATGTACCGGCGGCAAGCACCGTTCCATTACATTTGCGCGTAAGATCGCGGAGTATTGCACGCAACTCGGCTACGAGCCGGGCGTGCAGCACCGCGATGTCAAACGCTGACAGAATTCGAGGAAGTATGAGTAGTTTTGCATCCCGCGCGCGGGAGGAGATCGCGCAGCGCAGCATCCAGAAGGATTGCTGTGTGCGTGCGGCAGCTTATGGCATTGCATGCTTTGCCAAATATTTTGATGCAAAGGGTCTGGTGGTGCAGACCGAGCAGCAGGAGACGGTGCAGGCTGCCCAGCAGCTGTTCGCACGCTGCGGCGTGCAGGGCGAGATCCTGCACAAGCAGCGGCCCAGCGGCGTGCTGTATGAATTCAACATCCGCGCGCCGGAGCAGGTGGCCCGGGTGCACGAGCTGTTCGGCACCACGGGCAGCGAGACCAGCCTGCAGATCGATCCCCGCCTTATCCGCTGCCAGACCTGCGTCAGTGCGTACATTGGCGCAGCTTTTTTGTGCAGTGGAACGGTCATTGATCCGCAGAAAGAATATAATCTGGAATTTCTTACCTCCCGCACCAATCTGGCACGGGACTTTGAAGCGCTGCTGGCAGAGCATGAGTTTGCACCGCACCGCACCCGCCGCAACGGCGTGAACCTGATCTACGTCAAGACCGGGGCCAATGTGGAACGGCTGCTCAGCTTTATGGGCGCTGGAAACGCTGCAGAGGAAATGCATGCACAAAAAGCCTTCAAACAGGTGCGCAACCAGACCAACCGACAGACCAACTGTGATACGGCAAACCTTGGCAAAACGGCCCGTGCCAATGCGCAGACGCTGAAGGCCATCCGCTTTCTGGAAGAGCAGAATGCCCTTAGCACTCTGCCGGAGGTACTGCAGGAGGCCGCTGCCAAGCGGATGCAGTACCCGGATCTTTCGCTCACAGCGCTGTGCGGCTGCTTTGAGCCACCCGTGAGCAAATCCGGCCTGTCGCACCGGATGAAGAAGCTGGAGGCATTGGCCGAAACGCTGCGGCAGAATCTGGAACAGGAGGCAAAAGCATGAGCGAAGCATTAGCCAATACCCGGCCTTTTGTCCATCTGCACATCCACACAGAGTACAGCTTGCTGGATGGTGCCTGCCGCATTGACCAGCTGATGGATCGCGTAAAAGAGTGCGGACAGACCGCCATTGCCTGCACCGACCACGGCGTGATGTACGGCTGCGTGCAGTTTTATAAGGCTGCAAAAAAGGCTGGCATCAAGCCCATCATCGGCTGTGAGGTGTATGTGGCCACCCGCACCCGCTTTGACAAGGTAAATAAGATCGACGGCAACAACCACCTGATCCTGCTGTGCAAAAATGAGACCGGCTACAAAAACCTGATCAAAATGGTGTCGGCCGCCTTTGTGGAGGGCTTTTATTCCAAGCCCCGCATTGATAAGGAACTGCTGGAAAAATATCACGAAGGTCTGATCTGTCTGTCGGCCTGTTTGGCAGGCGAAGTTCCACAGGCCATTCTGGCGGGCGATTATGAGCGCGCCAAAGCAGCAGCGCTGTGGTATCGAGACCTCTTCGGCGAGGAAAACTATTATATCGAGCTTCAGGACCATGGTCTGGAAGAGGATAATACTGTGCTGCCGCAGCTCATCAAGCTTGCACGGGAGACCGGCATTCCCATGGCAGCCACCAACGACTCCCACTATCTGCGCAAGGAGGATGCCAAAATGCAGGGCATCCTGCTCTGCATCCAGACCGGAAAGACCATTCAGGATGCGGATAAAATGGAGTTCCAGACCGACGAGTTCTATGTCAAAACGACAGACGAAATGTACGCGCTGTTCTCCATAGTGCCGGAAGCCTGCGAGAATACCGCCAAAATTGCCGAACAGTGTAACTTTGATTTTGATTTTGGACACACTAAAATTCCATATTACAAAGCGCCGAACGGTATGGATAATCAGGCGTTTTTTGAAAAGCTCTGCTGGGAAGGTCTGGAGCGCCGCTACGGCCCCAATGTTCCGCAGGCCAACAAAGACCGTCTGGAATACGAGATCGGCGTGGTCAAAAAGATGGGCTACACGAACTACTATCTTATCGTGTGGGACTACGTGAACTACGCCAAGAGTCAGGGTATCCCGGTAGGCCCGGGCCGTGGCTCCGGCGCAGGCAGCATTGCGGCTTACAGTGTGGGCATCACGGATATCGACCCCATCCGTTATAACCTGATCTTTGAGCGCTTCCTGAACCCAGAGCGCGTCAGTATGCCAGATTTTGATGTGGACTTCTGCTACGAGCGCCGTCAGGAAGTGATCGATTACGTCAACCGGAAATATGGTGCCGACCATGTGGCTCAGATCGTCACCTTTGGCACCATGGCCGCCCGCAACGCCATCCGCGATGTGGGCCGCGTGATGGGCATTCCGTATCAGCAGGTAGATGTTGTGGCAAAGCAGGTGCCCATGGAGCTGAAAATGACGCTGAAGCGTGCGTTGGAGGTATCGCCGGAACTTAAGCGGATGTACGATACCGACCCGCAGGTCACAGAGCTGATCGACACGGCCTTGAAGGTGGAGGGCATGCCCCGCCATGCTTCCACCCATGCGGCGGGTGTCGTCATTACCCCGGAGCCTACGGACTACTATCTACCGCTGGCCACCAACGACGGCCTGCCTGTGACCCAGTTCAACATGACCGAGATCGAAGAACTTGGCCTTTTGAAGATGGACTTTCTGGGCCTGCGCACGCTGACCGTCATTCATGACGCGGAAACTGCTGTGCAGAAGCACCACCAGGAGTTTTCCATCCAGAAGCTGGATTACGACGACCCGGACACCTACAGGATGCTGGGGCAGGGAGACACCGAGGGTGTGTTCCAGCTGGAATCTTCCGGCATGAAGCAGGTGCTTGTGGGCCTGCAGCCGCAGAACCTAGAAGACATTATCGCTCTGATCAGCCTGTACCGGCCCGGCCCCATGGATTCGATCCCCACCTACCTGCGCAACCGCCACGAGCCGGACAAAATCAGCTATAAGACCCCACAGCTGGCCCACATTCTGGATGTGACCAATGGCTGCATCGTCTATCAGGAGCAGGTCATGCAGATCTTCCGGGAGCTGGCAGGTTTCTCTTTTGGTCAGGCAGACAATGTCCGCCGTGCCATGAGCAAAAAGAAACATGCCGTCATGGAGGCCGAGCGAGAGCACTTTGTGTACGGCTGCACCGATCCCGGCAACGAATGCCCCGGCTGTGTGGCAAACGGCATCTCTGAGAAAGTGGCCAATGAGATCTACGATGAAATGTCCAGTTTCGCTTCATATGCGTTCAATAAGAGCCATGCGGCCTGCTATGCCTATGTGGCATTCCAGACGGCCTACCTCAAGTGCCATTATCCCAGTGAGTTCATGGCGGCTTTGCTGACCAGTGTGCTGGATAACACGGATAAGGTCATTGAATATTCCGGCGAGTGTGCCCGCCTTGGCATCAAGGTGCTGCCGCCGGATGTGAATGTTTCCAACGGCGGCTTTACGGCGGATGGAAGCGGTCAGATCCGCTTTGGCCTGAATGCGGTCAAAAATGTGGGCCGCAACCTGATCGAGAATGTGGTGAAGGGGCGGCAGAATAAGCCTTACACCAGCCTTTACGATTTCTGCAAGCGGATGCATGGCAATGAACTGAACCGCCGGGCAGTGGAGTGCCTCATCAAGGCCGGCGCATTCGATCATCTGGGCAACAACCGCCACAGCCATGTGGAGGCCGTAGAGGGCATTCTGAAGAGCATTGAGACCGACGCTCGGCGCAATCTGGATGGACAGCTGGATCTGTTCTCGGTGATGAGCGGGGAAGCACAGAGCGGTGCTTCCGAGGATAACTATGAAATAAAGCAGCTGCCGGAGTACAGCCATAAGGAGCTGCTCCAGCAGGAAAAGGAAGTCAGCGGCCTGTATCTGTCCGGTCATCCGCTGGATGCTTACCGGGAACAATCGGCACGCATTGCATCCCACACCATCAAGGATCTTACAGGGGAAGATGCCCATGTGAAGGATGGAAAAAAAGTGCGCATTGTGTGCGCGGTGGTAAAAAGCCGCATGATGACCACAAAGTCCAACAGCATGATGGCTTTTACCAGCGTAGAAGACCTGACCGGCACCATGGAAGTGATCGTATTCCCAAAGGTGCTGGATGCTTTCCGGGATTCACTGCACGAAAATGCAGTCGTCGTGATCGATGGCAGACTGTCGGTACGGGAGGATGAAGCTTCCAAGCTGCTGGCAGAGAGCATCGTCCCGATCGAAAATTACGATCCGGCCCGACCGGATAACGGCAGGCCGGACCCGATGAAAACGGCAGCAAAGAAGCTGTATATCCGTGTGCCTTCCCGCAGCAGCAGGGAATATGCAAAGGTGGTCAATCTGCTTGGCATTTTTGATGGGGACATGCCGGTGCTCCTGTATCTGACCGATACCAAGCAGTATCTGCGTGTGCCGCGCCATCTGTACGCATCCGGCCATCCGCTGCTGTTCAAAGAGCTGGAAAGGCTGGTCGGAACGGACAACATTGCAACAAAATGACATTTCCGTGCACGAATCTTAACGTAAATCCGGCGGGATGGCTGTTTCCAAAATAAGGCGTTTGTGTTATAATGATTCAAGGCAAATGAAGTGCTTTGGACAGCGTTAAAACGGAGAACGCTGTGATACCATTGGGTAAATGAAGAAACAAATTGGAGGGAAACTCTCGTATGGAAAAGCAGATCAAAACGATTGGCGTATTGACGAGCGGTGGTGATGCTCCTGGCATGAACGCTGCCGTGCGCGCCGTAGTCCGTACCGGCCTGCATAAGGGTTACCGCATGATCGGCATTCAGCGTGGCTACAATGGCCTGCTGAACGGCGAATGCTTTGAGATGAACCTGCGCAGTGTGTCGAACATCATCTCTGCAGGCGGTACCATTCTGTATACCGCCCGCTGTCTGGAGTTTAAGACCAAGGAAGGTCAGGACAAGGGTGCAGAGAAGTGCCGCGAACTGGGCATTGATGCGCTGGTGGTCATTGGCGGCGACGGTTCTTACCGCGGCGCTCGTGAGCTGGCCCACCGCGGCATTCCGATGATCGGTCTGCCCGGCACTATTGACAACGATATTTCCTGCACCGATTACACCATTGGCTACGATACCGCCATGAATACCGCGCTGGAGATGATCGACAAGCTGCGCGATACCACCCAGAGCCACGACCGCTGCAGTGTGGTCGAGGTCATGGGCCGCAACGCCGGTTATATTGCTCTGAATGTTGCAATTGCTTCCGGCGCTATGGCTGTTCTACTGCCGGAGAAGGAATTTGACATGCAGCGTGATATTCTGGATAAGATCGCTGAGACTCAGAAGACCGGCAAGCGTCACTTCATTATTATTGTTGCCGAGGGTGTCGGCCATGCACAGGAGATCGCAAACGAGATTCAGGCACGCACCGGCATCGACTCCCGCGCCACCATTCTGGGCCATGTCCAGCGCGGTGGTTCTCCCACTCTGCGTGACCGTGTGAACGCTTCTGCAATGGGCTACCATGCCGTGTGCCTGCTGGAGCAGGGCAAGTATAACCGCATCGTCGGCATGAAGGGCGAAAAGCTGGTGGATTACCCTGTGGATGAAGCTCTTGAAATGACTAAGACGCTTGACCCGGTGCTGATCGACGTGTGTAACACCATTTCTATCTGATATTTATAAAGCCAATACTATGGAGCTGTTCTCTCGAAGAATCGGGAGGATGGCTCTTTTTTTGCGTTTTAACGCAAAAAATATATGAACTGACTGGAGCTTTCTGCATTTTTAAAAAAGAAAAATCGTGAATGAAAAGTGCATAGCTTAAAATTGAAATTTGTGGAAGGTGGTTTACGGGAAATTGTGGAGGAATACGCAGGGCGTGTTTTACTACTTTGGCAGGAAAATAACGATGATGCGTGAGGCAAAAATTGTAGCACAAAAAGCCAATTTTGTCTTGAACTTTTTGCCGTATGTGCTAGAATAAAAGAGAAAGGCATCCTTGTGTCCAACAGATATCTGGATGTGAATATTGGAAAGTAAATTCGGAGGTAATCACAATGGCTGATATGTTTGCACCGCTGGTAGCACAGCTGAAGGCAAATCCCAAGACGATCGTTTTCACCGAGGGCAATGATCCCCGCATTCTGGAGGCCGCTGCAAAGCTGCTGGCCGAGGGCGTGCTGAAGGTCGTCATGGTGGGCAACGAGGCTGAGTGCAAGGCTGCTGCTGCCGCCGGTAACTTTGATATTTCCGCTGCCGAGATCATCGACCCCGAGAACTATGCCGGTTTCGATGAGATGGTCAACACCATGGTGGAGCTGCGCAAGGGCAAGCAGACCGCTGAGGAGTGCACCGCTCTGCTGAAGAAGTCCAACTACTTCGGCACCATGCTGGTGAAGATGGGCAAGGCTGATTGCCTGCTGGGCGGCGCTACTTACTCCACTGCCGACACCATTCGTCCCGCTCTGCAGCTGGTCAAGACCAAGAAGGGCGCACATCTGGTCAGCTCCTGCTTCATTCTGGACCGTGACTGCGGTGAAGAGGGCCTGAAGCGCATTGCCATGGGCGACTGCGCTGTTAACATCGACTATACCGATACCATTGATAAGGCTACCGGCGAGGTCAAGATCGCCGCTTCTGCAAAGCTTGCTGAGGTTGCTATTGAGACCGCTAAGACCGCAAAGTTGTTCGGCATCGATCCGAAGGTTGCTGTGCTGAGCTTCTCCACCAAGGGCTCCGGCAAGGGCGGCACCGTTGCTTTGAGCCATGACGCTGTGATTAAGGCTCAGGAAATGGATCCCGAGTTGGCTGTGGACGGTGAGCTGCAGTTTGACGCTGCCGTTGCTCCCGAAGTTGCACAGGTCAAGTGCAAGGGCAGCAAGGTGGCTGGTCAGGCCAATACCTTCATCTTCCCCTGCATCGAGGCCGGCAACATCGGCTATAAGATCGCTCAGCGTCTGGGCGGGTATGCAGCTTACGGCCCCATCCTGCAGGGTCTGAACGCTCCCATCAACGACCTGTCCCGTGGTTGCAACGCCGACGAGGTCTACAAGATGAGCCTGATCACTGCCTGCCAGTCTTGAGCTGACTGATTGAAAATAGCCGCCGCATTCACCGTACAAAACGGGCAGAATGTTGCGGCCTCAAAGGCAGATTTCAAAAAATGAGTATAGAAAAGCTGAGCATCTGTGAAAAGGCAGGTGCTCAGCTTTTTGCATTTTCAGTTCCGAAAAATTCTACTCTTTTTGAGGGAAAAAGATGAGATTTTTGCTTTCCGCTTTTCGTTGGCGCTATTTTGCAACAGCCCCTTTACAGGTTTGCTCAGTTCTTTTCGATATACACGCTGGTGGAGGGGAACGCAAAATCCACACCGTCGGCCTGCATGATGTCCATAATGTTCAGGTTCAGGTCGTTCTGCATCTGCAAAAATTCCGCATAGGCGTTAGTCAGCAGGTAGGCGGAGACCAGAATGTTGATGCTGGAATCGCCAAAGTTTGCAAGCTGTACGATGTTGGTACCCTTGTTGGTGTAAGGGCTTGCGTCCAGCATGGTCTGCAAGTCTTTCATCAGCTGTTCCAGCTTCGGGCGGGTGGTGCCATAGGTGACACCCAGATTGAACTTGTAGGGCCGCATGGTGCGCAGGGCGGCGTTCTGCACGGTGGAAGAGCAGATCTTACTGTTCGTCACCACATTGATGGTTTTATCCAGCGAGCGGATGCGGGTGGAACGGAAGTTGATGTCGATCACTTCGCCTTCCACATCGCCCACAGTGATCCAGTCGCCCACCGAGAAGGGCTTGTCCAGCAGAATCACGATGCCGGAAAACAGGTTGCTGGCGCTTTCCTGTGCGGCCAGCGAGATGGTCAGACCAACCAGACCGGCACCGGCGACAATGCTGCCGATGGGAAAGCCCACTTCTTGTGCCAACGCTGCCACGCACAGCACGATCACCAGCACCTTGTAGGCGGTGTCCAGCAAAGAGCAGAGTGTTTTGTTGGAGCGGATCTCCGGGCTGCAGGAAGCCAGCAGCAGGTCGGCCAGATCCGATGCCGCATACAGGCCTTCGCAGACCAGCAGGGTCATGACAAGGCGGAAGCAGACCAACAGCAGCTTGGCAATGCCGGGAATGGCCCAGGGCAGGGAAGCTGCCGCCAGATATACGCCAACCGCAGTGCACATGCGCTGGATGGGTACCGCAAAGCTGCGCAGCAGGATGGGAGTGCCGTTAAAGTGCCACTTGCGGGCCAGCAATGCCGGAATGCCCCTTTTGCTCAGCCAGCGGCGTACCAGCCATGCGGCAAGCAGAATGAGCAGTGCGCACCCTGCGCGCGCAGCCAGTGCAAACCAGCCCTCCAGCAGCACAGAGCCAAACTCAAACGAAAGATCACGAATAGAAAAGATCATGATAACCTCCTGAATTTTATACGACCCATCTATGATACCATACCGCACCCACCCGGGCAAGAGCTTACAGAGAAGGGAGCTTGAAAGAATTACTTTGACAGCTTTTGCACAAATTTTAAGATGCCCTCTTGACAAGCTGGGCCTGCCACGCTATACTTTGTGCCAGAAAGTTCGTTTCAGGGCGGGGTGAGATTCCCCACTGGCGGTAAAGTCCGCGACCACCCGCAAGGGTGCTGACCCGGTGCAACTCTGGGACCAACGGTATAGTCCGGATGCAAGAAACGGCAGGCAAATCGTTGTCTACGCGCCCTGTTGCAGTGTTTTTGTTGCAGCAGGGCGCTTTTCTATTTGTCCTTCCCGTTCCAAAAAACAAGATACGAAAAGAGCTTTCGGAACAATTTTTGTAAGGGGCATCTTACCCCGGGAAGGATCATTACCATGAAAAAAAGCACGACTCATAATCTTACTGTTGCCGCCATGCTCAGTGCGGTGGCCTTTATCCTGATGTTCATTGAGTTTCCCATTCCGATGCTCATTCCGTCCTTCGTCAAGATGGACTTTTCTGACCTGCCGGCTCTGCTGGGTGCCTTTGCTCTCGGCCCGGTGTACGGTGTGGTCATCAGCTTTATGAAGAACCTGCTGCACATCGTTATCAAGGGCACTTCCACTGCATGCGTGGGCGAGCTGTGCAACTTCATGCTGGGTGCGGTTTTCTCCGCTGTGGCAGGCGTTATCTATAAGCACCACAAGAGCCGCAAGACCGCCATCATTGGTGCTATTGCAGGCGCTGCAGCCATGGCTGTGTTCAGCGTACCGTCCAACTACTTCATCACCTATCCGGCCTATGTGCAGTTCTACCACATGCCGCTGGAAGCCATCCTCGGCATGTATCAGGCCATCCTGCCTTCTGCAGACAGCCTCATCAAGTGCCTTGTCATCTTCAATATGCCCTTCACGCTGGTCAAAGGCCTGCTGGATGCAGTGCTGTGCATGCTGATCTACAAGCCGCTGTCTCCCATCCTGCACGGCAGAAAGTAACTTGTTCTCCATTTTTTCTTCTTCTCAAATCGTATAACCACAGCAAAACTCCCCGGTCAGGTCCCGCAGTGCGGTTCCCGGCCGGGGAGCTGTTATTTAGAGGAAAATATATCCGCCAGCGGTCGATCAGGCTAATGCCCCTTTGTCCAGCCATCTGCCGCGTACCAGCCGCACAAGGAACAGCACACCGCGCATGGTCAGCTCAAAGCTCATGGCCATCCATACGCCCACCAGCCCAAAATGCGGAGCCAGCAGGGAAGCCAGCGTGAGCCGGATGCCCCACATGCTGACAAGGTTCAGCACAAAGCATCCCGTGCTGTCTCCGGCACCCTGCATGGCACCGCTGGCAACGATACTGGCACCGAACATCGGTTCGGCCAGTGCTTCAATGCGCAGCACCTGTGCGCCAAGCGCAATAACTGCCGCATCTGCGGTGAAAATACCCATCAGGTTTGGCGCAAAAATGTACATGCCAACACCGGTCAGCGCCATGATGCCTATGCCCATGCCGGTGCACAGCCAGGCAAAGTTTTTTGCCATATCCCGACGGTTTGCGCCTACGGCCTGCCCCACCAGTGCAAGGGATGCATCCTGAATGCCATAGCCTGCCATGTAGCACAGGCTTTCGGCGCTCACACCCAGACTGTTGGCAGCAATGGCGGTGGTGCCAAGGCCGGATACGATGCGGATGAGCAGCACCTGCGCCGAGGAAAGAACGGCACGCTCTGCGGCCAGCGGTGCGCCTACCTTCCACAGGTTCTGCAGGCAGGCTTTGGTAATGTGCCAGGAGCCGGGCTTGCGGATGCACAGCGGGCCGTCCCGCAGCAGCAGGATGGCAAGGGTCAGCACACCGCTGATAGCGGTAGCAAGGGCGGTGCCCAGTGCTGCGCCCGGTACCCCCCAGCCAAGGCCCCAGACGGTCATTGTGCGGCCAAACACCACCATCTCACGGGTGGGATTGATAAGGCAGAAGTTAAAGATCACATCCAGCACGCAGGTCAGCACGCTGATAAGGCCCGGTGTCAGGGCATCGCCGGAGGAACGCAGCATGGAGGAGTAGGTTCCCATGATCATCAAAAAGGGCAGGGAAGCCGACCAGATGGCAAAGTAGGCCGAAGCATCCGCCTGCAGGGAAGGGTCAGCCCCCAGCCATCCGGGCAGAAAGCGGCTGATGCCAATGCCGAAGGCCGCAGCTGCAAGGCCCACCACAAGGTTGAAGATCATAGATTGGCGCAATACACCGCGTGCATCGTCCTGCCGGTCTGCACCCAGATACTGTGCCACCTGAATGGCAAAGGACATATATAGACCGGCCAGCATTCCATGCATGAGCCACGTGCTGGAACTGACGATGCCAATGGATGCTGTGGCAGATGCACCGATATGCCCCACCATGGCTGCGTCGATGTACTCCACCGCAGTTACCACGATCTGCTGCAGGATGGATGGGATGCTCAGTGTGAGCACCACCTGCATGGTGTGCCGCAGCGGCACCTGTTCGCCCCGGCGCATCTGCGCCGAAAGCTGCTCAAGAGAGATGGACATGAGTTCTCCTTTTATAGAAACAAAAACTTTTTCGACAGACTGATATACTATTATAAGTGCGGTGCTGCAGAAAGTCAATCAAACGTGGATTTTTCTCCGGGAATGATTGATTTTTTATGGATAGCGTGATACACTTCTCTCACAAACATAAAAGAAAGAGGAACTTTGAATATGATCGAATTACTGCTTTCGGTCGTAGGACAGCGCGGTGTCGATGCTCTGGCATTCCTGCTGGCGTTTGCCCTTACGGCTTTGATGGACTCCGTTTTTCACGATAAGCTTCCGCACGACCATGGCCGCGAGTTTGCGGTGAACGGTGCGCTTTCCAAGGGTAAGGCCCGTGGTTCCGGCCTGATCTTCGTGCTGTGCATCGCACTGGTATCGCTGGCATTCCTGCCGTTCAAGGTGGAATACGTCATCTACACCATCCTGCTCATTGCATCCATGCTGTCCGGCTACTTTGACGATGCTGCTGAAACTGCATGGAACGAGTATAAAAAGGGTATCATTGATTTTGCCATTGCCATTGTTGCAGGTGTGACCTACCTCAACTTCAACGGCTGCGGTGTGAATTTCCTGCAGTGGAGTTTCACTCTGCCGTATGCTGTGTACCTGCTGCTGATCGTTATTCTGATCTGGACCAGCATCAATGTGGTCAACTGCACCGACGGCGTGGACGGCCTTTCGGCAAGTGTTGCAGTGGTGACCATCGGCACCTACCTGCTGGCCTATAAAACAGAGCTGGCCGAGTACGGCACCGCAGGCGTTGTGTTCATGGGTGCGCTGCTGGCCTATCTGTGGTCCAATGCAAAGCCGTCCAGCCTGCTGATGGGCGATGCCGGCAGCCGCGCAATGGGCTTCTTTATCGCAATGCTGTCCCTTAAGTGCGGCCATCCGTTTGCCTTCCTGCTGGCAGCCATCGTGTTCATCGTGGATGGCAGTCTGGGCATCCTGAAGATCAGCCTGAAGCGCTTTTTGCACATTTCCATCCTCAAGAACACCCGCACCCCTTTGCACGACCACGCCCGCAAGAATAAGGGCTGGAGCGACGAGCAGGTGGTGGCCCGCTGGCTGATCATGCAGTGTGTGGCTTCGGCTTTGCTGCTGCTCATTGTCCGCGGCTAAAATATAGGAATCAAAAAAGACGCTTGGTCTTGTCTGAATATGTTTTCCCGGCAGGGAAGCATACAACAGTGTATCAAGCGTCTTTTATTTTATAGTACTATCATTCGTTACAGCCCGGCCTTTTTTGCTGCAGCCTGCACGACATGGCCCACCAGCACCGAGGTGGTCACAGTGCCCACACCGCTGGGTACCGGCGTGATGGCATCCACTACCGGCTCTGCTTCGCTGAACTTTACGTCACCGCACAGCTTGCCCTTTTCGTTCACATGGATGCCCACGTCTACCACGGTCTGGCCCTCACGCAGGCAGTCGGCACCCACGGCACCCATCTTGCCCATGGCCACTACTACCACATCTGCTTCCTTGCAGATGGCGGGCAGGTTCTGCGTGCGGGAATTGCAGATGGTCACGGTGGCGTTCTCGCGGTCCAGCATCATGGCTGCGGGCTTGCCTACCACAAGGCTGCGGCCCACTACGACAGCGCGCCTGCCGGAAAGCGGAATGTTGTAATACTTCAGGATCTCAAGGCAGGCCTGCGCGGTGCAGGGAGCATAGCCGAGATCGGTATTAGTGAACACACCGGCCAGAGAATCGTCCGTGATGCCGTCAATGTCCTTTTCCGGAGCCAGCGCCGCACGCACAGTGCGGTCATTGAACTGCTTGGGCAGCGGACGGAACAGCAGGCATCCGTGGATGGTATCCTCTGCGTTCACCTCGGCGATCACCTTCAGCAGATCGTCCTGCGAAGCATCGGCTGGCAGAAGAAACTGCTTTACCTCCACGCCCACCTTGCCGCAGCGGGCGATCACGCCGCGCTCGTAGGAGAGGTCGTCCTCCCGCTCACCCACACGCACCACGGCCAGCGTGGGAGTGATGCCTTTTGCCTTGAGCTGCTCACACAGCGCCGCATTGCGTTCGTTCATAGCGGCTACAACGGGTGCGCCCTTCAAAATCGTTGCCATAATACTTTTCCTCACTTATTCCGCAATTTGTTCGTCACGGATGCAAAAACAGCGTCTGCCCGCGACACAAATTCATCCAGCAGTTTGTCTGTTTTTGCGTCCAACGCAGCAGCGCGCTCACGGTCTGCCATCAGCTTTGTGTTGATGAACACATTCAGGCTTGCGGCCTGCAAGGCTGCCTTGCACAGAGCGGCTGCACAGCCTGCGTCTGAGACGGCCATCACGCTGCCTTTGGCGGCGTATTCTTCCACCAGAGCAATGCCCTCGGCGCACTTTTCCATGACCTCAAGTGGCACGGCACAGGCGGCAGCCAGCGCCTTTTCCAGCACGGCGGCTTTGTGTGCAGCCTGCTCTGGTGTGTCCTTGGGCAGGCCGTAGGCCGCAGCCAGCGGCGCAAAGGCATCGGCATCGGCCTGCACCAGCGCCTCCAGCTCTTTGCGCAGGGCATCGGCCTTTGTGTTCAGGGCCTGAATGTCTGCTTCCACGGCGGCATATTTCTTTTTGCCGGTGGTCAGGTTGCCCACCATATTGCCCAGCGCTACACCGGCAGCACCCACCAGCGCCGCCGTCCCGCCGCCGCCCGGCGTGGGGGCTTTGCTGGCCAGCTCTGCGAGAAATTTCTCACAGCTCAGCTTAGTCATTTCCATTTGTAAATACCCCTCTCTGTTACATAGGCATCCAGCCGCTGGTCGTGCTCGTCTACGGCAGCATGTTCCACCCGCTGTGCCTCAAATGCAATGCCGATCTTCACCGCGTTTTTGCAGCGGGGAAGATACCGGTCGTAATAGCCCTTGCCCATGCCGACCCGGAAGCAGTCTGCATCAAAAGCCGTGCAGGGTACAAGGACCAGATCCAGCGCTTCCGGCAGCAGAATCTCCGACCGGCTCAGGATGGGGGTGCGGATGCCGTACTGTCCCATCTCCCAGCCGTCCGGGCCGGGCACAGCGGCTGTAAGGGAATACGCCTCGCCGCACACCGGATAGGCCAGCGTTTTGCCTTGCGCCTGCGCCTTTTCCGCAAGGGCAGAAAGGTCGGCTTCGGAACCAAACGCTGCGTATAGCAGGATGGTCTGCGCATTCTGCACGGCAGCCAGCTGCCAGAGGAATGCGCACAAAGCGGCATTTGCAGCCTTGCGTTCTTCCGGGCCGAGAGCCTTGCGTGCGGCACGGCCCGCTTTGCGCTGGGTCTGCTTTGCTTCGCTGACCGTCACCAGAGAACACCTCGCTTCATCTGAAGGTTGACTGACTTGAAAAATATACAAAAACGACACTGCATTTTTATACAAGTATAATAAACACTTCAGACGAAAAAAGCAAGCCTTTTGGCAAAATGGAAGTTGAAGATTCTGCAGCTTTCTGCTATGATAAAAGAAAGCAATTCGGTTCGTGCGCGGAGCAGGGTGGCTTGAAGAGATCCAGAGATCCGGGGCTTTCTCCGGAAATTGAGAGGGGTAGAATATTATGTACAATGAAATGATGGACACCATCGGTCTGGTCAATACCGTTGATCCGGAGCTGGCCGCAGCCATGGATCGCGAGCTGAACCGTCAGCGCCAGAACATTGAACTGATCGCCAGTGAGAACATCGTCTCTCCCGCCGTCATGGCCGCAATGGGCAGCATCCTGACCAACAAGTACGCCGAGGGCCTGCCCGGCAAGCGCTACTATGGCGGCTGTGTCTATGTGGACGAGGTGGAGAACATTGCCATCGAGCGTGCCTGCAAGCTGTTCGGCGCAAAATATGCCAATGTTCAGCCCCACTCCGGTGCACAGGCCAATCTGGCAGTTTATTTTGCTCTGCTGGATCTGGGCGATACTGTCATGGGCATGGACCTGTCTCAGGGCGGCCATCTGACCCACGGTTCTCCGGTGAACATGTCCGGCAAGAACTATAACTTTGTCTCTTACGGTGTCAATGCCGACGGCGTGATCGACTATGCTGAGCTGGAAAAGCAGGTTGAGAAGGTGCGCCCCAAGCTGATCGTGGCCGGTGCGTCTGCATATCCCCGTGCCATCGATTTTGAGAAGATCGCTGAGATCGCCCACGGCTATGGTGCATATCTGATGGTGGATATGGCCCACATTGCCGGTCTGGTGGCAGGCGGCTATCACCAGAGCCCTGTGCCGTATGCTGATGTTGTTACCACCACCACCCACAAGACCCTGCGCGGTCCCCGCGGCGGTCTGATCCTGACCAACAATCCCATTCTTGCAAAGCGCATCAATTCTGCCGTGTTCCCCGGCACCCAGGGCGGCCCGCTGGAGCATGTGATCGCCGCAAAAGCTGTCTGCTTTGGTGAAGCACTGAAGCCGGAGTTCAAGGAATATGCCCGCAAGATCGTGGAGAATGCACAGGCTCTGGCAGCAGAGCTGCAGGCACGCGGTGTCAAGCTGGTGTCCGGCGGTACGGATAACCACCTCATGCTGATCGACCTGCGTGACGAGGAGTGCACCGGCAAGGAGCTGGAAGCACGTCTGGACAGCGTGCACATCACCGCCAATAAGAACACTGTCCCCGGCGAGACCCGCAGCCCGTTCGTGACTTCTGGCGTGCGTCTGGGCACCCCGGCTGTTACCACCCGCGGCATGGGCGTGGCCGAGATGAAGGTGATCGCCGACTGCATCGCCGATTGCATCTGGCACTACGACGAGAAGAAGGACGAGATCAGTGACCGTGTGCTGAAGCTGACCCGGGATTTCCCTCTGTATCAGTAAATATCGCATTGTTTGAAAGAGGAAGCGCCTTCGGGTGCTTCCTCTTCCTTTTTTGCTGGGTTTGTGTTACCATAAACGCAAAGACAAAAGGAGAAATGACCATGAAGCGTACAGGGCTGTTACATCTATATTACGGTGATGGCAAGGGCAAGACCACCGCTGCCATGGGCCTTGCTTTGCGGGCCATGGGCAGCGGAAAGCGGGTGGTGATCCTGCAGTTCCTCAAAGGCGGCAAAAGCGGCGAGGTGCCGCTGCTGGAACAGCTGGGTGCAAAGGTGTACCGCGGCAAGGCGGGGCAGAAATTCGTGTTCCAGATGAACGAAGCGGAAAAGGAAGCCACCCGCCAGCTGCAGAATGCGAACCTCACAGCTGCCATGGCCGATCCTGCCGACCTGCTGATTTTGGACGAAGCAGGCAGCGCATGGGAACTGGATATGGTGGATAAAGCCCTGTTGCAAAAGGCTGTGCTGGAACGCCCGGCAGAGCAGGAATGCGTGCTTACTGCCCATGCTGCGCCGCAGTGGATGCTGGATGCCGCCGACTATGCCACGGAGATGAAGTGCCACCGCCACCCTTACCAGAGGGGAATTTTCGCCCGGCAGGGCATTGAATACTGACCACGGCAGCAGGATACCGGGTGCATGAGTGAAAAGCGCAAAAACCGGGATGGGGTATTTTTCATCTTGCATTTAGCCCACTGGTGTGATATGATGAAGACAAGAAATCATGCGTGCATTTTCTGAGCAGACCCACCACAGAACAGGGAACCGCTCCGCACCGCTGCCGGGCAGTTCCCGGCGGCGTTTTGTTTGAAACTACGGTTAGCGTTTCCTAACAGATTCTGCGTCAACGGGCCGATGCGCGCAGAAGATCTGGAGGGGAATAAAATGATTGAAACGATCGTAAAAGTAGATGGTATGATGTGCGGCATGTGCGAGAGCCATGTCAACGAAGCCGTGCGCAAGGCCTTCCCGGAGGTGAAAAGGGTGTCGTCCTCGCAGGCAAAAGCCCAGACAGTGATCCACTCGGAACAGCCGCTGGACGAGCAGAAGCTGCGGGATGCCATCAATGCAACCGGCTATGAGGTCAAGGGCGTAAGCAGTGCACCTTACGAGAAAAAAGGCTTTTTCTCGTTTTTGAAAAAGTAAGCAAACCTTAACACACATAAGGGAGGCGTATCTGGATGAGGATTCTGGTTTACGGTGCGGGCGTTTTGGGCTGCGAGCTGGCCCATGTGCTGATGCAGAACAAAAAGAACGTTGTCACGCTGCTTGCACGCGGAGAGTGGAAGGAAATGATCGACCAGAAGGGTTTGGTCATCCGCCACTGGGTGCAGCGCAAGACCACAACGGAACGGATCAAAACCGTGGACACTCTCGCCCCGGATGATTATTATGATCTCGTCTTTGTGGTCGTGCAGGCGGGCCAGCTGCCGGATGTGCTTCCTGTGCTCAAGGCCAACAAGAGCCAGTATTTTGTGTTTGTGGGCAACAACCCGCAGGCAAAGCAGGTGCTGGAATTCATGCAGCGCCCGGCGGATAAGATCGCATTCGGCTTTCAGGGCACGGCAGGCCGCCGTGAACACGACCATGTGGTCAGTGTATATGCCAATGCTGGCATGACGGTGGGCGGTGCCACAACTCCGCTTTCTGGCACCTTCCGAACCCGGCTCAAGACCGCCTTTGACGGTGCAAAATACAAGCTGACCTTCTATGGCGATATGGATGAATGGCTCAAGTGCCACATTGCATTCGTTCTGCCGGCGTGCTATGTGTGCTATGCCTGCAACGGCGATCTGCACCGGGCCACCAAGCAGCAGCGCGGTGCCATTCTGGATGCCGCCTATGAAGCCTGCCTGATGCTCAAGGATGCGGGCATCCCGGTGAACGATGCCAACAACACCGATAATTTCCAGCCCGGCACATCGGCCCGCCGTAAGATGGAAGCGATGGTGTTTACCATGACAAAAACACCGCTGGGCAGATTGTGCGTTTCGGATCACGCCATGCACGCAGTGTCCGAAATGAAGTATCTGGACGAAGCGTTCGATGCTCTGCGCAGGCAGACCGGCACGGCAATGCCCATGTGGGAAAAGCTGCGCAATGAAATGCCCTCGTGGGATAGCCTGCAGCAGAACCGGAAATCAGCAAAATAAAACAAAAAAGAAGCAAAGGCACTGCCGCTCCTGTTTTGGGTGCGGCAGTGCCTTTTTGTTTGGGTCTCATTTATTCCATAAGTCCTGCAGGGCAGCGGCCAGTTCTTCGCAGCTGCGCAGATAGCGGATATGCCGCCAGTGAGGAGGGAACAGCCGGATGTATTCCTGCTGGGCAAACCGGTCGTCCAGCAAAAGCACCGCACCTCTGTCTTCCGGCGTGCGGATCACGCGCCCTGCGGCCTGCAGTACCTTGTTCATGCCGGGATAGCGGTAGGCATAATCAAATCCAAAGCCGTTCTGTGCGTCATAATAACGGCGCAGCATTTCCTGCTGCGGATTTACCTGCGGCAGGCCCACACCCACAATGGCGCACCCGATCAGGCGGCTGCCTGCAAGATCAACTCCCTCACCAAAGATGCCGCCCATCACGCCAAAACCCAGAAGTGTTTCGGCCGGGTCCGGCACAAACTGAGCCAGAAATTCAGCCCGAGCGGCATCATCCAGACGGCTTTCCTGCACAAGGGTGCGAATGCCCGGGTAACGTGCTGCAAAATCTTCGTGTACCTGCCGCAGATATGCGTAGCTTGGGAAAAAGGCAAAGTAGTTTCCCGTTCTGGCCTGCACCAGCCGGGCCAGTGCATCCGAAACTGCCTGCACGCTGGCTTCGCGGTCGCGGTAGCGGGTAGAGATATTCGGCAGGCAATACAGCCCCAGATTTTCAGCCGGAAAGGGACTGTCCAGTGCGACGGCACGTGCATCGCTGCAGCCCAGAACACTGCGGTAGAACGAGGGCGGAGCCAGCGTTGCACTGAACAGCGCTGCGCTGCGCCCTGCGGCAAGGCTGGCATCCACAAAAGGTGCCGGGTCCAGACACAGCAGCTGCAATTCAAGCTCTCTGCCGCGCGCGGTAAGCTGAGTGACAAAGTGGCTGTCGTATCGTTCGGCGGCACGGGCGATGTCCTGTACAGCAAAATAAAGCTCCAGCAACTGTGCATGTACTTCGGCATCCGGGTTCGCTTCCAGCCAATCCTGCAAAGGTGCCTGTACGGCCCGCAGCGGACTGAGCAGGGCAGAGGGCGGCTCCTGCAAAAACACAGTACTGTCCTGTACATACAGCGGTTCGGGCAGTTCCAGTGCGGGGGCAGTGTTTTCAGGCAAAAGACTGGTCTGTGTCGGGTCTGCGGCATCGGTCTGGCTGCTGTGCCGGGGTGCAAGCTGTATGCAGGCTTTCCGGGCTTCCAGCAGGGCTTTGTCTGCTTTGGTCAGAGCGGTCTTTAAAGCACTTTTGCCCTTGCCCAATGCGCGTTTTGCCTCGGTCAGGCTGCTTTTACAAAAGCGTGCAGAATACATTGCTCTGGCTCTGTCGGGCAGATTGTGCGCTTCATCGACCAAAAACAACCATTCGCCGGAAGAATCAAAGAACCGCTTCAGGTGCACCACCGGATCGAACAGGTAATTGTAATCCCCAATGACCACATCGCACCACTCGCTCAGGTCTAGCCCCAGTTCAAAGGGACACACCGAAAAACGCTTTGCCGCCCCGGCCAGCGCTGCGCGGTCAAAGCTGCCGGTACCGTCCAGCAGAGCTGTCAGTGCCTCCTTGATGCGGTCGTAGTAGCCGTTGGCGTAGGGACAAAGCTCCGGCAGGCAGGCGGGATGTCCCTCTGCGTCCGGATGCAGGCAGACCTTTTCCTTGGCGGTCAGCGTCACACTGCGCAGGGCAAGCTCTGGCTGGGCCGTATGCAGCCGGGTCAAGGCATCCTCGGCGGCAGTCTGGGTCGTGTTGCGGGCCGTGAGATAGAACAGCTTTTCTCCGTTGCCTTCGCCCATGGCTTTCAGCGCGGGGAAAAGCGCGCTCATGGTCTTGCCAATGCCGGTAGGAGCCTGACAGAACAGCCGCGTACCGCCCTTGCAGTCGGCGGTCTTGCCAGCGCGGCAGGCGCGGTAGATCTCGCCCGCCATAGCCCGCTGTCCGGGCCGGTACTGCGCAAACGGGAACTGCAGTGCCGCAAGGCTCTGAGTACGCTTTACATCCCACTCTATCCGGCGCTGCGCCCACGGAGCATACTGGCACAATAATTTGTCAAGAAATTCATCCAGCTTCTGCTGCGTAAAGCGGCGGATAAAGCGGATGATCTGATCGGTGTCTATCTGATAATAAGTCAGCCGGACGTTCAGTTCCGGCAGGCTTTGCTGTGCGGCATAAATGGCACCGTACACCATGCCCTGTGCCCAGTGGCAGGGGTTCATATCCTCAGTGATCTCTTCCGGCGGCACAGTGGTGGTCTTGATCTCGTCAATGACTACCGTGCCAGTCTCATCGGTAAAAATGCCGTCAGCCCGGCCCTCAAGGGTAAAAGTGATGCCCTCTGCCTGCCGCTCTACGGAGAGAAATACCTCAGCCTGATAGCCGTCTCCGGCAGCTTTTTGCAATTTGCGGTGGATGTGGGCACCTTCCAGTGCACGGTCAAACCCTGTAAACCGGCTGTCAATGCTGCCGGTCCGCAGCAGAAATTCCACCAGCTGCCGGATGGGCAGATGAACCGTTGCCAAAGCATTTCACCTCCGCTTTTGGGATACACTGACGAACCGGTAATTTCTCTTCAGACACGATTCGGGCCATTCCATCGCCCGCCCGATTGCCTCACGGCAACAGGGTCCCACCCAAGCGGACGGTCTTCAGAGAAACTCCCGGTTCGTCGACGTAAACTGATTATTTCAGGCCGAACATCTCCATGCATTCTGCTGCCGCTTCATCCACTTTGCCAAAATCCACCGCTGCACGGTAATAGGTCTCCAACTCATCGTGGCAGCTCTTGGCCTGTGCCATCAGGGCACTGGCCTGTTCCAGCAGTTCGGCGGCAGCACGCTCGTTAAAGCGCAGCCGTGCCCGGTACGCTGCCAGATTTTCCCTGTCAAGGAAGCGGGTGCACCGCACAGCCTGCACACTGGGCAGATGCACCGGATGCCAGCGATTATCCGTCAGGAAGGCAAGCTTCAGCTCCGGGATCAGGATATGGTCGATCTTATCCTCCGGGTGCATGGCGCATGGACAGGTAATAATGTGGTAGCCCCGCGTCAGGGCTTCGGCACGAATCAGCTCCAGCAGCAGGCGGGACACCGCGCCGTAGTCATCCCGGAACACGATGAACTTATCCGCCAATGCCTGTGCAGTGCCCTGATAAAACATTTCACCCTTGGGGGTGACGGCGGAAAGCAGGCGCAGCTCTTCGCTGCCAATGCCTTCCGTGCGCGGCATCACCCGGGTGCACAGCCGTTTGACATAACGGCGCACCTTGTCGAAATTGGCGCTGCAGGCTTCGGCGCGGCGGCTGTCCAGCAAAAGGCTGCCTGCCGATGCAATATATCGTGCAGCGCGGCTGCGCAGCAGGGCGTTGCGGGCAAACAGCGCCTTGACCTCATCGGTGCACTGGTGCAGCTTTTCTGCATCGATGGTGTGGTACAAACTCACCACCACTTCGTCCGCACCGGGAGCATCCGGCTCCACCACATGGGGCGCAGTGGCATCCACGATAGCCCTGTGCTGCCCGGGCAGAATCACGCCGTCCAGACTGTCCGGGTCGCTGGCACAGTGGATGCGCTGCGTCAGTTCGCCGCGCTGTTCGGCAGCACGGGCAAGCCGCTTCATCAGGGTGGATTTGCCGCAGCCCGGCCCGCTTTTGATCAGGTACATCTGCATACCGGGTTCGTGGCGCAGCGGTTCAAAATAGCCCTTGAAACCGGCAGGCGTTGTGGCACCCAGAAAGAAATCAATGGAATCATGTCGTGCAGTTTCCATAATCGAACACCTCTCTTTTTGTTTTAGAGTATGCAAAAGGAAGGTGTTTGGTTCTTGCAGCGGGAATGATTCAGTCTTTATGATAGGTATGTTTGCACACCGTTTCAATGTTGTCCCGCAGGGCAGTAAAATCAGCAAAGGCTGCAGGCTTGTTCTGCGGGCTGCGCAGCAGAGCGGCAGGGTGGAAGGTTCCCATGAACAGGATGCCGCCCTTTTCGTACAGCTGGCCATGCTCCTTGGTCACGGAGAAATCCTTTCGGATCATCCGCTGGGCGGCAATGCGGCCAAGGCAGACCACGATCTTTGGCTTCAGCAGGCGGAACTGCTCCCGCAGCCAGGGCATACAGGCTTCGCTCTCAGCAGGCTGAGGGTCACGGTTCTGCGGCGGGCGGCACTTGACGATGTTTGCAATATAGCAGTTCTTCGTGCGGTCAAGGTCGATGGCAAACAGATATTTGTCCAGCAGCTGGCCGCTGCGCCCCACAAAGGGCAGACCCTGCTCATCCTCATTCTGGCCGGGGCCTTCGCCCACAAACAGAACTTCGGCATCTTCCACACCCTGACCGAACACTACATTGGTGCGGGTCTTGCACAGCTCGCAGCGGGTGCAGGCAAGACAGCTTGATCTTAAAGTTTCCCAATCCATGGCAGCTTGATCTCCTCTTGAAACGGTATGATACTTAGTTCACAAATCGGAACAGCTTTTCTCCTAAAATAATAGTACAAAATCTAGGATGGTACGATGCATTGCATGAAGTGACGAATCCACTCAATGCCTCTTTTAGTATACGACTTTTCGGCAACATCATCAATACAGTGGCCGACAATCTTTTTAATGACATGCTCATCCATACCGGCTTTCTTTGCCGTGGTGACGAACTGAACACGACCATCATGAGGACGATGCCGGGGGGGGGGGACAAGGCCTAAAGCATTCACGACGAATGCGTTGCCCTTTCTGTGTGTTTTGGCTGGCGACTTAACGATACCATAGGACGATTCACTCGTCATGAATGCGTAGAAATCACACGATAATACGTTGTTTTATCAAAAGAATAAACAAAGAGTATCTCCACATGTTGATTTTAAATCAATCTGCAGCGATGACTGAAAACGATTACACGTGCGGATTTCAAAGCACTTATACAAATTGTATCCGCTTTCTCTTTGCAGAGCGCGGCTGGATGTGTTATAATCAAAATAGTTTTCTGCGATGCATTTTCAGGCGGTAGTGCCGGACGGCAGCGCGGGAGAAACCGGATAGCGGGAGAGTGGAACTTTTGGAGTTGGAACAGGCAAAAAAGCGCGTGGAAGAATTGCGCGCTGTGATCGAGAAAAACAATCGGCTTTACTATGACCAGGATGCCCCGGAGCTTGAAGATTTTGAGTATGATGCTCTGACCCGGGAACTGAAAGAATTGGAAGCGCAGTTTCCGCAGCTGGTCACGGCATCATCGCCTACCCAGAAGGTAGGCGGCACGGCCAGCAGCAAGCTGCCCAAGGTGACCCATGCGGTAAAAATGGAAAGCCTGCTGGATGCATTTTCGTATGATGAGCTGCGGGATTTTGACCGCCGCGTGCGGGAAGCCGGCATAGAGCCGGAGTATGTGGTGGAGATCAAGATCGATGGCCTTTCCTGCAGTCTGGAATACGAAAACGGTGAGCTGGTTCGTGCCTCTACCCGCGGCGATGGCGTGGTGGGCGAGGACGTGACCGCCAATGTCCGCGCCATCCGCAGCATTCCCAAAAAGTTGAAGGATGCACCGGAATTTCTGGAAGTGCGCGGTGAGGTATATATGCCGCATGGCGCGTTCCAGAAGCTGTGTGCGGAGCAGGAGCTGCAGGGTGCAGCGCCCTTTAAAAATCCGCGCAATGCGGCTGCCGGTTCGCTGCGCCAGAAGGATGCAAAGATCACCGGAAGCCGGGGCCTTTCTATTTTTGTTTTCAATGTGCAGCAGATCCGCGGCAAAACGCTTACCAAGCATGCTGAAAGTCTGGATTACCTCAAGAGCCTTGGCCTGCCGGTCTCGCCGCGCTATCATATCGTGCATGACATTGAGCAGGCCATTGCCGAGATCGAGCAGATCGGTCAGAACCGTGCCAAACTGGATTTTGATATGGATGGTGCAGTGATCAAGGTGAACGATTTTGCACAGCGCGATTTGATGGGTTCCACCAACAAATTTCCACGCTGGGCAATTGCGTTTAAGTATCCGCCAGAGGTAAAGGAGACAACGCTGCGCAGCATTGAGGTCGCAGTTGGCCGCACTGGTGTTCTTACCCCGACGGCCTGCTTTGACCCTGTCTTTCTGGCGGGTACTACCGTTGCCCGCGCGACCCTGCACAATGAGGATTTTATCCATCAGTTCGGCCTTTGCATCGGCGATACCATTCAGGTGCGCAAGGCGGGTGATATCATCCCGGAAGTGATCGGTGTTACCCATCACGCAGAGGATGCACAGCCCTATGAGATGCCCACGGTCTGCCCCTCCTGCGGTGCACCAGTCGTCCATCTGGAGGATGAAGCAGCTCTGCGCTGTGTTAACCCCGAGTGCCCGGCACAGGCACTGCGCAATATCATCCATTTTGCTTCCCGTGATGCAATGGATATCGAGGGCCTTGGCACAGCAGTTGCCACCCAGCTGGTGGAGAAGGACATGGTGCACTCCGCAGCGGATATCTACACGCTGACACGGGAACAGCTTCTGACGCTGGATAAGTTCAAGGAAAAGAGCGCCGATAACCTGCTGAACGCCATCGAGGCTTCCAAGCAGAACAATCTGGATAAGCTCCTGTTCGGCTTTGGCATCCGCAACATTGGCGATAAAGCTGCAGCCCTGCTGGCAGAGCATTTCGGTACGCTGCAGGCTGTCCGGGAAGCAAGTGCAGAGCAGATCAGCGAGATCGATGGGTTTGGCGGCGTAATGGCGCAGAGCGTCGTGGAATTCTTTGCAAAAGAGGGAACGACCGACCTTGTCCATCGTCTGGCCGATGCCGGATTGAATATGCAGTGGAAGGGCGAACCGAAGGGCGATAAGCTGGCAGGGAAAACGCTGGTGGTCACCGGCACGCTGGAAACTCTTTCCCGCAATGAGGCGGAAGCACTGATCGTGAAAAACGGTGGTAAGGCCAGCGGATCTGTTTCAAAGAAAACGGCCTATGTTGTGGCAGGCACGGCAGCAGGCTCCAAACTGACCAAGGCGCAGGCGCTTGGCATCCCGGTGCTGACCGAGGCAGAATTTCTGGCAATGATCAGCGACGAAAACATCTGATAAAACCGTTCCAATGGATATCCCCGCAGTTTTGTGCTGCGGGGATATTTTTATGTCCGCAGGTTCTATCCGGCAGGGACAGGCATATACTCATAGCAGGCAATGAGCCTGAAAAAGGAGAGGACAGTGTGGATGAGTATTATCGGGCGATACGCCTGCTTCCCTCATGGCTGGCCGGGCCATTGGGACAGCTGCCAGCACAGACGGCAGCGCAGATCCATGAACTTCGGTTCCGGACAGGCTGTGGTGTTTTTGTTACACTGTCGGGTCGGCAGCTCCCGCTGCAGGACCTGCCGGAGTTCCCGCTGCAGCTGAGGGAGTGTGTATTGGATCAGTTTCAGATCGAAGAGATCTTTCACACCCTGTGCGGCGGCGCGGTACATGCACACCAGACGGAGCTTGCGCATGGATTTCTGACCACACCCTCCGGCTGCCGGGTGGGTGTGGCAGGACGCTATGTGGATCGCGACGGCCAGACGGTTCTGCAGCAGGTGCAAGGGTTGAACCTGCGCATTGCAAGGGCGGTTCCGGTACAGCTGCCGGACGAACTTCTGGTGCAACTGAAAAAGCATTTTATTGGGATGCTTTTGGTTGGCGAGCCGGACAGCGGCAAGACGACGCTGCTGCGTCAGATCGCACGAGAACTGGCCGGGATGCAGCGGCGAGCCTGCGTGGTGGACGAGCGTTGCGAGATCTTTCCGCCGGGTGATTCCGAGAAGATGCCGCCGCTGGATCTGCTGTCCGGCATCCCTAAGGAACGGGCTGTGCAGATGGCACTGCGCACGCTTTCGCCGCAGGTTATTTTGCTGGACGAGCTTGGCACGCTTGCCGAAACTGCAGCGCTGGAACAGGGCTTTTACAGCGGGGTGGACTTTGTTGCAAGCGTCCATGCCGCAAGCGTAGAAGAAGCCGCCCGGCGGCCGCAGGTGCAGGCACTGCAGCGGCATGGAATGCTGCGTGTATTTGTACTGCTGCACGGCTGCACAGCGCCGGGAAAAGTCCGGCAGGTCTGCACGGTATGATGCGGCTTTTTCATTGGGCAGCGGCTGCACTGCTCCTGCTGTGCGGGTGGCTGACCGGTTCGGCATTTCAGGTCAGAACAGAGCAGCATATCCTGCAGCTGCAGCGCACCGTGGAGCTGCTGCAGCGCATCCGGCAGGAGATTGCTTACCGCAGGCTGGATCTGGAACAACTGCAGCGGTGTCTCGTGCAGGAAAAGCTGCTGGAAAGCGATGCAGCGCCAAAACTGCAGGAAATTCCGGCACCGGAAAGATTTGATGATGCGGAACGCCTTTGCTTTGAGCAGTGCTTTGCCGGCCTTGGCCAAAGCGAAGCGGCACAGGAATGCGAACGACTGGATTATTACTCTGCCCGTTTTGAAGCATTCCTGCACCAGGCGCAGCAGAAAGCGGCATCCGGGCAAGGCTTACCGTGCAGGCTTGGCCTTGCAGCCGGCGCGGTGGCAGCACTGATTCTTTTGTAGTGGCAGGAGGACGAAAACTTGGAGATCGACCTTGTGTTCAAAATTGCAGCGATCGGTATTATCGTGGCAGTCCTGAACCAGCTGCTGATCCGTTCCGGCCGGGAGGATCAGGCCATGATGACGACCCTTGCGGGTCTTGTGGTAGTGCTTTCCATCCTTGTCAAGCAGATCAGCGCACTGTTCGTTACCATCAAGTCGCTGTTTGCACTATGAGTACATCTTTTTCCATTCTGGGGGCAGTGGTCGTCTTTGCAGCAGCGCAGCTTCTGCTGCGGAAGGATGCACCGGCCTATGCGTTTCTGCTGTCCGTTGGCGCAGCATTGTTTGTGCTGCTGCAGCTTGGAGTGGCGGTGCAGGAGCTGCTTCGGAATATATTGGCTTTCAGCCGCCGGGTGGACGGGCCTGCATTTGACTGTCTGCTGCGTTGTGCCGGAATTTTGCTGCTGACCGATTACGCGCGGACTCTGTGCGAAGAAGCTGGTGCGGATACTTTGGCATGGTGCGCCGGGTTTGCGGGCCGATGTTTGGTTCTGGCGGCAGCATTTCCTCTGCTGGAAGAGATCTGCCAGAAGATCTGGGGGCTTGCCGCATGATAAAAAAATTCCTGCAAAAAGCGGCAGCGTTTGTATTGTGCACCGTATGCTTTCTGGCTTTTGCACCTGATGCCGCTGCGGCACAGCTGCAGGGCCTGCCCGGACAGGAGCTTTGGCAGCCTTATCTGGAAAAAGCTCCGCAAAGCGCAGAGTCCTTTGCCAAAGATCCGCTCAAATCTCTGCTCGCGCTCCTGCCGGGATCACCGGCAGAGATGATCCGGCAGATGGCACACTGCTATGCGGATGTTCTGCTGTTTTTACTGTTGCTGATCGTGCTTTCATTTCTGGTGGGAGGAGCAGCCGACAGCGCCTTGTTGGAACTGGCTGCGGCTGTGGGCTGCGGCACTCTTTTGTGGGGAGATCTGATCAGCCTTGCACAGCTGACCTGTGAGCGGATGGAGGGGTGGAAAAACTACCTTCTGGGTTTTCTTCCGGTGTACAGCGGTGTGCTCGCTGCCGGTGGAGAGGTGAATGCCAGCACAGCGGCAAGCGGTCTGCTGCTGACCGGGCTGTGCTTTCTGGCACAGGGTACGGTGCTTGTGGTCAGTCCGCTGCTGCAGAGCTACCTTGCGGTAAGCATGGCGTGCTGCATCAGCACCCAGCAGGGGCTTTCGGAAACGTGCCGTGTCATGGGCGCGTTGCTACGCAGGGGGCTTGTCTGGGCTGGGCGGATTTTTGCAGTGCTGTTAGGGCTGCAAAGAGCGGTAACGGTTCAGCTGGACCGTTCTGCACTGCGGTTGGGCCAGCTGCTTACCGGCGGCGTGCCGGTGATCGGGCAGGCTCTGAGCGATACGGCAGAAGTATTTCTTGCCGGGATGCAGCTGCTCAAAAGCAGTCTGGGTTTTGCGGCACTTGCCGTGATCGGGGCCGAATTTCTGCCACTGTATCTGCAGCTTCTGCTCCATTTGCTATTCCTTGCAGGATGCAGGCTTCTGTGCGGCCTTGCGGAGAACCGGCGCTGTCAGGCGCTGTTTGACTGCATGGCCGAAGCGGTAAAATGCATGGCAGCAGTAACGGCACTGTTTTTTGAACTGCTGACGGTAGGCGTGGGGCTTCTGATGATGACGGGAGGCGGATAGGAAATGCACGCATTTCAGACGGCGGCATCGGCGTTCTGCATTGCCTGTATCTGTGCGGAAATCACGACGCTGCTGGCGGGCGCAGGCTGGGCGGGCAGATGCATAAAAGCCGTTGCCGGGCTATATATTCTAGTGATCCTGTTCCGGCTGGCCCCGCAGATGAAGCTGGAACTGAAAAGTGCAGCGGCGGCTGCTCCGGCAGCGGTCAGCATCCAGAGTACGGAGGCATCGCTCTTGCAGGGAACGCAGGAACGGCTGGAAGCGGATCTTTGCGCAGAGTGTGAGCGGCGCTTTGGTGCAAAGGTGAAACTTGAGATCACACTGACCCGGACAGAACAGACCGTTCGGGCAGAAAAGGTGCTTGTGATCCTCCCGGCGGCGTGCACATCCGCAGAGCAGAGCCGGGTCGCGGCATATCTGCAGCAGGAGCTTGGCATGGCACCGATACTGGAAGTACAGGAGGGCACCGAATGAAACAAGCAGGGGGCATTTCGTTCGGAGATTCCGTGAAAGATTTTGCCCGGAAATGTAAAGGGAAACAGGGCAGAGCAAGGCTTGCTGCGGCAGTAGGCGTTCTGGCAATGCTGCTGATCCTGCTGTCGGAACTTTTTCCGCAGAACACGGCAGCGGGCAGCACAAAAAACACAAAGTCTGCCCAGAGCAGCACGGAATATCAGGCACAGCTGGAGAACCGGCTGGAACATCTGATCTCACAGATGAGCGGTGCGGGCAAAACGACCGTGATGGTCACGCTGGAGACTGGGGAAGAAGCCATTTATGCGCTGGATACACAGTCCGGAGAAATGCAGTCCCAGCAGACCCATGTCCTGCTGGAAGATGGTTCAGCCCTGACCGAAACGGTATGTCTGCCGCAGGTGTGCGGTGTGGCCGTGCTGTGCGAGGGCGGTGGAGACATCCGCGTTGCTGCCCGGATCACCGAACTGGTAAGCGCACTGCTGGATCTGCCATCCAACCGCATTTGTGTGGAACAGCGCAAGGGCTGAGACCCTGCAGCTTTTATAAGGAGGAACGATTTATGAGAGCACTTTCCAGAAATACCCGCAGGGCCACAGCTGTTACATTGGCTGCCGCACTGGTGATCGCCGTATACTTGAACTGGCAGTACGCCCGCAGCGATGTGCCCACGGAACTGCCGGACAATGCTGCAATGGTCGCGGCAGAGGCTGAGGATGTCCCGGTACAGGCGCAGACGGTTCTGGATGAGCTGCCCACAGAGGCCGAAGCGGTGTCCAGCGCCAACAAAAACTATGGTGAAGCGCAGCTTGTAAGCGTTGCCAGTGACAGCGGTGCAAAGTTTTTTGAGCAGGCTCGGCTTAAGCGACAGAAGGCCCACGATGAGGCGATGGATTCCATCAAGAAAACGATGAAATCCTCGTCGCTTTCCGCAGAGGAAAAGAAGGAATATACCGCCCAGATGACCGCAAATCTGGAAGATCTGAATGCGGAGAATGAGATCGAAACGCTGATCAAAGCCAAAGGTTTTGCAGACTGCCTGTGCTTTTTGCAGTCCGGCCGGGCAGACCTTACCGTGATGACCTCCGGTGAACCGCTCACAGCGGCACAGGTGGCACAGATCCGGGATGTGGTGCTGAACAAAAGCACTGTGACTGCCCAGAACATCACGGTGGTGGAGGTCAAATAAGAAGGTGCGGCAGAGTTTTCCGAAACAAGTATTGAAATCGCACCCGCTTTGATGGTATAATAACTCTATCAATAAAGAATGATGTTGTCCTGCGTATGGCATTGATCGTTTCAGGCAGGACCATTTCAAACAAGAAAAAGCAGGCTGTGCCCGCTTTTGAATGGAGGACAACACAATGGATTTTCAGAATACAGATCTTCGGGGCGGCAGCCTTCAGATCTCCACCGAAGTCATTGGCAAGATCGCACGCTGCGCAGCATTGGAAATTGACGGCGTTGCCGAGGTTTCCTGCGGCAGACAAAATAAAAAGCTCAAGGATCTGCTGGAAGCATCCAGCATCCAGTCTCCGGTCGTGGTGGAAATGCGGGATGGTACCGCAAACATCACTCTGAACCTGATGATGAGCTTTGGCGCACGCATTCCTGCTGTGGCCGAAAAGGTGCAGGAAAACGTGAAGAACGCTGTGCAGAACATGACCAATGTCACTGTGAGCCGCGTCAATCTGGTGATTGCCGGCCTTGCAGAAACCACTGCAGCAGAGAAGTAAAATAAAATTCAGAATTGGAAGCCGATCCTCTCTGTGCTCTGGCCGGAGAGGCTTCGTGCTGCGAGAGGAACATTATGGAAAATATTTTGCCCCGTAGAGAAGCACGCGAGAATGCATTTTTGCTGGCATTTTCGCAGACCTTTGGTGATATCCCGCTGGCAGAGGCCATTACCAGCCATGAAGAAAACGATGAAGAGCACCCTGTGGATGGTTTCAGCAAGCATCTGCTGAACGCATACTACGATCATTCTGCCGAGGTGGATGATGAGATCCGTGCACATCTGCGCAACTGGACCATGGAGCGCCTGCCTCGTGTCAGCCTGACCATCCTGCGTCTGGCAGTTGCCGAGATGCTGTTTGGCGGCGAGAATAAGCCCGGTGTTGCCATCAACGAGGCGGTGGAACTGACGAAAAAGTATGGTGCGGACGAAGATTACCAGTTCGTGAACGGTCTGCTTGGCGCAGTGGCCCGGGATCACGGTCTGGACGCGGAGCAGGCCGAACAGTGAGCCGTTATACGCTTGGCATTGATACAAGCAACTATGCAACCTCTCTGGCAGTGTTTGATACAGCTGGAGAGGTTGTTTGCGCAAAGAAGCGCTTTTTGCCGGTAAAAGCGGGCCAGCTGGGCCTGCGGCAAAGCGATGCACTGTTTCATCATACGGTCGCGCTGCCGGAGATGATGCAGGAACTGGCGCAGGAATTTGATCTGACGCAGATCGATGCTGTGGGCGTATCGCAAAAGCCCCGCCCGGTAGAAGGCAGCTATATGCCTTGCTTTCTTGCAGGTGTCAATGCTGCAACGGCCTTTGCACATGCAAAAGGGATCCCACTTGTGCTGACGACCCATCAGCAGGGTCACGCTGCCGCAGCGCTGTTTGCAGCTAAGGGGGAACAGCTGTTTGCTGAAAAAGTTCTGCTGTTCCATATTTCCGGCGGCACCACGGACCTGCTGCTCTGCGATCAGGTGCGCCGGATCACAACGCTTGGCACCAGCACAGACCTTTATGCCGGACAGGCTGTGGACCGTGTGGGGGTCAGGCTTGGCTTTGGCTTCCCGGCGGGTGCCGAGGTTTCCCGTCTGGCTGCACAGTGCACTGAGGAGATCAAGCCAAAATCCAGCGTGAAGGGGATGCAATGCAGCCTTTCCGGGCTGGAAAACCAGTGCAATGCCCTGCTTGCCGCAGGCAAAACGCCGGAATATGTGTGCAAGTACTGCCTGCTCTGTGTGGCGGATACAGTGGTAAAAATGACCAAAGCTGCACAGAAGGAATACCCCGGCCTGCCGGTGGTATGTGCTGGCGGAGTGATGAGCAGCGATATCATCCGTGCATGGGTGCAGAAACGTCTGCCGCAGGTCTACTTTGTGCCGGGACAGTATTCCAGCGATAATGCCATCGGTGTTTCGATCCTGGCAGCGCGGGAGGCCGGATTATGGCTGAAGTGATTACCGTTTCAGCACTCAACCGTTATGTAAAAACGCTGCTGGATGCCAACGATGCTTTGTTTGACCTTGCCCTGCGCGGCGAGATTGCAAATTTTGTACAGAATGCGCGCAGCGGGCACTGCTATTTTTCTCTGCGGGATGATGTCTGCAGCGTCAAAGCGGTAATGTTCCGCACTGATGCACGCCGCCTTGCTTTCCGCCCGGAAGAGGGAATGCGTGTAGTCGTGCGCTGCCGCGCTACCCTTTATGAGCGCGACGGCGCATTTCAGCTGTACGTGAACGATATGTTCCCGGATGGCATTGGTGCCGCACAGCTGGCGTTGGAACAGCTCAAGGCGAAACTGGAGCAGGAGGGCCTGTTTGCACCGGAGCACAAAAAGCCGCTGCCGGAATTTCCTAAATGCATCGGTGTTGTTACCAGCAAGACGGGAGCTGCCCTGCAGGACATCCGCAATGTGCTCACACGGCGCTGGCCATCGGTACGGCTGCTGCTGTGTCCGGTGACAGTGCAGGGGTTTGAAGCCGCGCAGCAGGTGGCCGATGCCATCAAAAAGCTAGATCAGCGCAAAGAGGTGGACGAGATCATCGTTGCACGCGGAGGCGGCAGCCGGGAAGACCTGTGGGTCTTTAACGCAGAGATGATCGCCCGGGCTGCATACCGCTGCAAAAAACCACTGATCAGCGCAATCGGCCACGAGATCGACTATACCATTCTGGATTTTGTGGCAGACTGCCGTGCCCCCACACCTTCGGCTGCAGCAGAGCTGGCCGTACCGGATCGGGCAGAGCAGGAGCGGATATTGCTGGATTTGCAGCAAAATATTCGCAAAAATATGCAAAAACGTTTTGATTTATGCTATAATGGTCTGGAACAATACAACTTTGTGTTGGAGCAGGGCCTTGCACGCCGAAACTGGCAAAAAAGTCAGGGTCAGCTGCAGCAGGTGCAGGATGCCATCCGTCAGCAGATGCAGAAACGCCTGCATTCTGCAGAATTGCAGCTGGGTCATGCGGCAGCACTTACTGGATCGCTGGATCCATACAAGGTGCTGGCGCGCGGCTACACGATGGTCACAGCAGCCAACGGCACTATTTTAAATGCAGATGATCTGCAGCCGGAAAAAACAATCTATGTTCGCAGCGCTTCCCGCCGTGCAAAGTGCAGGGTGGAAGCGGTGGAGGAGATCAATGAGAACACCCAAAAGTTTTGAGGAAGGCATGGAACGGCTGAATACGCTCCTTGCACAGATGCAGAGCGAGGATACGACCCTTGCAGATTCGGTCAAACTGTATGCAGAGGCCGCTTCTCTGATGGAGTACTGCCATGCTGCACTGGAAAAAACATCGCTGCAGATTGACGAGATCGACGCAAAGCTTGCGGGCACAGTGCAGGAGGAAAGCTAATGGACTATCAGGAGCAGTATCAGAATTATCTGGCGCAGGCAATGGCCGCGCTGGAAAAGGCCTGCGGCCGTTTTCTGCCGGAAGAATCCGAGGTGTGCCGTGCGGCACGCTACAGCCTGATGGGCGGCGGCAAACGGATCCGTGCAGTTCTTGTTCTCAGCGTCTGCGATATGCTGGGCGGCAGTATGCAGGCGGCACAGCAGTTTGCAGCTGCTGTAGAAATGCTGCACTGCTATTCGCTCATTCACGATGACCTGCCCTGCATGGACAATGATGATCTGCGCCGCGGCCGTCCTTCCTGCCACAAGGCGTTTAGCGAAGCAACTGCCATGCTGGCCGGTGATGTGCTGCTGACAGAAGCATTTGAGACAGTCGCCAATGCCCCGGCAGATGCGTCTGTCTGTGTACAGGCAGCGCGGGCACTGGGTGCAGGCGCTGGCAGCCGCGGCATGGTCTATGGGCAGGAACTGGATCTGAAATACGAAGCGTTGGCCGCAACAGAAGACCAGCTTCGGCTGATCCACCGCAATAAAACGGGTGCGCTGATCAATGCAGCCATTCAGATGGGTGCGGCTGCGGCCAAAGCGGATGAAGCACAGTGCAGAGCGCTGGAACAGTATGCTTATGGTCTGGGCCTTGTTTTTCAGATCGTGGACGATGTGCTGGATGTTACCAGCACACCGGAACAGCTGGGAAAGCCCATTGGCAGCGACAGCGAAAATGGAAAGACTACCTTTGTGACCCTTTATGGTGCGGAAGGTGCCATGAAGCTTGCACATGACCTGAATCAGGAGACCTGCACGGAACTGCACCGGAATTTTGGCGAAAAAGCTGCGTTTCTGGAACAGCTTGCGCAGCAGCTTCTTGTGCGTAAAAACTAAAAATAATCCATACAGAATAAAGGAAAAAGATTATGCAGCTTATTCAAAACATCCTGTCTTTCAATCAGATCCTTACGGTTTCACTGCTCGGCTGGCTTGTGGCGCAGGTGCTTAAAACCATCATCAATTTTATCCTGCTGGGCAAGTTCCAGTTGGAACGCATGTGGGGTGATGGCGGTATGCCCAGTGCCCACAGCGCAACGGTCTGTGCCATGGTCATTGCAACCGGACGCTGTGTGGGCGTTGACTCTGCCATTTTTGCAGTGGCAAGCGTGGTGGCAATCATTACCATGCACGATGCCATGGGCGTGCGGCATGAGACTGGCGAGCAGGCCAAGGTCCTGAACCAGATGATCGATCAGTGGATCGAAGTGAGCGAGAAGAATGCTCCTTTCCTGCAGAACATGCATCTGAAGGAGATGGTCGGCCATACGCCGCTGCAGGTCGTGGCAGGCGTACTGGTCGGCGCAGCCGTCGGCTTCCTGTATCCGCTGGCTTGAGACATTCTTTTTTCACGCAGGAACGCACTGCAGCAACAGAAAATCTTCATTTGAAGGACGTGTGATTTATGGGAGCATTGCTGCTGGACAGCATCAATCAGCCCAGAGATTTAAAGCAACTGAATGAACAGCAGGTGAAACAGCTGTGCGCGGAGATCCGCCAGTTTCTGCTGGAGAATATTTCCAAGACGGGCGGCCATCTTGCCTCAAACCTTGGCGTGGTAGAGCTTACCGTTGCGCTGCACCGTGTTCTGGATACACCACAGGACAAAATCGTGTTTGATGTCGGTCACCAGTGCTACACACACAAGATCCTTACGGGTCGGCGCGGACAGTTTGATAAGCTGCGCCAGCTCGACGGGATCTCCGGTTTCCCGAACCCGAACGAGAGTGAACACGATGCATTCATTGCCGGGCACGGAAACACGGCGCTTTCGCTTGCGATCGGCATGGCGTGGGCCAAAAAGCTGCATCATGAAGCAGGGCTTGTGGTCGCGGTGATCGGCGATGGTGCCTTTACCGGCGGCATGGTCTACGAGGGCATGAACAACATTGAACAGTTGGACAACCTTCTTGTGATCCTGAACGACAACAAGATGTCCATTTCTAAAAATGTCGGTGCACTTGCCCGCTATCTGACTCATTTGCGCACGACCACGGCCTATTTTGATGCCAAGGATAATGTGCGCAGCTTTTTGGATGGAGTACCGCTGGTGGGCGCTCCACTGAAAAAAAACATCACCGAGTGCAAGACGCTTTTGCGTCGGGCGATGTACCACTCTACCATGTTCGAGGATATGGGCTTCCAGTACATCGGGCCGGTGGATGGCCACAACGTGGAAGAGCTGGAACGCACACTGCGCACCATCCGCAACCGGCAAGGACCACATTTTCTGCACGTGATCACAAAAAAGGGCAAGGGCTATCAGCCGGCCGAGGTAAACCCCGGCAACTATCACGGCGTGTCGGCATTTGATCCGGATGGAATGCCCGACCCGGAGGTGGCACCAAAGGAATCGTTCTCGACGGTATTTGGCAATGCTCTTGTGACGGAAGGCGACCGGAACCCGAATATCTGCGCCATCACTGCAGCAATGAAGTATGGCACCGGCCTGCAGTTTTTTGCGCACAGCCACCCGGAGCGTTTTTTTGATGTCGGTATGGCAGAGCAGCACGCTGTGACCTTTGCTGCCGGGCTTGCAAGTCAGGGCATGCTGCCGGTGGTATGCATTTATTCCACCTTCCTGCAGCGTTCCTATGATCAGATCATCCACGACGTAAATCTGCTGCGGGAGAATGTAGTTTTTGCCATCGACCGCGCCGGTTTTGTCCCAGCGGATGGCGAAACGCATCAGGGCATTTACGATCCCGCTTTCCTGAGCCAGCTTGGAATGCCGCTGTATGCGCCTTCCAATTATCAGGAACTGAATTACTGGCTGCAGAAGCTGTTGAGTGACCGCTTCCATGGCCCACGGGCAATTCGTTATCCCCGCGGTGGGCAGGATGCAGCTCTGGCGGAATTTGGCTGCACCGGCAAAGATTATGATTTCCTGCGCAAAGCGGATGATGCAACAATCGTTCTGGTGAGTTACGCCGACGAACTGGCCGACCTTTTGCAGGCAGAACGTGAATTACAGCAGAAAAGTATTGCGTGTGATGTGATAAAGGCTGTAAAGCTGTATCCCTTTACAGACAAAATAATCGCTGATCTGTCGAAATATAAAATAATCCTGTTTGCGGAAGAATGCATTGCAAACGGAAGCATTGGTGAACATCTGGAATATGCTTTGCAGCAAAACGGATGGAATGGGCGCTTTATCCATTGTGCAGTGCGGAACGCGTGTCTTCCGCATGCCAGTGTGGCACAGATCAAACAGGCAACCGGTCTGGATGCAGCGCATCTTGTACAGGCCGTGCAGATGGCCGTGACGAAAGGAGAAAATTTACTGTGAAGATTCGATTGGACCAATATCTTGTTCAGCATGGTCTGACACAGAGCCGTGAGCGCGCAAAGGCGCTGATCATGTCCGGCATCGTTTTTGTCAATGAGCAAAAGGTGGACAAGGCCGGAGAGATGATCAAGGAAGATGCCAAGGTGGAAGTGCGCGGGCACGACATTGGCTATGTCAGCCGCGGCGGCCTGAAGCTGGAAAAAGCTATGAAGTGTTTCCCGCTTACACCCAATGGCAAGGTCTGCATGGACATTGGAGCATCTACCGGCGGCTTTACGGATTGCATGCTGCAGAACGGTGCCGTCAAGGTCTATGCGGTGGATGTCGGCTATGGACAGCTTGCATGGAGTCTGCGCACAGACGAGCGCGTAGTGAACATGGAGCGCACGAACATCCGCAATGTCAAACCGGAGGATCTTGCCGAGCAGATCGAGTTTTTCAGTGTGGATGTCTCGTTTATCTCGCTGCACCATATTTTCCCGGTGGCACAGGCAATCACAACGCCGGATGCCATGGGCGTTTGTCTGGTCAAGCCGCAGTTTGAAGCTGGACGCGAAAAGGTTGGCAAGAACGGTGTGGTGCGCGACCCTGCTACCCACCGTGAAGTGCTGCACAATGCCATGGGCTATGCTGCTGCAAACGGTTTTGCTGTACGCGGATTGGATTTCAGCCCGGTAAAGGGACCTGAGGGCAACATTGAATACCTGATGTTCGTGCAGAAGAGCGGTGAACCTTCCGTGCTGGACGACAGCGTTGCAGAGCAGGTGGTGGCGGCAAGCCACAGCACGCTGGACCGCTGAGCGGCTCTGCCATCAGACCAGAAAAAGGAGCTTCCCGCATGACGATCTATATTTCGCCGAATCCCGGCAAGACCTCTGCCAACGAGATCGCACTGCGCGCGGCGCAGATTCTAATGAACCATGGTGCAGCTGTTCTGATGTGTGAACAGCCGCGCGCAAGCTGCAGCACGGCCGGAGTGGTTTATCTGCCGCTGGAGGAATGCCTTGAGCAGGCAGATGTGATCCTGACCATTGGCGGCGACGGCACCATTCTGCATGAGGCAAATCTTTCGCTTCGGTACACAAAGCCGATCTTGGGCATCAATCTGGGACGCTGTGGTTTTCTGGCTACCTGCGAAGTCAGCGAGATGGAAGCCAAGCTCTCCGCTGTTGCACGGGGAGAGTTCAGCGTAGACAACCGGATGCTGCTGTATGTCCGCGTTCTTGGCCACGATGGCTGGGAGGGCCACGCCCTGAATGACGTGGTGGTCACAAAGGGCCGCCTGCAGCAGGCGATCGATTTCAGCATTTACTGCGATGATATTTTAGTAGAGCACTACCGTGGGGACGGTGTGATCGTTGCAACGCCCACCGGCTCCACAGCGTATTCGCTGGCGGCGGGCGGGCCGATCTTGGATTCCCAGACGAAGGGCGTTGTTGTAACGCCTATCTGCCCGCACAGTCTGGCCAGCCCGGCCATGGTGTTTGCGCAGGAGCGCAAGCTGAATATCTGTGTGGGACAGGTGGCCGATGATGAAGTGTTTATCAGCTGCGATGGCAGAGCTGGCTGTCCGCTCAAGGCCGGCGCAACGGCTGAAGTAAGGCTCTCCGATCAGGTGGTAAAGCTGATTACCTTCGGAAAAGCAGATCAGTTCCAGGCCATTGACCAGAAGCTTCGCAGCAGACGATAAAGGGGAGGCGAGTTTACGATGGCGCGCAGCCGTAAGGAAGATGTAAAAAGCAAGGGAGAACGTCAGCAGGTGATTCTCCGGCTTGTGCAGGAACACCCGATCAGCCGGCAGGAAGTTCTGCTGGATCACCTTTCCAAAGAGGGGTTCGAGGTAACACAAGCCACCGTTTCCCGCGATATCCGGGAGCTGTGTTTGGTAAAAGCTGCCACGGCAGAGGGGTATCGCTATGTCTCCAGCCGGAACGAAAGCTTCAACCCCAAAACGCAGGGAAGGTTTGAAACGATCTTTCATGAATCCGTGCTGGGGGTAGATTACGCCGGACATGTTGTGCTGGTAAAGTGCTATTCTGGCATGGCCAACGCCGCATGCGAGGTTTTTGACGCATTGCAGTGGAAAAATGTGGTCGGCACGCTTTCGGGCGACGACACGTTCCTGATCGTTGCACGGTCGGAGCGTGATGCAAAAACGATCTGCTCGGAACTGACGAGACACATTGGATAAAAATAACGCGGGAGAAAAGATATGCTGAGCAGCCTGCAAATTGAAAATGTTGCTGTGATCCAGAAGGCTGAAGTACATTTCAAGCCGGGCCTGAATGTTCTTACCGGTGAGACTGGTGCCGGCAAGTCGATCCTGATCGATTCCATCAATGCGATCCTGGGAAACCGCACTTCAAAGGATCTTGTGCGCACAGGGGCCTCCAAGGCGGTGATCCGTGCAGCCTTTGAGGAGGTGCCCGGTACGGTGCTGGACAGCCTTGAGAAGGCGGGCTACGAGCGCTCGGATGCACTGATGCTCAGCCGCGAGATCACAGCCGAGGGCAAAAGCACCTGCCGCATCAACGGAATGCCTGCAACGGCTGCGGTTCTGCGGGAGCTGTGCGGAGGACTTATCAATATCAACGGTCAGCACGACTCTGTGGGCCTTCTGAACCCGGCAAGACATCTGGGCATTCTGGATGATTATGCGCAGAACAGCGCGGAGTTTCAGGACTATTATGTCCTGTACCGGGAGCTTGTGCGCATCAAGCGGGAGCTGGATGCCATGATCACCGACGAAGCCGAAAAGCAGCGCAGGATCGATCTGTTGAGCTATCAGGTGCAGGAGATCGAGGATGCCGGACTGACCGCCGGAGAGGAACAGACTCTGGAAAGCCGCCGCAAGATCCTTGCCAATGCATCTGCCATCCGGGATAAGATCGCACAGAGCTATGCATTGCTTTCGGGCGATGACGAGGCCTCCGGCGCAGTCGATCTGCTGGGCGAGGCATCCAATGCAGTGGATGCTGCCGCGCAGCTGGATGATGCACTTGCCGGTGCATCCAGTCAGCTGCTGGATCTGTATTACAATGCAAAGGATGTTGCCGCAGATCTGATCGGTCGGCTGGATTCCTATGATACCAACGATGCGGAGCTGGACGAGATTGAGCAGCGTCTGGATCTGATCTACAAGCTCAAGCGCAAATATGGTGATACGGTAGAAGACGTGATCGCTTTTGGACAGAATGCAAGGGAAGAACTGGAGCGCATCCAGTCCTCGCAGGAGCGGCATGACCACCTGCAGGCAGAAAAGCTCCGCCTTTATGCGCTGGCCCGTGAAAAGGCAGAAGCACTGACCCAGACGCGCCTGCGCGCTTTTGAAGAGCTGAACAAGCGTATTTCCGGCACGCTGGATTTTCTGAACATGCCGGGCGTGCGCATGACACTGCGCCATACCCGCGGCCCGCTGGCAAGCCATGGGCAGGACAGCATCGAGTTCTACATTTCCACAAACCCCGGTGAGGCGCCCAAACCCCTTGCAAAAATTGCTTCCGGCGGCGAGCTGAGCCGCATCACGCTGGCCATCAAAAATGCAATGGCCGATAAGGATGCCGTGCCTACCGTGATCTATGATGAGATCGACAGCGGTGTTTCTGGCAAAGCCGCCGGGCGTATTGGTGAGGTACTGCGCCAGAGCGCACAGGGCCACCAGATCTTGTGCATCACCCATACAGCCCAGATTGCTGCACTGGCGGACTGCCATCTGCTGATTCAGAAAAATGTAGCCAATGACCGCACCTATACCGAGATCCATCCGTTGGATGAGGAGGGCAGGGTGGAAGCACTGGCCCGGCTGATCTCCGGCGACCACGTTACCGAGCTTTCGCGTGCCAATGCCCGCGAAATGCTGGGTCTTGGCGCAAAATAAGCCAAAATAAGCCGCTGCAGATAAGGGGTTGACAAGCCCGAAGCATTGTGATAAAGTAGTCCTTGTTAATGGCGATGAAGGGAACAAGTACCTTGAAGTGTTCTGCCCAGAGAAACCCCGGTTGGTGTAAGGGGCCGCAGAGCAGCAGGGGAAGTACCTCCCGGAGCTGCAGGCTGAATGCCGTTCAGGTTAATAGGCTGTGCCGCGTGCGAGCGTTACAAACGCAGGAGTGTCTCTCTACTCTGGGGTGTGCACTCGTGAGGTCGTTTCTGTGAGGAAGCGGCAAACAGAGGTGGTACCGCGAATTTTCTCGCCCTCTGCCAAATTCATTTTTGGCAGGGGGTGTTTTATTTTTCCCTCTGCCCACAAACAGGAGGAAAAAATCATGACTCTGTACGAAGAACTCAAGGCCCGCGGCTTGGTGGCCCAGATCACCGATGAAGAGATCATCGACCTGATCAACAATGGCAAGGCAACCTTTTACATCGGCTTTGACTGCACTGCCGACAGCCTGACCGCAGGCCACTTTATGGCCCTGACCCTGATGAAGCGCCTGCAGATGGCAGGCAACAAGCCTATTGCCCTGATTGGCGGCGGCACTACCATGATCGGCGACCCCTCCGGCCGTACCGACATGCGCAAGATGCTGACCAAAGAGGATATCGCCCACAATGCCGCATGCTTCAAAAAGCAGATGGAAAAGTTCATCGACTTCTCTGAGGGTAAGGCACTGATGCTGAACAATGCAGACTGGCTGCTGAACCTGAACTACGTGGAACTGCTGCGTGATGTGGGTGCCTGCTTCTCCGTGAACAACATGCTGCGCGCCAAGTGCTACGAGCAGCGCATGGAGAAGGGCCTGTCCTTCCTCGAGTTCAACTACATGATCATGCAGAGCTACGACTTCTACTACATGTTCCAGCATTACGGCTGCAACATGCAGTTCGGCGGCGATGACCAGTGGAGCAATATGCTGGGCGGCACCGAGCTTATCCGCCGCAAGCTGGGCAAGGATGCTTATGCTATGACCATCACCCTGCTGACCGACTCTCAGGGCAAGAAGATGGGCAAGACTGCCGGCAATGCTGTCTGGCTGGACCCCAACAAGACCAGTCCATTCGAGTTTTACCAGTACTGGCGCAATGTGGGCGATGCCGATGTGATGAAGTGCATCCGTATGCTCACCTTCCTGCCGCTGGAGCAGATCGACGAGATGAGCACATGGAAGGATCAGCGCCTGAACGAAGCTAAGGAAATTCTGGCTTACGAGCTGACCAGCATGGTCCATGGCAAAGAAGAGGCCGAAAAGGCCCAGAATGCTGCCCGCGCACTGTTCAGCGGCAGCGCAATGGATACCGAGCACATGCCTTCTACTCAGCTGACCGAGGCCGACCTGACCGATGGCTCCATCGGTATCCTGACCCTGATGGTCAAGGCTGGTCTGGCAGCATCCAACGGCGAGGCACGCCGTCTGGTCGTGCAGGGCGGTGTTCTGGTGGATGGCGAGAAGGTAGCCGCTCCCACCGTTGGCTTCTCTGCTGAGCAGCTGGCAAAGGGTATTGTGATCAAGAAGGGCAAGAAGATCTACCACAAAGTCACTCTGTAAAAATATTGAACATGAAAATGCCGGTGTACTCTGTTTTGGAGTGCACCGGCATTTTTTCACTTGATGGAGGATTGCTCGCTTGCTTGCAGAATTTACAGCTCGTAAGCCTTCTTCAATGCTTCGTAAGCTGCATCCTCATTCTCTGCGTGGACCAGCAGGGAAATATCCAGATCGCTGGTGGTGATAAGCAGTACTTCAATGCCGGCCATTGCCAGAGAATTCAGTGCACGGGCAGCCACGCCGCAGCTGGTGACCATTTCTTCACCAAACAGGTTCAGCTTGGAATAACCCACGCTGATCAGCGGGGAAGCCTTGGCATCCTTGTCCAGATTTGCAACGGAAATAGCCTTCATCACCAGCGGAAGATCACTGCTGGAAGCGGTAAAGCTGAAATCGATGGTGGTGCCATGGGGTGCACTCTGGCTGATCATATCTACGACCACACCGTTATCTGCAAAGATCTGCAGGTAACGTGCGAGGCTGTTGCCCTTGAACTCTACATCCTGCACACTGATCATCATGAGGCTCGGCTCAATATTGATCTTCGATACTCCGTACATAAGGATCCTCCGTTCTGCCCGAAAGGCGGGCTTCAACAATACAAAAATATTCAGGTAAGCTGCAAAAACTCCGGGTCGATATTTTCCCGGGCAATGGACTGAATCATTTCCAGGCTGAAATCCGGATACGTCTGCCGTACTCCGTGGGCCTTTGTAAGGGCTTCGGTATAATCGCGGAACAGGTAGGTACGCACATTGGATTTGCCTGCATCATAGTGGGTCACCGTCGGCAGAAGTCTGGGAGAGAGCACGCTGCAACGGACAGTGCCGTCCGGTTCGGTCGTTTTTTCAAGCTGAACCGATAAAATTGCGCCGACCAGCTGATCGGGCTTTTCCTGCGTGCTGATAAAATTTCCCAGAGAATAGGTGGTGAATACCTTTCTGCCATCTGCTGCAGTCAGCCATTGAGCGTTCTGCAATACATGTGGATGCGTACCTACGATCAGGTCAGCACCCCAATCCGCAAGGCTTTGTGCCAATGCACGCTGCGCATCCACAACGGTATGACTGTTTTCCACGCCCCAGTGCACACCCACCACCACAAAATCTGCAAGCTGACGTGCCGCTTTTACCTGCTGCTCGATCACATCGGTCTGGCTGGTATAGATCACATTGGCCTGCATGGAGCTGTTCTGCGGGATGCCATTGGTATGCTCTGTGTAGGAAAGATATGCGATCGTTACACCATTGACAGTCTGCAGCGGGATATGACCGTAGTCCTCTTTGCCCTTCCACAAACCGGTGGTCACTACATCCTCCGGCATACTGCCCCAGAAGCGCAGGGTAGCGGCAATGCCGGAAGCGCCTTTATCGTAGGTGTGGTTATTGGACAGGCTGAACACTCGCACACCCGCCCGGTAAAGCGCACGGGCGCAATCGCCCGGCGTAGAAAAGCATGGGTAGGAGGATGGCTCCAATTCATCCGTGCAGAGCGTTTCCTGATTGATCCAGTTCACATCATGCTGTGCATAAAAAGGCGCAATATGTTCGTAACAGTAATCGAAACTGTAAGCTTCCTCTCCGGAAGCGCGGCGCTGCGCCTGCTTATAAATGGGTGCGTGGATCAGATTATCTCCTGTTGCAGAAAAGCGGACAGTCTGAACCAGCGGCCGCGGTTCCGGCTCTGGCGCAGGCTCTGCTTCTTCCGGCTGTGATACAGTGGCAGAACCTGCAGAAGAGCTTTCCGTGCTCACCGGTTCTGCCGTCGGTATGCTTTCCTGTAGAAAGAACTTTGGCAGCAATGGCAGGCAGAACAGAAATACGATCAGCATCGCTCCGGCTGTCCAGAAAGCCTGCCTTCTGGCGCGGCGTTTTGCAGTCGGTCTGCGCCGGTGTTGTTGCGGGGATTGTTTGCTCATCCGCGTCCACATCCTTCCACCATGTTTCTGCCAAAAGCAGAGCAATCAGGCTTTTTAAAGTGCAGCGATCATATCACCCATATTGTACAGGCCCGGCTCCTTTTTTGCAAGGTAAACAGCAGCATTTACCGCGCCGTTTGCAAAAATATTGCGGGAATAAGCGGTGTGCTTGAGGGTGATCACCTCGTCCGGGCCGCAGAACAGCACTTCGTGATCACCCACGATGCTGCCGCCGCGCACGGAACTGATACCAATTTCCTTCGGGTCGCGCTTCTGGCGGACAGAAGAACGGTCGTAAACATAATGATATTCGCCATTATTCTGCTCGTTGATGGCATCAGCCAGCATCAGTGCAGTGCCGCTGGGAGCATCCAGCTTGTTGTGGTGGTGCTGCTCCACGATCTCAACATCGTAGTTCACACCCAGAATAGCCGAAGCGCGCTTGCACAGCTCCGACAGCACATTGATGCCCATGGACATATTAGCGCTCTTGAACACCGGCACCGTGCGGGATAGCTGCACCACCTTGAGCTGCAGCTCTTCCGAAAGGCCGGTGGTGCACACCACGATGGGCAGCTTGTGAGCTTCACAGTAGGGCAGAGCCTTTTCTACAGCGGCCGGGGAGCTGAAATCGATGATCACATCGCCCTTGCCGTCCAGCTTTTCCAGGCTGTCATACACAGGGATGCCGTTCTGTTCGCCATCCTTTATGTCGATGCCTGCAATCACGCGGCAGTCCTCGCGCTGTGCGATCATATCACACAGCACATGGCCCATGCGGCCGCCGATGCCCTGAATCACAATATCCGTCATAATTTTTATCCTTTCCTGCCCGTTTTGCATATCGGCATATCGCAAAATGCCCGGACAGAGCACTCCGCCGGGCATTTTGCAGCCAAAAACTTATTCTGTAATAAGACCCTCTGCACGCAGAGCCTTTTCAATCTGCTCCTTGTGGGCCTCGCTCGGCTCTACCAGAGGCAGACGGCACTCGCCAGCTTCCCAGCCCAGTACATTCATGGCGTACTTCACCGGAATGGGGTTCACTTCACAGAACAAAGCATCTGCCAGCGGCAGCATTTCCAGCTGCAGCTCACGGGCTTTTGCGGTATCGCCATCAAAGAATGCCTTGCAGCAGTTGTGCACCAGCTCCGGCTTGACATTGGACACGACGCTGATCACGCCCTTGCCGCCCAGAGCCAGCAGGGGAACCACCTGATCGTCGTTGCCGGAATAAATGTTCAGCTCGTCGCCGCACAGCTGTGCGATCTTGGCTACCTGAGAGATGTTGCCGGAAGCTTCCTTGATGCCGTTGATCAGAGGATGCTTGCTCAGTTCCAGAGCAGTCTCCGGGGCAATGTTCAGGCCGGTGCGGGAAGGCACGTTGTACATGATCACCGGGATGCCTCCGGCCTCAGCCATGGCGGTAAAGTGAGCAACCAGACCAGCCTGCGTGGTCTTGTTGTAATAGGGAGTCACCATCAGCAGAGCGTCTGCGCCGCATTCGGCAGACTTTGCGGCCAGTGCGCAACCGTGGTCGGTATCGTTGGAGCCAGCGCCTGCAATGACGGGCACGCGGTGGTTGACAACATCCACCGTATACTTGATGGCGGCAAGCTGCTCCTCATCGGTCATGGTGGAGCACTCGCCGGTGGTGCCGCAGATGATGATGGCATCGGTATGGTGCGCGATCTGATCCTCAATAATGCGGCCCAGCTCGTCAAAGTTGATGCTTCCGTCCTCGTACATCGGGGTGATAATGGCAACACCCGCGCCGGTAAAGACAGGATTCTTCATAGACTAAAAACTCCTTTGTATGCGCTTTTGCGCAAAATATACTTAGTCGAAATAGCCCTTTGCGGCCAGCAGCTCTGCCAGCAGAACGCCGCCGCCTGCAGCACCGCGCAGGGTGTTGTGGCTCATGCAGGCAAACTTGTAATCAAACAGGGTGTCCTCGCGCAGGCGGCCGATGCACACAGCCATGCCGTTCTCGGTGTTGCGGTCCAGCTTGGGCTGCGGACGATCCGGCTCGGTGAAGTAATGCAGGAACTGCTTGGGTGCGCTGGGCAGGTCAAGCTCCTGTGCGGGGCCGCGGAAGTTTGCCCATGCCTCCAAAATCTGCTCCTTGGTGGGCTTCTTCTCAAAGCTTACAAACACGGCAGCGGTGTGGCCGTCGGAGACAGGCACGCGGAAGCACTGTGCAGTGATGGTGGGCTTCTCGGCGTTGACGATGTGGTCGCCCTCAATGTGGCCCCACAGCTTGAGCGGCTCGCGCTCGCTCTTTTCTTCCTCGCCGCCGATGTAGGGGATCACGTTGTCCACGATCTCGGGCATACGGTCAAAGGTCTTACCTGCACCGGAAATGGCCTGATAGGTGCACACCAGAGCCTTGCTGACACCAAAATCCTTCATCAACGGGTGCAGGGCGGGAACATAGCTCTGCAGGCTGCAGTTGGACTTGACGGCAATAAAGCCGCGCTTGGTGCCCAGACGCTTGCGCTGTGCGGGGATGATCTCGATGTGGTCGGCGTTGATCTCGGGCACCACCATGGGCACATCCGGGGTAAAGCGGTTTGCACTGTTGTTGGACACCACCGGGCACTCAGCCTTTGCATAGGCCTCTTCCAGAGCCTTGATCTCATCCTTGGGCATGTTGACTGCACAGAAGATAAAATCCACCTGAGAAGCAACCTCTTCCACCTTGGATGCATCCAAAACTACCATCTTCTTGACACTTTCCGGCATGGGGGAGGTCATGGCCCAGCGGGGACCGACAGCTTCCTCATAGGTCTTGCCGGCGCTGCGGCCGGATGCAGCCAGAACGGTCAGCTTGAACCAGGGGTGATTTTCCAGCAGCGTCACAAAACGCTGACCGACCATACCAGTCGCACCTACGATACCCACTTTATACTGTTTTTCCATTTCCAGCACCTTTCCTTTCGTGAAAGCGAACTCAATAAATATTTCTATTACATAGATTCACGGCTTGCAAACCGGACAGCGATGCAATATAATAGATACTGTTTATACAGATTTTATGATATCATTGATACGGTGTCCGTGTCAATCATCGGAAAGGCAAATTGAACGCTATGTTAAAAAAAGATTTTTGGTATGATTTACCCAAAGAGCTCATTGCACAGGAGCCGGCTGACCCCAGAGACTCTGCACGGCTGATGGTGCTGAGCCAGAAAGACGACAGCATCCAGCACAAGATCTTCCACGATCTACCGGAATTTTTAGAGCCGGGCGACCTGCTGGTGGTAAACAATTCCAAGGTCCTGCCTGCCCGCATCGTGGGCGTCAAGCAGCCCACCGGTGCTGTGTGTGAGCTGCTTTTGCTGCGTCAGGTCAAGGGCGACCAGTGGGAATGTCTGGCAAAGCCCGGCAAGCGGATGCAGCCCGGCACCAAAGTGAGCTTTGGCGATGGCTCCTTGACTGCTGTGGTGGATGAGACCATGGAGGACGGCAACAAGTACGTTACATTCTATTACGATACTGAGACGCTTTATGAAAAGCTGGACGAATTTGGCAAAATGCCTCTGCCGCCCTACATCACAAAGCAGCTGGAGGATCAGAGCCAGTATCAGACTGTTTACGCAAAGGAGCTTGGCAGTGCTGCAGCCCCTACGGCCGGCCTTCATTTCACGCCGGAGCTGATGGATACCATCCGCACCAAAGGCGTGAACATTGCTGAAGTGACCCTGCATGTGGGTCTGGGCACCTTCCGCCCTGTACAGGAGGACGAGATCGCGGATCACAAAATGCACAGCGAATGGTACTGCATCGACGAAAAAACGGCGCAGATGATCCGCGATACCAAGGCTGCCGGTCACCGTGTGATCGCAGTGGGCACTACCAGCTGCCGCACGCTGGAAGCTGTTGCCGCAAAGTACGGCGAGATCCGCGCCTGCAGCGGCAACACTTCTATCTTCCTGTATCCAGGCGTGAAGTTCAACTGCATCGACGGCCTGATCACCAACTTCCACCTGCCGGAAAGCACCCTTATCATGCTGGTGTCGGCCCTGTATGGCTACGAAAAGACCATGGCAGCCTATAAGGTGGCTGTGGAGGAACGTTATAGATTCTTCTCTTTTGGCGATGCGATGCTGATTCTTTGATTATTTTTCCCGCTATTCTGTTGTTGATGAGCCTGATCCCGGGCTTTTTCATGAAGATCGCACGGCTGTTTTCCGTGCACAGAAAGGAACAAAAACTATGCCTTCTTTGACGACCTATAAGCTGCTCAAGCAGGAACACGACGCCCGGCGGGGCGAGTTCAAGACCGTGCACGGCACGGTGCAGACACCCGCTTTTCAGAACGTGGCTACCGCCGGTGCCATCAAGGGCGGGTTGTCTGCTCAGGACCTGAAAGACATTGGCGCACAGGTCATGCTGTGCAACACCTACCACCTGCATCTGCGCCCCGGCGACAAGCTGGTAGCCGATATGGGCGGTCTGCACAAATTTACCCGCTGGAACGGCCCCATTCTGACCGACAGCGGTGGATTTCAGGTATTCAGTCTGGCAAAGCTGCGCAAGATCACCGAAGAGGGCGTGACCTTTGCCTCCCATCTGGACGGCCACCGCATCTTTATGGGACCGGAAGAGAGTATGCAGATCCAGGCAAACCTTGGTTCTACCATCGCCATGGCCTTTGATGAATGCGTAGAGAACCCCGCACAGCACGATTATTCCAAGGCCAGCTGCGAACGAACGACCCGTTGGCTGAAGCGCTGCAAGGATGAAATGGCCCGCCTGAAGCACGAGGGCATTTCCGTGAATCCCGATCAGCTGCTGTTTGGCATCAATCAGGGCTGCACCTTTGCGGATCTGCGTGTGGAGCACATGAAGCAGATCGCAGACCTCGATCTGGACGGTTACGCCATCGGCGGTCTGGCTGTGGGCGAGCCCACCGAGGTGATGTATGAAATGATCAGTCAGGTGGAGCCCCACATGCCCAAGGATAAGATCCGCTACCTGATGGGCGTTGGCACCCCCGGCAATATCATTGAGGCAGTTTCCCGCGGCGTGGATCTGTTTGACTGTGTAATGCCCAGCCGCAACGCACGGCATGGTCACCTGAACACCTGGGGCGGTATCATCAACATTAAGAATGCAAAGTATGAGCGTGATGAACGCCCCATTGATCCTGCCTGTGGCTGTCCGGTCTGCCGCAGCTATTCCCGTGCCTATATCCGCCACCTGTTCAAAGCGGAGGAGATTTTGGGAATGCGCCTTGCCGTCATGCACAACCTGTGGTTCTATAACCATCTGATGGAGCGTATCCGGGATGAGCTGGATGCAGGCACCTTCACGGCTTTCCACGATAAATATGTAAAGCTTCTGGATACCCGAATTTGAGAATAAGCCTTGCAACAGGTCGTTTAAAAAGGTATAATAAGCTTATCTGAATTTTGAGAGGAGATTTTGCCCCATGCAATTTCTGACTACCACTTCCGAAGGCTACATCAGCCTGTTCTTCACACTGGCTCTGATGCTGGTTCTGCTGTACTTCATGATCTATCGTCCCCAGAAGAAGCAGGAGAAGAAGGATGCCGCAATGCGCAGCAGCCTGGAGATCGGCGATCAGGTCACCACCATTGGCGGTGTCATTGGCCGTGTTGTTGCAATCAAGGACGATACCTTTGTTCTGGAGACCGGTGCTGACCGTGTGAAGATCCGCTTCACCAAGACTGCAATTTCCGCTGTTGAAAAGCTGAACATGGACAAGGCTGACAAGAAGTAAGCTTTTTCTTCAAACAATTAAGAGCATATCAAACGCGTCTTCCTGCATAGATTACTGGCAGGGAGGCGCGTTTTTATGTCTGAGAAAAATCTTTTCCCGGCGGAACTCCGGGTTCTTCTGCTGGCTGGGGCAGTCGGCGTTATGGTCACAGCGGGCTGGCTTGCCGCAATGGCAGCGCTGATGACAGCACAGGGTTATTCTGGTGCCGCCGCACCGCCGCTGGCAACAGCAGCCGTTGGTGCAGGGAGCCTTTGCAGCGGTTGGATCGCTGCATTTTGCAAAAAGGAACGCGGCCTGCTGTGCGGGCTTGTACAGGGCCTGCTTTATGCGGCATTGCTCGTGGTGCTCAGCGTTCCTTCCGGTACGCTTACGGAAGAGCCGCCGCTGCTGCGGTTTGCTGTGCTGATCCTGTGCGGCAGTATTGGCGGATTGCTGGGCATGGTGACCCGGGAGAAAAAGCGCCGCAGCTGAACAAATAAAACAAGGAGGTTCGATCATGTGGGTCTATCAGCAAACAGGAACGCCAGCGCATTTGCCAGAAGCCGCGCAGCAGCTTCCCACAGGTGAAGCTGCGCTTCTGCCGCAGCCGCAGAAAACACTGCCGCCAGAACGATCCGCACCGGAAGTGCCTTCACCGCTGCAGAGACATAACACGGAAACCCGGCAGAAAACCTGCTGGCTGCTCGTCTGTGCCTTTCTAATCGGCTCTGGCTCAGCTGGCGTGCTTCTGGCTTTCTGCGAAAAGCAGCAGCCGGATTGGCTGCAATATTACCTGCAAAGCTGGCGCGGCCTGTTTGCTGCTGCAGATGCACATACTGCGGCCAGCCTTTTCGGAATGGAATATCTTACGCTGGCTGCGGCCGCGACCCTTCTGTTCCTGATGGGCTTTTCCGCACTGGGGCCGGTTTTGATCTTTTTATTTACGATGTTCTATGGGCTGGGAAACGGGACGCTGTTTGTGCAGCTGCTTTCCGACACAGCACTGAAAAAGGAAACGTGGCTTCTGCTGCTTGCATTTCTGCCTGCGGCAGCTGCTTCTGCAGGGCTGTGCACGCTCGGCACAGATTCTCTGCGGGTGAGCAGCCAGATCCGCGTCTGTTCCTTTTTTGCAGCAGGGCCTGACCGGGAGATCGTCCGGCCACATGGATTCATCCGGCAGTATCTGCTGACGCTGACGTTATTTGTGCCGCTGTGCGGCATTTCTGCAGCGCTTGCAAGCATTGGAAGCAGGCTTTGAACAAGGGGTTTTCTTGCGGGTTTGCTTGTTATATGCTACAATAGAGAATAATAAAACCAAGACAATGTAACAGGAGCTTTTTTGATGAAAGAACCAAAACTGAAAACTGTATATGTGTGTTCCAACTGCGGCGAGACAAGCCCCCGCTGGATGGGCCGCTGCCCAAGCTGCGGCAGCTGGAACACGATGAACGAGGACGTTGTAGCGGAAGCTCCCAAAGCAGGCACTGCCGCAGCCAAACAGGCGGCAGCGGCCCGCCCGGAAGGGGTGACCACCCTGACCGCAAAACGCCTTTCTGAGATCAGCATGACCGAAGAAAAAAGCCGTATTCTGACCGGCATTTCGGAGCTGGACCGTGTACTTGGCGGCGGCATTGTGCTGGGCGGCGTTGTGCTTTTGAGCGGTGAGCCGGGTGTGGGCAAATCTACTATGCTTCTGCAGCTGTGCGGTGCCATTTCCAACCAGCACAGTGTTTTGTATATCACTGGCGAGGAATCGGTGCGGCAGGTCAAGCTGCGCGCTGCCCGGCTGAAAGTGCCGCAGGATAACATCTTTCTGGCAGCGGAGAATGATGTGGACGAGATCTGCGGCCTGATCGAAAAAGAAAAGCCGGATCTCGTGGTCATCGACTCCATCCAGACGATGCGCTGCATGGATATCTCGTCCTCCGCCGGTACGGTAAGTCAGGTCAAGGAAAGTGCGGCCCGCCTGCTGGCCGTGGCCAAAAAGCAGGAGATTCCCATGTTCATTGTGGGCCATGTGAACAAGGACGGTGCCATTGCAGGCCCCAAAGTCATGGAGCATATCGTGGATACGGTGCTTTACTTTGAGGGCGATAAAATGCTGCCGTACCGCATCCTGCGTGCGGCCAAGAACCGTTATGGCTCCACCAATGAGCTGGGCATGTTTGATATGACGGGGCAGGGCCTTGCTGAGATCGAAAACCCTTCACAGATGCTGCTGGAAGGCCGTCCTCTTGGCGTTTCCGGCAACTGTGTGGCCTGTACCATGGAGGGCAGCCGTCCTATTTTGAGCGAAATTCAGGCCCTTGCAACCAAAACCAATTTTCCAGCACCGCGCCGTGCCTGCAGCGGCTACGACTACAACCGCATGAATCTGCTGATCGCTGTGCTGGAAAAGCGTGCAGGGTATTTCTTTGGAAACCTGGATGTATATATTAACATCGTGGGCGGCATTGCGCTGCGTGATACTGCCTGTGATCTTTCTGTCTGCTTGAGTATGGTCTCCTCGCTGCTGGACAGGCCCGTCAGCGATAAGCTGATCGCCATTGGCGAGGTCGGCCTTGGCGGTGAAGTACGCAGCGTACCCAATCTGGAACAGCGCCTGCATGAGGCAGAGCGTATCGGCTTTGAACGTGCGGTGATCCCGAAGCACAGCCTGAATCATCTGAGCCCGGCAGATTATCCTGGAATGCAGCTGATCGGCGCGGCTTATATCACCGATGCGATCAATGCCCTGAAATCTGACCGCTTATAAGAGGAAAAACAATGTCGATCTATCTGGACGAGAAAAATCCCGGCAAGCACAAGCCCTTCGATGATGCTGCGCCGGACATTGTAGAATACGTCCGCTATCTGGAAGTGATCGCGGGCAAAAGCGCAAACACAGCGTTCAGCTACTACTGTGATCTGCGCGGATTCAGCCGTTTTATGAAGCGCCGCCGTGGGCTTGTGCCCGAAGACAGCGAGATGAAGGATATCGACCCCAAAGGGCTGGACACCGCATTCTGGGCCTCCGTAACAAAGGAGGATATCTACGAATATCTGTACTTTTTAAACCGCGAGTGCGGCAACAAAAAGTCCTCAACGGCCCGGCGGCTGGCAAGCCTGCACGGCTTTTATGATTACCTGGTCAATCAGGTCAACCGGCTGGATGCAGATCCGACTGCGGCCATCCACCCACCCAAACAGGATAAGGTACTGCCCAAATATCTGACGGCGGAGCAGTCCATGGAGTTATTGGAAAGCACGCAGACCCAAAGCGATTTTCCGGAGCGGGATTATTGCATGGTGACGCTGTTTTTGAACTGTGGAATGCGTCTGGCAGAGCTTGTCGGCATGAATCTGGACGACATTGATTTGGAAAACCGCCAGATACGCCTGTTTGGCAAGGGCCACAAAGAGCGCATGGTTTATCTGAATGATGCCTGCATGGAAGCATTGCGGCTGTATCTGGGCAAACGCAATACGATGGAGGGGCTTCTGCCGCAGGAAAAGGCGGTCTTTATTACCCGACGGCGCAAAGAGCGTATCTCGAACCGCAGGGTAGAACAGCTAGTGACCGGTGCAATGAAAGCAGCCGGATTAAAAGGCTTTTCCACACATAAGCTGCGCCACACTGCCGCAACTCTGATGTATCAGACCGGCAATGTGGACATCCTTACACTCAAGCAGCTTTTGGGCCACAGCAACGTGTCTACCACACAAATTTATACGCACCTACAGGAATTTCAGGTGCGCGCGGCTATTGAAGAAAACCCGCTGGGCAAGGTCAAAAAGCCCAAAGCATCTTCTCACATCTTGGATACAACAGAAAAGGAAACAGGGGAGACAGCAGAGGATTCAGCTCTGGATGAGGAACTTTCGTCTGTGCCCATGAAAGCCTTTGAGGGTGCGGCTCAGGATGGCATCGGGCTGGATGCTTCCGTGCTTGCAATGAAGCCTGATGCGAACGCTGGAAACGGAAATTCCTGAACCACATAAGAATACCCATAAAATGGAATGATACCGTCTGTGACGCGTCCAAAGTGCGGACATGTCATCGGCGGTATTTTTATAAATATATTTATATAAATATAAATAATGGAATGATAAGCTGTGATCTAGCCAGCGATTTGAAATCGTACGAGCAAATGGTCGTTCACAGAAAAATAAAAAGATCAGAATGACCACAGAACTTATAGCAACATAAAAAGAGAATCTGGAAAAATAAAATGCAAGCGCGCATGGCAGCGGCATACTGTGCAACTTTGTAATTTGTAAGTCCATAAAAAGATTGTAGCACCAAAATACTAATGAGACACAAAAATATAAAAAACGCAAAAGTTGAATCATACGGTATTACAGATGGCTGCAGATCCGCAGGTCGCGGAAAAAGGCCAGATTCAGGAAAATAGAGATTTTTCGCTTCCCTGTATTTCGCATAACGTGCATTATACGAAAATTATACACTCAAAAAATAAGACCGCCCTTCTCTTCTGGTTATGAGTTCAGCGGTCTTAAAATACCGATGGCTGTATGGTGTTGGGTTCAGAATGTTATCGCTTCTTCTCCCTTGGTGATGCTATGCTGATACTTTTTAATTTAAAGTGAACCCGGCAAGCTGCTCGGCCTGCGGCTGTGTGCCAAAGTATGCACAGATTGCTTCGTAATAAACGCGGGCTGTTTTTTTACAACCTTCTTCGCTGCCGAACTGTGCAACATCTGCTTCATTCGTTACAAAGCATTGCTCTGCCAGCACTGCCGGACAATTTACATCTTCCAGCAACGTAAAGCTTCGCTCTGCACGCACCTCGGTGTGGGTACTTTCCACCAGTTGCTTCTGATCGTTTTCCAGATAATAAATGTATCGGACTCCCCCGCGCCCACGCAGAGATGCTCCTGCAGCCTGCATCCCTTTGGCAAGCAGCTGCGCAAAGTAAAAGCTTTCCTGATGCCAAGTCCGGCCCGGCACTGCCGGATAGCACTCAAAGCCGGATGCAGTGGAGCCATTTGCAGCTGAGTTGCCGTGGATGGAAAGCAGCAGCTGCGGTGCCTGTTCGTCCGCTCTGGCGGCACGCTGGGCGGGTGTAGTGGTTTCATCAAAGCTGTCACGGGTCTGCAGCGGAATAAAATTAGAGTCCTGCTGCAGCAGCCGGATCAGTTCCGAGGCGGTTGCTGCGGTCATATCTTTTTCTTCGATCACTCCCCTTGCACCCGGGTCTGCTCCACCGTGCCCGGCATCGATCACCACGCGGTAAGGCGGATCACCGACCTGCGGACGGAATTCTTCACCGGCGATGCTTTCCGCTGGCTGAGCTGTCTGCAGAGTCAGCGCTGCATGCCAGAGTGAGCTGCCAAACCAGATGCCCACTGCGCAAAAAAGCAGAATGACCGTATTTTTGAGCACATGAGAAGTCTGTTTTCGTCTTTTTGAGTGCGCGGCTCTGGAATATCGTTTTGCCATTTTGGCTTACATCCTTATATTAGCATTCTTTATAGAATACGATCCTGCTCTGCAAATTCCTTCAATGTGAGAAAAAGCTACCCGAAAAATCCTTCGGATAGCTTTTTCTTTATTTCAGCTCTACCACGGTCACGCCGCTTTCACCCTCGCCATAACGGCCCAGACGGAAGCTTTTGACCATGCGGTTGCCGCGCAGATGCTTGTGGATAGCTGTACGCAGCGCACCGGTTCCATTGCCGTGGATCAGATAAACCACTGTCTGTCCGTTCAGGATGGCACGGTCGATAAAGGAATCCACCTCCGGCAGCGCTTCGTCCACCGTCAGGCCCAGCAGATTGCATTCCATCTTGGCGGAACGCTGTACCCTCTCTACCCTGCCGTTCGGGCGGTTGGCATCGCCGGTCAGGCGGGAATAACGCTGCTGTGCTTTAGTCTGCGGTTTCTTTTCTTTGACCAGCTTTTCCGGCTGTTTCAAGCCCTTGAGCGGAACTTTGGTCTTGATGATGCCTGCACGGACCAGAACATCGCCGTTTTTATCCGGCAGGGCCAATACGGTGGCCAGCTGGTTCAGCTCTGCAATGCAGACCTCCTGCCCTACCTTGACCTCTTTCAGCGGCACAAATTCCTTGACGGGGTTATGCACCGCCTCGGAGCCGATAAACAGCTTTTCCGATTCTTTTTTAGCGATCTCGCGGGCGCGCTGAGCTTTCTGCTGGGTGCTCATGCGCTCGTCCTTCTGCAACTGACGCAGTTCATCGGTCAGGGCGTAAGCCTGACTTTCCACCTGCTGTGCCAGCGCACGAGCCTTGGCACGGGCAGCTTCCAGTTCATTTTCGCCCTGACGGATCAGCTCATCACGCTTTTTCTGCGCGGCTTCCAGCTGGTGGGAAGCTTCATTTTTCAGCTCTTCCACCTCGTTCTGGCTTTCCTTCAGCTGCAGCTTCAGATCATCCAGCTGTCCCAGAACGGCATCCAGACGCTTATCCTCTGCGGAAAGATGCTGCTGTGCCGCTTCGATCACGCGCTCCGGAATGCCCAACTTTTCGCTGATGAGGAACGCATTGGATTTGCCCGGCACGCCGACGCTCAGCTTATAGGTCGGGCGCAGCGTTTCCAGATCAAACTCACAGCTGGCATTGACAACGCCCTTGGTTTCCAGAGCAAACACCTTCAGCTCCGCGTAGTGAGTGGTGGCCATCAGCAGCACGCCGCGGCGGCGCAGCTCTTCAATGATGGCCACAGCCAGCGCAGCACCTTCGGCGGGGTCGGTACCGGCACCAAGCTCGTCCAGCAGCACCAGTGTGTGCGGCATGGCAAGCTCCAGAATGCCGGTGATCTTTTTCATATGACCGGAGAAGGTGGAAAGGCTCTGCTCAATGCTCTGTTCATCGCCGATATCCACCAGAAATTCGTCAAATACGCAGATCTCGCTGCGCTCGTCAGCCGGGATCAGAAAGCCGCACTGCGCCATGGCGCACAGCAGGCCCGCTGTTTTCAAGGTGACGGTTTTGCCACCGGTGTTCGGTCCGGTGATGATCAGAGAATCGTAATCCCTGCCCAGAGCAATATCCACAGGCACGCACTTTTTAGGATCGATCAGCGGGTGGCGCGCACGGATCAGCGAGAAGGAATCGTCGGTGCGGACAGCAGGCTTGAATGCCTTGAGATCCAAAGCCAGCCGTGCCTTTGCCAGCAGAACATCGATCTCCAGCATAGCCTTGTAGCTGTACTGGAACTGCGGCTCAATGGCGGCCACCTGTGCGGTAAAGGCCACCAGAATGCGCTCAATCTCCTGCGCTTCCTGCGCACGGTACTGCAAAATGCGGGCATTGGCTTCCACAACGGCCTGCGGCTCCACAAAGACGGTGGCTCCGGTAGACGAAACATCATGAATAATGCCGCTCACCTCACCGCGGTATTCGCTCTTGACCGGCACAACATACCGGCCATTGCGCATGGAAACCACGCTTTCCTGTAGATACTTGGAGGTATCCATATTGCGGACCATGCTCTCCAGACGGTCACGGATGCTATTCTCCGTTGCGCGGATCTTTTTGCGCAGGTCGTTCAGGGTATGAGAGGCCGTGTCTGCCATGGCATCCGGTGCCAGAATGGCGCTGGAGATCTGCTGTTCCAGGCCCGGCTGCGGTGCCAGCGCATAGAACAGATCGTCTGTAGGCAGAGCGTCGTGCTCCGAAGCGCCATACCAGCTTGAAAGATTCTGAAAATTGCGCAGTGCACCAGCCACCATCAACAGCTCGCCCATTGAAAGTACGCCGCCTTTTACGGCGCGGGCCGCCAGCTGACTGACATTCTCCACGCCGCCAAAGCGCGGGGAGCCGTTTTTGATCAGCAGGGTGTTGATGGCATCGGTCTGTTCCAGCGCATAGCGCACCTCGTCCGGGTCGCACTGCGGCTGAGTGGCAAGCAGCATTTCGCGCGCTTCCTTGCACACGCAGCCCTCTGCGGCACGAGCGACGATCTTATCCAGTTCCAGAGTTTTTAAGTAACTTGTTTCCATAGGTTCCCTTTATGCTCAGGGCAGCAGGGTCTTTAAAAAGTCATAGCTTTTCAAAGGCTTGTCCATGTGGGTCAGTGCATAGCGCTCTGCCACTGCGGAAAGCTTTTCCAGACTGCCCACAGAAATTTTGAATGCAAATATTTTTTTGTCGTCCACAAGGCAGATGTGCCGCAGCGCATACAGTGCGCCCTGATCAAGGTTGCAGGTCTTTCCTGCTTTTGCGGCGCAGTCTGCACAGAGCAGATGGCCTTCCTGCACATCCAGATAGAACGCAGCACCATCATAGGCGCTGCAATCGCGGCAGCACACGATCTGCGGCATAAAGCCGCACTCGCTCATGGTACGCAGTTCAAACACGGCCTTGATCACCCGCAGATCCGTTTTGCTCTCGCTGATCATATAGAAACAGTTGAGCAGCAGCCGAAGCTCCCGCTGTGCCTCCTGCCCGGTGGGCGAAAGGGTCATTGCCATTTCAGCCATATACATGGCAAGACTCATGCCCTCAATGCTGGACGAGATGCCGTGAAAGACATTTTTCACTTCTGCTTCCCGCACAGTGTACATGTTGCGGCCCGGCACCAGTGTGAACTCGGAGTAGCAGAACAGCCCGCACGCGCTGAACAGCTTGCTCTTCAGCCGCAGGCTGCTCTGCGCTGCTGCCGAGATCACGCCCAGTTCCGGTGTCAGGATCGTCAGAATGCGGTCCGATTCCTTATAGCGGGTCTCCTTCAGCACCAGACCCGTGGTTACAAAGGCTTCCATTTTCTTGGTCCTCTGCCGGGGTTTCTTCCGGCCGCTGTTGTTTATAATCGAGATAACGAAGAATGTTTCCCGTGCAGGCAAACGCCTGCCAGCTTGCTTGTGCATCCATTTGCAGCACCTCTTCCCTGTTACGGATAGTGTCAGGTTTATTTTAACCGTTCATCCAAGGGAATTCTGTCCTGCTTTGGCAAGTATCAGCGGTTATTGGTGTTCTGCTTGAAGCCAAAGTTGTTCAGCAGGAACTCGTTATCACGCCAATCGGATTTTACCTTTACCCAGCACTGCAGATTGACGCGGCAGCCCAAAAACTCTTCGCAGTCTGCACGGGCAGCACTGGCAATTTTTTTCAGCATTGCACCGCCTTTTCCAATGACCATGCCCTTGTGGCTTTCGCGCTCGCAGTAGATATTTACATCAATATCGATCAGGTCGGTGCCCGGGCGCTCTTTGAAGCGCTCCACCACAACAGCAATGCCATGGGGGATCTCGTCGCGCATGAACAGCAGGGCCTTTTCACGGATGACCTCCGCCACAAGCTCCTTTTCCGGCATATCCGTGTAGGCATCATCATCAAAATAATGCGGGCCTTCCACAGCATAGCGGCTCAAAGCATCGAACAGCACTTCGCAGCCGTCGTTATCACGGACGCTGATGGTGTAGATTTCGTCGAATACACCCAATGCCTTCAGCTCTTCTTTGCGGGCTTCCAGATCAGCAGGCTCCTTGACAAGGTCAGTCTTGTTAATGACTGCAATTGCCGGGCCGCCGCTGCTGCGCAGCATATCCACCAGCACCATTTCCGATTCATTCAGTGCGCCGTAAGGCTCAAACAGCATCATGGAAACATCCACATCTGCAATGGAATCGCTGGCAGTCTTATCCATCCGTTTACCCAGTTTGTTGCGTGCCTTGTGCACACCGGGTGTATCCAGCAGCACATACTGCAGCGGCCCGCGGGTGATCACGCCGGTAATGCGGGTACGGGTGGTCTGCGGCTTGGAAGTGACGATGGCTACCTTTTCGCCAACCAGAAGGTTGGTCAGACTGGATTTGCCAACATTGGGACGGCCAATGACAGCCACAAAAACGGAAGAAGTATCATAATGCCCCTGAATGGGTGTAGCGTTACTCAAAATCTAGCTCCTGTCTGTATTGTGCGGCAACCGCACGGTGAATCAATTACTCGGTATAGCTTACGGTGCGCGGCAGGCCCAGCTGCAGCAGAACAGCTTCCTCTTTCTCACGCATCCGCATGGCTTCCAGACCGCCATTTTCGTGGTCGTAGCCCAGCAGGTGCAGCATGGAGTGCACCGTCAGGAACGCCACCTCACGCTGCAGCGGATGGCCGTAGAGGTTTGCCTGCTCCTGTGCACGCTCCATACTGATGACGATGTCACCCAGCATTTTGCAGCCGTTGTTCTCGTCAACATCATATTTGCCGTCTACACCCAGAGGGAAGCTCAGCACGTCGGTGGGCATGGGTTTGTTGCGGTACTGGTTGTTCAGCTCAGCAATGGCAGCGTTATCCACAAAGGTCACGCTGATCTCTGCAGGAGCTTCAAAATGCTCATACTCCAGCACGGCATTACAGGCACGGCGGATGAGAATGCGCAGACCGGAAGGAACCTTGACGGCCTTCTGTGAATTGGTGATCAAAACTTTATTGGACATAAATCAGTCCACTCCTTTCTGTTTTTGATGGCTTTATATGAATTCTGGTGATTTTATTTTTCAGGGTGTGCAGCCTTTTCGTAAGCCTTGATAATTTCCTGCACAAGACGGTGGCGCACAACATCTTTCTCAGTAAAATAGCACTGTGCAATCCCATTTACATTTTTAAGCACGTGCAGTGCATCCACAAGACCGCTGCGGGTGCGTTCCGGCAGATCGATCTGGGTCACATCACCGGTAACCACCACCTTGGAGCCGACACCCATACGTGTGAGGAACATTTTCATCTGCTCCGGTGTGGTGTTCTGTGCCTCGTCCAGAATGATAAAGGAATCATCTAGCGTGCGTCCGCGCATATAGGCAAGCGGTGCAACCTCAATAATCTGCTTTTCCACAAGGCGCTCGTAAGTTTCGGCACCCAGCATATCAAACAGGCCGTCATACAGCGGGCGCAGATAAGGGTCTACCTTCTGCTGCAGATCACCGGGCAGAAAGCCCAGCTTTTCACCTGCTTCCACTGCCGGGCGGGTGAGCACGATGCGGGAAACATCCTTGGCTTTAAAAGCCTTTACCGCCATGGCAACGGCCAGATAGGTCTTGCCGGTACCCGCCGGGCCAACGCCAAAGGTGATGGCATTGGTGCGGATGGCATTGAGATATTCCTTCTGGCCCAGTGTTTTGGGCCGGATCGGCCGTCCCTTGACCGTTACGGTAACAAAATCTTCGGTCAGTTCTTTGACCCGCTTTTCTGCTCCATCGTGCGCCAGACTGATGCAGTAGCGCACGGTCTGGTCTTCCAGCGGTGTATGATTCTCGATCAGAAGCAGCATTCCCTCCACAGCGCGGCTGGCCGCGGCAACATTGGCCGGTTCGCCTGAAAGCCGCAGCTGCGTGCCCCGGCAGACCGCCGTAACAGAAAATTCGTTCTCCAGCAGACGGATGTTCCGGTCGCAGTTGCCAAAAACAGCTGCGGCGACCTCTACACTATCCAGTTCAATATTCTTTTCTGCCATGTGCTCCTCCTGAAAGGATATATTTTAATGCTTCTATTGTACCACCAAAATCTCGAGAAGAAAACTGTGAAAAGTACACAAAATATTTTCATCCGTTCCATCGGTTTTTTCATACGCCAAGGCAGCTGCCCATGCAAAGCGTCAGCGGCAAAAAAAGAAAATGCAGGAACAGGAATGCATCCTGTACGAATGATCTTGTCAAGCCCTTTTGTGCCACAACCACAGAGAAAAACAAAACATATCTTTGGCCAAAAAGACAATAGCAAACTTCTCCCCTGCGTGCTACAATAGCAAGCGTTGTGCGGCTTGCACCCGGCCGGCCGCTCCGGAATACTGAAATCAAAGGAGAAGGAACCATGGAACAACTTTTTCTGATGCCCGGTGAAGAACGCTGCGAACGCTTCAAGGATGGCAACGGTATTCCGAGAGTTCACTACTCCTATCGCTCGATGCACGGTGCATTCTTCGACTGCGAGAGCCGCAGTTTGGAGGAAGCCCAGCGCCTGTGTGAGGACTGGCTGGTAGGCCAGGACCGCTGTTACCGCAACTGAAATAAAAACCTCCGCTTCCCTGTCGGTACTGCCGCCGGGAAGCGGAGGTTTTTGCTTTTTACAGGTTTATTTCCACAGTTGAGCGCAGACAAGTTCCAGCACACTGCCCGCGATGCAGCGGGCCTTATCCGAAATGAGAAAACAGTTGGAAAGTTCCTCTTTGCGGGGGTCTATATCGGCCACCTTAAAACCGGGCGTTACCGGATAACTGCTGCGCAGAAGTCCGCGCAGAATGCCCGTGATCTGCGTGGTCACAGAGATCATGGCACCATCTGCCGTGCGGATCTGCGCAATGGTCTCACCCGCTTCCACGATATCTCCAATTTTGCGGAGATCCATAAATATACCGGCCGTGCCGGCATGGATCACGCGCTCTTTTCCGTAGCCTCCAACGATTCCGGGAATGCCGGTATCAGGGATGGCACTGCCTTCCCGAATGATGCGTCCCAGCCGGTGGCCGCGATTGGTTTCCACCACCACATCCACATCCTGCCCGGCCGTGAAACCGGGGCCGAGTGCAATGGTCAGGGGTGCCATATCCCGCGTTGTGCCAAGATTCTTTTTGGCAAGGATCGCATCCACAAGGACATCCGGCTTTGCGGGCGCAATGCTTTTTCCTTGCGGGTCTGCCAGAACAGGAACGGCATTCTGTTTCCAGACTTCTTCTGCCTGCGCCAGAGTTTCGATCCGTACCGCACACAGACCTTCAACGGCGGTCTCACCTTCATAAACGGCTTCGCACAGAGAAACCTGCCGCCGGATCGCCGCCGGATGCTCCGCTTCCAGCACCAGCACACGCAGGCCTGCGCTCCACAGCCGGTGAATGGTGCCGGTAGCAAGGTCGCCGCCGCCGCGCACAAGGATCAGTGCATCCTTCTTCATTTGATCTCCTCTCCGGGCTGGAGTCGAGTCAATACGATCTCCATAGACCCACCGCAGGCAGCAATTGCTGCATCATCATTTTTGCCGTCTGCCGAAAAATGCAGCCGTTGATACGCCGGAGCCGCTCCCGTCAGCATTTCCTGTGCAGCCAGAATGGTGCGGTGCTCCATAATACCGCCGCCCACGCTGCCCACAATAGAGCCGTCTGTGCGAACCAGCATTTTTGCGCCGATTTCCCGCGGCGTAGAGCCGTGCCGCGCCGCAATCACGGCAAGCACCGCCTGCTGCCCGGCGGCATCTGTCTGAGCCATGGCTTCCAGAAGGGCAGATGAAAAGCCCTCCGTCTGCGGACGCGCATTCTTGATCGATACGATCTGTGCCAGAATGGAAAGTGCGATCTCCTCTGCCGTCTGTGAGCCGATGGAAAGCCCGATGGGGGCGTACAACGCCTCCACTCTTTCGGCATCGATACCGGCTTCCAGAAGTTGACGGCGCACCAGTGCGGCACGCCCGCGGCTGCCCATCATGCCAACATAGGCTGCAGGCTTTTTTAATATCACCTTCAGGCAGTCCACATCAAATGCATGTGCCCGGGTGACGACCACAAAATAAGTCTCTGCGCCGTCAGGTACCTGCGCAAGCGCTTTATCAAACGGCAGGCAGAGCACTCTATCGGCTCCGGCCAGCCGCAGCTGCTGTGCATATTCCTCGCGGTCATCCATTGCAAGGACCGTCAGGCCCAGCAGCTTTGCAAGCTGCACAACGGCTGCAGCCACATGTCCACCGCCGCAGACTACCAGCTGCGGCACCGCGCCAAAGCGCTCCGCAAAGATGTCTGTGCCTGCAACAGAGTGGATACCAGCTGCTGTGCAGCCCTGCAGTTCTGTCAGGTGCTGCAGCAGTACGGTGCTGTCCCCCCTCTGCCACACAGGCCTGCCCTCCAGCAAAAGCAGCTGGCTCCCCGCGGCATCGCCCTCTAACTGGGCCACCATCGTCCAGCCGCCCATAGAACGGGCTTTTTGCAGCATTGTATAAAGCGGCATTTTACCCATGCGTCATTCTCCTGTTTTATCTTTATTACTGTTCTACTGCTGCGGCCTGATCGTAACGTGCCGGGTCCAGCCGGTTCTGCCACTGCTCAAATTCTTCCGGCAGCATCCGCCAGGCAAGGCCGCAGCCTGCGGAGATCTCGCGCGGCAGTGGGATGAGCCTGCCCGGAACCTTCTCCGCAAGGCACTGCTTTTCCCATTCCATGGCATCCAGCGTTGTGCGGAATGAAAGAACAATATAAGTTTTTTTGATGCGCATATCAGATCTCCTGTGCAAGCTCCTGAACAGCGGCTGCGGTCTGCAGCACTTCGGCTTCCGTATTGAAATGCGAAAAGCTGAACCGTACCACGCCCTGTTCCACCGTGCCCAGCGCTTTATGCATCAGCGGTGCACAGTGCGCGCCGGCACGCACACAGATGCTGTAGTCCTCCCACAGAATATCTGCAATGCGGGCTGAATCTTCGTCTCCGATGTTGAGCGAGATAATGGGAGCGTGCAGCGCCATTTCCGGGTCGCCGTAGATCTTCACGTTCGGCAGATCTCGAATGTTTTTATAAAAGAGCGCCGCCAGTGCAGTTTCTTTTGCACACAGCGTTTCCACACCCTGAGCCAGAATCCATTCCACACCGGCACACAGGCCCGCCAGACCCGGAACATTGAGCGTCCCGGCTTCCAGAGCGGTGGGCATCTGTGCAGGATGCTGTTCATCAAAGCTGTGTACGCCGCTGCCTCCCACTACCAATGGCTGGATGGAAAGCCCCGGGCGCACATACAAGCCGCCTGTTCCCTGCGGGCCAAGCAGCGCCTTATGCCCGGTGAAGCATAGCACATCAATGCCCAGTGCCTGTACGTCAATGGCCTGTGAACCCGCCGTCTGGGCCGCATCCACGATCAGCAGCAGGCCGTGCCGGTGCGCAAAACCCGCTGCTTTTGCAAGATCCGTTCCGTTGCCGGTCACATTGGAAGCACCTGTTACGACCAGCGCCTTTGTATTGGGCTGAACCAGCTTATCCCAGTCATCATATTGCAGCCGTCCGCGCTCATCCACGCCTGCAAAACTGAACTGCAAGCCCTGTTCCCGCAGCCGGTAGAGCGGCCGCAGAACAGAGTTATGCTCACATACCGTTGTGATGATATGATCGCCCGGTGCAAAAAGGCCCCCCAATGCAATGTTCAAGGCCTCCGTTGCATTTGCCGCAAAGGCAATACAGGACGGGTCTGGTGCGTGGAGGAGCTTTGCCATTGCGCACCGCGCAGCATAAACAAGACGGCTTGCGTGCAGCGTTGGCTCATGGGCACCCCGTCCCGGATTGCCTGCCGTGCGCATTGCGTCCAGCACAGCCTGCTCTACCTGCGGCGGCTTGCGCAGGGTCGTGGCAGCGTTATCCAGATAGATCACGGTTTCACCACGTTGCCTGCCTGCGTCAGCTTTTCCACGATGGTGTACATGTTGGTCACACTGCCAACAGCAAGCTTTTCGGTCAGGCCATAGAAATTTAGGCAGGTGCCGCAGGTCATGATCTCCACGCCCTGTGCTTCCAGTGCCTTCAGGTCATCCAGCATGGGCGAACCCTCACAGGTCAGGGACGCGCCGCCGTTATAGAACAGCACTGTTTTGGGCAGCTGATCCTGCTGGGTAAGTGCGAACACAAAGGCCTTGAGCAGGGACTTGCCAAGGTCATCTGCGCCAATGCCCATTTTATCAGAGCTGATGGCAACCACCGTGTCCGTGCGGGTGTCCGGTGCACAGGCCGGTGCTTCTTCAGTGGGTGTTTCGGACGCTTCGCCGACCGTGAACAGCACGCGGTATTCCCGCTCGGCCAGCTTTTCGGCGCTGTACTGATAACCTTTCTGCTGGGCCATTTTGGTAAGGTTCTGCACGGCGATCTCATTATCCACCAGCACTTCCACCTCACCGGCACCCTTCAGTTCAGAGATCGCCTTTTTGGCTTTTACAACGGGCAGCGGGCATGCGTCACCACGGGCATCAACTTTCAGCATCATAATTGTAGGCCTCCATCAGTATTTTACAGTGATTTCCTGTTCGGTTTTGGGTATGATCTCACCCACGATCTTTGCGGGCAGGCCAGCGGCCTGCAGCTCTGCTTCCAGCGCATTTGCTTCTTCTGGCAACACGGCCAGCAATAGTCCGCCGGAAGTCTGTGGGTCAAACAGCACCTCTTCCATTGCAAACGGCACATTTTCAAAAGTGACATATGGGCCGGTATGGTTGCGGTTGCGCTGTCCGGCAGCGGTATACAAAAAATCATCTGCTGCTTTTTCGGCTCCCGGTAGAACCGGCACCATCCGTGCATCAATGATACAGGAAAGCTTTCCGCCCATCATCTCGTGCAGATGGCCCAGAAAACTGAAACCGGTCACATCGGTTGCCGCGTGGACCGTATACTTTCGGCTGATCTCGGCAGCGTTTTTGTTCAGCGTTGTCATGGACGCAATGGCACCGGCCATATCTTCCGGTGCCGCTTCGCCCACACGGTTTGCCGTGCAGATCAGGCCCACGCCCAGAGCTTTTGTTAAAATCAGCTTGTCACCGGGCTTGCCGGAATCATTCGTATACATTTTTTTCGGGTCCACAAGGCCAGTCACCGAAAGTCCGTATTTCACACCGGTATCGGCAATGGAATGCCCGCCCGCAAGGCTTCCGCCCGCTTCGGCCACCTTCTTGGCTCCGCCGCGCAGAATCTCGCCCAGAATGTTCAGATCCATGCTCTCCGGGAAGCAGACAAGGTTCAGTGCAGTCTTAACCTCGCCGCCCATGGCATAGACATCACTCAGGGCGTTGGCCGCTGCGATCTGGCCGAAGGTATAGGGGTCATCCACCATCGGCGGGAAAAAATCCACTGTCTGTACCAGCGCGATATCATCTGTTATGCGGTACACGGCGGCATCATCCCGGCTGTCGTACCCGACCAGAAGGCTCGGGTCTCTTGCACCGCGCGGCAGCTTTTCCAGAATACGGCTCAGCGCTCCGGCTCCCAGCTTTGCGGTACATCCGCCGCCGGTGCAGAACACGATCTTGCCTTCTTTGCTCATGCACGTTCTCCTTTCTCGAAATGAGACGTAGCGCAGGAAATCCGATAATTTTTTTTCAGAATATCAGCCACCTGCCGGGCCAGAGCAGCCTGCTCTTTTGTATCGACCTGATTGAGTACAACATAAAAGCTGCGATCCCCTACAGCCTTCCTTCCACCGGCTTCACTCGCAAGCAGATTTGCCAGAAGTTCCGGTGTCAACTGCGCATCCTGCGGAACACAAAGCAGCTCTGCGGCAAGCTCTGCCCGGAAACAGACCTCCCGGAGCGGATGCCTCAACGCAGAAAGCCCTGCTACGGCCAGAACCGTATCGCACTGCGGTAAAAGCACCGGCTCGTGCGCAGCGGGTGCCTTGCAGGGCATCCGTTTTGCGCCGTCCGCTTCAATGAGCACGATATCTGCAAGGGTCATCCAGCGCTCCAGCTGTGCCTGCGGCGGGGCCGTCAATTTGCCGCCGTGTGCAGCGGTTCCGGCCACGGCATAACTGCCGCACTTCCACAGGCGGAAAAGCTCTGCATCCGTCTGTGCCCAGACCCCGCCGGGCGGCTGCATAATATGGGTGGTGGTAGCGGCCAATACCCGCCAGCCCTTGCGGGCGCAGTGCGCAGCCAGATTGTACATCAGTGTGGTCTTTCCGCCGCCGCCCACCAGAGAAATAACATGTCCCTTCTCCGCAAGAAACGGAAAAATTTTTTCGTCGATCATTTCTGCTTTTCTGCAACTGCCATGGCGATTTTTTCCGGTGTGATGGGCAGCTCATAGAACCGGGTACCGATAGCGTTATAGATGGCATCGGAAATGGCAGGCAGCGGTGTGTTGATGACCACCTCACCAATGGACTTTGCGCCAAAGGGTCCGTTGGGTTCATAGCTGCTCTCGAATTCAACCTTGATCTTGCCCACATCGGTGCGGGCCGGAATTTTGTACTGGAACAGAGAGTTCTCTTCCGGGTAGCCATTTTTATCGTAGGTGATGTTTTCGGTCAGAGTCATGCCGATGCCCTGCAGCAGACCGCCCTCAGTCTGCACACGGGTCAGGTTCGGGTTGATGGGCGTGCCGCAGTCCACACAGGCATCAAATTCCAGCAGCTTTACCTCGCCGGTCTCAGTATCCACTTCCACCTCAGCAGCACCAACCATGAACGGCGGCGGCGACAAAGGCGAAGTATGCGTTTCGGTGGCTTCCAGCGGAACCATGTGGCCGAACTGAGAAGCATACGCGATCTCGCTCAGAGACTTTTTCTGTGCGGGATCTTTGCTCTTGAAAACATCTTTTCCATCAAATTCCACCTCGTCCTCGGTGCATTCCAGCAGCTCTGCGCCCAGCTTGCAGATCTGGCCGCGCAGCTTCATGGCACACTTTTCGGTGGCCTTTCCGGTAACGTAAGTGGTACTGGACGCATAGGAGCCGGAGTCATAGGGCGAGGTATCCGTATCAGCTCCGAAGACCGTGATATTGTCCAGCGGGCAGTCCAGCACTTCGGCGGCGATCTGCGCCAGTGTAGTGTCACAGCCGGTGCCCATGTCGGCCGCACCGATCATCAGGGTGTAGAAGCCGTCGTCATTCAGTTTCAGGGTGGCACTGCCCACATCCATGCCGGAAATGCCGGAGCCCTGCATCGCCATGCCCATACCGACAGCGCGCACCTTGCTGTTGCCCATATCACGGGCAGGGTATTTGTGCTCCCAGTCGATCATATCCCGCACCTTGACAAGGCAGCGGTCCAGCGCGCAGCTGGTGTTGACAGCCCCATAGTAGGCGGGCATCACATCGCCCTCCTGTACGGTGTTTTTCAGCCGCAGCTCAAAGGGGTCCATATTCAGCTTATGAGCCAGTTCATTGACAGCAGATTCTACGGCAAACAGTCCCTGCGTTGCGCCGTAACCGCGGTAAGCACCGGCAGACATGTGGTTCGTATACACCACATCACTGATAAAGCGGAAGGCTTCTGCCTTGCCGTACAGCGGGATGGACTTGTGACCGGAAAGGCCCACGGTCGTAGGGCCATGCTCACCGTAAGCACCGGTATTGGAAAGGGTGTACAGATCAATGCCCTTCACAACGCCGTCCTTCGTGGCACCCAGCCGCACATGGATCTCCATTTCGTGACGCGGCGAGGATGCGATTTGGCTTTCCACACGGCTGAAAATGATCTTGGAGGGCTTTTTGGTCTTCCAAGTCACAAAAGCCGGATATACCTCACTGACCGCCGTCTGCTTGGCACCAAATCCGCCGCCGATGCGGGGCTTTGCCACGCGCACCATGGATTTGGGAATATGCAGTGCGTTCGCAATATTGCGCCGTGCATGGAACACGATCTGCGTGGAGCTGAGCACATTCAGCCGCCCATAGGTATCAATGGAGCAGTAGGTGCGGAAGGTCTCCATCATGGCCTGCTGGCAGGCCTTGGTGTGGTAAATGTGGTCAATGACTACATCGCTGGCTGCAAGCACTGCATCGATATCGCCGGAACCACTCTCATCGTGGGCGCAGAGGTTGCGTTTGTTGTCGGCTCCCACCGGACACAGACTGGCCCAGTTGTCCTCCGGATGCACCAGAATGGGGTTGTCCTTGGCAGTGTGATAGTCCAGCACTGCTTCCAAAACCTCATATTCCACTTTGATGAGCTTGAGAGCCTTATCCACGCACTTTTCGTCCTTACCGGCCACAATGGCCACCACATCGCCCACAAAGCGCACATGGCGGTCAATGAGCAGGCGGTCGCGCGGACTGGCTTCCGGATAGGTCTGGCCAGCCTGCGTGTAGCGCGGCGCATCCTGCGGCACATCCTCCCATGTAAAGATTGCCTCGATGCCGGGCACCTTTTTTGCTACAGCCGTATTGATAGTTTTGACGATGGCATTTGCGTGCGGAGAGCGCAGCAGCTTTACGATCAGGCAGTCCTGCGAGATCACATCGTCCATATAGACGGGCTGGCCGGTGACCAGCTGCATGGCATCCTTTTTACGGAAAGGCTTGTTGATGGTACTCATTCTGCGGCCTCCTTCTGCTTTTTCCATGCCAGAAAGTTCATGATGCCGCGCAGCTGGCCCTCATAGCCAGAGCAGCGGCAGAGGTTGCCGGAGAGATATTCCTTCACTTCTTCCTCACTGGGGTACGGATTCTCGCGGAAGAGGGCCAGCGCGTTCATGATAAAGCCCGGGTTGCAGAAGCCACACTGCTCTGCACCCTGATCCGCGATAAAGCCGCCGAACTCCGCTGCTTCTTCCTGCAGGCCTTCCAGTGTGGTAATGCTGTGGCCGCTGGCACGCGCTGCCAGTACCGAGCAGGACAGCACCGGTTTCTCGTCCAGAAACACCGTGCACAGACCGCAGTTGGAAGTCTCACAGCCGCGCTTGACGCTCTTGCAGCCGTGGGCACGTACAAAATCGATCAGCAGCATATCTGCAGCCACATCCTCTGTGACCTTGACGCCGTTCAATGTAAGAGTGATCTGCATTTAATTTTCCTCCTGTGCCGTGCGTGCTTCCAGTTCCAGAACAGCACGCTTTGTCAGAACGCCTGCCAGATGGCGGCGGTACTTGGCATTGCCGCGCATATTGGAGCCAGTGACAATTTTTTGCTTTACTTCATCGGCAAAGTTCTGCGCCAGTTCCTGCGCAGAAACACCCGCCTTTGCCGGCAGCTCAAACAGCACAGCCTTGAGCGGCCGCGCACCGATCGCAATGCGATAGCTGCCGTTTTCCAGACGGGCGGCAGCGCAGGTAAGCACCGGGATATCAGTCTGGCTGTTGCGCACGGACTGATAGAAAAATTCTGCTTCTTCCTTTTTAACGATCAGCCGCACAAGGATGTCCCGGTCATAAGGGCGCTCAGCATACTCCTGCAGGGATATGATTCCACCCTTATACAACTCTACCGAACAGTCCATGGCCATAAACAGCGTGAGCACATCGGAAAAGCCGAACCGGCTGTAGATGCTGCCACCCACAGTTGCCAGATTGCGCAGCTGCACGCCCACGATATGCCGCAGCGCTTCCTTTACTGCGCCATGGGTATACGCAGCAAGACCGGCGTGCTCTTCCAGCTGGCGCAGTGTAACCATGGCACCAATGGAAAAGCTGCCCTCGGTCTCCTCTATGGTGTCCAGTCCCAGACCGGACAGGTCGATGGCTGTACCGACATTGATATTCTCCATTTTGAGCCAGATCATGCCGCCCAGCACACGGTTGGCCTTTTTCTGGTTCAGCTGCCACGCTTCTTCCAGACTTTCGGCCTGCTTATATTCTCGGATCGTCATCATAGATGCAGGTTCCTCTCTCTTTTTTTCTCTGTTCTTTTATTTTAACACAGATTTCGATATAATACTATTGTGAATTCGTTTCAGAAAGAGTGGTACTATATGAAAGAACTTCTTCCGGTGGGCTGTGTCATCATGGCATCCGGTCTGAGCCAGCGCTTCGGCTCCAACAAACTCCTTGCGCCGTTCTGCGGGGAACCGATGCTATGCCGCGCATTTGCAGCGACCGATACTCCAAAGCTTTCGGCCCGCATCGTGGTGACACGTTCGGACGAAGTTGCGCAGCTTTGCCGCTCCCGCAATGTTCCGGTGCTGCTGCACGATCTGCCCGGTCGAAACGATACGGTGCGGCTGGGTCTTTCTGCGCTGCTGGAACAGGTTCCGGAGCTTTTTGGCTGCATGTTCCTGCCGGGAGACCAACCGCTTTTGTGCCGCGAGACAGTGGAAGCCATGGCAGGCATCTCCGGATGGGATCAAAGGACTCGGCTGGAACGGCAAAAAGAAACAGAACGGGAGATCTTCCGTCTGGGATTCCGGGTCCGTAACGACCCGTCTCCCCTTACTGGAAGTCCCGTTCTGTTTGAAAAAGGACTTTTTCAGGAACTGCTCACCTTGCCGCAGGGCATGGGCGGAAGTGTTCTGCTTCGGAAATATCCCGCGCATGTTCACACCGTTTACATTGCGGATCGGAATGAATTGGCCGACGCCGACACGCCCGAAGCACTGGCGCAATTGGAAGCACTGGCCCGGCAGAAGCTTTGAGCTTTATACTGCCTTGTCATCCTTCGGCAGCAGCACATTCAGCAGGATCGCCACGAACGCAGCCGGAACGATGCCGGACTCGCCGCAGATCAGCTGTAAAGCGTGCGGAGCCTGTGCCAGAATGCCGCTGTTGGCACCCATGCCGTAGCCAACACCCAGAGCCACCGAGACGATGGTAAGCTGACGCGGGGTCATCTTTTCCTTGGTGATGAGCTGGATGCCGCTGACCACGATGGAAGAGAACATCATAACGGCAGCACCGCCCAGAACGGCCTGCGGCATAATGGAGATCAGTGCGCCGAGCTTGGGGATCAGGCCGCACAGGATCAGGAAGATGGCACCGGAGGCCAGAGCCATGCGGTTGACCACTTTGGTCATGGCCACCAGACCCACGTTCTGGCTGAAGGAAGTGTTGGGCAGTACACCGAACAGAGCCGCAAAGGAGGAGCCCAGACCGTCACAAATCACACCGCCGGACAGCTCTTTATCGGTGGGTTCACGATTCATGCCGCCCTCCATGACACCGGAGATATCACCCACAGTCTCAACAGCGGTAACAACGAACATGATCATCACCGGCATAATGGCGCGCATATCAAACACGATCTTGACCGGCATCAGCTTGGGAATGGCAAACCAGGAGGCCTGTGCCACTTTATTCCAGTTGAGCACCCATGCCTTGGTAAACTCTACACCATCGGCAGTGACACCGGTGGTGGGCAGCACCAGACCCATGACAAAAGCCGCAACGTAACCGGCCAGAATGCCGATCAGGATCGCGGAAGAGCTGAGGAAGCCCGTGGTCCAATGCTTGAAGATCAGAATGACCACCAGAACGAACAGGGCCAGCAGCAGATTTTCCATGGAGCCGAAGTCTTTTGCGCTGTTGCCGCCGCCAAAGGAATTGATGCCCACCGAAATCAGCGAAAGACCGATGGAAAGCACAACCGTACCGGTGACGACCGGCGGGAAAAACTTGCGCAGAGGCTTGAGGAAGAAGCCCAGCACGCTTTCAAAGATGCCGCCGATGATGGATGCACCCATAATGGCACCATAGGCCAGCACACCGCCGCCCATGCTGCCGACAACACTGTTGAACACGCCGATAAAACCGGAACTGGTGCCCATGATGATGGGCACGCTACCGCCCACGGGGCCGATGGTGAACAGCTGTACCAGCGTGACTACGCCGGCCACAAACATGGCACTCTGCAGCAGCGTGACCTGCAGATCTGCGAACTCACCACCCGCAATGCCGCAGGCACTGGTGATGATCAGCAGCGGGGTCAGGTTGCCCACAAACATGGCGCAGACATGCTGCAGACCCAGCGGGATCGCCTGTTTCAGGGACATTTTTGCGTCGAACTGATACGCCGACTCTTCGAGCTTGACTTCCTTCAAATGTTCCACTCTCCTCAAATCTTGACAAAAATCATTCTTTTCGACTGCTTTACCAAAAAAGCGGATTTATTATAGCAAAACTGCGTATCCTTGTAAATTAAGTATGACTTTTTCGTGAACGGCTGTTTCCCGCTGAGAAACACAAAAAGCAGGGCGCTTTGTGCGTTTTTTTCGCTTTGGTCGGAAGAATTTCGCGCAGAACTCCTGCTTTTTTGTTTTGTTTTATTTGATTTTTGTGCGATATGGAAATTTTACAGCGTTCTCAGCCCGTAATCTTTTAAACAGCGCTGGATGCCCTGCTGAGTGGTGTCGAACCGAATGCCGAAGCGTTCCAGTTTTGTGGTGTCCATCACAAGGTTCCGGCCCCAGCTTTCTTCCTCGATCTGCACAGCGATTCCCAGCGTTTCGGCAAACTGCCGGGCGGTGCATACCATGTTTTCGGCATTGCCGCTGCCAAAATTGTATACGCCGCCGGGCAGCGCCATGGCAGGCTCCAGATTTTCGATCACCTGCCGCACATAGGTCACGCCGCGGTGGTCGTTCCGGGAGAAGCGCAGAGCCTCTCCCTTCAGCGCGGCACGCAGAAGATTCAGCGGCAGATTGCCCCGGATGGGCAGCCCATAGCCGGGCAGGTCATACATCCAACTGGCACGCAGATGGACCGAGTCCGGGCAGAGCTCCAGCACACGCTGCTCTGCTTCCAGCTTGTATTGGCCGTAAATGTTTGCGGGATGCAGGGCCAGTGTTTCCGGCAGCGGCCCCTGCTGCTGCACACCAGCATAGACCTGATCCGAGCTGAATGCCACCAGCTTTGCCTTCGTCTGCTGCGCAGCCCGTGCCAGCCAGACTGGCAGCTCCACATTGGCACGGTAAGCTTCTGCCGGATGCTGCGCACAGTAACTGGTATCGGAAAGAGCGGCGGTGTGCAGGATCACATCCGGATGCAAAGCTTCCACCTGTGCACGGGTGAGAGCTTCATCGGCTGTACAGAAAAAGCCTTTTGGAAGGGCGCAAAGCTCGTACTTTCCCTGCCACTGCTGCAAAATGCGGGAGCCGACAAAGCCGCCTGCACCGGTGATAAGAATTTTTTTCATGATAATTTCCTCCTGCAGGGCAATGCAAAAGTGCCCAGCAGCATGACAGCCTGCCGGGCACAAAAATTTTAAAGGAACAGTTCCAGCACGAACACGACGGCACAGCAGGCCACAGATACCTGAAACAGGCTTGCGCCGAACCAAGCAGCTGCAATGCCTACCACCAGCGCCATGGCACCGGCAGCCGGGCTCTGGGTCGCGTTGACAATGGCCGGGAAGGTCATGACCGCCAGCGTCACATAGGGCACATAATACAGAAACGACTGAATGAAGCGATTTTTGATGGGCTTGCGGATCAGTGTGAGCGGAAGGATGCGGATGGCATAGGATACCAGCGCCATCACTGCAATGTAAATGTAATGATTATGCGTCATGCTCTGCCTCCTGCTCTTCTGGATTTACCGGAAAAAGAACTGCTGCAGCGCTGGAAATGAGCACTGTGAGCAAAATGGTGCGCGTGCCCTCCGAAAGAGCGGAGATACCCGGCAGGTAATTGCACACAAAGCTCAGTGCAAAGCTGATGGCAACAAGTGCAGCTACCACCCTGCTCTTACGCGCCGGAGGAATGATGATGGCAAGGAACATGCCGTAAAGGGCAACGCTCAGCGCACTGACAGCCCGCAGCGGCAGCAGATTGCCCGCAATGATGCCCAACGCTGTACCGATGGCCCAAGCCGGTGCCGCCAGCAGAATGGCACCGTAGGTATAATATGGGTTCAGGCTGCCGGGCCGTGCAATGGTGATGCCAAAAAGCTCGTCTGTCACATCATAACCGATGAGCAGCCTGTGCCAGAAAGGTGTGCCCGGCGCAAAGCGCTGGGCCAGTGCGCAGCTCATGAGCAGATAGCGCGCATTGGCGATCAGTGTGATGATGGCCACTTCCAGATAGGTCGCATTGGCCATGATGATGGCAAATGCAGCGTACTCGCCTGCCGAAGCGTTGTTCAGTAGGCTGACCAGAAAGCCCTGAAACGGGGTAAAACCTGCCCGGCGGGCCGCAATGCCCAGCGAGAAGGAAACAGCAAAATAGCCCAGCGCAATGGGAACGCCATCCCGCATGCCCTCACAGAAAATCTTTTTGCTGAAAGCCCAAACCGGCCTTTCTGCATTGACAAGCTCCGGGGCAAGGAGCTTACTTTTGGAATTCATCTTTGTTTTTAACTCCTTTCCTATTTCAAACACCGCTTTTTATTATACTCTCCCGCACACAGAGAAGAAAGGGCTTTTTCACTTTCTTTTCGGCACAAAAGGAAAACGCCGCCTGAAAAGGCAGCGTTCTTCGTCGATTTATGCGCCCGGCACCAGAAAATGCATCGCCTGCGGCAGGACCTGCGTACCGGCTTCCAGCCCATTTGCCGTCAGGATCTGTGCCGGTGACACATGGAACCGTCTGGCAATGCCGAACAACTCCTCCCCTGCCTGTGCATAGTAGATGCGCAGTGCGATCTCCGGGTCCGGAGTCGTCAGCGGTTCGCCCAGCTCAATGCTGCCGATGCCCGAATGTGTGCTCCGGCAGAGGATGGCTCCTTCGGCACGGGCGGTGACCGTCACTTCCAATGTGCCGCCAGTGCAGCTGCACTGGATGTTCTCGGTGCTCAGCCAGCATTCCGGGCTGAACTGTGCACCCGGCGGGGCTTCTACTGCAAGCGGAAAGACAAGCTCCAGTGTTTTTTCGTAGCTTTCCAGCTCAGCAAGACTGTTCTCGGCAAAGGCGGTGGCAACGGCACGCACCGTAAAGGCCCAGCCGTCGCGGTAAGGTGTTACCTGCGCCGGTCCATAAGACACAAAGCAGGCGCGCAGCTGAGCATCCGCATCTGGCAGCGGCCCGGAGGCCGTGGAAGATGCTGTCTCATTCAGCATACAGGCAAGATCTTCTGCTGCCAATTCCTGCGGCGTGACGGCGGTTTCAAACTGCGTAGAAAAGGCATCCGCTACGTATTGCAGCTGGCAGGGCCGCCATGCGTGCAAATGCATCATCACGCTGGCTGTCAGTTGGCCGCTGGCTTCCTGTTCGCCCTCCGCAAGGGCAAAGCCCACCGGCTCCAGCACGCACATGCATCTGCAGTCCTCTGCTACGCCTTCCAGATCCACCACCTGATTGAACGGCAGGGATGCCGCCTGACTTTGCAGGCTGCTTTCGCCTTCCGCGCGCCAGGCGCATTGGGCACGTACCTCGCCCTTGACCACTGCCTTGCCCGCCAGCAGCTTTACCTCCCGCACGGCGGCGCTGCCGGTAATATCCAGAATGGCTGCGGGCGGCTTTGCAAACACAAGCTCCCCTTCCACAGTGACCAGCTTTTCCAGCACCGCGGTGCTGCGCACGCCGTTCAGCGTCTGCAATTTCTGTTCAATGCCGCCATCGGCCAGCGCCGTGATCAGTTCCTGTTTATCCTGTGTATGGATAGTAACCACAAGACCATAGGCTCCGCGCACCTCGATGCGGTGCGGGTTTACTGCCCGGCAGTTGAGGTATTCGGTCTGCCCTTCTACCATGGCCATCCAGCTGGTGAAGGAAAATTCCGGCACCTCCAGCTGCTTTGTAAACGGCAGCTTCTGCTCGGTCTGGCAAAGCCCGGCCCCGTCCTCGCCCTGATAAAACACAGTGCAGCGCAGATAGCCTTCCAATGTAAGCCGCCCGGGCTGCAGCTGCTTTTGCAGCACCACCGGTTTTGCAAAGCATTTGACCAGCTTGAACACCGGCGGAAGATAATCTGAAATCAGGATCTCGGTTTCCAGCGGAAGTTCTGCCTTGACGGTGCAGCTCGTGCCTGCCTGCGGCAGCGTATCCCGAAAGATCTTCAGTTCCATGCAGTGTGCTCCTTTCCCTGTCCGTCTCTACTGGAAAAGTATGCACATGCTTTGCAGGATATGCGCGCAAAAAAGGCACCGTGCAAAACGCACGATGCCTTTGGGCCTTTTGAAACAATCAGATCGTTTTGCGCAGGACAGCCGCCTGCATTACATGGTATTTCTGCATCAGCCGGACGGCAGCCGATGTGATCTTCTCGCCGCTGACCACAATGGGGATCGCAGGCGGGCAGGAAACCGTCGGCATAGCGCAGATACGCCCCACCGCCTGCTCTGTGGGCACCTGCTCCTGCGGGGCAAACACGGCCTGCCGGATGCTGCAGCAGGTGTGCAATTCGTGTTCCAGCTCCAAAAGCTCACGATCGTTTTTTTCCGGGATCGGGAACGGTCCTGTAAGGTTTTCCACAATGTGGAGAACGGCAGAAGTCAGCCGTTCAAAGTCCTGCGGCGGATTTGCCGGGGTGAACATCAGCACAACATAGCGCGGGTCGGCATATTCGCACTCGACCTTTGCGCAGCGCAGCGCTTCTGCAAGCTCTGTGCCGGTCATGCCCAGTGTAGCAGCATCCAGCGTGACCTTGAGAGGTTCGCTTTCCAGTGCCAGCGGCCCCGGGCAGTGTTTTGCCGCAGCAGCTTCGTTCAGCTCCCGGCGCAGGCGGGTCAAATATCCGCAGCACTGCAAAAGCCGCAGCGGATAACCCTCCGACAGAACCTGATTGCATTTGTCCAGCGACTGCAAGATCAGGTAAGACGGACTGGTGGAACCAAACAATGCCAGTGCATTGCGCACAGCGGCTTCGTCCTGAATGGGGGCATTTTTGCCCAGATGCAGGTATGCGCCGCCAGTGACAACGGGCAGCGTTTTATGGCCGGAGTCGCAGCACATGGCCGCGCCCAGCGCAATAGGATGCTGACCGCCCTGCGGCAGAAAACGCAGGTAAGCACCGTGGGCATTATCCACCAGAAGCGGAACGCCAAAATCCTTGCACACTTCGGCCAGCGCTGCAATATCCTGCACGCCGCCCAGATAATCCGGGCTGGTGATGTAGACGCCAAAGGGCCTTTTGCCCTGCTGTGCCAAACCCTGCAGAGCACCTGTCAGCTTTGCAGCTGACACCGGGCAGCTGCAAAGTGCACCGGCATCCTGCGGCGCAGGCCAGAGCCACTGGATATCAAAATCCAGCAGCGCCGCCGCATACAACAGCGCTTTGTGAGCGTTGCGCGCTGCCAGCAGGACCGGGCGCTGTCCGGCTGCGGGCGCAGCCTGCAGTGCAAGGCACAGCATTGCACGGATGCACTGGGACGAGCCCTCTGTGCTGTAATAGGTATGCACCGTGCCGAACAGCCGGGTAGCGTTGGCTTCGCTCTGGGCAATGATGCCGTCAGCCCTATACAGTTCATCCGCACCCTTTATTTCGGTAATGTCCCACGGCTCAAAGCCCAAAAGGCTCTGGCCCTTGTGGCCGGGCATATGCAGCCGCGAGGTGCCGGACTGTGCGTAACGGCGCACAAAATCCACAATAGGCGTGGTCGTGCTCATTCGCAGGCTTCGCCATCAGCACAGGCGTTACAGGTAGAACCAAGCTCAATAGGCACCTCGATGCCCTTGGCGGCAAGTTCCTGATTCTCAGCGACCTTGATCATGATAGCGCATTCCATTCGCTTTTTGAACAGCTCGCAGCCGTACTCATACACACCGGTAATGTTGCCGGTAGCGTGGTAGGAGTTTGCTGCACAGCCGCCGGAGCAGTACAGCTTTGCCCAGCAGTTCTGGCACTCCTTGCGGGCATAGGCGTTGCAGTGCTTGAACTCATCGCGCACGGCAGTGTTCGTAACGCCCTTCCAGATATCGCCCATCAGGTACTTGGGGTCGCCCACAAACTGGTGGCAGGGGTACAGATCGCCCCAAGGAGTAACAGCCATGTACTCCGTGCCGGAGCCACAGCCGGAAATGCGCTTGTAGATGCAGGGGCCGCCGGTGAGGTCGATCATGTAGTGGTAGAAGGTAAAGCCGCGGCCCTCGCGGTTGCGCTTGATCATTTCCTTGGCAAGGATCTCGTACTGTTCCTTCAGGATGGGCAGATCTTCCTCGGTCAGGGCACTGGGGTCGCCAGGCTTAGACACCACAGGCTCCATGCTCAGCTCAGTAAAGCCGAGGTCGGCCATGTGGAAGATATCGTTGGTGAAGTCGGTGTTGTAGTGGGTGTAGGTGCCGCGCATGTAGTAGTTCTTGTCGCCGCGCTTCTTCACGAACTCCTGGAACTTGGGCACGATGGTATCGTAGCTGCCATGGCCTGCATAGTCCTTGCGGAAGCGGTCGTTGACCTCTTTGCGGCCATCCAGACTCAGCACCACATTGTGGCACTCCTTGTTGCAGAAATCGATCACATCGTCATCGATCAGCATACCGTTGGTGGTCATGGTAAAGCGGAAGTTCTTGTTGTGGATCTTCTCCTGCTCACGGCAGTAAGCCACCAGCTTTTTGACCATGTCAAAATTCATCAGCGGTTCGCCGCCAAAGAAGTCAACCTCAAGGTTGCGGCGGGTGCCGGAGTTTTCGATCAGGAAGTCCATGGCACGCTTGCCCACTTCAAAGCTCATCAGCGCACGGTCGCCCTGATAGCGGCCCTGCGAAGCAAAGCAGTAGGAGCAGTTCAGGTTGCAGGTGTGTGCAACATGCAGGCACAAGGCCTTGACCACGGTGTTGCGGTTTTTAAAGTCGAAAGCCATATTCTCATAGGTATCCGGGGTCCACAGCTTGCCTGCTTCCTTCAGGCTGGTCACATCATCGATGCACTGACGCAGATCTTCCTCCGTGACATCCTCGCGGTCTCCATACTTTGCCATCATAGCCGAAACGATCTCGTCAGCAGTATGCTCCGGGTACATGGCAATGATATCGTATGCAACATCGTCCACCACATGCACCGAGCCGCTGCAGGTGTCCAGCACGATGTTATAGCCGTTTAATTGATACTGGTGTACCATTTTACTCTCCATTCCAATTATACAAAAAAATGCCGCCCGGCAAAGGCGGCAGGGGGTTGCAAAAATTACTTGTTGCTGTTCTCGCACTGCTGGTTAGCCACGCCGCAGGAGGTCTTGCAAGCGGACTGGCAGGAAGTCTGGCACTCGCCGCAGCCGCCGGTCTTAACGCTCTTGGTCAGGTCACGAGTAGCAATGGTCTTAATACGTTCCATAATAGAAAACCTCTCTAACTCTCAAAATTTCATCGCGCCGGACAAAGCCCAGTACGCATTTATCTTTGCTTATGATAACACGCAAGGGGCTTTCTGTCAAGATTTTTATGCTGCCAACCTGTTCAAACCTGTCCAGCAGGCTGATACTTCGTCAGGACGGTGTGCAGCCCCAGCTCCCGCGCCCTGGCCAGTAAGTACCGGTAGCGGCACAAAAGCGCCTGCCGCTCGTAAATGCGCTGCTCGATCAGGTCTGTATCTACCTCCAGATCAAACATCATCTCATTGCGCCGCAGGCAGAACAGACATTCCTTCAGCTCTTCTTCCAGTTCTGGGTGATAACGTTCGTGCTCGGTATCCCGCGGGATGCGGCTCGAAAGCAAAGTTTGGGTGTTCTGGGCATGGGTTCGTTCCAGCATAGGCCGTCCTCCTCTTCTTTGTGTATCTTGAAGGTTTGTACATTTTAGTATATGAAGAGACCGGTGCAGAATATGCCAGTTTATGGTAAAGCAGAAACTTCTCCGCTGGTGCGCGCATTTTAAAAAAGTTTGCAATTTTTTCAAAATCACGCTTGACAAGTATCACTTTTCCGCGTATAATAGCACACGTTGAGCGGCTCACACTGCGAAACGCAATCAAATATTGGGGATTTGCATAGTGGTAGTGCGGTAGACTCTGACTCTACTTGTGGGAGTTCGATTCTCTCATCCCCAACCAAAAAGCCATCCGGTTTATGCCGGATGGTTTTTTTGTTCTATATTTTATACAAAAACAGCGTACCGTCTTTGCGACGGTACGCCCATTTTTATGCAGTTATTACAGGATGCTGATGCGGCCTGCGCCGTAGGGATTCTCGTAATCCAGCAGATAGCCCGGGTAATCGGCCAGCGGGCTGTTTGCGGTGGTCAGATGCGGCAGACCCTCTGCATCTACACCGCCAAAGGTCATGGCATAGGTAGACATCACAAGGTAATCCTCAGACACATAGTCCTTGATCAGCTCTGCGCCATCAAACATGGCAAAGCCATCGCCCAGATTGCGCAGAGTGTAATTCATGCCAGCCAGAGCGTAGGTCTTGCTCTCGTCCAGCGGTTCATAAGTACCGGAAGCCTTGTTGTAGATCTTCACGTTCTGCACGCGCGGAGTGCCGGTGGCACTGCCAATCCAGACATTCTTCTCGTCGGTCTGCACGGTGTTGGGGATATCGGCGTGGATCTCGTAGGAAGCGCCTGCCACATGCAGGAAGCCGCCGTTCTCCTTTTCCGTTCCGGCAAAGCGGGCTGCAAACTCCAGTGCATCCTGGATCTGCTTGCCGGTGACAGACATCAGACAGGCCACATTGCCAAACGGGCTGACCTGCTTGCAGGTCTTGAAGGTCCAGTAGCCGGCTTTCTCATCGGCGCGGATGCCGCCGCCGTTCATGATAGCGATGTCACAATGCAGCTGTTCCACCTCATTGAAGTAGGAGTAAATGCCGTCGGCCACAAAGTCGCCGAGATTCGTCTCTGCCATGCGGATGCGGCGCTTGCCAGTCTCGGGGTCGGAGATGTAGAAGTTCGTATCGGCAACAGCGATCTTCTCACCCAGCATGTCGTCCACAGAAGCGACCCATGCGTTCTGGATATCGGCAACGGCACTGTCGGAGCCTTCGTAAGAGGAGATCAGACGGGTGGCAATGGAGCCGTCAGCCTTGATGGTCATTTCGCCAACATTTGCAAAATAAGAGCCAGTCTGGGTCAGGGCGACAGCCTTGCCGGACAGATCCTTCACCCACTCACACTCCATCTTGGTGTGAGAATGGCCGTCGATGAATGCATCGAAACCGGAGGTGTGCTCGATGACTTCCTTGCTGGTCCAGGGCGAAGAGGAAGGATCAACGCCCAGATGGCCCAGACCGATCACGTAGTCAGCCAGAACCTTGGCCTTATCAATGGACTTCTGCACAGCCTTGTACAGCTTCTGGCCGTCGTCACCGCCCAGAATATCATAGATATAGCGGCTCTGGCTCTTATCCATGAAGTAAGACGGAGTAGACTTGGTGAAGGTCTCGGGCGTGGTGATGCCCACAAATGCGATCACGCGGCCGCCGATGGTGAAGTATTTGACATCCGGCAGAACGCGGTTGCCCAGCGGCAGATTGACCCAGTTGCTGGAGAGGTACGGGAAATCTGCCTCAGCCATTACCTCTTTTGCACGGGCCATGCCGTAGTCGAATTCATGGTTGCCGGGCGTAGCAACATCGTAGCCAGCGGCGTTCATCAGCTGGATGATAGAGGCACCTTCGTCCATGGAGCCATATGCGGTACCCTGAATATGGTCGCCCGCATCTACCAGCAGGACATTTTTGCCTGCATCCTGATAGCTCTTTTTCAAAGCTGCGATGGCAGCATAGGTCAGTTCCGGCGATTTTTTGTCGATGTAAGTATGAACATCGTTGGTGTACAGGATCGTAATGTCCTTAAAGCTGCCGGGGTAACATGCAGACGCAGCGGGTGCGCCCAGACTCACGGCAGCAACGGCCGTAGTGACACCTGCGGCTTTCAGGAAGCTGCGGCGGGAGATAAGCTGTTTCATGGAAAAACGACCTCCTCTTAAAACTCTCTTTTGTTTTTATCGGGCGCACAGAACCAGCCCGATGCTTGTTATATTAAGCATAACACACAAAACACCCAAGAACAACCCGGAATCGCACAATTTGTTCATAATTCACGGTACTAAGTCACACTTTTTGTGCAACATTATTCCTTTTCGGGGCAAAAAACAGCCCGCATCTGCAGCCAGTCGTTGACTGCAAAAGCGGGCTGTTTTCAAAGGGGATTTAAAAATGGATCAGAGCAACGAGCTCAAATCGCATTGTATTCCTTGAGGAATTTCTCAAGGTCGGTACCCTCAATCTTTTTCAAAGCTTCCTTCATGGCAAGGCGCGGGATGAGCGGCAGATCCATGTCGGTGATCTTCTTGCCGTCGCGCAGCTTGACCGTTGCATCGATCAGGGCACGTACATCATAGGTGCTGCCCCAGACCTCGGGCACACCGCGGTCGATGTCCAGCAGGGTGTACACAGCTTCCATACCGGTGCGCATGGAGTATTCGGTGGTGAAGATGGTGTCACGGCCGGTCTCGGCGAACTGACCCAGGAAGGCAAAGTTGACAGCACCCTCCGGCACGATATCAGGACGGTCGCCCATCGCACGCGGCATAAAGAATGCATCGATATACGGCATCATGACCGGGATGGTGTTGGCACTGTGCTCGGCCAGCTCTTCGATCTGATCCTCGGGCACACCAATGTGGTACAGCCATTCCATGCACAGTTCCTTGCCGGTGCAGTCGCGCATGGCCTTTTTGACGTAGTTGCCGGGCTTATCACTGAACAGGCCGTAGACCCAGACGCACAGCTGGTTCTTGGGCTGGTTTCGGAACTGCTGCTGACGGTTCAGCGTCCAGCTGAGCAGCCAGTTGGAGTCCTTAACGGTGACGATGCCACCGGTGACGGTGTGGCCACTGAACGGGTCACGCTTGCAGATCTTCTGGATATACTGCGGGATCTTGTCGTCCAGCGTAGTGATGGTGGCGCTTTCCCAGTTGGAATGTTCGGGGTCGGAGCAGAACTTTTCAGGATTGCCGAATGCGGGGTCCTGTGCAGCGATCTTCTTCCACAGGTCCCAGCCGTTGCCCGGCTTGATGGTGGGATCAAAGCCTGCTGCCTTGTCCTGTGCGCCCATCGTGCAGCTCTCCACACAGCCACCGTTGGTGATGAACAGCAGATCGTTCTCGGTCAGGTCGATGGTGCTGGTCTCCCCCGCATGCTCCACGACCACGCTGCTTGCCTGCTTGCGCTTGCCATTGATATCAAATTTCACGTCCACGACCTTGGTCTCATAGTGGAACTGCACGCCGTGGTCCTTCAGGTAAGTGACCATGGGCAGGATGATAGATTCATACTGGTTGTAGCGGGTAAAGCGCAGGGCGGTGAAATCCGGCAGGCCGCCGATGTGGTGGATATAACGCTTGAGGTAGAGCTTCATTTCCAGAGCACTGTGCCAGTTTTCAAAGGCAAACATGGTGCGCCAGTACAGCCAGAAGTTGGAGTTCAGCACTTCATCATCAAAGAAATCGGTGATCTTCTTATCCTGCAGCTGCTCGTTGGGGGTGAAGAAGAGCTTCATGATCTCCATAGCACCCTTATCAGACAGGCCGAACTTGCCATCGGTGTGGGCATCCTCGCCGCGGTTGACGGTAGCACGGCACAGTGAATAGTTGGGGTCTTCCTTGTTCAGCCAGTAGTACTCATCCAGCACACTGGCACCCTCGGTCTCCAGAGACGGAATGGAGCGCAGCAGATCCCACATGACCTCGAAGTGGTTATCCATCTCGCGGCCACCGCGCATCACGTAACCGATATCGTATTTGTAGCCGTCGCAGGCACCGCCGGGGATGGGGTCTTTCTCAAACACATGCACATGCTCGCCCTTCATCTGGCCGTCACGCACCAGATAACATGCAGCCGTCAGTGCGGCCAGACCGGAACCAATGATATATGCAGATTTATGATCGACACCCTCCGGCTTTTTAGGAGTTGCAAATGCTTCATAGTTGCCACTGGAATAGTACATAGAAAAGCCTCCCTGCTTTTTATTGCTTTTTTTGGCATCCTTGCGCCGTCCTTATGGCAACAGTATACCCCGCGCCGCCGCAGCAGACAACAAACAAACTTTAGCGGGTGTATAAATTTTATACAATCATTCTGTTTTGCTGGAAATACGTACAAATTGTGACAAAAGCCGCCCTAATAGCGAATCGTTCTGTGATATGGAGTGCTTTATAAACCAGTTTCAGCAAAAAGAAAAGCGCCTAGATTTCGACGAATCCAGGTGCTTTTTGTTGGTGGAGGCGATGGGAGTCGAACCCATGTCCGAAAAGAGTTCAGTGTAGGTATCTCCGGGTGCAGGCGATCTACAACATTCCCGCCGCGCCACGCCGATCGTCAGGCTAGCGCATTGGTAGCTTCATGAGTTCCTGCCGGTCCGCAAAGCTTAAGTCCGTTCAGGTGCTGTGTCTAAAGGACGCCCCGGCCCCACACGACACAAGAGTGGGCGGAACGCGCAGCACTCAGGCTGCGAGCAACTGAGAATTGTTATTGTCAGTTAATTTTTTTGGAGGAGTTATAGAGCAGTTCCCCCACTGCTACCCGCTGCCCAGACCTCGCTCTCCCCGTCGAAACCTTTACGCCCCCTTATAAAGCACACCTTGCGGTGTGCAGAAAGCTTTGAAAAAGTTCCGCTTCAGGAAGCGGTCTGAAAAGATCAATAGTATTTGCCGTTGGACTTCATGGCACGGTCAATGGAACGCTTTGCATCGCGCTGGGCGGCATCGGCACGCTTATCGTAGAGCTTTTTGCCTTTGCAAAGGCCCACTTCCATTTTCACGCGGCCATGTTTGAAATAGAGCGAAAGCGGCACAAGGGTATATCCCTGCAGCTTGCACTGCTGATGCAGCCGCCGGATCTCACTTTTGTGTGCCAGCAGGCGCCGGACGCGCATCGGATCCTGATTGAACATGTTTCCGTGGTCGTAGGGACTGATATGCATTCCCTTTACCAGCAGTTCACCATCCTCAATATCGACCCAGCTGTCTTTCAGGTTGACCCCTCCGGCACGCAGGCTCTTGACCTCCGTACCTTTCAGTTCAACGCCGGTTTCCAGCGCTTCCAGAACGAAGTATTCATGGCGCGCTTCACGGTTTGTGGCAATGGTTTTTGTTGCCGGACGCTCCTTAGTGGGTGCCATTCCGCGCGCCTCCTTTCTCCATTGTGGTTTGTTGTATCAGTATACCATTTTTTTATGGTTTTGCAAGGGCTGTTTTTGAAGAAACTGTAAATTTTTCCCAATTCACAGCTCACCACGGCCAGAAAGTGCACGGTACAAAGTGGTTTCGTCAGTGTATTCCAGGCTTGCGCCCACCGGCAGGCCATAGGCCAGACGTGTGGTCTTGATGCCCAGAGGCTTGATAAGCTTTGCCAGATACATGGCGGTGGCTTCACCCTCCACCGTGGGGTTCATGGCCATGATGACCTCTTTCACCTTGCCGTCGCCCAGGCGGGCCAGAAGTTCCTTGACGCACAGCTGTTCGGCAGTAATGCCGTCCATCGGGCTGAGCAGGCCGTGCAGCACATGGTACAAGCCGTGATACTCCCTTGTGCGTTCAAACGCCTGCACATCGCGGGGCGTTTCCACCACGCAGATCACAGAAGGATCGCGTTTTGCACTGGCACAGATGGGGCAGATATCCGCTTCTGTATAATTCTGGCAGATACGGCAGCGATGGAGCTTGGTGTGGGCACCCTGAATGGCTCCCGCCAATGCGGCGGCATCTTCGTCCGACATGCTCAGCACCTGATACGCCATGCGGGTAGCGCCCTTGCGCCCGATCCCCGGAAACTTGCTGAATTCTTCGATCAGCTTTTCCAGCGGGGCAGCAGTATAGCCCATGTTCTTCCCTCCTGCCGGATCAGAGACCGGGGATGTTCATGCCGCCGGTCAGCTTGCCCATTTCAGCTTCGGCAGTTTCGTCCACCTGCTTGACGGTTGCGTTGATGGCAGCAGCCACCATATCTTCCAGCATTTCAACATCATCCGGGTCCACAGCCTCGGGCTTGATGGTGATGGACAGCACTTCGTGCTTGCCGTTCATCTTAACAGTGACCATCTCACCGGCAGCGCTGCCGGTGTACTCGGCAGCTTCCAGCTCGGCCTGTTTGGCTTTCATATCTTCCTGCATCTTCTGTGCCTGACGCATGAGGGCGTTCATATCGGGGCGGCCAAAGCCTGCGGGCATTCTTGCTTTCATAATCGTTTCTCCTTATTGATGCAATGTATTTTTATGATCTCGTTTTCCTTGCGGAATCCTCAATGGACACATCCAACCCCAGCTTTTCCAGTGCACGAAGCGACTGCTCTGCGTTGGAGACCGTTTTGCCAGCGCTCTTTGGTTCATAGGGACCAATGGGCACCGCCGTACCGGACACATCCTTGATCAGCTTTTTGATCAGGCGCTGGCTGTCCTTGTTGGCGCGGATAAAATCGCGGAAGGTCTTGCCGCCGTCGATCAGCACGCGGGTGCCATCAAAGTAAGCCTTGGACTTGCGCAGATAGGTGTAGAGCATGGGATCTTTTTCCTGCAGCTGCTGTACCACCTGCGGCCAGTACGGATACAGCGCAGTCCCTTCCTGCCCGGCATCCTGTGGCTTTTCCGGCACAGGCTTTGCAGCGGGCGTGGGTGCAGGTTTGGGCGGTTCTGGCTGTGGAACAGATTCCAACTCTGCCGGCACGGGTGCAGCTGGCTGTGCGGCCTGCGCGGCAGGCTCGTCCCAAGGCAGCATTCCGGCCTGCTGCACGGGCGGTTCCTCCGGCAGCGGCGGCAGCTCTTCGGTCTGGACGGGTAAAGTCTGCTCTACAGATATTTCCGACGGCACGGAAGGTTCTGCCTTTACAGGTTTCGGTTCCGCTGCAGGCTGCACCACAGGAACGGACGGTATTGGCGGCTGGGGAGTCGGAGCGCTTGCAAAGGGCTGCACAGCAGTTGCCGAGGCAAACGGCTGCGGCGCTGCGGGTTGAGCTGCAGCACGGACAGGCGCGGCCTGCACAGGAACTGCCTGCAGCTGCTGGGGCGGTTCGGATAAGCCAAACAATGCAAGTTCCAGCTCGATCCGCTGGTCGCTGCCGCGGGTCATATGTTCCAGCGCACTGCCCAGCGCACGGATGGCACGAATGGCCTCCCGCTGGCCAAGCTGCGGGCCTTTTTCCAGATACAAAGCCTCCTCCTCCGGCGAAACGCCGGACAGAAGGCTCTGCCCGCCCGGCAATGCTGCCAGCATCAAAGCACGATAATGCGCGATCAATTCCTCCGTCAGACGCTTGACATCCACAGACTGCTGGCGAAGCTGTGCCAGCTGGGCCAGTGCTGTGGCACCGTCCTGCGCTTCCAGTGCGTCCGAAATGCGGAACAGATAACTGCGGTCGGTCACACCTGCCATGCGGCGCACCACATCGGCATCGATTTTCGACGTAACGCCTGCGCAGGTATCCAGAATGGACAACGCATCGCGCAGTGCACCGTCGGCCAGACGGGCGATCAGTTCCGCACCGTCCGGCGAAAGCTCCAGCTTTTCCTCACCTGCAATGTATTCCACCCGGCGGGCGATATCCTCCGGCCCGATGCGGGTAAAATCGTACCGCTGGCAGCGGGAAAGAATGGTGGCGGGCACCTTCTGGATCTCAGTGGTTGCCAGAATAAAGATGACGTGGGCAGGCGGTTCTTCCAGCGTTTTGAGCAGCGCATTGAATGCCGCTGTGGACAGCATGTGCACCTCATCGATGATGTATACCTTATATTTACAGGCGCTGGGAGTGTAAGCTGTTTCGTCGCGCAGGTCGCGGATATCGTCCACACCGTTGTTGGAAGCCGCATCCATCTCCACCACGTCCAGAATACTGCCGTTATCGATGCCCTTGCAGATCTCACACTCGCCGCAGGGGTCTCCATTGACCGGATGCAGGCAGTTGACTGCCTTTGCAAAGATCTTGGCGCAGGTGGTTTTGCCGGTGCCGCGCACGCCGGTAAACAGGTAGGCATGGCCCACACGGTTTGCCGTGATCTGGTTTTTCAGCGCAGTAACAATGGCCCGCTGGCCTACCACATCCTCAAAACGCTGCGGTCTCCATTTGCGGTACAAGGCACGGTACATGGTTCTCTCCCCTTTCCTGCAAAATAAAAAGGACAGCGCTGACGGGGTTTTGTCCCCGCCTTGCGTAACTCGGCATACGGATGCAGGCTTACTGAAACGCACGAACGCACTGCTTAAGGCTGCTTGGTTCCCCACCTGACCTGGTTCACAGCGAATCCATCGTACAGGACCCGCATCCGTATGCCGAACCACGCAGCAGGCGCTGTCCGACACATCCTTCTGAATGCCAGAATATTGTACCATAAACGCAGGCAGATTGCAAGGGGTGGGAGGTATCATTTCACGGTCCACGCATGAAACGATCAAATAGGATAGCCCAAAGTCAGAAAATGTGATGTTCTCTAAAATCCAAAAAGCGCAGTACATTCTCTGCGCTTTCGCGTTTTGTACTGCGCTTTGCTTTTATCCTATTATTTTAACGGCATTGATTTTGCAACAGCCTTTTTTTCTTACAATGCCACATCCAGTGCCATCATCAGCGCAAATCCCAGCACGATGCTTACAACACCGACAGGCTCGTCGCCCTCCACGGCCTGCGGGATCATCTCCTGTGCGGTCACGCACACCATGCAGCCCGCCGCCGCGCTGAGCAGCCACGGCAGCGCAGTACTGACCCATTCGGCCAGGGCAAAGGCAAGCAATGCCCCCAACGGCTCTACCAGCCCGGAAGCCGCTCCCGCAAAAAACGCCTGACTGCGGGTGCGGCCGTTATGGGCCAGCGGCAGGCTGACTGCTGCACCTTCCGGGATATTCTGCAGGCCGATGCCAAGGCTCAGCGCCAGTGCACCGCTGATGGCATCCGGCTCCCCGGTCAATGCCAGTGCAGCGGCAAGGCCCGCCACCATACCCTCGGGCAGGTTGTGCAATGTTACAGCCAGCACCATACGTCCGCCGTGCCCGGCCCCGCCTGCCAGCAGTTGCCCGGCAAACTGTTCCACCTGCAAAAGGCCCACTGCGCCCAGCACAAGCCCCACTGCCGATGGGATCCATGCCGGAAGCGGCAAAGTCTGTCCGCGCTGGATAGCAGGCAGCAGCAGGCTCCACACACTGGCCGCCAGCATGATGCCCGCTGCCATGCCGCACAGGATGCGCTGCGTGCAGGGCCGCGACTGCCGCCGCAGCAAAAACACGCCTGCTGCCCCCAGTGTAGTGCACGCCGCCGGAAACAGCAGTACCCACGCAGTGAAAACGATCTGGTTCACGATACATTCCCCCTTTGCCCGGTGTATGTGCGCCGAAGCAAAAAGGTGCAGAAAAGCCCGTCACACAAAATACAGTGTGACGGGCTTTTCTGTCAGAATGCGATGGCATCTTCTTCGTTGCCAAAGGGCAGACCCGTAGCCGGATCGACCGGCGGCAGGCCAGCCTGCCCCATATCCGCTGCCTTTACGCTGCATACCACCGCATTGGCAAGCACATACTTCACCTTTGCGGTGGCAGCAGCGCCGATCTTATCATAGATGCGGCCTCCGCTGTAACAGTCGCCCAGCACGGTATGAGTGCTGTTGGCCACATAACCCACCTTGCCCAGACCCGGCAGTTCTGCGCGGATGGCTTCGTGGTCAAAGTCATTCTCCGGCTCCTTGACCAGTTTTACCTTCTGGCCTACTGTAAACGGCTGAGTGCCGAAGCGGTAGTTGAGTCCGGTCAATGTAACATAGTACTTCATCTTTATTTCCTCCAAAACACATGTTTTATTTTCAGGGAGCCCGTTCATCCCCTGCTTTGTCTGTATTATCCGCTTTTTATGTCCAATAAAAATCACTTTCAAATAGCACTTGTCATTTTTTGATATTTTTGTTCAGGTTCGCTGCACAAAGTTTACCATCTTTTCTTTCTCCGCAGGTCAACTGTCAGGTGACAAATGGTTCTTTTCCGTTTCCGGAGCCGCATCATCCTCACTTTTGCATTTCTTTATTTCTCTTTAAGAAACATGCATTCCCGTCTTGATTTAAGTGAACAAACAATGAAAGAAATTACAAAGTGATTACAACGCGGTAAAAAATTCTTTCCTGAGTCTCCCTGCGCTTCGATCAGTTTAACAAAAACTCTTTGACTTTTAGCGATAAATTATAACAAAATCGTAGATTATCATTGAAATCTCACTTCTTAGCCAAAAAAACTCTTGATTTTTTCGCAAAAAAGACTAGAATATCCACTTGCAGAAAGGCACTTCCTGTAGGGCCTCCTGCAAAATACATTTGCGTATGGCAAGGAGATTTTAGATATGAAACTCAAGAATGTTTGTGTTGCTGTTGTTGCTCTGGCTCTGGCTGTTGGCATGACCGCTTGCGGCGGTTCTGCTTCCTCCACTGCTGCCTCCTCTTCCGAGGCTGCTTCTACCAGCACTTCTGTTGCTGCTGAGGCCGAGGAGAGCGCTTCTTCCGCTGTTGCAGAGGAGAACGGTTCTTCTTCTGAGGCTGCTTCCAGCGAGGCCGCTTCTTCTGAGGCCGCTTCCAGTGAGGCTGCTTCCAGCGAAGCTGCTTCTTCCGTTGCAGCTTGATCGCACAGCGCCTAAATTCCAATAAAAGCTGAAGCCGGGCACAGGGAGCCATGAGTTTTCCTGTGCCCGGCTTTTTACAACAAAACGCACCGGATCGTTCAACGAGAACCACCCGGCGCGTTATTTTTTATGCTCCCCAGAACAGGATGCCCAGCCCTGCGGAAATCAGGATCATGAGAATGGGGGATGGTGCCTTGCCGTTCCTTTTGCGGCACAGCAGATGCAGCCCCCACAGCAGCAGGAACACCACAATGGAACGGAGATCCGGCGCAATGCCTGCCTTGTCCGCTGCAAACCCGGCCAGCGTAGAAAGCGCCATGTTGACTGCAGTTGCCAGGATCATTGCCACCACGCAGGGCCGCACCCCGCCCAGAAATGCATTGACACCGGCATATTTCATCAAATTCTGCAGCACCGATGCAACGAGCAGGATAATGACAAAAGACGGCAGCACCACACCCAGCGTGGCGCACAGCGCGCCCCAGAAGCCGCCCTGTGAAGAACCAATGAAGGTGGCCATATTGATGGCCAGCGGGCCGGGTGTGGACTCTGACACCGCAATAAAGCTGAGGAATTCGCCTTCCGTCAGCCAGCCGTGTCCTAAGACCGTTTCCCGCACCAGCGAGATCATGCCGTAGCCGCCGCCAAAGGACAGCGCGCCGATCATGAGGAAATTCCAGAAAAGCTCTGCATAGATCACGGCTTCTTCTCCCCCTTCCGCAGCTGCTGTACTGCATACACCAGCAGCCCGGCCGCACCGCTGAACAGGATGTAAAAAATGGAAGAGAAGGACACTGCTGCAATGGAACAGCCCACCATCGCTGCCGCAACCGTGGTCAGGATGACAATATTGAAAGCACTCCGTTCCAGCTGCTTCAGCATCTTCAGTCCGGCGGAAAGGATCAGATAGATCACACACACCTGAATGCCGTGGAACGCACTTGCCACCACCGAAAGGCGGAGGAACTGGTCAAAGAACAGCGAGATCAGATAAATGACCGCGAAGGACGGAAGACATACCGCCACCGTGGACGCCGCCGCGCCTGCCGTACCCTCGATCTTGTAGCCGATATAGGTGGCACTGTTCACCGCCACCGGGCCGGGCGTAGACTCCGCAATTGCCACCATGTCCAGAAATTCTTCTTTTGTCACCCACTTTTTCTCTTCTACAAACTCATTTTGCAGCAGGGCTACCATGGCGTAGCCTCCGCCAAACGTGAACGCACCAATTTTGAAAAACGTCCAGAAAAGCTCCTTCGTTTTCGACATAGCCTTCTCCTTTCTTGCGCCTTATTATATCATTTTTTGTTTTGATATGATATACTTTAATGGAATATGCTGCTTTCTTTGGAAAAAGCAGAAAAAGGAGTTTAGGATATGAAAACAAAATTTGGTATCGTAGGCTGCGGATTTCTGGGCAACATTGTGGCCGATGCATGGAAGAACGGTCTGCTGCCGGACTATGAGCTGGTGGGCGTGACCAGCCGCACCCGTGCTTCGGCGGAAAAGACTGCCGAAACGGTGGGCTGTGCCGTGTGTGACGATGTGGATGCTCTGCTGACACTACAGCCGGAATACATTGTGGAGACTGCTTCGGTGGAGGCTGTGCGCGCCATGGCTGTGCCTGTACTGAAAAAAGGCGTGAATCTGGTCATCATCTCCATTGGCGCGTTTGCGGACCTTGATTTTTACGAGCAGGTCAAGGCCGCTGCCGCAGAGGGTGATGCCAAGGTGCATCTGGCAAGCGGTGCCATTGGCGGCTTTGATGTGCTGCAGACCGTCACCCTGATGGCCGAGGCGCAGAAGCTGGCCGAGACGGCAGGCATTGAGACGCACACCGGAGCCAAGGGCTTCCGCAACACGCCGGTATGGGCCGACCACCTGCTGACCGATACCGAAAAGACCACCGTGTTCACCGGCAATGCCAAGCAGGCCATTGCCACCTTCCCCCGCCGCGTGAATGTGGCTGTTGCCACCTCGCTGGCCACCACCGGCCCGGAGATCACCGGCGTGACCATGCACTCGGTACCCGGCTGGGTGGGCGACGACCACTGCATCACCGCCGAGATCGAGGGCGTGAAGGCCGTGGTGGATATCTGCTCTTCCACCAGCGCCATTGCCGGTTGGAGCGTAGTTGCCCTGCTGCGCAACCTCTCCTCCCCTGTATGCTTCTATTAAAGGAGGGCTTTGCAGATGTTCAACAAACTGGTGGCCATTGAGCCGGTCAGTCTGATCCCCTCCGCTGAGCAGGAACTGCATCAGTATGCAGAAGAGGTGACCCTGTACCGCGATATCCCGGCCAGCGATGACCAGATCGTGCAGCGCATCGGAGATGCCGATGCTGTACTTCTGAGCTACACCTCCCGCATGGGCAAAAATGTGATCAAGCGCTGCCCGAATATCCGTTACATCGGCATGTGCTGCAGCCTGTATTCTGAGGAAAGCGCCAATGTGGATATCGCCTACGCCCGCACCCGCGGCATCAAAGTGCTGGGCATCCGGGACTACGGCGACCGCGGCGTTGTGGAGTACGTCCTGCATGAGCTCACCGGCATCCTGCACGGTTTTGGGATGCCCATGCTGCGGGACGAGCCGGTGGAGATCACCGGGCTGAAGGCAGGCATCATCGGGCTGGGTGTGTCCGGCAAAATGATCGCCGACGCGCTGCAGTTCATGGGTGCCGACATTGCCTATTACAGCCGCACCCGCAAGCCGGATGCCGAAGCTGTGGGCATGGCCTATAAGCCGCTGGCACAGCTGCTGACCGAGAGCGAGGTGGTGTTCACCTGCCTGAACAAGAACGTACTGCTGTTGGGCAAGGACGAATTTGCACAGCTGGGCGCAGGCAAGGTGCTGTTCAACACCTCCATCGGCCCGGGCTTTGACTCTGCTGCTCTGGAACAGTGGCTTGCTCTGCCGGGCACCCACTTCTTCTGTGACACCCGTGCCGCTGCCGGCCCAGTGGGCGAAGACTTCTTTGCCCGTGAGAATGTGCATTGCGCGAATGTTTCTGCCGGACGCACCAAGCAGGCTTTTGTGCTGCTGAGCCAGAAGGTGCTGGCAAATATCCGCACTGCACTGGGAGAATGATATAAAAAGGAAACACTTCCCGGCCGGGGAAGCGTTTCCTTTTAGGCTTTATTCAAAATCGTTGTGATCTCTTCCAGATTCGCCGCAAATCGGATGCCCTGCTGGCGCTGCGGCGTGGAAAGGCCTTTCTCGATCATTTTGGCAAGCAGTGCTTTCAGGCTGTCGTAGTAGCCGTTCAGATCATACAGGATGCAGGGCGCGTCCAACTGGCCCAGCGAGACCTTGGACATTACCTCTGCGATCTCTTCCAGCGTGCCGGTACCGCCCGGGAATGCGATGAAGGCATCGCCCAGCTCGATCATCTTCGTCTTGCGCTCGGTCATGTCCTTGGTGACGATCAGCTCGGTCAGTCCATCGTGCTGCAGCTCCTGCTGCACAAAGAACTGCGGTTCCACACCGGTCACCGTGCCGCCTGCGTCCAGCGCGCTCTGGGCAAGCTGACCCATCAGGCCGCTGCGGGAGCCGCCGTACACAAGGCGGTGCCCGTTTGCACCGATCCAGCTGCCCAGTTCCCGGACAGCTTCCGCCAGCGCAGGATCATTGCCCGCATTTGCTCCAAGATAGACCGTGATGTTCATGGTATTTCCCCCTTTGTTTTTTCCATTTTACCACGCAGCGGGCCGATTGAAAAGGGCCATCCCCTTGCAAATGCAGCGGCACTGTGGTATTCTTGAACGCAGAAAAAGGGAGCCTGCAAAAGCAGGCTGAGAGTGGGCTGTTTGCCCAGACCTGTGACCTGATTTGGACAATGCCAACGTAGGGAGATACTGCTGCTTCAAAGTGCGGAGATGCCTCCTTGCGGGCATTTCCGCATTTTTTGCAAAGGAAGTTGTAACCATGAAAACTGCATTGACGATTGCCGGCAGCGATTCCAGCGGCGGTGCTGGCATCCAGGCCGATATCAAAACCATGACTGCAAACGGCGTGTACGCCATGAGCGCTATTACCGCACTGACTGCCCAGAACACCACAGGTGTGACCGGCATTTTTGAAGCCACGCCCGAATTTCTGGCACAGGAGATCGATGCCATTTTTACCGACATCTACCCGGATGCCGTCAAGATCGGCATGGTATCCTCGGCAGAGCTGATCGGTGTGATCGCCGAAAAGCTGCACACCTACGGCGCAAAGCATATCGTGGTGGACCCGGTGATGGTTGCCACCTCCGGCTCCAAGCTGCTGCGGGACGATGCCGTGCAGGCACTGACCGAAAAGCTGCTGCCCATGGCAGAGGTGGTCACCCCCAACATTCCGGAGGCTGAGATCCTTTCCGGCATGAAGATCACCGATGCGGCCGGAATGGAGGCCGCTGCAAAGCTGATCAGCGAGAAATACCACTGTGCCGTGCTGTGCAAGGGCGGCCACCAGATCAACGATGCCGACGACCTTCTGTGGCGGGACGGCTGCGGCAAATGGTTCCGCGGCAAGCGCATTGCAAACCCCAATACCCACGGCACCGGCTGCACCCTATCCAGCGCCATTGCGTCCAATCTGGCAAAGGGCCATGATCTGGATGCATCGGTGGAGCGCGCAAAGGCCTACATTTCCGGCTGTCTTTCTGCCATGCTGGATCTGGGCCACGGCTCCGGCCCGATGGACCATATGTTTGCACTGAAGGGAGAGTTTGTGGGTGAGTGAGCAGACCTTTGTGCAGCAGCTGGTGCAGGAAAGTCTGCCTGTGTGGGAGAAATGTCTGCACTCAGAATTTCTGACTCACCTTGCGGATGGCACACTGGATGAAGCCTGCTTCAAGGGCTACATCGTGGAGGACAGTCTTTACCTGCGGGAATATGCCAAGGTGTTTGCCTGGGGCATGACCAAGGCAAAGGATATGCAGACCATCCGCACCTACTATTCCCTGCTTTCCTTCGTGAATGAGAGCGAGGATGCAGCCCGCCTGCACTATCTCAAGCACTTTGGACTGACCGATGAAGGCATCCAGAGCCTGCCGCTGCGGCCGGAGAACCGTGCCTATGTGGACTCTATGATCGAAGCCGCCAAAAACGGCGAGGGCGCAGCCGAGTGCATGATGGCCTGCCTGCCCTGTATGCTGAGCTATGGCTGGATCTTCCAGAAACTGCTGGAAGAAAAGCCTTCCGTGCAGGATACCCTTTATGGTGCACTGGTGGTGGACTATGCTGACAAGGGCTATGAGGCGGCCTGCCGCGACTGGGCCGCGTTTGCAGAAAAAGTCTGCGAAGGCCTGAGCGACGAACGCCTTGCCCGCTGCCGCGAGATCTTCCATGCCTGCTCGGCGCACGAGCTGAACTTCTGGGCCATGGCAGCTTCCCCGCGCAGTGACCTGTAATTTTTCCTAAAATATAAAATGCACCCGGCCTGTGGGTAGAACCGCAGCAACCGGGTGCATTTGTTTTGTTCAGGGTTTCGTGGCCGCAGCCGCAGGCATGAGCCTTCGTGCCGGAAACAAGGGAGCCCTATGCTGCACTAAATGGTGTATTCCCGCACAGCGTCCTTCATGCTTTTTACATACGCGCCAATGTGCTCCGGTGCATCCTTGCCGTACCGTTCCAGCAGCTTGATGATGGCCGAACCCACAATGGCACCATCGGCAATGCCCGTCATTTTTGCTGCCTGCTCCGGCGTGGAGATGTTGAAGCTGTGGGCGTTGTCGCCGCCGGTGCCAACGATCTCAAAGATATCCATGCCGGTGTCCACCTTGGTGGCGTGGTCGCGCATGGCGGCGGCGCAGCCCGCAATTTCGTCCGTGGTCTCAGCCTTGGCGCTCTTGGTGGAAAGCGCCGCCAGAAAAGCTGCGTTCTGGGTGGGAGTGGTCTCGCCGCTCATGATCTCGTTCATCACGGCATAGGCTTCGTCGTAGCTCAGGTCCTGCTTGTTGACGATCTTCACAATGGCTTCCTTGATCATTTTCTTAACCCTCCATACTTCGTCCAGTGTGGGCCGTATCTTCATGGCTTTTTCCCTCCCGGTAGAACAAAAACTCCCCCGGCTCTTCTGCCGAGGGAGTGGAAAAGAAAAACGCCCCTAACAGAAGAACTCTCTTCTGTCAAGGACGAATAAAATATGGCCTTTTATCCGCGGTGCCACCCTGACTTCATGGGCATGACCCCATGCACTTGGCGGGATGCCAACACATCCCCGGCAACTGACGTATGCCCTACGTTGCAGAATACTGTGCGGCGAAAGTTCTCCACAGTTCCCTGCACCCTCAGCGGTCCATTTCGGGAAAATATAACGCAAAGTCACACTTTCCTTGACGAACTGTTTCCGGTCTGCTTCTCAGCTGCGCAGGCTCTCTGTACAGGCATGGTTCGCCGTTATCTCTGCTTCAACGGTTTAGTGTATTGAATTTGGCTATATTAAACCACGGATTTTTCGTTTGTCAATACCTGTTTGCAAATTTTTCAAAATCAGCCTATGTCCACAGTGGGTTCAGCGCTTCCGGCGGCTGTTCGTGCTGGAAAACTTCACCGCTTTTGCCGGCCTGCGGCGGCTGTGCAACGCACTGTAGTAGCCAAAGGCAGTGCCGCATAAGCCGCCCACAATGTGCATGAAGTTTGCTACATTGTCGTGCACAAAAATGATATCGTACACCTGCTGACCAAAGTACAGCGCTGCAACCAGCAGCATGGTGACCGGGATGCCGCCGGAGAAGCCCGCCAGCGACGAAAGCATGATAAGCATGAACACGATGCCGGACGCGCCCAGCAGCCCTGAACGTGGGAACAGCACGCATTGCAGCACGCCGGTGACCAGAGCGGTGAACACCATGCCGCACAAAAGCGGCTTGCTGCCGTACTTTTCTTCCATTGGCGGGCCAACAACGAGCAGCAGCAGCATGTTGTTCAGAAAGTGGTCCCAGCTGGCATGGCCCAGCACATGGCCGAACAGCCGGATGTAGAACAGCGGGTCCTTCAGCGAGGAGCGGTAGACACAGAACAGATGCATCGTCGTCCACCCATCCGTCCACTGGTCGAGGAACAGCACCAGAAGTGACAGCAGGAAAAATGTGAGGATCACCGGGGAGTTGTACTGCAGTTCCAGTTTGAGTTTTACTTTTTTCATCCTCTTGTCTCCACCCAGTATTCGCCCATGCTCTGGCCGGGCTGGTTCGTCACTTCATCCTTAAGGTAATCGCCAAGGCCGCAGCTTTCCGGCTGCCATGCAAGGGCTGCTTCCACCGTGGGGTACTCCACCTCGGCATACCAGAACTCGGTGGACTGGCCTTCGTCCACATGGTTCACTTCCAGCACAGAACCGTCCGGCAGGGTGTAGCTGCGGCGCAGCTTCGGGATGAGAGGTTTGCCGATGATCTTGTGTTCCAAATCCTCAAACAGCGCTTTGTCGATGCTGCGCTCGATCTCCTCGCGGGCAAGGCCGCCCCCGGATTTGAAGCAGAGGATGTAGTCCGTTCTGCCGCCGGTGAGGGCTTCTTCCCGGATGCGCACAGTGGGCCGCACGCTGATATAGCCCTGCCGCATGGCAAATTCCTCCCTGAGGGGCAGCCCCTCCGGCCAGCCCTTCACCATCCATTTGCGTTCAATTTCCATAATGCATCCCTCTTTCATGCGGTTTTTTGGCATTTCTTATTTATAATAACATGATTTTGTGCTATTATAAAGAGTAGATTTTTACTCCTTCTGTCTGCGAACGCGGGACGAAGGGAGTTCGTCCATGATAAGGAGAACCATATGAAAGAACGCGCTTACCCTGTGTATACCGTCAACAAACACGCCGAAGGCCTGCTGGTGGGCGGGCACCCCTGGGTGTATGAGAACGACATCCTCCATTCCCCGGAAAATGAGCCGGAAAACGGCACGCTGGCCGATGTGGTCAGCACCAAGGGTTCCTACCTTGGCACCGGCTTCGTTTCGCTCAAGAGCAAGATCCGCGTGCGGCTGATCTCCCGCAATGCCAACGATACCTTTGATGCTGCGTTCTGGCGCCGCCGGGTGGAATATGCATGGAACTACCGCAAAACCGTGCTGGAGCCCGCCGACCTTTCCGCCTGCCGCGTCATTTTTGGCGAAGCCGACCAGTTCCCCGGCCTGACTGTGGACCGGTTCAGCAACATCCTCGTCACGCAGACCCTGAGCGTGGGCATGGAAAAGCTCAAGCCCGTCCTCTTCCCCATTCTGGCGGAAGTCCTGCGCGCCGACGGCCAGACCATCGACGGCATCTACGAGCGCAACGATGAGGCTCTGCGCGCAAAGGAAGGTCTTGAGCAGAACAAAGGCTGGTTTGAGCTGCCCGGTGAGACTCACCCTGCAAGCACCCAGACCGAGATCTGCGAGAACGGAGTTTACTATCATGTGGATTTCGAGAACGGGCAGAAGACCGGCTTCTTCCTTGATCAGAAGTACAACCGCCGGGCGGTGGCACGCCTTGCGGCAGGTCACACCGTGCTGGACTGCTTTACCCACACCGGCAGCTTTGCACTGAACGCCGCTGCGGGCGGCGCTGCCCGTGTGACCGCCGCCGATATCAGCGCCGAGGCCATTGCCATGGCGCAGCGCAATGCCCAGCGCAACGGTCTGACCAATATGGACTTTTTGTGCGAGGACACCTTTGAGCTGCTGCCCCGCTTGGAAAGAGAGGGACATCCCTACGATTTTATCATTCTGGACCCGCCGGCCTTTACCAAGGCGCGCCGCACTGTGGAGAACGCCATGCGCGGTTACAAGGAGATCAACTACCGTGCCATGAAGCTGCTGCCCCGCGGCGGCTATCTGGCAACTGCCAGCTGCTCCCACTTCGCCACCGAGGAGCTGTTCATCAAGATGCTGCGCGCCGCTGCAAAGGATGCTCACCGCCAGCTGCGGCAGATCGAGGTGAAGCAGCAGGCACCGGATCATCCGATCCTGTGGGGTGTGCCGGAGACGAATTATCTGAAGTTCTTTTTGTTCCAGGTGATCTGACCATTTAGAATGCCCTCCGCTTCGCTCTGGGCATATTTAAAGGAAATATTATTTTTATATTGGCGTTTGTCGCGGCCTGCGGGCCGCTCCAAACGCATTTTCACAAAAGGGGTCGTAGCGGGTAGTAGCATCTGCGGCTGTCACGCAACGGATAAGCCCAGATTTTGCAAATGCAATTGTCCGTAACGACTCCTCCCGTGAAAAAACAGTTCCGGCTGGCCCGCAGGCCTGCCGGAACTGCAAATTTAAAAATATTATTTCCGCTGATATTGCCAGAGCGCAAGCGGAGGCAATTTCAAATCGTTCTGTTCCGGTTTAAAGGCTCAAAAGTCATACCAAGCTCAGTTGTGCCAAAATTCGCAGAGAGCGTTTGTGCAGAATCGTCAGATTTGTCAATTGCCTTTTTGGCCCGCCGGGGCTATAATCAAACCATAGACAGCAACGGCGCTGTGGGTCACCTCCTGACTCGCAGCGCCGTTTTTGTTAAGAAGTCTTTCGTGCTTTGGGGCCCGCTTTCCGGCAGCTCCGGGGCGGGAGCTGGGAAACATAAGATCAAGTAAGGAGTAGGATTTATGGCAGCAAATGTTATGGAGATCTACGGCAGCAAGGTCTTTAACGAGCATGTGATGAAGGAGCGCCTGCCGAGCGCTACTTATAAGAGCCTCAAGAACACCCTGCACAAGGGTGCTCCGCTGGACATTGAGGTGGCAAACGTTGTGGCCAGCGTCATGAAGCGCTGGGCCATGGAGCTGGGTGCCACCCACTACACCCACTGGTTCCAGCCGCTGACCGGCATCACCAGTGAGAAGCACGACGGCTTCGTCTCCCCCGTGGGCGACGGCACCGCCATCATGGAGTTTTCCGGCAAGGAGCTGGTGCGCGGCGAGCCCGATGCATCTTCCTTCCCCTCCGGCGGTCTGCGCGCCACCTGCGAGGCCCGCGGCTACACTGCATGGGACCCCACCAGCTACGCATTCGTGAAGGATGACGTGCTGTGCATCCCCACCGCATTCGTCAGCTACACCGGCGAGGCTCTGGATAAGAAGACCCCGCTGCTGCGCTCCATGAACGCCCTGTCCGGCCAGGCTATCCGCATCCTGAAGCTGTTCGGCAAGGATGTGGACTACGTTTCCACCACCGTGGGCCCGGAGCAGGAGTACTTCCTAATCAAGAAAGAGGACTACGAGGCCCGTCAGGACCTGATCCTCACCGGCCGCACCCTGTTCGGTGCTCCCTCTGCCAAGGGCCAGGAGCTGGAGGAGCACTACTTCGGCGTGATCCGCCCCGAGGTGTCCGCGTTCATGAAGGAACTGGACGAGGAGCTGTGGAAGCTGGGCGTGCCCGCCAAGACCAAGCACAACGAGGTAGCCCCCTGCCAGCATGAGCTGGCCCCCATCTACGATACCACCAACGTGGCCATCGACCACAACCTGCTGACCATGGAGATGATGAAGAAGATTGCCCCCAAGTACGGTCTGGTCTGCCTGCAGCATGAAAAGCCTTTTGAAGGCGTGAACGGCAGCGGCAAGCACAACAACTGGTCCCTGTCCACCACCGAGGAGAACCTGCTGGATCCCGGTGACACCCCCATGGAGAACCTGCAGTTCCTGGTGTTCCTGGCCGCCGTCATCAAGGCTGTGGACGAGTACGCCGACCTGCTGCGGACCTCTGTGGCCACTCCCGGCAATGATCACCGTCTGGGTGCCAACGAGGCACCTCCGGCTATCATTTCCATCTTCGTGGGCGAAGAGCTGGAAGCTGTCATTGATGCTATCGCGTCCGATTCTCCCTACGCAGGCCCCGTCAAGATGAAGATGGACCTGGGTGTGGACGTGCTGCCCAAGTTCAGCAAGGACACCACCGACCGCAACCGCACCTCCCCCTTCGCCTTCACCGGCAACAAGTTCGAGTTCCGGATGCCCGGTTCTTCTCAGAACCTCAGCGACTGCGATACCATCCTGAACACCGCCGTGGCCAAGGAGCTGAAGGGCTACGCCGACGAGCTGGAGGGTGCTGAGGACTTTACCAGTGCCGCCATCGCGCTGGTCAAGCGCACCATCCGCGACCACCGCCGCGTCATCTTCAACGGCAACGGCTACACTGCCGAGTGGGAAGAAGAAGCCGCAAAGCGCGGTCTGCCCAACAAGAAGAACACCCCCGCTGCTCTGCCTGCCCTGATCGAGCCTAAGAACATTGCCCTGATGGAAGAGTTCGGCGTGCTGACCAAGGTAGAGATGGAGAGCCGCTACGAGGTGGAGATGGAGCACTACTCCAAGATCATCAACATCGAGGCTCTGACCATGCTGGAAATGGCCCGCAAGCAGCTGCTGCCTGCCGTCAACTCCTACATGAGCGAGCTTGCCAATACCGCAGCATCCAAACTGGCCGTCAGCGAGAACATCAGCGTGCGCAGTGAGACCAAGACCCTGACTAAGCTCTCTGCTGATGCCGATGCTATGAGCGACGCTGTCGACACCCTGCAGGATGCCGTGGATGCCGCCAAGGCTCTGCCCTCCGAGAGCGAGAAGGCCGTTGCCTTCCACGACAACGTGCTGCCCGCCATGGACACCCTGCGTGCCGCCGCCGACGACGCCGAGACCATCTGCGGTGAGGATTATTGGCCTCTGCCCAGCTACAGCAAGATGCTCTACTACGTCTGATCTTTCATCAGCGTAACAGCAGAATAGCATCCGTAGGCTGCGGAATTTAAAATTGCCATTCTCCTTTTCCTATTTCTTACACCAGCCTAAAGACCTGCTCCCATTCTGAGGGCAGGCCTTTAGGCGTTTTATTTGAAAGGGAAACCATTATGAGCTATTCGACCCAACAGGACATCCTTGATTTTGTGGAGGACAACAACGTCAAATTTGTGCGCTTTGCCTTCTGCGATATCTTTGGCACTCAGAAGAACATTGCTGTGCTGGCAAACGATCTGCCCAAAGCTCTGGAAGACGGTGTCTGCTTCGACGGCAGCTCCATTGCCGGCTTTATGAAGGTGGAGGAAAGCGATCTTGTGCTGCGGCCGGATCTTTCCACCGTGACCATTCTCCCCTGGCGGCCTACCGAGGGCCGGGTGATGCAGTTTTTCTGTGATGTGGAAAAGCCGGACGGCCAGCCCTTTGGCGGCAACTGCCGCGGCTTTCTGCGCAGCGTGAACCGCAAATTCAAAAAGCTGGGCATCACTTGCAATGTGGGCGCAGAGTGTGAGTTCTACCTGTTCGAGAATGATGACCGGGGCCGCCCCACCCGTATCCCCATCGACTTTGGCGGCTACTTTGACGTGGCCCCGCTGGACGCAGGCGAGAACCTCCGCCGGGACATCTGCCTGACCATGGAGCAGATGGGCATGAGCCCTCAGCACAGCCATCACGAAAGCGGCAACGGCCAGAACGAGATCGACTGCCACCACGCAGGCCCCCTCAAGACCGCCGACAACGTGATGATGTTCAAGCAGATCGTGCGCGCCATTGCCACCCGCAGCGGCATCCATGCAAGCTTCCTGCCCAAGCCCCTGCCGGATCAGGCAGGCAGCGGCCTGCACATCAACCTGTCCCTTTACATGGATGGCCGCAACCTGTTTGAGGGCGACATTGCCCCGGACAGCATTGCAGGCAGCTTTATGGCCGGTGTGCTGGCCCACAGCCGGGAGCTGACCGTGTTCACCAACCCTCTGCCCAACAGCTATCAGCGCTTTGGCTGCGATGAAGCGCCCCGCTATGTGAGCTGGAGCCGCCAGAACCGCAGCCAGCTGGTGCGCATCCCGCAGGTAAAGGGCGACAACTGCCGCATGGAGCTGCGCAGCCCGGACCCTGCCTGCAACCCCTATCTGGCCATTGGTCTGATTCTGGCTGCCGGATTGGACGGCATCGAGAACCGCATGGTGCTCTCTGCCCCCGTGAACAAGAATCTGTTCGACCCCTCTATGGCTGAGGGCCTCAGCCTTGAGACTCTGCCCGCCAGTCTGGAAGAGGCCGTGCAGGCTGCGGAGGAGAGCGAATTTTTGCGCAGAGTGCTGCCCGAGCAGCTTGCCAGCCGCTACTTTACGGAAGAACTGAAGCGCTGCGAAGCACTGAAACACGCGTCCGACCCTGTTGAGTACGAGCGTACCCATTACTTCAACGCCATCTGACCCCTGCAAAAGAGAGTGTGTAGGAGAAAGGAGCGCAGGAAATGGGACGTGCACTGATCGTAAGTGCCGGTGCAAGCTCCAACGAGTATATCGCTGCACGGCTGACCGAAATGGGCTACAGCCGCCCGGTGATCATTCCCAGCGGGGCCGAAGCCCGGCGGCGCATGACGGAATCGGATTTTGAGCTGATCGTGGTCAACTCTCCCCTGCCCGATGAATTCGGGCATGAGGTGTGCATCAATGCTGTGGAAAAAACAGATGCCGGTGTCGTGTTTCTGGTCAAGGCCGCACAGGCTGAGCAGCTTTTGGGGCCTTTGAGTGAGCAGGGGGTATTGCTGCTGTCAAAGCCCTTCAGCACCGCCTTTTTTGTGCAGGCCATGCACATGGCGGCGGCGGGCAACCACCGCCTGCTGCGTGCACGGCAGGAGAACGCCCGCTTACAGGAAAAGATCGCACAGGTGCGGCTGGTCAGCCGGGCAAAATGCTGCCTTGTGGAGCACGAGCATATGACCGAAGCCGAGGCACACCGCTACATAGAAAAACAGGCCATGGATACCCGTCGTGACCGCACAGAAATTGCACAGGAAGTCCTTGAAAATTATGAGGACATGGGTGTATAATATTGGATTGGGAAAAGTATCCTTGCTTTCACCGGCTCATTTTGGGAGAGACTGAGAGCAAGACCGTTCACCTGAAAGAATTCACAAAGGTTTATAAGGGAAAAAATTCAGAAAAACAAAAATAGAGGAGGAAATTCTATGGCAGAGAAACAAACCAAATTCATCTTTGTCACCGGCGGTGTCGTCTCCGGCCTTGGCAAGGGCATCACAGCCGCATCGCTGGGCCGTCTGCTCAAGTGCCGCGGTCTGAAGGTGGCCAGCCAGAAGCTGGACCCCTATGTGAATGTGGATCCCGGCACCATGAGCCCGCTGCAGCACGGTGAGGTGTTCGTGACCGACGATGGCACTGAGACTGATCTGGATCTGGGCCACTACGAGCGCTTTATCGACGAGAATCTGAACAAATACTCCAACCTGACCACCGGCAAGGTGTACTGGAACGTACTGAACAAGGAACGTCAGGGTGCATATCTGGGCCAGACCGTGCAGATCATTCCCCACATCACCAACGAGATCAAGAGCTACATCTACAATCTGGCCTCTTCCACCGAGGCTGACGTGGTCATTACCGAGATCGGCGGCACGACCGGTGATATTGAAAGCCAGCCCTTCCTCGAGGCCATCCGTCAGGTGGGTCTGGAGCAGGGCCGCGACAACTGCTGCTACATCCATGTGGTGCTGGTGCCCTACATTTCCGGCTCGGACGAGTACAAATCCAAGCCTGCACAGCACTCTGTGAAAGAGCTGCAGGGCATGGGCGTGAACCCGGACATCATCATCCTGCGCGCAGACGGCAGTGTGGGCGGCGACATCCGCCGCAAGATCAGCACTTTCTGCAATGTGAAGCCGGAGTGCGTGATCGAGAACCTGACCATGCCCAGCCTGTACCAGTGCCCGCTAATGCTGCACACCGGTGGTCTGGACGAGGTCGTGGTGAAGAAACTCAAGCTGGACGTTCCTCCTGCCGACCTGACCGAGTGGAAGCAGGTGGTCAGCCGCATTGCCACCCGCAGCAAGACCTGCAGCATTGCACTGGTGGGCAAATACGTCAAGCTGCACGACGCTTACCTCTCCGTGATGGAGAGCCTGTACCACGCCGGCTTTGAGAACGACAGTCAGGTGGAGATCCGCTGGGTGGAGAGCGAAGACCTGACCGACCAGGCCGCCTGCAAGGAAGCCTTTGCAGATGTGGACGGCATCATCGTACCCGGCGGCTTTGGCGACCGCGGCATTGAGGGCATGATCCAGGCTGCACAGTATGCCCGCGAGAATCATGTTCCCTACTTTGGCATCTGCCTTGGCATGCAGATCATGGTGATGGAGTTTGCCCGGGGCGTTTTGGGCTACAAGGATGCAAATTCCAGCGAATTCACCCCGGATGGCAAGCATAATGTGATCGCCCTGATGGCCGACCAGCAGGGCAACATTCCCAAGGGCGGCACCATGCGTCTGGGTAAATACCCCTGCAAGGTGATGCCCGGCACCAAGATGGCCGAGTGCTACGGCGAGGCTGAGATCTGGGAGCGCCACCGCCACCGCTACGAGTTCAACAACGAGTTCCGTCAGGAGATGCAGGACGCCGGTCTTGTCATTTCCGGCACCAGCCCCGACGGTCGTCTGGTAGAGACTGTAGAGCTGCCCGGCCGTGACTTCCATTTGGGCGCACAGTTCCACCCGGAGTTCAAGAGCCGTCCGAACCGTGCTCACCCGCTGTTCAAGGCATTCATTGCTGCGGCACTCAAGTTCCGCGCCAGCGAGCAGCGCAGCCTGCTGCACATGTAAACCATAAAAATAAGGTGCTGTCTGTGCGGACAGCACCTTATTTTTTACCCATATAATCCATGATCCTGCAAGGCATGGTTCTTTTGCTTGTGCTTATACATCCGCTGGTCAGCCAGACGGGTGATCTTGTCTGTATCCGTGCCTTCTTCCGGGTAGAGGGCAAAGCCGCAGCTGGTGCCGATCGTCAGAAGACTGCCTGCAACATGATAGGGTGCTGCAACAGTCTTACAGATAAACTCGACCTTGCGGCGGGCCGCTGCCGGGGACATTGCGCCAATAGGGCCGTCCATGGTGTATACTTCTTCCAGCGCCCTATGAGGAAGACGCGTGGGCCGCCTTTTACCGGGACATCACCGCCCCGTCTGCTGCACCGGAGGAAAATTTCTAAAAAGTCTATTTCCTGTATCACACAAAAAGCCACCGGGAGCTTTCCGCTTTTTGCAGAGAACTCCCGGTGGCTTTGTTCTATCCTTGATTTCCGATCAGCACCACGGCCACATCGTTGACATTCGTGCCGGTCGCGCCGGTGATGATGAGCCCATCCACCGCCTTGAGGGCATGGTAGGCATCGTTGTTCTGCAGCACATCGTACACCTTCAGCTGGTTCTGCGCCAGTGCCGCGGCCGTGCTGCCGTCCACATAGCCGCCCGCAGCATCGGTTGGGCCGTCGGTGCCATCGCTGCCCACCGAAAAGACCGCTGCGTCCAGCCCGGCGATCACCGGTGCTGCAGCAAGGGCCAGCTCCTGATTGCGCCCACCCAGACCTGTTCCGGTCAGGTGGACGACCGTCTCACCGCCTGCAAGAAAGGCCAGCTTTTTGCCCTGCCCCGCGTGGGTGCGGGCTATGGAACCAAGGAAGCTGCCAGCCTCCCGCGCTTCACAGCAAAGCCTGTCGGTCAAGATCACCGGCTCATAGCCCAGTTCCCGGCAGGCGTTGGCTGCTGCGCTGCACAGCTCCCGCACGCTGCCGGTGATCTGCGTGGCAACACGGTCCAGCACCTTTGGAGTCTCCTGTGCCAGCAGAGCCTTGGCCTGTGCCGAAAGCTGCAGGTGATATTTTTCCGCAATGGCAAGGGCCTGTGCACAGGTGGAGGTATCCGGCACCGCAGGGCCGCTGGCGATCATATCCAGCGGGTCGCCCAGAATATCGCTGAGCACGATGCTGAACACCTGTGCGGGCGCACAGCTCTGTGCAAACCGCCCGCCCTTGACCCCGGACAGGCGCTTGCGAATGGTGTTCATTTCCACGATATCGGCCCCGCTGGCAAGCAGCTGGCCCGTGATCTGCTGCAGCTCTGCGCCGGGGATCAGCGGCTTCTCAAACAGTGCACTGCCGCCGCCGGACAGCAGAAACAGCACCGTATCCTCTGCCGTTAAGCCCTGCACCAGTTCCAGCGCTTTCCGGGTGGCGGCAAAGCCATTCTCATCCGGCACGGGGTGCCCGGCTTCGCAGCAGTCCACGCCGGGGATCGTGCCCTTCACGTGGCCGTATTTGGTCACGACCACGCCGCCATCCACCCGGCCAAGAAATTTCACCGCCGCATGGGCCATCTGCCATGCTGCCTTACCGGCAGCCACCAGCAGCACCCTGCCGCCCTGCGGCCGGAAATTTTTCAGCGCGCGGCGCACCGCTTCGTCCGGCAGAACAGCGTTCAGGCTGGCACGGATGATGGCATCTGCATCTCTGCGCAGTGTTTCGTTTTTCAGCATGTCGTTCTCCCCTTTTCCATCGCTTCTTGTCCGCGGACAAAAAACACCTGTACAGTCTCTTCCTATGCAGGAAAACGCAGTACAGGTGTTCTGATCTTTTTTGCTTACTTTGTGCTTGCCGGAGCAACCTCAAAGTCGATCTTGCCCAGGTTCACATTCGCACGCACAATGGTGATCATCATGGTGTCGCCCAGGCTCCAGTTCTTGCCGGAGACGGGGTCGGACAGGCGGATGCCCTCGGTGAGCATGGTGCCGGAGGGGGTCAGGCTGGAAGCCGGCACAAAGCCCTCCACACCATTCTCCAACTCGATGAACAGGCCGCGCTGGGTCACGCCGGAAATGCGGCCCTCGTAGCACTCGCCCAGATGGCGGCGGGCATACTCGGCCTTGTAGCAGTCCTCAGCCTTGCGCTCGATCTGCATTGCAATGATCTCGCGCTCACTGGACTGCTTGCTTGCCTTCTCGGCAAAGTCGCTGTAGCGCAGCACCATGGTATCCTTATCCATGCCCTTGAGCTGGGCGGTCATGATGCGATGGATGGCCAGATCCGGATAGCGGCGGATGGGGCTGGTGAAGTGAGCGTAGTCCTTCAGCACCAGACCGTAGTGGCCCTTGGGTTTTTCCTCATACACAGCCTTGGACATGCAGCGCAGCATACCGGTATTGATGATCTGCTCATACGGGCCGCCGCGCACACCTTCCAGAATGGCGCTCAGCTCCTTGGGGGTAGGCACATCCTTGGCAAAGTGATCGTTGATGCCGCAGGCCTGCAGCAGAGTGTGCAGACGCTCTAGCTTTTCAGCATTGGGTTCCTCGTGCACACGGTACACGAAGGGGATCTGCTTCACGCGGGCAAAGTGGGCAGCGCACTGGTTGGCCAGCAGCATGAACTCTTCGATCATAGCTTCGCTCTCGCCGGAGGTGCGCTTTTTCACGTCGATGCAGTGGCCGTCCTCGTCGAGGATCAGCTTCACCTCGCCGCTCTCGATATCCATGCAGCCGCGCTCCTTGCGCAGGCGGGCACGGTGGCCGTACAGCTCCTTCATGGCGGGCAGCTGGCTGAGCACTTCATGGTACTTGCCCTTCAGCTCGTCGTCAGCACTGCCGGCCAGCAAGGCATTGATCTCGGAGTAAACGCCCTTGACGCGGCTGCGGATGACCGACTTGACAAAGCGGTAATCGATCAGGTTGCCATCCTTATCCAGATGCATCAGGCAGGAGAAGGCCAGACGCAGCACGCCCTCATTCAGGCTGCAGATGCCGTTGGAAAGCTGCTTGGGCAGCATGGGCACCACCTGATCGGCATAGTAGACACTGGTTGCGCGGTTAAACGCTTCGTTGTCCAGTTCGCTGCCGGGCTTGACATAGTTGGAAACATCTGCAATGTGGACACCCAGCTCAAAACCGCCCTCCGGGGTCTTGGTCAAGCTGATGGCATCATCGATATCCTTGGTCTCAGCACTGTCAATGGTGAAGATGGGCAGGGCACGCAGATCCATGCGGCCCTCGGTGTCCTTTTCAGAGACCTCAGCGTTCTCCAGCTTCTTGGCTTCCTCACGAACCTTATCCGGGAAGCGGCTGTGGATATCCTGCGCATAGAGCAGAGCCTTTGCGCAGCGCTTTGCTTCGTCCGAGCTGCCAAACCGCATGGCAACGCCCACGCGGTGATCTTCCTGCCGATTGCCGCGCTGCAGGATCTCCACGGCCACCTTGTCGCCGTCCTTTGCACCGCCCTCGCAGTCACGCATCATCTGCATGGAGATGGCCGGGCAGTCGTCCGGCACGAACTTCAGGCGGCCCTCAATGCGGCGGGCAGTGCCCACCAGATCGTTCTTTTCTTCCAGAATGGCCAGGATCTCGCCTTCATCGCTGCCCTCCACACGGGGGTGCTCAAACTTTTCCACAAGCACTATGTCGCCGGGCATGGCACCGCGGGTAAAACGGCCCGGGATAAAGATATCGCTGGTGCCGTCCTCCAGCATGACAAAGGCAAAATTCTTGCCCAGTTTTACCACCTTGCACAACAGAGCCTTGTCTGCACGGCCGGAGCGCACCGTAAAGAACACGCCCTGACGCTGGCAGATGACCGCCTCGTGCACCAGCTGATCCACAGCCTCCATCACCTTGCGGTCCGAGCCGCGGTCCCCGCCGAATTTGGATTTGAGGTCTTTGACGGTGCACGGCTGATTCTGGATCGCGTGCTCAATTTTATCGCGCATTGCCATAATATTTTTTCTCCTTGCTCTTCCATGGCCGCAGCCTCCAACGTGCCGCAGCGCTGCCAATCGTGGGCCAGCTGCCCCACCCTGCCCAGCGGCCAGACTGCCGCCGACATCCTATCATAACACAGAAAAACAGCCCCGTCCTTTACACGGGGCTGCACGAACCTTGTCAACCTGCCAGACGGCCTGCAAACAGACATGCCAGAATGGCAACCACAAAGAAAACAATGCCTGCAATGCGGGTGGTCTTGGCCAGCATCTGATCAGCCGGGGTCAAACGGGCATTGTTTGCGCCGCCCATACTGCCATTGATGGCACCGGAAAGGCCCTGACCGTGGGTGTGCTGCATGAGAGTGAGGAAAACGATGACGAGCGAAGCGATCAGCAGGATCACACCGCCAACAATTTCGATAACAGACATGGATTGAAACGCTCCTTTATTTTAATTCAACAAAAACTACGCAGAAATACAAATATATAGTAGCATAACAAGCGCAAAAAAGCAAGCAGAAACCGTGCATTTTTATGCCAGAAGGTCCAGCATTGCGCACAACCGGGCAAAGATGGCGGCGCTGGAATGTTCCGTGCTCACCTGCCCGTCCTGCAGCACCACAATGGTGTAGCGCGGCTGCTGCGCCGGGTAAAACCCTGCGAACCACAAGTTTTTGCGTTCCGTGCCATCCGGTGTGAACTGCCCGGTCTGCGCGGTACCGGTCTTGCCGCCAGCCCCTTCTTCCAGCCAGGCAGCATCCTGTGCGGTGCCCTCTTCCACCACCTGCTGCAGCATTTTACGCAGGAGCGCTGCATTTTCCGCACTCATCACCCGCCTTGACTGCGGATGTGCAAGCGTTTCCAGCGGCGTACCGTCAGTTTCATCCACCGAGCCACACACAAAGAAAGGCGTGCGGTACACCCCGCCGGAAGCAATGGTGTTCATCATGGCGGCGATCTGTACCGGTGATGCCAGCAGACCGCCCTGCCCAAAGCTGAAATTTGCCAGCTGGCCGCTCTGGGCAAGCTCCCCGGCAGACGGCAGCTTTCCGGCATCGGCGTGCAGCGCACCTGCCACCGGCACCTCCTGCCCGAAGCCAAGCTGCCGAGACATCTGCAAAAGCGTCTCTGCCCCCAGCTGCTGCCCCAGCCGGATAAAATAGCCGTTGCAGCTTTTTTCCAGAGCCGCAGTCATGTCCACCGTTCCGTGCGGAACACCGCCTGCGCAGCGGAAGATCTGTCCATCCACCACCACCGCACCGGTGCATTCGTACTCCGGCAGGATGCCCTGCTCCAGCGCTGCCGCAGCCAGCACCGGCTTGAACACTGAACCCACAGCATAGCTTTCCAGTGCGCGGTTCAGGAACGGACTGTCCGGTGCATCCAGACTTGCGGCAAGGTCATCCGGGTCATAGCCCGGTACGCTGACGCTGGCGCGAACCGCAGCAGTGGCCGTGTCCAGAACCAGAATGCAGCCGCTGGTCATGGTGTCTGCGGCCACCGCTTCGGCGACACGCTGCACCGGGCGGGAGATCGTCAGCTGCACGCCCACCGCACTGCTGTCCTGCCGGGTGAGCTGCGGTGTTTCCCCGGCCCGCAGCCGTCCTTGTGCTGTGACCGCGCACACCAGCGTGTCATGCTCCTTTGTCCCGGCCAGCTGTCTGTCCAGCGCCTTTTCCAGCCCGGCAATGCCGCGGCCTTCTGCATCCAGATAACCGATCAGATGCTGGCACAGCGGAACTTCTGCGCAGCGCCGTGCCGTTGCAAAGCAGCGTATGCCGCGCCCGGAAAGGTCGCGGTCCACTTCCAGCAGAAACGGTGCGGAGCGGTTGCGGTTCCGGTACAAAAGTGCCTGCCCGGCACTGTCCGTAAATGCATACAGGCGTGTGTAGTTGTTTTCGCCCGGGAAGCAGAGGGCAAGATACCGCGTTTCCAGCCCGGTGAGAAGCAGGCCGCTGTGGTCGTAGAAGCTGCCCCGCCGGGCAGGCAGCGAGAGCCGGACCGTGCTCTGTGCTTCGGCCCGGGCAGCATAGGTATGGTTCCCTGCCAGAAAATACAGGCGGCACAAAACTACCGCAAACCCCAGCAGAACAGCTGCATACAACGCCAATACCCGTTTGCCGGACATCTGCTCACCCCTTTTTGATAGAGTGGGCTGCATCTGTGGTTTCTATACAAAAAGAGACGGAGTCTCCGAAGAGATCCCGTCTCCATAAGATACTTATTGAGTAAGCAATTCCGCTTCATGCGTCGAAAATCACAGGTTGCCGGCGATCCGTTCAAAGGCTCTTTCAACCGATTCAAAACTGCTGTGCGTGTAGACATCCAGCATCACACTGGCATTGGAGTGTCCCATCAGGTATTGCAGGCTTTTTACATCCAGCCCGGCCTGCTGAACATTGGTGCAGAAGGTGTGTCGCAGCACATGAGGTGTAATGCGCGGAACAGGTTTGCCGTACGCCTTCTCAAACTTTCCCTGCACGCCACGCACAAACAAACAGCGGCCCCGCAGACCTTTTTCAAAGTCTGCGGGGCCTTGTGCTGTGGGGCTATTTTACCTGCACGGTCATGGTTCGGTCACTGCCCGGTAGCCGCGGATGACGCGCCACTTGGCAACGCCCTTGTCCGGCTTAAAGCTGCCGTCGGCGCGGGCTTTCAGGTAGCCCTGCTCGATGGCCCACTGGGCGGCTTGGGCCAGCTCCGGGTCGGCTACGTCCGCAAAGGCGGGCAGAGTGGCCGGGGCCGGGCGGCCTGCGGTGTTCCAGAGGAGCATTGCCAGCTCGGCGCGGGTATGGGGCACGGCCACCCCTGCAGGCAGGAGCTGGTCAAGGATGAGCTCCGTGCCCACCTGATAGGCCACGACGCCCGCCACGCCCACGACTGCGCCGACCGCAAGAAGGGTGCCGAAGCCGTCTCCGCCGTCTGGGCTGCCCTCGCCGCTCTCGGCGGTGCGCCAATGGCCATAGAAGGTCACGTCCCGGTCGAGGTTGCCCACATGGTTCGCGCCCGGGCCCATGTAGTAGGGGCTATCCTCCAAGCGGGTGCCGTCTTCGAGGAACCAGCCCTCAAAGAGGCGGGCTTCCTCCTCGCTGCCGGTGATCGCACCGGGGAACTGCATTCCTCCATTCACCGGTTCGTCCCCCGGGCGGACGACCCAGTAGACCTTAAAGTCCGTGGGGGCCTGCTCCGGCTGGGCGATCTTCGCCTTCTTACTCTCGTTCATTTTGCCTTCCACCAGATCAAGGCCGTGAGACATGATCAGGCGTCCCAGTTCGAGGGCATAATAATCCTGTTCCTCCGATGCATCCGTTTCCGCCGTGATGACGGTGCCTGCGCCGGAAACTTCCATCTCGTCTGCTGCCACGATGGCCGAGCCGCCGGCTTTCACATCCAGCGTGCTGTTTGCCACGGTGAGCTTGCCGCACCGAATGCCATAGTGGAAGAAGTTGCCCTCCGAGTTTGTGCCTGCAATGGTCACCTTGCTGTTTTGGATGGTGATGTCCTCGTCAGAGCGGCCTGCCCGGATCGCGTCCTCACCAACGTCGCCATCGATATTGCCCGTAAGGGTGAGGGTTGCGTTATCCAGCGTCAGCGGGCCTTCCGTAAGGATTCCATCGGCGTTGGAAAGGGTGGCTGTGCCGGTAATGGTCAGCTCTTCCGCCAATTGGGAATCGATGCAGCAGTAACCGCCCGCGGCCCCATCCAGCGTGAGATCGGCATCGTTCAGGGTCAGCGTGTTGGTCGTCGGGTCAAACTTCACAGACCCGCCATCCTCCAGCACGTCGTTCTGGTTGGTTTCCGTTACCTGCTTGCCTGCTACCAAAAGGGCGTAGGTTTCACTTTCCGGCTGGTCCGGGTCCACATCCGTCAGTTCCAGATAGTCTTGGTTCTGTCCTATGGCAGCCGTAAAGTTCTCATAATTTTCCTTCACGTTGATTTCCGTATACGCTCCATTCTCGTCGGTGCGATACCAGAACCTGCTTACGTTTCCGATGCTCAGTCTCCCCTGGACGATGTTATTGCCGTCGCCGTTTTCCGCCACAATCATAAGCAGATGGCCGCCGTTGTATGTCAGAAGACAATCCTTCCCGATGTACCGATCCGCATGGATCTCCAGCTCGCTGCCCGGGTTCACGGTAGTGGAATTGGCGATGCCGTAGGTTGCTCCCTGGAACTGTGCTCCTGTGATGTTCACGGTGCCATCGATCTGGACGTTTCCTCCGCCGATGCCCGTATGAAAATCTTTCAGCGTGATTTCGGTCCCGGCTGTAATCGTTGTTCCTGTGTCTCCGCCCAAAATTCCTATCGGCTTAGTAACCGAATATTTCCCCAGATCGGCATAGGTGAGATCGTATTCTCCCCCGGCGATCTCTTTTGCTTTCTCAATGCCGTTGCCTTTCGTCCTGCCCGTCACCTTGCCATTTGCCACCAGCCTCAGATTTTTTTCGCCAAGGGCTTCGACCAGCGAGATCGTCCCCGTATCCGCAGGCCCAACTGTGGTCAGCGTCACGTCTCCGTCAAAGGTCAAAACGCCCTGGTTATAGGATACCTCACCCTGAATGCAGTTCACATTCACACTATTGACCCGGCCGACATGATCCGGATACACAAACACCTTTGTCACCCTGCAAGCTACACCGTCCGCCAGTGCCAGCGGGGCCGCGAGGTTCAGCGCGAGGGCTGCGGAAAGCACCCCGGCGAGGAATTTCTTCCATCTTCGTTTCATTGCAAAAGCCTCCCTTTTTCACCCAATTTTGTTGCAGGAAAAAAGCTCCACGGTTCACTTTTAGGATACCGTGGAGCTTTGGTTTTTGCTATTAACCCGGGGTTAGTTTTTGGTTAATTCCGGGGGGCGTTTTTCTGGTACCACTCGGCCAAGCGGGCGCGGCGGGTGCGGGGGTCGCCGCCCATATCCAGCTTTGCGTACAGCTGGTTGATGTACTGCTTCACCGTGCCTTCGGAGAGGTAGAGGGCGGCAGCGATCTCCTTGTTGGTGCACCGCCCGGCCACCAGACGGGCCAGCTCCCGGTCGCGGTCGGTCAGGGGCAGCTCCGGCGCGGGGGCGGGCAGGCCCAGCCGGACGGCAAAGGCCCGGCCTGCGGGCAGGATGCGGGCCACGAAGGGCCCCAGACGCGGTTCGCACACGGCCCAGTCCTCCCCTTCCAGCAGGGGGGCCAGAGCAGGATACTGCTCCACAAAGAGCACCCAGAAATCGTCCTGCACAGCGTCCAGCAAAGCCGCTGCCAGCGCGGCCCGGGCCTCGGCCCGCTGGCCAAAGCGCAGCTGCGCCGCCGCCAGCTGGATGCGGGCCTGCAGGCCCACCAGACCGTAGTGCATGGCCTCGCACCGGCGCAGCAGGCCCTCGCTGTGGGCGATCACCTTCACGTACTCCCCCTGCGCCAGCCAGACCTGCTGCTCGATGAGGGACATCATGGGGCGGCAGGGCCCAAAGAAGCTCACCTCGGCCAGCTTGTGCTCCCGGAATAGCTCCGGGGCCTGCTCCGGCCTGCCCTGCAAAGCGTAGAAATAAGCGGCGATGCTTTCCAGCAGATGCACCTGCACCCCGTCGTGCTTTTGCAGCAGGGCGGCGCGCTTGGCGGCAAAATCGTACCCCTCTTTCCCCTTGCCGCACAGGGCCAGCCGCAGGGCCAAAAAGTCGCAGCAGAGGGTCATGTTTTCCTGCCCGGCGGCGTCGGCCCGGGCCCGCTCCAGCAGCACGGCGGCTTTCTCCCACGCCCCCTGCAGGTAGGCGGCCTCCGCGTCCATCAAAAGCTCGGCCCCCCGGCCGTGGCCGTTGGTGATCTTATAGTAATGGGGCATACACTCGTACATTTCGGCCAGTTCTTTGCCCAGCTCCCCGGGGGCGCGGTAGTACATCATCAGCACCGAGGGGGAGCCGAAGGTCCAGCTGCCGCTGTTGCGCAGGGTGACGGCGGGGCGGCTCATCTGGCGGCTGGCGCTGCGGTGGAGGCGGCTCATCTGGGTGATGTCGTTGTAGAACAAGAAGCTCTGGATGAGGTCGCACTCCCCCAGCAGGTTGCCCCGCTCGGCGGCGGGCCACTCGGGGTGTTGGGCCACGGCGGCTTCCAGCAGGGCTTTCAGCTCCATCATTTTGGGGATCTGCTGCCAGGTGAACATCCGGCGCATCAGCACCAGAATGGCCAGCGGGTGGCGCTGCAGCGCTTCCACCGGGCAGCGGTCCAGCCGCTGCAGCAGCTCGGCGGGGCTGAGGGAGGCAAGCAGATCCCCTGCGTCCGCCTCGATGACGGCAAGGGCTGCGTCGCGGTCGCCGCAGTGCTCAAAGGCCTGCAAAGCGTGGAGGTACTGGGCTTTTTGGGCATACCAGCGGCCATACCGCTGCCAGACCTCCGTTTGCCGGGCGGCGGGCAGCTGGGCAAAGAGCCGCTCGGCGCACTCTTTCATCATGTGGTGGAAGCGGAAGCTCACCCCGTCCGGCAGGCGGGTGACAAAGGCGTTTTGCTGGGTGAGGGCCCGCAGCACCTCCTCCGCGTCGGGCAGGGCGGTGACAGCCCGGGCCATCTCCACCGTGAACTCATCGGCCAGCCCCATCACAGCGAGGAAGCCCCGGGTCTTCTCGGGCAGGGACTCCAGCATGGCGGCGGTGAACATGGCGTAGATGTCCGGCCCCGGCTGCAGCAGGCTCCCCCGCTCGGCCAGGGCATGGAGGTTCAGGTAGACGGCGGAGAACCACCCCTCGCAGGAGCGCAGCAGGCTCTCGGCCTGGGCGGCGGTGATCTCCACGCCGCAGCGGTGGGTGTAGGCCAGCAGCTCCTCCCGGTTCAGGCGGAGGCCGTCGGCCTCGATGCGGTGGAGCCGCCGCCCCAGCCGCACCACCTGCTCCCCGGGCAGAAAGCGGTTGCGGCTGGCCACGATAAGGTGGACGTTCTCGGGCAGGCGGTAGGCCAGCCGACACAAAAACTGCGCCACCCGCTCGTCCCCCAGCAGGTGGAAATCGTCCAGAAAAAGATAGTAGGGCGTTTTGCCGCCCAGCGCGGCACACAGGTCCTCCAGCAGCAAAGCCGCGCCGCTGGCGTCGGCGGGGCAGTCGTAGCCCTCCAGCACCGTCAGCCCGGCGGCGGCAAAGGCCTTCTGCACGCTTTTCCAGAAGATGGAGCGGTTATCCGAGTAGATGCTGGCTTGCAGCACCACGGCCCCCGCCTTGGCCTGCTCTGCCAAGAACCAGCGCACCGCCGTCGTTTTACCGTAGCCCATGGGGGCCACCACCGCCGTGAGCGCACAGGACGCTATGGGCCGCAGCGTCTCCCGCATTCGGTCCGAGATGTAGATGATGTTCAGGTTCTGCCTGTTTCTGGCCATGCGCGTTCCTCTTTTCCTTATGCTAAGGCTATTGTAGCACATTTGCGGCGAAGAGAAAAGTGCGGCAGGGGTGCAAAAAAGCAGGCAGAGCCTTCGCCTTTGCGAAAAGTTCTGCCTGCGTTCTTTTTATAAATTGGGATTCTTGGGAGCGGCGGTTTTGGCTTAGTACATGCCGCCCATACCGCCCATGTCACCGCCTGCAGCAGCGGGTGCAGCAGGGGGCTCCGGCAGATCAGCGACCAGGCTTTCGGTGGTCAGCACCATCTCAGCGACGGAGGCTGCGTTCTCCAGAGCGGAACGGGTGACCTTGGTGGGGTCAACGATGCCAGCAGCGATCATATCGTCCACAAAGACCTCGTTCTGAGCATCAAAGCCGTAGTTGGGCTTGTTGGCAGAGATGATCTTGTCGATGATGACACTGCCTTCCAGACCGGCATTCTTAGCGATCTGGCGCAGAGGAGCTTCCAGAGCCTTCAGAACGATCTTGGCACCGGTGCGCTCGTCGCCTTCCAGCGTGTCGCACAGCTCGCGCACAGCGGGGATCGCATTGATAGGAGCAGTACCGCCGCCAGCAACAACACCTTCCTGAACAGCAGCCTTGGTTGCGTTCAGAGCATCCTCGATGCGCAGCTTCTTGTCCTTCATCTCAACTTCGGTAGCAGCGCCGACCTTGATGACGGCCACGCCGCCAGCCAGCTTTGCCAGACGCTCCTGCAGCTTTTCACGGTCGAAATCGCTGGTAGCGGCCTCGATCTGGCTGCGGATCTGAGCGATGCGGGCTGCGATGGCATCCTTATCGCCTGCACCGCCAACGATGGTGGTGTTCTCCTTGGAGACCTTCACCTGACGGGCATGGCCCAGCATCTGGACGGTAGCATCCTTCAGCTCATAGCCCAGATCGGAGGAGACCACGGTGCCGCCGGTCAGGGTTGCGATATCCTGCAGCATTTCCTTGCGGCGGTCGCCAAAGCCGGGAGCCTTGACAGCGCAGACGTTCAGGGTGCCGCGCAGGCGGTTGACGATCAGAGTGGACAGAGCCTCGCCCTCGATATCCTCAGCCACGATCAGCAGCTTCATACCATTCTGCATGACCTGCTCCAGCAGGGGAACCAGATCCTGAATCACGCTGATCTTCTTATCGGTGATCAGGATAGCGGCATTGTCCAGATCAGCCACCATCTTGTCGGTATCGGTGACCATATACGGGGTGAGGTAGCCGCGGTCGAACTGCATGCCTTCCACGATCTCGTTGTAGGTCTCAGCGGTGGTCTTGTTCTCCTCAATGGTGATAACACCATCGGAGGTGACCTTCTCCATAGCCTCGGCGATCAGACGGCCGATCTCGGGGTCGCCTGCAGAAATAGTGCCGACACGGGCGATATCGTTGCTGTCCTTCACCTTCTGGCTGTGAGCCTTGATGGTCTCAACAGCCTTGGCAACAGCCTTGCTCATGCCGCGGCGGATATCCATGGGGTTTGCACCGGCGGTGACATTCTTCATGCCCTCGGTGACCATGGCCTGCGCCAGAACGGTTGCGGTGGTAGTGCCGTCGCCTGCTGCGTCGTTGGTCTTGGTAGCGACTTCACGCACCAGCTGTGCGCCCATGTTCTCGAACTCGTCCTTCAGCTCGATCTCCTTGGCAATGGTCACGCCATCGTTGGTGATGACCGGTGCACCGAACTTTTTGCCCAGCACCACATTGCGGCCCTTGGGACCCAGGGTGATCTTAACGGTGTTTGCCAGGGTATCGATACCGGCACACAGTGCCTTGCGGGCATCCTCGCCCTGCTTGATCTGCTTAGCCATAATCAAATCGCTCCTTTAAAGCTCAATTTTCAAATATCAGAGGGGAAACTGCTCAGTCCTCAACGACTGCCAGGATATCGCCCTGACGGACGATGGTGCACTCTTCGCCGTCCACCTTGACCTCGGTACCGGAGTACTTGCTGGTGAGGACCTTGTCGCCGACCTTCACAGTCATCTTGACTTCCTTGCCGTCCACAACGCCGCCGGGGCCGACAGCGATGACCTCAGCCACCTGGGGCTTTTCCTTAGCGCTGCCGGTCAGGATCAGACCGCCCTTGGTGGTCTCCTCAACCTCAACAGCCTTAATGACAACACGGTCTGCAAGAGGAATGATCTTCATAGTTCTTGCCCTCCTATAGTAAAAATATAATTTAAAACTTTGCTGTGTCCAAAGGGCCTCGTGTCGGCTCTTCGGCTCTTTAGCACTCCATTTCTCTGAGTGCTAAGTGTATTGTACTCATCTTGACCCGAAAAATCAAGACCTTTTTTGCTTCTTTTTGTTAAGAATTTATGACAGATGAAAAAATCAGCCGTACAGCGAAAAAGAGACAGCTTTCTTCTTGGACAAAAAAGCTGTCTCTTCTTCTGGTTTTTCATGTTCGGTCTGCACTCTGTGCCGTCCTCTGCGCTGCAAAGCGCTCAAAAGCAGGCTTTGGCAGAAGGATGCGCCCTGCCAGCGGCTGTACCTGTACAGTGATCTGCTCCTTGGGTGCGCATTCACCGTCTGCCGTGGCAACGATCGGCCCGCGGCCATCCGCAGCGCGCAGGCTCACCTGTTTTGCGCGGCGGTAAATGAAATACGGCTCTGCAGCCCTGACGAGCTGACCGTTCTGGAAGTGCTTGCCGCTCTTGTACATTCCCAGCAGCTTTGCAATGGTCACGCGGCTCACCTTGCGGATGATATATACATCCAGCCAGCCGTCGTCGGGCTGTGCTTCCGGCGCTGCACAGAAACCGCCGCCATAGGTGCGGCCATTGCAGATGGCACACATCAGGCAGTCCACATCCAGCGTTTCACCATCGATGGTGTACTCCACCCTGCGGCCGATGTGTCCGCACAGCTGTTCCACAATGGAAAGCACATAGGCCATCTCGCCGCCGCACAGTGGGATGCGCCGGAACTTCGGGATGCCGTAGGCAACCTGCGCATCCAGACCGGCAGCGCAGATGGTGGCCGAAAGGCCAAGGCTGGTCTGCATCAGATCGATGCTCACCGGCCCACCGGCCAGCTGGGCATCCAGATCCAGAAACTCTTCCTTTGTACCAAAGGTGCGCAGAAAATCGTTGCCGCTGCCAAAGGGCAGACAACCCACGGCTGCATTTGCATAGCCATAGATCCCGGTGAGCGCTTCGTTGAAGGTGCCGTCGCCGCCGGCAGTGAAGACCCGCAGTTCTTCCCCGCTCTGCCGGGCCTGCTGCGCAGCGGCATTGGCCAGCTCCCGGGCATGACCGGCGTGATTTGTGACCTGAATGGTATATTCTTCCGGCGCAAGCCCTGCACGCGCGGCGGCAACATTGATCTGCTGCGGCAGCGTACGGGTGCAATCGGCCTTACCGGCAGTTGGGTTCAAAAGAAACAATGTGCGCATGGACTTCCTCCTGCAATTCTGTTGCTTCTATGATAACAGAAAACCAAAAGGATGCAAGAGCCAATCTCACAATGTCCCTGCCCCGTACGCACAAAAAAGGAGCGGATGTCTCCGCTCCCCCCTGCAGACAAAAAAATACCGCCCCGGGTCTTGTAACTCAGGGCGGTCCTTTTGAGCTTCAGATGCTTTACAGTGTTGCGGTTTCGTCCTCCCGCAGGACGATAGCACCATCCGCCGAGCAGTCCGCTGTCCAGTGCTGGCCCACGCAGGCCGTGCCGGATGCGATCTGATCCGCAAGTGCCTGTTCCACTGCCCTGTCCACTGCGCGGCGCAGTTCTCTGGCCCCGTAGGCAGAGCGGGCCTTTGCTGCCAGCGCCTGCCCTACCCGCGGTGTGTGATGCAGCTGGTAGCCGCTGCGGGCGGCACGCTGCTCCAGCTGGCACAGCATTTTTTCGGCAATGGCGCACAGGCTGTCGTCGGCCAGCGGACGGAATACGATCATCTCGTCCAGACGGCCTGCCAGCTCTGGCCGGAACCACTTTTTTGCCTCCTCAATGGCCTGCGCAGACTGCTTTTCAAACACGGCTTCGCTGCCCGCCGCAAAGCCCAGCGGCGTGCTCTGACCCGCCAAAAAACGTGCGCCGAGGTTTGAGGTGAGCAGTACAATGGTGTTGCGGAAATCCGCCTTGCGGCCCATGGCATCGGTCAGCTGGCCATCTTCCAGTATCTGCAAAAGGATGTTCTGAATGTCCGGGTGTGCCTTTTCGATCTCGTCAAACAGCACCACACTGTAAGGGCGGCGGCGCACTGCTTCGGTCAGCTGTCCGCCCTCGTCATGGCCCAGATAGCCCGGCGGCGCACCCAGCAGCCGGGCAGCGGTGTGCTGCTCCTGATACTCCGACATATCAAATTTGAGCAGGGCTTTTTCGCTGCCGAACCAGCTGACCGCCAGCGCCCGGGCAAGAGCCGTTTTGCCCACTCCCGTGGGGCCAAGAAACAGCATGGCACCCATGGGCCGGCCCGGCTCGCCAAGACCGGTGCGGCTGCGCCGGATGGCACCTGCCACCGCAGCCACAGCCCGGCTCTGGCCCACGATCTCGGCGTTGAGACGTTCTTCCAGCTTGTCCAGCCGTTCCCGCTCCTGCTCACCTACCCGCTCCACCGGCACACCGCTGGCCTGCGCCACCACATGGGCGATATCGTCCGGCATCAGCGTGGGCTTTGACTGCTTTGCCTGCTCGGCCCGGATGCGTGCCGCCGCACAGGCTTCGTCCACAAGGTCGATGGCCTTATCCGGCAGAAAGCGCCCCGGCAGATATCGCACCGAAAGCTCCACCGCAGCCTGCAGCGCTTCCGGCGGAAGGCAGACATTGTGGTAGCACTCATAGCGCGGCGCAAGCCCGTTGAGGATATCCAGCGCCTGCGCAGGCGTAGGCTCCTCTACCTGCACCTTGCCGAAACGGCGTTCCAGTGCGGCATCCTTCTGGATGTGGGTGCGGAACTCTTCGGTAGTGGTAGCGCCGATAATTTGTATCTCGCCCCGGGCCAGCACCGGTTTTAAGATGCTGGCAGCATCGATGGCACCCTCCGCTGCACCGGCACCCACGATGGTGTGGAACTCGTCTACGAACAGGATGGAGTTGCCGTCCCGCACCAGCTCTTCCAGCAGGTTCTTGAACCGCTCCTCAAAGTCACCGCGGTATTTGGTGCCCGCCACAAGGCTGGCCATATCCAGTGCCAGCAGACGGCGACCCTTGAGCGCACGGGGCACACGATCCGTGGCAATGCGCTGGGCCAGCCCTTCGGCAAGGGCGGTCTTGCCCACGCCCGGCTCCCCCACAAGGCAGGGGTTGTTCTTCTGACGGCGGCATAAGATCTCCACCATGCGGTCCAGCTCTGCTTCCCGGCAGAACACCGGGTCCAGTTCCCGTTCCGCAGCACGGCGGGTCAGATCCCGGCAGTACTTATCACTGGCGCGGCTGCCGCGCGGCGCACTGACCGTGGCCCGCGTCTGATACGGCAGTACGAACTGCCCGGACAGCTGGCGGCATTCCCGCACGGCATCTGTGAGCTGCACGCCCATGGATGCCAGCAGGATGCCTGCTGTGCAGCCGTCATCCTCCAGCATGGCACAGAGCAGATGTTCCGGCTCGGCCCGGTTCAGGTGCGCGTTCTGTGCCCCGATGATGGCGTAATCCATGGTGCGCTTGAGGTCCGGCGCAAGAGCGTAGCGATCCAGATGCAAAGCCGGTGCGCGGCGGCTCTCGGCCAGCTGACGGCGCACCTCTGGTTCCCGGATCTGCTTGCCCTCCAGAAACCGTGCTGCCGCCCCGTGATCCTGCTGCAGGATCGCCAGCAGCAGGTGGCCGGTATCGGCTTTTTCGCAGCCAAGGTTCCCGGCAAGCTCCACCGCACTGCGCAGCAGCTGATCCGACTCGTGCGAAAAGCCCTTGTACCCGCCAAAGCCAAGTTTTTCCCAAATACTCATTTGCCCGCTCCTTGCTGATGAAATTCGTTTTCACAAGAAGTATAGCCCCGAAGCACAGAAAAAAAACATCTCTTTCTGTCGGGATGGGAAAACAAAAAGGAGATACCCGCAGGCATCTCCCCTTCGCTGTTTGATTTTTTCAGTCCATTTCGGCCAGAGCCTTTTTCAGGTTCTTGGCGATCTGATCCGGGCAGCTGGTATTGCGGAAACCGCAGAGCGTGCCCTCCATGCGGTCGATCACATCTTCGGCCTTCATGCCCTTGACCAGACGGCAGATGCCCTTCAGGTTGCCGTTGCAGCCGCCAATGACTTCCATGGACGCAATGGTGTGGTCATCGTTCAGCACAAAGTTGGTCTGCTTGGAACAGGTGCCGCTGTTCGGGAAGCTGAATTCCTTGCTCATAGTTCAAAATCCTCTCTTTTCGACAGAAATCCCGACGAAGATCGTCTGCTTCTATTATAGAGCAGCGCGCCGGAATGTCAATGTGACCGGGTCACACATCAATACCGCGGCGCTTGTGGGCCAACTCCAGAATGCGGGCCACCTGATCGTCTGCCGTGGTACAGGTACCCACCGGGTGCGGCACCTTATGGTTTGCACCGTGGAAGTCCGTACCGCCGGTATGGATCAGCCCATACTGCTCACACAGAGCAGCGCACTCGGCCCTGTCCTCCGGGCTGTTGCGGGGGTGCTCCACCTCAATGCCGTCGATGATGCCCTCTTTGGCAAGCTGACGCACCAGCGGCATGCTCTTGTAAACGGTCGGGTGTGCAAACACCAGCACCGCACCGGCAGCTTTCGCCGTGGCGATCACTTCCTGCACCGATGGATATTTTACCTGATGCAGCACCACACCGCGCGGCTCCCAGCCAAAGAGATAACTGTACAGCTTGCCGTACACAGCATCGCACAGCCCCAGCTGGTGCAGCGCTTCCATAATGCCGCTTTTGAACAGCACACCGCTGTCCTTTGCGTATTCCAGCGCCTGTTCCGTGCGGAACTGCGGGTACAGCGCTTCGATCTCCTTTGCGCTTTGCAGGCCGCACTCGTTGCGGCGCTGTCGCAGGATGTCGCAGTGCTCCTTCAGTTCCCGGCTTTCCGGGTCCGGGAAGTAGCACAGCAGGTGCACGCGATGCTTATGCTCATGGTCATAGCCGGTCAGCTCGGTGGCCGGAAGCAGGCGCACGCCGTCCTGCACAGGGTGCTCATAGCAGTAGTTTACGCTGAGCAGGGTGTCGTGGTCGGAAATGGCCATGGTGTCCAGCCCCGCCCGCGCCGCCATGAGCGGCAGGCGGTGGATGGGCACAGAGCCATCGGAACAGGTGGAATGGTTGTGAAGATCGCCGGGCATGGAAAATGAACCTCCCAAGAAAACCAGAGAAAGGCTTCCCCCAAAGAGGAAGCCTTATATCATATCAGTGCTTATAGAAATTGATCAGGCAGCCGTCGGCCAGGATCTTGCGCTCGTCGGCGGTCAGCGGGGCCATGTACAGGCTGAACTCTTTTGCGGTGTCGCCCAGCACATAGGCCTTGATGTTCTGCAGGTCGCCCTTGAGGGCCTCGCGGACATTCGGGATAAAGACATAGTCGCCCAGACCGAAGGGCGTTGCGCCCACCAGCTGCAGCGGCAGCATACCCCAGTTGATGAGGTTGGAGCGGTAGCGCTTGGTGGCGTACTCGGCAACGATGTTGGCACCGGCCCCCAGCACACGCTGGCAGCTGGCCGCCTGCTCACGGGCAGAGCCATCGCCGGGCTTGACGGCAAAGATGGTGGATGCGATCTGCACATCGTTCCAAGTCAGGTTTTCGCAACCGGGCACCTTGTGCAGCTGGGCCAGCACCTCGGCACTGCCCTCGCCTGCACGGCGGGCCTTTTCTTCGGCCTGCACGGCCTTGGCACGGCCCACATACTCCGGGTCCTTGCGGCTGAGGGTAAACTCGGCCAGACCCAGAGGATTGGAACGGTAAGACGAAGTCTCACCGGAGGGGATCAGCTCGTCGGTGGTGGTGACAGGGTCGGTGATGTAAGATGCCACCTTCAGCAGCAGGTTATCGCCCAGCGGTGCAATTTCGGGCCAGTCCTTGATGTTGGGGCCAAGCTTGAGCAGAGCATCGTAATCGCCCTTGCCAAAGCCCTGATACACGCGGGTATCGTAGCTGGAAGGATCGTACTGATACTCCGGCACGGTGGGATCATAGTCGATATCGGTAGCCGGGGTCAAAATGCCGCCGTTGGCCGTGGTGGCCGCAATGCTGCGGGCATCCATCAGTGCCACACCGGAAAGCTGGCCGTTGCCGGGCTTGGAGCCTTCGCGGCTGGGGAAGTTGCGGGTGGTATGGCGGATAGACAGCGCGCCGTTGGCGGGCACGTCGCCCGCGCCGAAGCAGGGGCCGCAGAACGCAGTGCGGACGGTGGCACCGCTGGCCATCAGGTCGTGGATGACTCCGGTGCGCACCAGTTCCATCATGATGGGCTGGCTGCCGGGATACACGCTCAGGGCGTAGTCACCGCAGCCGCCGGTGTGGCCCTTGAGGATGGAGGCAGCTTCATAAATGCTGTCGTACAGACCGCCTGCGCAGCCTGCGATCACGCCCTGATCCACACGCAGTTTACCGTTCTCGATCTTGCTGCACAGGTCAAGGCTGACATCCTTACGGCCGATCAGCTTCTGCACATCCTGCTCGCAGGCATGGAGAATATCCTCAAGGTTTGCGTTCAGCTCTTCAATGGTAAATGCATTGGAGGGATGCATGGGCAGTGCGATCATGGGGCGGATGGCAGAAAGGTCTACCTCTACCACACCGTCGTAATAAGCAAGGTCGGCCGGAGCCAGCTTCTTATAGTCGGCGGCACGGCCATGCACCGCAAGGAATTTCTGCGTCGTTTCGTCGGTTTCCCAGATGGAGGACAGGCAGGTGGTCTCGGTGGTCATGGCATCGATGGCGTTGCGGGTATCCTGACGCAGAGACGCAACGCCGGGGCCGACAAACTCCATCACCTTGTTTTTGACATAGCCGCTCTTGAACAACTTACCCACCAGCGCAATGGCCACATCGTGCGGGCCGCAGCCTGCAGGCAGAGAGCCGGTGAGATAAATTGCAACAACACCCGGACGGGCCACATCGTAGGTGCGGCCCAGCAGCTGCTTTGCCAGCTCGCCGCCGCCCTCACCAATGGCCATGGTGCCCAGAGCACCGTAGCGGGTGTGGGAGTCCGAGCCAAGGATCATCTTGCCGCAGCCCGCAAACTTTTCGCGCATGTACTGGTGGATGACCGCCAGATGCGGGGGCACAAAAATGCCGCCGTATTTTTTGGCGGCGGACAGGCCGAAGCGGTGGTCGTCCTCATTGATGGTGCCGCCCACGGCGCAAAGGCTGTTGTGGCAGTTGGTGAGCACATACGGAATGGGGAATTTCTCCAGACCGGACGCACGGGCCGTCTGGATGATGCCCACAAAGGTGATGTCATGGCTGGCCATGGCATCGAACTTGATCTTCAGGTTTTCGGCATCGCCGCTGGTGTTGTGGGCCTGCAGAATGCTGTAGGCCATGGTGCCGGTCTTTGCGTTCTCGATGGCTGCGGCATCAAAGCCCTTTGCTGCCAGTGCGGCGCTTGCTTCGCCGTCTGCAGGCACCCATTCACCGCGGGCATAGTATGCGCCGCCGGTGCTGCACTTGATCATATCCAACATCTCGATTCGCCTCTCTTTTTGTATTTCCCGCCCGCCCTATCTTGCGGGCACTGCCCCAGCAGAGCGGTACGCTGCCCGCTCTGCCCTCTTCTGCCGCGCTGCCAAAGCACGCGGCTACGGCCCGGAAAACCGTATCTGAAGGTTATTATACCATGAAACCACGGAAAGAAAAAGCACTTTTTACAAATGAATCGTGAATGGAGGATGAAGAGACGGGCTCCGTGCTTTTTCTTGACAAAGAAGCCATTCTATTGTATTATTATTAGCGTTGTATGCCGCTGTGGTGAAATTGGCAGACACGAGGGACTTAAAATCCCTTTCTGGAGACAGAGTACGGGTTCGACCCCCGTCGGCGGCATAAAAAGGCCCCCCAAGCTTACGCTTGAGGGGCTTTTTATTTTGCTTATTTTACACCTTGCCGCCGTGCAGCTCTGCATACATCTTGGAACGGCACTCGGCCACAGCCGGGGTCATGTTCACATAGTGCTTATGCGGGCACTCCAGACGCAGCTCGCTCTCCCAGGTCTCCTCGGTGAGCTGCTTTGCAATGTAGGCCTTCTTCTCTGCGATCGAAGGCAGCTCAATGGCCAGCTGACCATTCAGCACATGCGGCACCAGCAGCTTTTTGACCTTGGTGGGGGTGATGGTGACGGTGCGCTCGATGGCATCGGAGTCCAGATTGACCATCGTGACGGGCTTGCCCGCCTCGATGACTTCATCATCCATGGCGATCAGGTCACACTGGGCCTGACCATTTTCATCGTAGAGGCGCCACGGCATCTTCTTGCCCGGAATGATGGCCTTGCTGGCGGAATCCGAGCACTTCATCTTGGGAGTGTAGCTGCCGTCCGGCTGCTTGACCGCCACCAGCTTGTACACCCCGCCGAACACGGGGTCGGAAGCAGAGGTGATCAGGTTTTCGCCCACGCCGTAGGAGTCAAAATGAGCGTGCTCATACAGCTCCATGTTGGCGATCTTCTTTTCGTCCAGACCATTGGAAGCCACCAGCTTGATGTAAGGCTTACCGGCCGCATCCAGTGCCTTGCGCAGGCGCTTGGAGCCGCGGGCCAGGTCGCCGGAGTCGATACGGGCGCTCTTGACGCGGCGGTTCGGGTCGTTGGGGTATTTTTCGATGAGGTAATCGTCCAGTTTAATGAGGTTGGGCAGACCGCTCTCCATGATATTATAGGTGTCCAGCAGCAGACTGACCGAATCCGGGTAGGTATCGGCAAAGGCCTTGAAGGCATCAAACTCCGTGGGGAAGAACTCGATGAAGCTGTGCGCTACGGTGCCCACAGCCTTGACCTCCGCGCCGAACTTCATCTCGGCCAAACAGTTGGCAGTGCCCACGCAGCCGCCCAGAACAGCAGCATATGCACCATCGTTGCCAGCGCTTTCGCCCTGCGCACGGCGGGTGCCGAATTCCATCACGCTGCGGGGCGTGTGGGTGTTCAGGCCGGTGACGCGGGTAGCCTTGGTGGCGATCAGACTGTGGAAGTTCATGGTCTGCAGCAGGTAGGTCTCGATCAGAATTGCGCCCACGAGGTCGCACTCGATGCGCACCATCTGCACATGCGGGTATGCCACCGTGCCCTCGGGCAGAGCGTACATGTCGCCCTTCCACTGATAGGTGCGCAGATACTCGCAGAATTCCTCACTCATGCCCTTGGTGCGCAGCCACCAGATATCCTGTGCATTGAAGTGGTAGTTCAGCAGGAAGCGGGTCAGCTTGCGCTGGCCGGCGCTGATGGAGTAGCCCTGAGCATCCGGGTTCTTGCGGAAGAACATATCAAACACCAGCGTGGTGTCCTTGAATCCGTGCAGGAACAGGCAGTTTGCCATTGTAAATTCATAAAAATCCACGACCATTGCGGGGTTGTCGTAGTCCTCATCTGGAATATAAGGCACAACCTTGATTTCGTCCATGAATAGTATCCTCTCTTCTTTACACCCGGCAAAGGCTCCTTGCTGTCCCCTGCCGTTCTGACCTGTGGGAAGGTTTGCGCGCCTGCCTGTCTTGACAGTGCGTTTCTATCATGATATCACCAAACGCAGAGCGGTGCAAGCATTTTTGAAAAATCCCGGTCGATTTCCGATAAGAAAAAGCCGCCCATACACAAACAGCACGGGCGGCTTTCAGAACAAACGTGTTAACCGTTGATGATATTGGGGGTAGCATTCTTCAGCACAACGTCGTGGCTGCCGCCCTCAACGATGGAGGTAGAGGAAACCACGGTCAGCTTTGCTTTCTGCTGCAGCTCCGGGATGGACAGAGCGCCGCAGTTGCACATGGTGCTCTTGACCTTGTACAGAGTGGTCTGCACACCGTCAGCCAGAGGGCCGGCATAGGGCACGTAGCTGTCCACGCCTTCCTCAAAGCTCAGCTTGCTGGAACCGCCCAGATCGTAGCGCTGCCAGTTGCGGGCACGGTTGGAGCCTTCGCCCCAGTACTCCTTCATATACTGGCCGTTGATGCGCACCTTATTCGTGGGGCTTTCGTCAAAGCGGGCAAAGTAGCGGCCCAGCATCACAAAATCCGCACCCATGGCCAGTGCCAGCGTGATGTGGTAATCGTGGACGATGCCGCCGTCGGAGCAGATGGGTACGTAGATGCCGGTCTCCTTATAGTACTCATCGCGGGCCTTTGCCACCTCGATGACAGCGGTAGCCTGACCACGGCCAATGCCCTTGGTCTCGCGGGTGATGCAGATAGAACCGCCGCCAATGCCGATCTTCACGAAGTCTGCACCAGCCTCGGCCAGGAAGCGGAAGCCCTCGGCATCCACAACGTTGCCTGCGCCCACCTTGACAGTATCGCCGTAGTGCTCACGGATCCAGCCGATGGTGCGGCTCTGCCACTCGGAGTAACCCTCGGAAGAGTCGATGCACAGCACATCCACACCGGCATCCACCAGTGCGGGCACGCGCTCAGCGTAATCGCGGGTGTTGATGCCTGCGCCCACCACATAGCTCTTGTTCTTATCCAGCAGTTCGTTGGCGTTCTTCTTGTGGGAGTCGTAGTCCTTGCGGAACACCATATACTTCAGGTTGCCCTCGGCATCCACCAGAGGCAGGGTGTTGATCTTGTTATCCCAGATGATGTTGTTGCAGTCGTGCAGGGAGGTGTTCTCCGGTGCAGTGACCAGCTTTTCAAGCGGGGTCATGAAGGTGGTGACAGGGGCATCATCCGGAGTGTGGTTGATGCGGTAGTCACGAGATGCAACAATACCCAGCAGCTTGCCGCTCGGAGTGCCATCGGCAGTGATGGCAATGGTGGAGTGGCCGGTGCGTGCCTTCAGCTCCAGCACATCGTGCAGGGTGGCAGTGGGGGCCAGGTTGGAATCGGACACGACATAACCGGCCTTGAAGCTCTTGACGCGGCGCACCATGGCGGCCTCGTTCTCAATGCTCTGAGAGCCGTAGATGAAGGACACGCCGCCCTGACGGGCCAGTGCAATGGCCAGCTTATCGCCAGAGACCGCCTGCATGATGGCGCTGATCATGGGAATATTCATCTGCAGGGGGCACTCCTCCTCGCCCTTGCGGTACTTGACCAGCGGGGTCTTGAGGCTGACAGCCGTGGGGATATTCTCTGCAGAGGAATAGCCGGGGATCAGCAGATATTCACCGAAAGTGCGGGAAGGTTCTTTATAGAAATAAGCCATGTTCAAACTCCTTTTCTCTTAACGCATCAACATCAATCGGATTCATGTTTGCAACCTATAAATTGATTGTATATACTGTACCACAAAGCCAGCCGGAATACAAACCCCCGCCGCGCCAAACTTTGTAAATGTCCTTTGCAGAAAAACAGGCAAATTGCCCACCAAAATGGCGTAAGGTCATACTTTCCCGCATGAGAAGCCGGTTTTTGCGTGATTTATGGATGCAAAAAAGCTCGTCCAGAACGGACGAGCTTTTTTGCACACGAAGCGGGATACCGCCTGTGCGGCACATGGATCACGACTGTGAAGGAGAACAGCCGGAGGAGGAGAACCTGTGCCCGATATCCCAAAAAACAAGAAGAAAAAGATTTCACACTCAGCAGGGCTTGTGCCCTTGCTGTAACCATATTGTAACTCTTTTGAAACCATTTTGCAATAGGGTTTTGTAATTTTTCTGTAATTTCTTTTGTTAACTTTTTGTAGACACATATAAAACCCCTGCCAGAAAATTTCCGGCAAGGGCCTTGCAGATCATTCTTTATTTTCTTAATAGCACTTTTTGCAAGCAGTGAAGCCTTCCGCTTTTGCTTTCGACAATGTAACCTTTTCCGGGTCTTTCATATTGCTGCAGGTAGACTTGCTGTGATATTTTTTGCCGCCGTGCGTTGGGACCCAGACCATCTGCTCCGTCTTTTTGTCGGCAGAAATGGTCTGAACGGCTGCAGTGGACGGCTTGCAGGCCGCAGTCTGTACACTGGCGGCAGATGCCGCCGGGCACAGCAGACTGAAGCACAGTACCAGAACGGCCGCAAGGATTCGGAGATGTTTTTTCATTTGTTTTATCCTCCTTTGGACAATCAGAAGATCCTTCTAATAAAAGAGTACTCCCTGTTCCTCAGAGGATGCAATTCTCAAAATGCGCCGGTTTTTTCTGCACGGGTGACGCTTTTTTTGCATTGCTCGCTTATTTTCAGCTAAAAGCGGCGCAGCGGTTCTCTTGAGAAATCAACGATTTACACGTTTGTCTTTCCCACCTCCAGATAGCACTCAAAGCTGGTCTGGCCGTTGTGCTTTCCGACCACATACCAGCCATCCGCCGAAGGAGCATAAAACACCTCTGCCGTTTCTCCCATCGGGATCTCGCGGTGGTAGTTGATAGAAGCAAAGGTCACGGGGCCTTTGCGCATCACTTCCAGCGGCAGCGCATCGCAGACAAGGTCCAGATAGAATGCGTTGTTCAAATGGCCGTTCAGATCGCACTGGGAATAATGCGCCGTCCACTCCCCTGCGCTGGTCAGACCATCCTTGCACTTGTGCAGCTGCAAAGGCAGCTCGCCCTCCACCGTATCGTTCCAGAAATTCTCCACCGTCCAGCCCGGCTCCCGCAGAATACGGCCCTCGGCAAGGCTTGCCACGATCCAGCGGCAGTCCACCATAGCCACCTCTTTGCCCTCGGCATCGGTCAGGGTGGTGATGCGTTTGACCGAACCGTGTTTGCTGACCTGCGCCCGGGAGGTAAGGGTCAGCGTTTCGGCACGCTGGGGCACACGGTCAAATTTCAGGGCCTGCTTGCCCACCAGAAAGGTCACACCGCGTTCTTTGAAGAACTGGTCATCCATACCAAAGGCGCGGGCGTGGTCTGTCGAAATCTGCTCCACATAGCGCAGCAGGGCGCTGGGCTTGAGCAGGCTGCGGAAGTCGGCATCTGCGTTCATGACTGTCATGGTCTCGGTGTAAAAGAACTGTTCCATGGTTTTTCCTTTCTATAAAAAGAGACCACTGCACGTTGTTCTGTGCAGCAGCCTCCTTTGCGTTTAATACTGATTGCGGTTGCGCCTGCGGACCTTGCGCCAGATGTTGAAGCAGGCCAGCGCCACCATGGCTGCCAGCAGCGCAAGGAACAGCAGACTGCTGCCACCCTCATCGTAGCTCTTCATTTCGCTCCACTTCACGTCCAGCTCGCTGTTCACATCGTCGCTCAGGGAAGTGAACACCTTTTCCTTGGCGGCTTTCTCTTCGGACGGATAAGCGATCTCGCTCTCCTTCAGATCCTCGTCCAGCACCTCCCACACATCCTGCATGGGGGTGGTGTAGCCGATGTACTCGGCGTTTGCCTTGCCGATGTCCGTCTCACACATGAAGTTGATGAACATTTCCGCAGCTTCCTGATGCTCGCTGGCAGCAGGAATGGTCATGCAGTCCACGGAAAGCACGCTGCCTTCCTCCGGGAACACCCATGCAAGATCGGGATTATCGTCGATCATGGTGATGGCATCGCCGGAGTAGTACACACCGACGGCTGCCTCGCCGCCGATCATCTTATCAAAGATCTCATCCATGACGTAGGCCTGCACCAGCGGTTTCTGAGCCTTCAGCTCTTCCACCACCTCATCCACCTCTTCGGTGGACTGCGGGTTGATATCGTGGCCGCTCTTAAAAGCAGCAATGGCGTAGGCATCGCGGCTGTTGTTGAACATCAGGATATTGCCTGCGTACTGCTCGTCCCACAGGTCGGCCCAGCTGGTGGGCGCTTTGTCCACCATGGTGGTGTTATAAATGATACCGGTGGTGCAGAGCATGTAGGGCACGGTGTAGGCATTCTGCGGATCGTAATCCGGATCCACGTATTCCTGATCGATCTTTTTGAAGTTCGGGATATTGTCGTAGTTCAGAGGCTTGAGCATCCCCTCGGCGATCATTTTTGCCACCATGTAATCCGACGGAATGACCACATCGTAGTTGGCTGCGCCGGACTTGAGCTTTGCGTACATGGACTCGTTGGAGTCGAAGGTGGTGTAGTTCACCTTGATGCCGGTGAGCTTTTCAAAGGCCGCCACCACGTCCACGCTGTCGTCCGAACCGTTGGAGATGTACTCGCCCCAGTTATAGACATTGATGGCCACGTTCTGGCCCTTGAAGCGGGTCCAGTCGTAATCGTCCGACACCGAGACATCCTCGGTGACTTCGATGGTGCCGGCGGCAAAGGCGGGCATTGCACAGCAGACCGCCATTGCCAGCGCCAGCAGCAACACAGCAAAACGTTTCATCACACGCCCTCCCCTCTCAGCGCCTTCTGGTCGCGGCGGTAGCTGCGGCTCTCCATTACGTTGGAGATCAGAATGATGCACAGAATGACCACGAACATGATGGTGGACAGCGCATAGATCTCCGGGCTGACCTTTTTACGGGTCATGGAGTAGATGGCGATGGGCAGCGTTTCCACCGTGCCGCAGTTGAAATAGGAGATCATGAAGTCGTCGATGGAATAGGTCAGGCAGATGAGGAATGCCGACAGGATGGCCGGGCTGATCTCCGGCAGGATGACCTTGAAGAAGGCCTGCTTGGGGTCGCAGCCAAGGTCGAGCGCTGCCTCATACAGCCTGATATCCAATTGCTTGAGCTTGGGCGTGACGTTGAAGATGACATACGGCACATTGAACGCGATATGCGCAATGAGCAGCGTCGGGAAGCCCATGATGGTATCCGGCAGCCAGGAGACACCCCCGGCAAAGCGCTGGTAGGCCACGAACAGCAGCATGAGCGAGATGCCGGTGATGATCTCCGGGTTGACCACCGGGATATAGGTGATGTTGGTGACGACAAGGCGGCTCCCGCGGCCCATGGACGCAATGCCCAGACTTGCCGCTGTACCCAGCACAGTGGCAATGACCGCAGAGATCAGAGCCACTTCCAGCGAGACCAGCAGCGCATGCAGGATGGAGGAGTTGTGCAGCAGGCTGGAGTACCACTTGAGGGTAAAGCCGGTGAAGAGCGAATAGCCCTTGGACTGGTTGAAGCTGAATACGATCATGTATGCAATGGGCAGGTACATGAAGCAGAAAAACAGTACGATATAGACGCGCTGCATCAGGCGCAGATGTTTCGTTTTCATCAGGACACGCCCTCCATTTCATCTTCATCAAAGCTGGAGGTGAAGCTCATGCACAGCAGCACAATGATCATCAGCACAAGGCTCATGGCAGAACCCACGTTCAGATTGTAGCTGTTGCCAAGGAACTGCATCTCGATCAGATCGCCAATGAGCAGGTTGGAGCCGCCGCCCAGCATACGGCTGATAACAAAGGTGGACACCGCCGGGACGAACACCATGGTGATGCCGGTGCTGATGCCGGGCACGCTCATGGGGATGAGCACCCGGAGAAGGGTCTTGGTGGTGGAAGCGCCCAGATCCTGCGCAGCTTCCACCAGGCTCTGGTCGATCTTGGTCATGCTGGTGTACAGCGGCAGGATCATATAGGGCACATAGTTATACACCATGCCCAGCACCACCGCGCCGGAGGTGTTGAGCATATTGAAGGGGCCAAGGCCGAACACGCCCAGAACGGCGTTCACCGGGCCGTTGATGCTGAGCAGGCCCATCCATGCATAGGTGCGCAGCAGAAAGTTCATCCACATGGGCAGCATGACCAGCATGAGCATGATGTGCTGCTTGTTCACCCGCAGGCGGGAAAGAAAATAGCCCACCGGGAACGCAATGACCAGACAAATGACCGTGGCAATGAGGGCCAGCAGCAGGCTGCGGGCAAACACCGAGCCGTAGCCGCTGATGGAGGTGAGGTTATCCAGCGTGAAAGCTCCGTTTGCATCCGTAAATGCATAGTACACCACGATGATCAAAGGCACCACTGTGAACAGCGTCATCCATACAAAGTACGGATAGGCCAGCTTTTTATCGTAAATCTTCATCATTGCGGCTCACCCCTCTGAACGCGCCATAATGTGGATCTCGTTGGGGCCGATGCGCATACCAATGGTCTCACCGGGGGTGCAGGCGCGGGTGGAATGGATCAGCCATTCGCGGCCCTCGCACTCCACATGCATCTCAAAGTGGACCCCCTTGAAGATGACATCGTTCACAACGCCGACAAGCTGGCCTTCCACAGGAGAGACCACCTCGATATCCTCGGGGCGCACCACTACCTGCACGCTCTGCTCGCGGGCAAAGCCGCGGTCCACACAGGGGAAGTCCACGCCGGAGAAGGACACCAGAAAATCCCGGTGCATCACGCCGTCCACGATGTTGGAATCGCCAATGAAGTCTGCAACAAAGGCATTCTTCGGCTCATTGTAAATATCCTCCGGCGTTCCGATCTGCTGCACCTTGCCGCCGTTCATGACCACGACGGTATCGGACATGGTAAGGGCTTCCTCCTGATCGTGGGTAACATAAATAAAGGTAATGTTCATTTCGCGCTGCAGGCGCTTCAGCTCCAGCTGCATCTCCTTGCGCAGCTTGAGGTCCAGTGCGCCAAGGGGTTCATCCAGCAGAAGGATCTCCGGCTCGTTCACCAGACTGCGGGCGATGGCCACGCGCTGCTGCTGGCCGCCGGACATCTGGCTGATGCTGCGGCGCTCGAAGCCTTTCAGGCCAACAACTTCCAGCATGTTGCGCACCTTGCGGCGGATGGTCTCTTCGTCCATCTTTTTGAGCCGCAGACCGAAGGCCACGTTCTCGAACACGTTCAGGTGCGGGAACAGTGCGTATTTCTGAAAAACGGTGTTCACCGGGCGCTTATAGGGCGGCACGCCGGTAATGTCCTCACCTTTCAGCAGCACTTTGCCGGAATTGGGTTCCAGAAAACCTGCGATCAGACGCAGGGTGGTGGTTTTGCCGCAGCCGGAAGGGCCCAGCAGCGTTACGAACTCTTTGTCATGGATGTCGAGGTTCAGCCCATCCAGAATGCGCTGACCGTCAAATTCCACTACGATATCCCGCAGTGAAACGATCACCGAGTTGTCCATTTTTTACTTTATCCTCCTTGTAACTCAGATACGAAAAAAGACAGGGCCATGCCCCATCCCTCGTACCAGGGCGACCCAGCCCCGCACAACATCCATGACGACCGGAGAGCCTGCAAAAGCAGGCTCTTATATTGCGCAGTTATTCTGCCCTGTCTCGTCTATCTTAATCAATCTTTGCTGAAATGTCAATCACTCTGCCAATGTTTGCCGAAGCTTTACACGCCGCAACAAAAAAACATGCGCCGCAGCGGGCTTTCCGCATACGGCGCACAAAGGTTTTTATTCTGCTTTTAAGGCAGCGGCCGTTATCAGAAGGGCCTGCACAGTGTCAAGGTCAACCGCATAGACGGAACTGTCCCCCTCCACCATCATCCAGCAGCCGTCTGCATTTTCGGCGTAGTGGAGGGTCACAGTCCCATCGGCAGAGGCGGCCCGCACCGTTGCAAGCGGTGCAGCAAAGCCATAGGCCGAAGGGTCGGCATCCGTGATTTGTGCGGTCACATAGCCTGCCAGAGCGGAGAGGATGCTCTGCACCTTGCTGTCGTCCAGATCGGCAGAGGGTTCATCGGCCAGCCGCCACACGGTCTGATAGGTGGTGGAATCGGCCGCACTTTCCGAGGAATCGCTCTCCGCTTCCGCAGGTTCAGAGACTGCATTCAGTGCAAGGGTGCCGCTGCCCGTCGTAATGGAAACACTTTCCAGCGCGGAGGCTGTCAGTCCCGCCGGGTTGAACGCGCCAAAAAGGTCCGCTTTGGTCAGCTCAAAGCAGGCCGCCTTGTTGCCAGAAACGGTGTACACGGCATTGTCCCCTGCCTTCTGCACATACAGATCTCCTGTGACCGGGTTCTCGGTGCCAAAGGCAAAGGTGTTTGTCTCGCCTGCCGCCGTCACCGTGACCGTAACAGCCGGGTCGGCAAGGCCGTAGTCCTCGCCGGGCTGAGCCGTGAGCTGACGCTTGGCGTTCAGGGATGCCAGCGCCGTGACCATGGTATTGCAGGCAGATGCATCCAGATGATAGTCCGGGTCATCCGCCAGCGTCCAGCTGCCGGAATCGTAATTTAGGGTAAGCGTTTCGCCGCCATAGGCATACCGGATGCTGGTCACATCGCCCGCCGCAAAAGAAGAAAGCAGGATGCTGCCCTCTGCGGCGGCGCTGGAAGCAGCCTCTTCTGCAGCATTGCTGCGGCTGACAAACCACAGCAGCCCGCCCAGCACAAGCACCAGCACCAGAAGCACCGCAAGGGTGCGCTGTTTTGTTTTCATGGCAGTGCCCCCTTACCTGCGGCGGCGCAGCAGCACCTCCACAGCACCTGCAATGAGCACTGCTGCGGGCAGCACGAATACGAACACCATGCCCAGCGTCATGGATGCGGAAGCCGGGACCGTGATGGGTGCAGCTTCCAGTGCTTTGGTGTCGATGAGCAGGCTCTGCCCTACCAGCGAAGCGGCACAGCCCTGCAGGAAGGTCAGGTTGCCCGGGATGGACTGGTACACCTGCTCGTTGTCCATGTTGGGGCAGCCGATCCAGATCACCTCGGCTCCGGTGGATTCATTGCGCGCCCATACGGCCAGCGAGAACGGGCCGTCGGTATCGCCGGCTTCCTTTGCGGAAGAAGAGCTGGCATCAAAGTCCTGCTTGCTGTAGGCATCCTCGGTGGTATACAGCAGCGGTTCCGCCGTCGCATCGTCTGTCTCGGTGATGGTGATGCCCTGTGCCACCGAGAGCATCACATGGGTGCTCTGATTCACGCCGTCCAGCGCGGTGCTTTCGTCGGCGGCCGCGTAGTCCGGGAACAGCGAGTACGGGTAGCCGTACAGCGCGTGGCCCGCATCGCCCTCCACCACAAGGCCCGGCTCACGTGCAAGGCCGAACTGTGCCATCACTGCATCCAGATTGGGCGTTTCGGTATAGCCGCTGGTGGTCAGCAGCACCTTGCCGCCGTTTTCCAGATAGGCCTGCAGCTGCGCGATCTCATCCACAAGGCCGTCAGCTGTAAAATCCGAAGCGGGGTTGCTGATGATGAGCAGATCACAGTCCTCCGGGATGGTGCCGGTGAGCAGATCCAGCGGCTGGGCATCGATATTCTGCGCCTTGAGCGCCTCGGTCAGCGAGGAGGTAAGCGCCTGCTCGCCGTGGTTGGTGGTGTAGTAGGCATGACTTTCTGCTGCGGCAGTCAGCTTGTAGATGGCAGAGCTGATCTGCTTTTCGCCGCCAAAGGTCACGTTGGCAGCGCCGGTGGTGTAGTAATCGGAGTAATCGTACTCGTAAAGTTCGGCGGCGTTCAGCACTTCGCTGTTCTCACCGCTGACCACGATCAGACTGCCGGTGGATGCATTCTCTGCGCCGTACTGCGCTGCAAAGGTCGGGTAAAGCGCCGGGTCCTTCTGCTCCCAGTGGAAGTGACCGCTCTCGTCGGCGTAGTGATCCAGCAGCTTGGTGATAATGGCATCCTCGCTGCCGGTCTCACAGAGATAATAAACGGTCACGTCCTGCTCCAGGCTCTGCATCAGCTGCCTGGAGCTGTCGCCCAGCGTGTACATTTTGGCGGCAGAGAGGTCGAACTCGGTGTATTTTTTCGGGATGGCCCCCACCAGCAGGTTGATCAGCACGGCCAACACGATGGCTGCTGCCAGAATGGCCGTGGAGTACAGCCCATTGCGGAACACCTTGCCGTTTGCGGAGGAAGAAACTTTGAAATTTTTCATGTTGTTCCCCTCCCCTCAGTTCCAGCGGCGCTTTTCCAGCCCCTGCGCCGTGAAGAACAAAAACAGCATGGTCACGGTCAGGTAGTACACCAGCGTCGGGATGGAAAAGCTGTTGTTGACAAACTCTTCAAACGGCGTGAACAGGCACAGCCCGCTGAGCACCGCGCTGAACGCTTCGGTCAGCCAGCTGCTCTGCAGCAGGAACAGTGCCGTCAGCACCACACAGCAGCCCGCAAAGGTCAGGCAGCCCAGCGTAAAGCTGCGGGTACGCAGGCCTGCCACCACACTGAGCACTGCCGCAATGGCGGTGAACAGGGCCAGCGCCACTGCGCTGCCTGCGGTGAACATGCTGCGCAGGTTGGGCATCATGTAGGCCAGCAGCAGTGCGGCAACACCTGCCACCGCAGCAATGATTTGATTCTCGGTCAGGCTGGAAAGAAACACGCCAATGGCAATGGCGGCGCAGCCCATGAGATAATAGCACAGCAGAGCGGCCAAGTTTGCCAGCGTGGCCGTGCCGGTGGCACCCAGTGCGGCCAGTACAAGGATCATGACCGCATCGGCAAGGCACGGCAGTGCAAAGATGACGCACAGGGCAAAGAATTTGCCCAGCACGATCTCCCACACAGACACCGGGCTGGTAAGCAGCAGCTGATCGGTGCGGGTGCGGCGTTCCTCTGCAAAGGAGCGCATGGTGAGCACCGGGATATACAAAAGCAGCACAAACGTGGTGCGGTAAAGCGTGTAATAGCCAAAATCCGTCAGGCCGTAGCCCAGATTCAGGGCAACAAAATAGATGGCCGTTGCCGCCAGCATAAAGGCGGTGAGCACATAGCCGATCATGCCATGAAAGCTGCTGCGGACTTCGCGTTTTAAAATGGCGATCATTCCGTTTTCTCCTCCCCTTCATCCGATGGTGTTTCAGACTCGTTTTCGGTCAGTGCAAGGAACACTTCCTCCAGCGTCCTGTTTTCCGCTGCCAGCGCCAGCACCGTGCATCCGGCCTGCGAAAGGGCGCGGGACACCTCGGCGCGGCGGTCAGAAGCATCGGCACTTTCTGCGGTAAAGGTCACCTGTCCGTCGGCCTCGGATTCGATCTCCACCTTGCGGATGCCCGGAATGGAGCCGACTGCTTTCAGCACGGTCTTCCCCCCGCCCAGAACGGTAGCGCGCAGACGGCTGCCGGGGTTCAGCTTTTCGGCCAGCTGTTCCGGCGCACCCACCGCCACCAGATGCCCCTTGGAAAGGATCAGCACCTGACTGCACACCGCCTGCACCTCGCTGAGGATGTGGCTGGACAGGATGACCGTGTGGCTTTTCCCCAGCTCCCGGATCAGTCTGCGGATCTCGATGACCTGTGCAGGGTCAAGGCCCACGGTAGGCTCGTCCAGAATGATGAGCTGCGGCGCGCCCAGCAGTGCCTGCGCAATGCCCACGCGCTGGCGGTAGCCCTTGGACAGACTGCGGATGAGCCGGGGCAGCACCTCTTCCAGCCCGGTGCGGCGGGCAGCTTTGCGCACCTGTTCTTTGCGGTCAGCCTTCTTTTTGATGCCTTTCAGCTCTGCAGCAAAATCCAGATATTCCTGCACCGTCATTTCCGGGTAGAGCGGCGGCTGCTCGGGCAGATAGCCCACACAGGCCTTGGCCTGCTGGGCCTGCTCCGGCAGGCTGAAGCCCGCCACCTTCACTTCACCGGAGGTGGGGGCAAGGTAGCCGGTGAGGATATTCATGATCGTGGATTTGCCCGCGCCGTTTGGGCCGAGCAGGCCGAAGATCTGGCCGTCGCCCACCGTAAAGGACAAATCTTCAATGGCAGGGTGCGTGCCATACTTTTTGCTCAGATGCGATACTTCGATCACAGCAAACGCTCCTTTTTCATCTAGTTCAATGCTGGTATATTTTAGACTGAAAATGTGTAAAAATTAAGACAATCCTGTGGCGGGATGCAAAAAGAATTCTTAAGAATGATTCAGGCCGCCCTTTCATATGCCAAAAAGGCAGCAAAAAAGCACCGTCTCCCAAAGGAAACGGTGCTCAGAAAACCATAATTACTTACGGCCGAAACGCTTGTTGAAGCGCTCAACACGTCCGCCGGAGTCAACCAGCTTCTGCTTGCCAGTGTAGAAAGGATGGCACTTGGAGCAAACTTCGACGTGGATCTCAGGCTTGGTGGAACGAGTCTTAATGACGTTGCCGCATGCGCAGGTGATGGTGCAGTCAACGTAGTTCGGATGGATACCCTGTTTCATTCTTTTCACCTCATTTCTGGTTCTGACTTATTGGGGCCATATTATAAATGTATGTGCCCATCACAACCTTCAATATCGGCTACCCCGTCGAGCGGCCTTGGAAACGATTGCCTTACTATTATAGCACGATTCCGACAGAATGCAAGAGGGAAAATAAAGTTTTTAGCATACAAAAAGTCCCCTGCACTTTCATGCAGAGGACTTTAACGGTTTTACCTTACGCCGTCAGGCCATCAGTGGATGAACACAGGACCCAGCGGGTTGGTGATGGGGCTGACGTAGCCGCCCAGCAGCTTGGGGATCGCCAGGCTGATGTCGGGCACGAAGGTCAGCAGCAGCAGTGCAACGAACATGCACAGGTAGAACGGCAGGGTCGCCTTGACGACCTTTTCCATCGGGCGCTTTGCAACGGCAGAGCCGATGAACAGCACAGCGCCGACAGGAGGAGTCAGCAGGCCGATGCCGCAGTTCAGAACCACGATGATACCGAACTGGATGGGATCGATGCCGATGGAGGTTGCGATGGGCAGCAGGATGGGAGTAGCGATCAGGATGATGGGAGCCATATCCATGATGCAGCCCAGAACCAAGATGATCAGGTCGATCAGCAGAGCGATGATGTAGGGGTTATCGGTGACGCTGGTAATGGCATTTGCAGCCAGATCCGGCACATGCAGCATGGTCAGGCAGTTGCCGAAGACTGCAGAGGTAGCGATCAGGATCAGCACGATGGACAGAGTGTTCACGCACTCATCCAGTGCATGCCAGACGCCCTTCCAGTCCAGACCCTTGTAGACGAACACCGACACGAACAGAGAGTAGACAACTGCAATAGCTGCAGACTCGGTAGCGGTGAACACACCGCCAACAACGCCGAACACAACGATAACAACAGCGGCCAGTGCCCAGATGGAAGTGCCCAGCTGCTTAACGAAGGCCTTGATGCTGAACGGAGAGCCCTTGGGGTAATTCTCCTTGACCGAGATGATGTAGGAACCGATCATCAGGACGATGGCCAGCAGAGCACCGGGCAGATAACCTGCCAGGAACAGGCTGCCGACCGAGATGCCGCCGGCAGTGGTGGCATAAATGACCATGTTGTGGCTCGGAGGAACCAGCAGACCCTCGCAGGAGGAGGTGATGGTAACAGCAGTGGAGAAGTCGGCATCGTAGCCCTGATCGACCATCATGGGGATCATGATGGAGCCGATGGAAGCAGTATCTGCAGATGCAGAACCGGAAATACCGCCGAAGAAGTAGGAAGCAACGATGTTGACCATTGCCATGCCGCCGCGCATCCAGCCCACGCAGGCATCAGCCAGAGCAATCAGCTTTTCAGAAATGCCGCCGGAGCCCATGAGCACACCCATGGTGATGAAGAACGGCACGGCCATCAGGCTGAAGGAAGAGATGCCCTTGACCATCAGACGGCAGACATCGGTCAGTGCCTGACCCTGCACCATCATGCACAGCACGCTGGAAAGACCAACGGCGTATGCAATGGGGAAACGCAGGAAGATCATTACAAAGAAGCTGACAAGAAGGACAATGATTGCCAGTGTCTGAACTGCCATATTACACTTCCTCCTTTACAAAAATGCTCTTGATGTGGTTGTACAGTGCCTCGATCTCGAAGATGATCATGGCAACACCGGCCAGCGGCACCGGGAAGTACATCCAGAAGCGGCTCAGCCAGGGCATGGACACGTAGAAGCCGCGGCCGCCCAGAGTGGTGGCATAGTTCCAGCCGACCACCATCATGATGACACCCAGAATGCACACGGCAAGATCGGCCAGAATATCCAGCACCTTGACGGCGGTTTTGGGCAGATACACGTCAAACGCAGTCATGCGGATATGGGCACCGCGGCGGATGGCCAGAGCAGCACTCAGCACGGCCATGTAGCTCATGCAGGTCAGCACAACTTCTTCCGACCATGCCGGGTCCGGGATGAACGAGACGTAACGACCGATGACCGACATGGTAGTGATGAGGATATCTGCGATCAGCAGCAGCTTGCAGATAAACAGGACCACTTTGTAGGTGATGTCGTACGCCGGCTTGATCTTATCCAAAGTGGTAAAGATTTTCGGCATATGAATTCCTCCATATAAAAAACCCGGCAGGTCTGCGGGCGTATCCCGTAGTCCCCCGCCGGGCTATGTACTATCTCAGAACAGGAAAGGCTTTTTCGATTATGCCTTCATGTCCAGCAGCTGCTGATACAGCTCAGCCTGATCGGAGGTGTTCTCGCTGATGACCTTAGCGCAGGCCTCCTGCCAGGGTGTCTTGTCGTCAACATCCACAACGTTGCAGCCGGAGCTTCTCAGCTCCTCCAGGACCTTGTTCTCAGCGGTCTCGGACAGATCTGCGTTGAAGGCCTGCGTATCAGCACCGGCCTCCATGATGGCAGCCTGCTGGTTCTCGGTCAGCTTGCTCCATGCGTTATCGGTGATAACAGCCTGAATAGCGCCCAGAGTGTGGCCGTCCAGGATCAGGTTGTTGGCAACCTCGGGGAATGCATTGGACTTGTAGTTTGCGATGGGCTGCTCAGCACCATCCACAACGCCGGTCTGCAGTGCGCTGTACAGCTCACCGAAGGAAACGACGGTGGGGTTAGCACCCAGACCCTCGACCATGCCGTTCATAACGGGGTCGTTGGACACGCGCAGCTTCAGGCCCTTGAAATCATCGATGCCGGAAACCGGGTTGACCGTGAAGAAGTGACGGAAGCCCTCTTCGCCGTAGAAGACACCACGAACGGGCAGGCCCAGCTCCTGAGGCTCGTTCAGGAACTCAGGTGCCAGATCGCTGTTGGCGAAGTTCCAGAAGTGTGCGCGGTTCTCGAAGGTGAAGGGGATGGACAGCAGCTTGGACTTGTTGCAGCCGTAGCTGGTCAGTGCGAAAGCGGAGATACGGCTCATATCGATGGAGGTAGAACCGCCCAGAATTGCATCCAGAACGTCGTTCTCAGAACCCAGAACGCCGGAAGCCTGCACATCGATGACGACGGAACCGCCGGTCAGCTCCTCGACCTTCTCCTTGAAGTGGGTAGCGGTCTGGCCAACGATGGTATCCAGCGGGTTGACCTCGGCGTAGACCAGAGTCACCTTGGGATCGTTTGCAGCAGCAGTAGCATCACCAGCAGCAGAAGCTGCGGTGGAAGAAGCTGCGGTAGAGGTGGAAGCAGCAGAATTGCTGGAACCACCACATGCGGTCAGAGCCAGAGCAGCGGCGGAAACACCGGCTGCTGCCAGAAAGCTGCGACGAGTGATCTTTTTCATAATAAATCGTCCTCCTTAAATCTCCCGAACGGCCCGGTCTGCACAGGACCCGCATGCCGTTCATTTACTGTACACACTTTAGCAAATTTTTTTAAACGAAACAAGGGCTTTCAAAAAATGTCCTGTTTTTTGAAAAAATGTCAGAATTTCTTTTGTGAAAAATGCCAAGTGCTTTGCTTTTTGTTTGTGCACCTTCGCCTAACAGATGGATACATTTCTGTATTCCAGATAGAAGCAAAGCGCTGGATGCCCTTCCCTTTGGGGTTCAGAGCACACAGCGCTTTGCCGGTTCTTTATTCTGTTTTCCTGATTTCTTTGCCCATCTTTTCCGGGCTTTGCTGTGGGGCTTATGCCTGCCGGATGCGGGCGATCAATTCGCCCTGCTGGGCAAACCGATCATACATCGGCTGCACAGCAGCACGGAACCTTGCCTTTTCTTCTTCGTCCAGCTCTGTCACCTCAATGCCTGCTGCACGCAGATCACTTTCCGATTCCGCCTCCTGCTGCGCCCAGAGCCTGCGCTCCACCTTGGCGCTCTCCCGGGCACACAGGCGGATGATCTCCGGGTAGCGCTCGTCCAGTGCGGCCAGCTTTTCCATCACAGCAGGGCTTGCAAGCTGCACCTCCGGCACGCGGGTATGCTCATCCTTTAAAAAGTAAGGTGCCACCTCGTAGTGACCCATGGCTTCGTAGCTGGGCCAGTTGTTCTCTGCGCCATCGATCTCACCGTTGTGCAGGGCGGCATACACCTTGCTGTACACTACCTTTACCGGCTTTGCGCCGAGGTCGGTGATCATTTCGCTCATCATGTCCGATTCCTGCACGCGGATGGTCAGGCCTTGCAGATCCGCAAGGCCTGTCACCTTCTGCCGGGTGTAGATGCTGCGCACACCGGCATCAAACCATGACAGTCCCGTCAGCTCCAGCGACTCCAGCGTGGAGAGGAACTCGTCGCCGATGGTCCCATCCAGCACGCGCCACATCTGGTCGGCATCGGTATAAAGATACGGCAGCTGCAATACGCTCAGCGCCGGTTCATACTCTGCCAGCTGGCTGAGGGACACACGGGAGAAGTCAATGCCGCCAAACTGCATCTGCTGGATCACGCTCTGCTCCGCGCCCAGCTCTCCCCCGCTGTACACCAGCACTTTCACGCGGCCATCGGTGCGCTGGGCCACAAGGTCTGCAAAGGCCAGCGCCGCCTGCGTAGTAGGATAATCCTCCGGCTGGTTCTCCGCATAACGCAGGATCAGCTCTGCCCCCGGCTCGTCCTGTACCGGCTGGTGACCGCAGCCGGCCATTGGCAGGGTCAGCACCGCCGCGCCGAACAGGGCGATCAGCATCTGGCGGCGGGTCACAGGCGGGCCTCCCGTGCAGCCTTGGCCGCTTCCCTGCGGTACTGGGTGGGGGTCATGCCGGTGCGTTTTTTAAAGGTGCGGGCAAAATAGCTGGAATCCTCGTAGCCCACCATGGAAGCTACCTCTGCTGCCGAACGGAACGGGTCGGTAAGCAGCTCCTTGGCAGCGTTGATCCGCAGTTCGGTCAGGCAGTCCAGAAAGTTCATCTTCTGGTACTTCTTGAACTGTGCCGAGAGATACGCCGGGCTGATATGCAGGATCTCGCTCACACTGTCCAGCGAGAGGTCGAACATATAGTTATCCTCCATATACTTGCGCACATGGGCCATGACCAGTGCATTGCGGTCGTTCTCCCCTGCTTCGGCGGCTTCATCCTCCGGGTCAGCTTCCGGCTCCGGTTCCACCGGAGCCAGCTCTGCAAGGCGGCGGCCCGCCTCGATCTGACGGATAGCCTTGCGGATGGAAGCTTCCACTTCGTCCGGGTTCACCGGCTTGAGCAGATAATCGCAGGCACCCAGATGCATGGCCTCGTGGGCGTACTGGAACAGACTGTAGGCCGTAACAAAGATCACCTTGCACTCCGGGCGCTGTTCCAGCACGGCGCGGGCTGCATCCAGACCGTTCATACCGGGCATCTCAATGTCCATCAGGATCAGGTCTGCGCCCCACAGCACCGCCGTATCCGCTGCCTTGCGGCCATTCTCGGCAGTCTCGATGGTCACTTCGTGCTCAAAGCGGCGGGCCACGATGTCCGCCAGCGTTTCCCGTTCCAGTGCTTCATCATCCGCGATCAACAGACGAATCATTCCTCAAACTCCTCCTCATTCTCCACCAATGGCAGATACAGCACCACCGCCGTACCGCGTCCCGGATGGGACCGTATCACAAAGCGGCTGTTCCGATCCAGCAGACGCAGGCGGGCCGCAACATTATAAATGCCGATATGCTCCCAGCGCTCACCGGGCTGGCTGAGCGCCCCGCGCAGCTGTCGTAATTGATCCAGCTGGATGCCCACGCCGTTATCCACCACGCGGATGCACAGCAGTCCCTTCTCCCGCAGAGGGTTCACGCGGATGCGCACCACACCGCCCTCCTCTTTGGGGCAGATGCCGTGCTTGAAGGCATTTTCCACGATGGGCTGTAAAATAAAGGACGGCACCATGGTCTCGGTAAGATCCAGCGAATCGGAAATGCGCCACTCCATACGCACCCGCTCACCAAAGCGGACATGGTAGATGGAGTAATATTCATCCACGATGCGCACCTCACGGGAGAGCGGCACCTGTTCATCGTTGCTCATCAGGCTGTAGCGCAGCAGGTGCGAAAGCGCCATGATGAGCGCCTGCGTACGGTAGGCCGTCTCGGTACCGGCGGTCTGCTGGATCACATTCAGGGTGTTGAACAGAAAGTGCGGGTCGATCTGGCTGCGCAGCTGCTGCAGCCGGCTGTGCTCCATGCGGTTCTGCAGCTCCAGTGCTTCGGTCTTCTGGCGGTGCAGCTCCCGCTCGATCTCGTTTTTCTCCTGCAGGGTGGTCACCTGCTGGGCCATGGAGTGCTTCATGATGTTGAAGGACTCGGCCAGCTGAGCGATCTCCGGCTGCTTGGGCAGCGGGATGTCCGGGGTGTCGAACTCACTTTTGCCAATGGCGCGGGAGGCAGCGATCATCTGCTGCACCGGCGTGAGCAGACGCATGACCATCAAACCGGTAACGCAGCCCAGCGCCACGCACAGCGCAACCACCACCGTCTGCAGCATGGTGATGCGCTCGTTCAGGGCCGAGATGGTGGTGTAGGTAGTCTGGGAATCCTGAATGGCGGTTTCCAGCAATTGCAGGGTGTACTGGCTCAGGTAATCGCCGCAGGGCACCACCTTTGCATAATACAGCTGGGAAGCTGCGGCATCGTTGCCGCTGAGCAGGTCGTTTTCCAGCTCATCCAGCAGGCCGGTGTAGGTCTGATAGACCGTATCCACTGCGCCGTAGAGCACCCGCTGCTCATCGCTGACGCTTTCCAGACTGTTCAGGCTGGTACCGATGCGCCAGAGCCATGCGTTGCAGGTGGAAGATGCTGACTGCAGCCGGTCAATGATCTCCTCCGGCTCGCTGTTCTCCCAGCGGTAGTTCTCCAGCACGGAAATAGAGCTTTCCACACCGCCCTGAAAGCGGCTGATGGCGTTGAAGCAGCCCATCTGCGCGTCCTGTACTGCCTGCACTGCTCTGGACTGGTAGCCATTGAGCGTGAGCTGCATGGCAAAGGCCGCAAAAAATGCTGCCAGACACAAGCCCATGCGCTGCTTGAGGGTGATCTGCCGCTTGCGGTGCTGCAAAGCCTGCCGCCTCCTTTCGTTTGGTAACGATTTATTGTACCACGCTTTGGGCCGGATTGGCAAGGTTTGCATGTTTTTCTCTTGCCTAAACCGCGCAATTGTGGTACGATGCCTGTAAATACAAAGGAGGCGACTTTATGTCCCAGACCATCTCCGTTTCCACCACCATGGGTGAGCAGGGCTTCCGCGATTTTGCCGTGTTCGATGCATTCCATCACCGCAAAGCATGGCTGCGTCCCGCTGTTTTTGCCGCCATTATGCTGGCTTTTGCCGCCGTCTGCCTTTCGCAGCTGGGCAAGCGCCCGGGTGCCGGGCTGCTGGCTGCTGTGCTTGCCATTGTGGGCATCGGCCTGCCGGTGAGCTACTTTTACTCGTTCTTCCGCAGCGTTTCCCGGCAGATCAAACAGATGCACCTGCCGCGGGCCTTCTACCGTGTGGAGCTGGCCGACACCGGCATTGCTGTGTGGATGTACGGCCAGCAGGACAAGCCCGAACCCACCAGCCGCCACGCATGGGACAGCTTTTACTGCGCTTACCGCACGGACAATGCGGTGTACCTCTACGTAGAAAAAGAGAAAGCTTACTTACTGAACGACCGCATGGAAGTGGTGTGGAAGTTTTTGGCCGGCATCCTGCCCAAAGAAAAGCTGCACGACTGCAGAAAAGGTTAAGCCCAAAAAATATGCACACGCAAAAAAGAACTGCTGACATTTCGTTCAGCAGTTCTTTTTTGTATATAAAAAACCCACGCTGCGGCAAAGCAAAGCGCAGCGCGGGTGCGAAGATAGCTTATGTTATTGCGTCAACCGATCAGCGGGCCAGCGTATACTTGTGCAGGGTCTTGCGCACAGCGCCGGGGCCTGCAAACAGCTCCTTGGCCATTGCCTCGATCTTCTCGCCCAGACCAACGGCATACAGATCCACGCCGAACACGTCAACACGGCTGTACAGCTTCTTCAGGCAGCTGAAGTCCTGCTCGCCTTCCTTGACCTCCAGCGGAGCCACAATGGCCTGCAGCTCAGCCAGCAGCGGATCGGTGGAAGGTTCAAAGGCCTGACCATTGTCATCGATGCCCTTCAGGTAGCGGGCGTAGCCTGCCAGCACCAGCGGGATCAGGATCAGGTTGCTCTTGTCCAGACCGCGTGCCTCGTAGGCCTTGATGGTCTCACCAAAGCGGATGGCCAGCTTCTGGGAGGTATCGGTAGCGATACGCTGGGGAGCATCGGGCATGAAGGGGTTGGGCAGGCGGCGGTTGATGACAGCGCCGATGAACTCGTAAGGGTTCAGCACGCCGGGATCAACGACCACAGGCATGGCCTCGATATAGCCGATCTTCTGGATGAAAGCACGCAGGTCTTCATCGGCCATCTCGGCGGAGATGAGGGTGTAACCCAGCATGCAGCCATAGATGGACATGGCAGTGTGCAGCGGGTTCAGGCAGGTGCAGACCTTCATCTTCTCGATCTTGTCCACGGTCTCGCGGTCGCAGTACAGCACACCGCCCAGCTCCAGCGGAGGACGGCCATTGGTGTAGTGATCCTCGATGCACAGGTACTGGGTCTCTTCGGCGTTGACGAAGGGAGCGGTAAAGGTGTGCTTCTCGGTGACGATGGTGTAGTTGTCCTCAAAGCCGTCGTCGGCCAGCATCTGCTGGACCTTGGCATCCGGGCGCGGGGTGATCTTGTCGATCATGCTCCACGGGAAGGTGATCTTGGTCTCGTCCTGCACATAGGCAAGGAACTCGGCGGGCACCAGGCCCTGCTCCACCCACTTGGCAGCATAGGCGTGGACAGCGTTCTTGACCTTATCGCCGTTGTGGGAGCAGTTATCCATGCTCTGGACGGTCAGGGGCAGCTTGCCGGCCTTGAAGCGCTCGTACAGCAGAGCAGTGACCTTGCCCATGGCCAGCACGGGGGTCAGGCCGCGCTCCAGATCAGCAGGAGCAACGCCGTAGCCCTTCTCGGTGATGGTGAAGGAGATCATCTGCAGGCTGGGGTTCTGGAAGATCTCCACCAGACGTGCCCAGTCCTCGCCGAAGGAGTAGTCAGCCTTCAGGCTCTCGGTAACGGAAGCCACCACCTTCTTCTCGATCTCGCCGGTGGACTTCAGGCAGACCAGCAGGCTCATATTGTCGTAGGGACGATAAGCCTTGTCGATGATCTCGTAGTCAAAGCTCTCGGCCACGATGACACCGCGGTCATACTTGCCGGTGTTCAGCGCATCGTTCAGGATGGCAGCCGGGAATGCACGGAAGATATTGCCTGCGCCGAAGTGCACCCAGGTGGGTTCGGCGTGGGTCTTGGCCTTGACAGCCTCGATATCGAATTTGGGCAGCTCATAGCCCTTCTCTGCCCACTCGGCGGACAGATTGCCGTTTTTGATCTCAGACAGCTTCATATTTATCAGCCCTTCTTTTTCTCTTCATCCAGACGATCCAGCAGATCCCAGACACCCAGCATGTACTGAACGCCCAGAGCACGGTCATACTTGCCGTAACCAGGGCGGCAGTTGCCGGGGCCTTCCTCCCACAGCTGACGGCCGTGGTCGGGACGGATGTAGCCCTCAAAGCCGCAGTCATGGTAAGCACGCAGCACCTCGATGATGCCGGTCTCGCCGCAGCAGTCGCGGTGAGCAGCCTCGGAGAAGTCGCCGTTGGGGAAGTGGTGGATGTTGCGGATGTGACCAAAGGCAATGCGGTCGCAGTGCTTGCGCACGATCTCGGCACAGTTGTTGTTGGGGTTTGCGTTCAGGCTGCCGGTACACAGGGTCAGGCAGTTGTACGGATCATCCACCATGCTCAGGAAGCGGTCGATGCTCTGGGCATCCACCAGCAGACGGGGCAGGCCGAAGATATCCCAAGGAGGATCATCCTGATGGATGGCCATTTTGATGCCGCACTCATGGCAGGTGGGCATCAGTGCTTCCAGGAAGTACTTCAGGTTTTCCCACAGCTTTTCCTTGGTGACAGGGGCGTAAGCCTTGAACAGCTCGTCCAGCTTTGCCATGCGCTCCGGCTCCCAGCCGGGGAAGGTCATGTTATACTTCTCAGTGAAGGACATGATGTACTCAGCCATAGCCTTGTAATCGCCCTTGATCTTGTCCTTCTCATAGAACAGTGCAGTGGAGCCGTCGCCCACGGGGTGGAACAGATCGGTACGGGTCCAGTCGAACACCGGCATGAAGTTGTAGCAGATGACCTTGACACCGAACTTGGACAGATTGCGGATGCACTGCTTGTAGTTCTCGATGTACTTATCGCGGGTGGGCAGGCCGATCTTGATGTCATCGTGGACATTGACCGACTCGACCACGTCCATGTCGAAGCCGTAGGCGTGGATCTGATCGGCTACCTTCTGGATCTCGTCGATCTCCCAGATCTCGCCGGGCATCTTGTCGTGCAACGCCCAGACGATGCTGGTCACGCCGGGGATCTGCTTGATGTCGCTCAGGCTGATGGGATCGTTGCCCTCGCCATACCAGCGCCAACCCATTTTCATAGGCATAGGAAAATCCTCCTGTTTTATATTTTCTGCTTTGCATTTTCCGCGCAGCCGTGTGCCGCGCTCTTGTACTTATATTCTAGTATATCAGTTGCGTTTTTTCAATGGTCGCTTTGCCGGTTTTTAATGTTTGTTCTTGTATACTTTAGACAAAAAGAACAAAAATCCGTCGGACATCACCCGTCCGACGGATTTTCACACGATTCAAAATGCCGGTTTCAGCGTTTCAGCTTCTGCCGGATGGACGGAGCCAGCACATCCTTGAAATATTCAAAGGTGTCCAATTCCAGAATGGCAGAGCCTGTCAGATAAATGCCCAGACCAACCACCACCTGAATGATCACCGTCAGCAGATCCGGCAGGTGCAGGAAAATGACCAGATACATGCACAGGCCCGCGCCCGCTGCCAGCAGCAGGGTCGGCAGGATATCACGCATCTGTTCCAGATAGCCATAGCCGATCAGCTTTTTGTTGAGCTGTGCATCCAGGATCTGGGTCACAACATTCGTGATCAGCATACCATATGCAATGGCCTCGACGCTGACACGGAATGTTGCCAGCAGAAGAAGGATGCACACCCCTTCGTTCAAAAGCTGACATTTCAGGTAAAGATCGCTGCGGCCCACCGCCTTGGCTGCATTCAGGTTTGCCGTGATGATCGGCCAGCACACATACCCCAGACAGAACACCCTGAGGAACAGCACACAGGGCAGCCACTTCTCGGTGAGGATCAGGCGCACCAGCGGTTCGGCACAGAACGCAGTGCTCATCATCACCGGCGCAATAATATAGGTACAGGTCTTGATGGAGCGGCGGGTCATGTTCTTGACCTGCGCACGGTCATCCTGCAGTGAGGACATGACCGGGAACAAAACGCTCTCAATGGAAGTATCCACGCTTGACGCGATATTATAAGTCAGGTTATCGCCCTGATTGTAATACGCCAGATCCGCCGAGGTGTACATCTTGCCGATGATCAGGCTGCGCAGGTTGTTGTAGATGACGCTGCTCAGCGACGAGGCCAGCAGCTTCCAGCCATAAGAGAGCAGCCCTTTCAGGTGCTGCCACGAAAACTCCATCTTAGGCCGCCAGGAGGACAGCTTCCACAGCACCAGCGTGTCCACCGTGATATTGGATACCTGCTGCACCACCAGCGCCCAGACTCCAAAGCCCATATAGGCAAGGCCCAGGCCCAGGACCGTGGATACGATCGCGCCCGCAAAGGCGGAATAGAAAAAATACTGGAACTTCATATTCCGGGTCACATGCGCCTGCTGGATCGTTTTGATGCCGCAGACCGCCACTGTCAGGCTGATGCCGCGAAAGATCGGGGTCATGCTGGGGTCATTGTAGAAAGCAGCCAGATACGGTGCCGCCACGAACATTCCCCCATACAGCACAAAGCTGATCACAATGCTGAAAAAGAACGCCGACGAGTAATCCAGCTCGTCCACTTCCTTCTTCTGCACCAGCGCGGTGCCAATGCCGCAGTCCAGCAGGACATACATGATATTGTTGAACACCGTCACCAGTGCCACCTTGCCGTAATCATCGGGTGTAAGGATGCGCGCCAGAAGGATGGACACCACCGCTGAGATCAGCTGCACACCGCACCGCTCTGCAAAGCGCCAGAAAAAACCGTTTACAATAACATTTTCTTTTTTCTCGTTCATTCCTGCGTCCACTCAAATTCCTTTCAAAAAACCGGTCGGTCTGCACCCTGCGCAGAAATGCATTTCCGCCGTATCCTTATCATCTTCTTCCCTGCTGCCAAAACAACTGAGCAGAGATAGTTAGTTATATAGTATCACACCCATCCATGCATTTCAACCAACATATTCTTAAGAAATGACGGCCCGAAAATTTCATTTAAAAAGAAAAAAAGCGCTTGACTATCTGCCGGGAACGTGGTAATATATTCAAGCAGTCCGCATCACGGTCTTTCACCTCAGAGATTTCAGGGCTGCGAAAACAATACGGTATGCGAGGGTGGCGGAACTGGCAGACGCGCACGTTTGAGGTGCGTGTGGTTTATCCTTGGGGGTTCAAATCCCCTCCCTCGCACCAGAAGATATCCACGGAATGTCGATGAAGAGTCGATATTTCGTGGATTTTTTTATCTGCGTTTATCGGATACTGCCAGATACTGCGCGATACTGTCTGCTTTTGCCGGGTACTTTGTGGTCAGAATCGTAGTCAGAAAAAGTAGGTCATAGCAGGATTTTTCCGGGGTTTCCCCGGGACAAAAAGTAGTCAAAAATAATGAATCAGGCCGCCGTCTCCGTAAAACAGAGACAGCGGCCTGATTCAACAAGGGGATTATTTGTCCATATCATGGTACGAACCATCGGGCGGCCGTGCTGTTCGACCCCTCTTCTCCGCAAGATAAAAAATGACCTCAAGCCTGAGCTTGAGGTCATTTTTTATGCGGGAGAAGGGGGTCGAACCCTCACTCCGTTGGAACTGGTGCCTAAAACCAGCGCGTCTGCCATTCCGCCACTCCCGCACGGAAACTTTATTTATAGTAGCAAGATTCGCCGCAAAAGTCAACTGCCGAAGGATAATTCCCTCGTTGCCTCCGCATAATAACCCCAAAAACAGCGAGGGAGGCCGTGGGCGTGAAGAGAATGCAGCGGGCAAAGCTTGCGGCGGCATATCTGCTGCTGGCTCTAGCGGCAGCTTTGGGCTGGCTGTACAGCTGTCTGCCGGACCGAGTTTATCTGGAGCCGGGACAAGCCTTATATCTCCCCCGCTTTGCATGGGTCGAGCCGCAGCGCGGCCATGGGAGCCAGAATGTTGCCAGTACCCGGGCGGTGGGCAGCTACCAGACGACGCTGACGCTGGGCGGGTGGCTCCCCATCAAAACCATCCGGGCGGTGGTGACAGAGCGGCCCAGAGTGACCGTCTGTGGTACACCGTTCGGCGTCAAGATGTTCTCCGAAGGGGCGCTCATCGTGGGATTTTCGGAGATCGTGCAGGCTGGCGGCGGGACATCGAATCCTGCCAAGGAGGCCGGGCTTCGCCTCGGTGACCGGGTCATCTGCATCGGGCAGACCCGCACCGAGAGCAATGACGCCGTAAAGGAAGCCTTGGACGCTGCCGAGGGGCAGTCCGTGGAGGTCGTGTATATCCGCAGCGGCGAGCAGAAGCTGACTACCCTGACCCCAGTGTGGGACGGTGCCGCCGGGCAGTGGCGGGCCGGAATGTGGGTGCGGGACTCCTCTGCCGGCGTGGGTACACTGACCTTCGCCGACGAGGAACTCGGCGTATTTGCGGGCCTGGGCCACCCCATCAGCGACAGCGACACCGGCGAAAGCGTCGCCCTGCGCAGCGGCGAGATCGTTCCCTGCGAGATAACCGGCTGCAGTGCCGGAACGGCTGGAAGCCCCGGTGAGTTAAAGGGCCATTTCCTGAGCGCCCACGCCATCGGTACCATCCGCATCAATGGCGAGAACGGCGTCTACGGCACGACGCGCACCCACTTCTCGGGCCAGCTGAGGGAGATCGCGTTCGCGCAGGAAGTCGTCACCGGTCCCGCTGAGATATGGGCCACCATCGAGGGGGAAACGCCCCGCGCATACCGCATCCAGATCGAGCGGGTCAGCGACGCCGACCCCCGCCGGAATCTGGTCATCCGGGTGACCGACCCTTCGCTTCTGTCTGCGACCGGCGGAATCGTGCAGGGCATGAGCGGAAGCCCCATCCTCCAAAATGGGCGCCTCGTGGGTGCTGTGACCCATGTTTTGGTCAATGACCCCACCCGAGGCTACGGGATTTTCGCCCAGACGATGCTCGAACAGGCAAAAAACGCCGTTCAAAACGGTGCCGAAGCGCAGACCACAGAATGAACAAGAAGATTTTTGCGAAAATTCCAGAAAATGTAAAAATTTCCTGTTGCAATCCATGGTAAATTATGGTAAAATCTAGACTGTAAAGGGAACTGCACACATTGGAGGATAGTACGATGGATAAAGTAAGATTTTTGATGTCGGATACCAGTGCGGATGTTACGGCAGCCTGCCGAGAGGCACTGGAGCAAAAAGGCGTAGAAGTGACCGTCGTGGAAAAAGACGGCCTTCAGGTTTTGCAGAAGATGCTTGTGGTGCGGCCGCAGGTGGTTTTGCTGGATGCCTTCATGCCCGGGCTGGATGCTCTGGCCGTCAAGCAGAAATATGTCGCCGCCGGCGAAACGCACACCACGTTTTTCGTCACCGGCGCCTTCCAGAGCGAGGAAATGGTCCAGGAGCTGCTGGATGAGGGCTTCGCCTACTACTTTGTCAAACCCTTCGACGAGAATGTCCTTGCCAGCCGGGTGCTCAAAGTCGCCCACGGCCACCAGAAGCGGCTTATCACGGCCAGCGTGGACAGCGACGAGCTGAAGGTCACGGACATTCTGCATCAGATCGGCGTCCCTGCCCACATCAAAGGCTACCAGTTCCTGCGGGATGCCATCCTGCTCACCATGAACGAGCCGGAGTACATCAACGCCGTCACCAAGCGCCTCTACCCGGAGATCGCCAAGAAAAACGGCACCACCGCCAGCCGGGTAGAGCGGGCCATCCGCCACGCCATCGAGGTGGCATGGGACCGTGGCGATGTGGATACCCTGAACAGCTACTTCGGCTATACCATCCACAACCTGCGCGGCAAACCGACCAACTCGGAGTTCATTGCGATGATCGCCGACAAGATGCGCCTGGATAAGCGGCAGCAGGCGGGTTGAAAATAAGATTTCTGCGTCATTTCCTTGTGGTATTTTTCATTTGTTGCCGGGTGCGAAATTATAAATTACGGTTCCCTCATAATATGTAAATAACAGGCCTCCTGCATCGATTTTCCAATACAGGAGGCTCGTTTTATGTGCAAAAGTGATCGTTGGCGGAACAGTACGGCCACCCGCAGGCGGCAAGCGATCAGCCAGGAGGACTGCCATCACAACTTGACGAAAAAAGCAAGAATCTCTATACTATAGAACAGAATAAACAAAGAAGGGAATGGATAGATCCCCTTATGCTGAAGATCGCATTTTGTGACGACGAGACCCAAGAGACCAGACGGCTGGAAGCTCTGTTGGAAGAATATGCTGCTGACCACGGGCAGGACTTTGCCCATACGTCTTATCAAAGCCCGGTCGAGCTGATGGCGGATGTGGAGAAGGGAACGCGCTTCGACATCGTCCTTCTGGATGTCCTGATGCCGGGCGAAAACGGGATGGCTGCGGCCCGGGAGATACGGGAATATGACTCGAATGTGAAGATCATCTTCCTCACTTCAAGCTCGGAGTTTGCGGTGGAATCCTATGCGGTGGATGCATGGTATTACCAGCTCAAGCCCATCCGGAGAGAAGACTTTTTCCGCCTGATGGACTCGGCCTGTGCGGCCTGCACCAGGGAGCAGAAGCACAGCCTCATCCTCCGGAGCAAGAGCGGCATCGTCCGCCTGGAGCTGGAAGAGCTGGTCTACTGCGAGGTGATGGGGCGGACGCTCACGTTTCACCTGAACAACGGCGTCGTGCTGGAAAGCATGGGCCGGCTGGACGACCTCTGTGACCAGCTCGTGGAATACCCGAATTTCCTCCGTCCCCACCGCTCCTTCCTTATCAATATGGAGTATATCGCCAACATCGCAGCCCGCTCCATCACGATGCAGGACGGAGCCGTAGTGCCGCTGCCCCACGGGAAGTATTCGGAAACGAAGGAGCGCTATCTGAGCTATATTTTTGACCGAAAGCAGGTGGTCATGTAGTGAACGCTCTTACTGTACCAAACGGCGTTGCCGTGGCGCTCTTTGGCATCGCACTCTCGGCGGCGTTCTGTGACATCCACTGGACGAAGAAGAACTGCATCATATTGGCGGTTGGCTCAGCAGCTATGCTCTTGATGCAGGCGCTCATTACTTATAAGGGTAGCTGGACGGCGATGCAGGAGGCGTATCCGCTTACCACCCATCTGCCGCTCGCCATCATCCTCAGCGTCCTCAGCGAAAAATGGCTCTGGCCCACCATCTCGGTGCTGGCGGCGTATCTGTGCTGTCAGCTCCGGCGCTGGGTGGCGCTGCTGGTCATTGCGATGGTGCCGGGCATCGACTGGCTGCAGCCTGCTGTCGAGATGGTGGTCACGCTGCCGTTGCTGGCAGTATTGCTGCGCTATGTTGCACCGGCGGCCCGCAGCTTTGCCCGGTATCCGCGCTCGATGCAGCTTCTGTTCGGCGTAGTGCCGCTGGCAGGCTACCTTTTCGATTATGTGACCCGCATCTACACCGACCTTCTCGCCCAGGGCAATCAGGCGGCGGTGGAATTCATGCCCTTCGTGTGCAGCGTGGCATATATCGTCTTTGTCCTCCGGGTCTCGGCAGAGGAGCGCACCCGCAGCCAGCTGGAACAGACCCGGAACAACCTCAAATTGCAGGTCGGTCAGGCAGTGCGGGAGATCGAGGCCCTGCGCACCTCGCAGCAGCAGACTCGCGCCTACCGCCACGACCTGCGCCACCATCTGCAATACATCTCCGCCTGCATCGAGAACGGCAGGGGAGAGCAGGCACAGGAGTACATCCAGAGCATCTGCTCCGAGATAGAGGCCAGCAAGGTGACGACCTACTGTGAGAACGAGGCTGCGAACCTCATCTTCTCGTCCTTTGCAGGCCGGGCGGAGAACTGCGGTGTGCCGCTCAACATTCAGGCTCATATCCCACAGCTTATCTCGGTGGCCGAGACAGACCTCTGCGTGCTGCTCTCCAATGCGCTGGAAAATGCGCTCCGGGCCTGTCGCAGGATGAAAGCAGAGAATGGCCCTGCATACATTGAAGTTACTGCCCGGGAAAAGAACGGGCATCTCTTTTTGCAGTTCGTCAATCCCTGTCCGGAGGGAATACAGTTTGAAAACGGCCTGCCGGTGACCAACGCTGAAGGACACGGCATTGGCGTGCGCAGCATCTGCGCCATTGTGGAAAAATATAAAGGGCTTTCGGATTTCTCGGTGCAGGACGGCAGATTCATCCTCCGCGTTTCCCTGTGAGCCGGGTCGATTGAGCGCAGTTTCGGGGCGAATCGTGTCAAACTGCCCGCCGCAGGGGCAGAAAAGAGTATACTGGAACCAGACAAAATGTGATTTCCGAATATCGTACAAGGAGGAAAAGCTATATGAAACGTATCGCTTCTCTTGCACTCAGCGCGGCACTTCTGGCCTCGCTTTCGACACCGGTGCTGGCCGCGTCGGCCATCTCTGTGGATGCAGCCCCTACGGCAGCTGTACTGGAAGAGGAAAACTCTTTGTGGGAGCTTCCGCAGGCGGATACGCCGGACATGAGCAACACGGTCTGGTCGTTTGCCGGCGGCTACATCGACGGCAGCGAGATGACCCAGGCCGAGATGGACGAGTCTCTGGAGGCATACGGCGGCACGCTGCAGTTCACCTTTGACGCCGCAGGCGGCGCAAAGATGATCCAGGGCGGCGGCACGCTGAACGGCACTTACCAGTATCTCGACGACGGCAGCGTGGGCGTCATCTTCGACTACAACGGCGAGGAGCTGCGCTATGCCTGCATCTTTACCTGGACGGACGAGGACGAGTTGCTCATGGTCGCCATCTCGGATGTGGAGGGTGCCGACGGCATTTACTTTGTCCAGTAAATTCGTTTCATCGTGTCTTTCAGATGCGATGCAGATAAGCCTTGTCCTGGAACTCTGGCTCTGACAGCTGCTTTTGCGGAAAGCAGCCGTCCTGCGGGAGCCGGAACGCCCATTCCCAGGTGAGGCTGGAGGAATCAGAAACGGCCCGGCAGAGTTTTCTGCCGGGCTTGTTCGTTTTCCGGGGCGGAGAGAAGGACTTTCCAGAAAAAAGTGCAAAAAAGTCAAAATATCCTCTTGCAATTTTTTTGGAGAGTGATATAATACTAAAGCAATCGTTTCCAAGGCCGCTCGAGGGGGTAGCCGATATTGAAGGTTGTGATGGGCACATACATTAAATATGGCCCCAATAAGTCAGAACCAGAAATGAGGTGAAAAGAATGAAACAGGGTATCCATCCGAACTACGTTGACTGCACCATCACCTGCGCATGCGGCAACGTCATCAAGACTCGTTCCACCAAGCCCGAGATCCACGTCGAAGTTTGCTCCAAGTGCCATCCTTTCTATACTGGTAAGCAGAAGCTGGTCGACACCGGCGGACGTGTTGAGCGCTTCAACAAGCGTTTCGGCCGTAAGTAATTGCAACAATTACAAGGCTTCCAAGAGCGTCGTTCCCTTTGCGGGGAGCGGCGCTCTTTTTGCGTCCGGCCGCGAAAACTGCCGCACCAGCGCAAAAGAAACAATATTTGGAAACGCACACAGGTTTATCTTATTTCTGACACATTTTCGGGCTAGAATGATGCAGATATTCCCGGGGACACCCGCAGAGAAGGAGCGTTTTTTGTGATAGAAGTATCCCACCTTACCAAGAAATACGGCAGCCGCCTTGCAGTGGATGACATCTCTTTCACGGTGGAGGACGGCGTCATCTACGGCCTGCTGGGGCCGAACGGTGCCGGCAAGTCCACCATCATGAACATCCTCACCGGCTACCTCGCCGCCACGGAGGGACAGGTGACGGTGGCGGGCCATCCGCTGCCCGAGGAAGCCGACGCCGCCAAGGCCTGCGTGGGCTATCTGCCGGAACAGCCGCCCCTTTACCCGGAGATGACGGTGGCCGAATATCTCGACTTTGCCGCCGAACTGAAAGGCGTCAAGAAAGCAGACCGCCCGGCGCAGGTGCAGTCTGCCGCCCACCGTACCGGTCTGGAAGATGTCCTGCCCCGGCTCATCCGCAGCCTCTCGAAGGGCTACCGCCAGCGGGTGGGCGTGGCGCAGGCGCTGCTGGGCAGTCCGCAGCTCATCATTCTGGACGAACCCACCGTGGGTCTCGACCCGGCGCAGGTCATCGAGCTGCGCCGCCTCATCCGGGAGCTGGGCCGAACCCACACGGTCATCCTGTCCAGCCACATCCTCAGTGAAGTGAAGGCCGTCTGTGATAAGGCGCTCATCCTGTCGCAGGGGCATCTGGCCGCTGTCGTGGACCTTGCCGCCGAAGAGCGCGATTTGGAAGAACTCTTCCTTGAGCTGACGGCTCCGGAAGAGACTTCGGATAAAAAGGAGGACTGATTCGATGCTTGCCATCTACAAGCGGGAGCTGCGCAGCTTTTTTCACGGAATGATGGGCTATGTGCTCACGGCCTTTCTGCTGGCGGCTTCCGGCATCTATTTTCTGGCCCTGAACCTCGGTTACGGCCTGACGGATTTTGGCTACTATACGCTCTACCGCACGATCTTCGTGCTGCTGCTCTATTTCCCGGTGCTGGCCATGCGCTCGCTGGCCGAAGAGCGCCGCGCCCGCACCGACCAGCTGCTTCTCACCAGCCCGGTGTCCGTGTGGGGCATCGTGGTGGGCAAGTATCTGGCCCTCTGCACCGTGTTCGCGCTGCCCTGTCTGGCCGACGGCATCATGATCGTCGTGCTCTGGCTGCTGGGCGGCACGGCCTCGGCCTTCGGGGCAAATTTCGCCGCGCTGCTGTGCTATTTCCTGCTGGGCTGTGCGGCCATTGCCGTCTGCGAGTTCTGCTCCGGCCTCACGGAGAACCAGATCATCGCGGCAGTCATGGGCTTTTCGGCTCTGCTGCTGGCCTATATGATGCCCAGCCTCCGCAGTATGTTCAACGCCGGGAGCGCCGTGGCACTGGTGGTCTTTACGGCTCTGTCGGCGGGAGCCTCCCTTGCGGTGGGCCTGCGCACCCGGAGCTTCACGCTGGGCTGCTTCTGCTTTGCGGCCCTCTGTGCCGGGCTGAGCGCCCTGTTCCTGCTGCGCAGCGCATGGCTCACCGAAGCGTTCAGTGCTGTCTTGAGCGCCCTCTGCCTGTTTGCGCCCTTTGAGGAGTTCGTCAACAACAGCTTTTCCATCCAGACGCTGGTTTATTATCTGACGGTGCCGGTGCTCTTCCTCTTCTTTACGGCGCAGGGCATCGAGAAGCGCCGTTGGAACTGAGAGGGGGCAGACTATGAAGAAATTTGAGAAAAAGAGCGCAGGTCCGCTGGAACGGCTGCGGCTGCGCAGCGGCATCTATGCCTCGGCGGTCACGGTGCTGGTGGTCGTGCTGGCCGTCCTGCTCAACCTCATCGTCCGGGCCGTTCCGACGAAGTACACCGAGTTCGACCTCTCGGAGGCCGGGCTCTACACCCTCAGCGACAGCTCCAAGGACATCGCCCACGCCCTGACGCAGGATGTCACCATCTACTATCTGGCCGAGACGGGCAGCGAGGACGCCATCATCACAAAGCTGCTGGACCGCTACGCCTCCGAGAGCAGCCACATCAAGTGGGAGACGAAAGACCCCGCCGTCTACCCGACCTTCGCCGCCCAGTACGGTGTGCAGTCGGCTGAGAACGGCAGTCTCATCCTCGTTTCGGGGGAGAAGAGCGCCGTGCTGGCGGCGTCCGACCTCTACGATTATGACTACTCCGACTACTACACCACCGGCAGCTACAGTGTGACCTTTGGCGGCGAAAATAAGCTCACCGCTGCCATCTACCGCATCACCAGCGGCGAAGAGCTCCACGCCTACTACACGACGAACCACGGCGAACAGCGCCTCACCGACACCCTGACCGACGCGCTGGAAGGCCAGAACCTCTCCGTCAGCCCCCTCGACCTGCTGACGGACACCATCCCGGACGACTGCGACCTGCTCATCATCAATGACCCGCAGCAGGACTTTGCATCGGTGGGCGGCCTCGTGGATGAGATGTCGGCCCTGCGCGCCTACCTGAAAAACGGCGGACATCTGATGCTCACCACCGACAGCTATTACTCCACCCCGAACCTTGACGCCCTGATGGCCGAGTTTGGCCTGACCCGGACGCCCGGACTCGTAGTGGAAGGGGACAGCGGCCATTACCTGAACGGTTACCCCTACTATCTGCTGCCGGATTACGCCACCGACACCGACAGCGGCACGCTGGACGGCATCGACACCAGCCGCCGCGTCCTGCTGCAGATGGCGCAGGGCATCACCATCACCGAGACGGAGGGCATCACTTCGGAAGCCCTGCTGGTCAGCACCGAGAGCTCCTACAGCAAGGCGGCGGGCTATGAGATGACCACCGCCGAGCAGGAAGACGGCGACCCCGACGGCCCCTTTGCGCTGGCAGCCTATGCTTCCGATAACAGCACCGGCGCAGAGCTCATCTGGGTCAACTGCGGCAACATGGACAACGAGGCCGTCTACCAGACTGTTCCCGGAAACGTGACCTTCCTGCAGGGCTGCGCAGCCTCTCTGGCCGGGCAGGAGGGGACTACCCTCGTGGAGTCCAAGGCGCTGGAAGCTGCGCCCATCACCATCTCGGGTCACACCGCCGCTGTGCTGGGTCTGGTGTTCGTCCTCATCCTCCCGGCGGCTGTGCTGGCCGTGGGCGCAGTGGTGGTGCTGCTGCGACGCCGCAAGTAAGGAGGCACGCCATGAAAGCAAAACAGCATACCCTCATCGTTTTGCTGGTGTTCGTCCTTTCCGCCGGGGCGGCGCTGACCCTGCTGACCCACGCGAACCAGAAGGCCGAACAGGCCGCCAGCGAGGCCGAGGACGGCAGCATCCCGCTGCTGGATGTGACCACCGCTACGCTGGAAAGCGTCTCCATCCAGTATGGCGGCGATACGCTGACGCTCCGGCCCTCTGATGACGGCTGGACGCTGACCGAGGACCCGGCCTACCATCTGGACGATTCGGCCTGCAACACCATCCGGACCGCGCTGGCAGGCATGAAGGCCAGGCGCCAGCTCGAGGCGCAGCCCGGCGAGGACTACGGCTTCGACGCGCCCCAGCTTGTCGTAAATGTTTCGGCGGCGGGGGAGCGCACCACCCTCACCGTGGGGGCAGAAAACCCCGTCACCGGCGATGTGTACGTCCGGCGGGAGGGCGGCGACGCTGTCTACACCGTGGACGCGGCCAAGTTCCGCTGCATGGAGCAGACGAAGGCGGAGCTATTTGGGGCGTTCAGCCCGGCGGGTATCACAGTCTCGGACATCGAGGCTGTGAGCTACACCCTCCAAAGCGGCGAGACGGTCAAAGTGCAGGCTGTTTCCCAGCCCACGGAGGCCGACAGCACCACCTATCAGACCGTCTGGCAGCTCATCGATGAACCGGCCGACGCGCTGGATGCTGACAAGACGGACGCTCTGCTGGCCGCACTGGCCAGCTATGTCACCGGGCAGGACACTGCCGCCGACCTTTCCGCCTGCGGCTTTGACGCCCCGCTGGTGACAGCAGAGGTGACGACGGCAGACGGCACTGTCACCCTGATATATGCCATCGGCACCGACGGCTATTATATGATGGTGTCGGGCGACAGCTCTGTCTACACCGTGGACGGCCAGACCGTGCAGGCCCTCTGCCTGACGGCCCGGCAGCTGAAAGCCGACACCTGAGAATTTATCCCAAAAGCACCCGCAGTTCTGCACTGTAGGTGCTTTTATGCTGTATAAGGAACGCTATATGCAAAATTGATGTAAAACCTGGGTGGGAAAAGCCCCCTCGAAGTCAAAGTTTCGGCAAACATCAGCAGAGTGATTGACATTTTGACAAAGATTGTTTAAGATAGACAAGACAGGGCAGAATAACTGCGCAATGTTACGGTCGTCATGGATGTTGTGCGGGGATGAGTCTGCTCCCACAGCCAGAACATATTGGATGGGCGAGGCGTTTTTGCGTCAGACAAAGAGGGCTTCCGCAGCAATCCTAACGGATTGCAAGGGAGAACGACGCGGTATGACACGAAAAAGGCCGTTCAGACGGTGTGGGATGGTTGCGGGATCAGACTCAAAGTCACCCTGGTACGAGAGGATGGGGCAGATACCCTGTCTTTTTTCGTATCTGAGTTACAAGGAGGATATAGGAAAGAAATGAACAACTCAGTGATCGTTTCGCTGCGAGACATCGTAGTGGAATTTGATGGTCAGCGCATCCTGGATGGGTTGAACCTCGACATCCATGACAAAGAGTTTGTGACGCTGCTGGGATCCTCCGGCTGCGGTAAAACCACCACCCTCCGCCTCATCGCGGGCTTTCTGGAACCGACGTCCGGCAAAGTGCTGCTGAAAGGAGAGGACATCACAGGCGTACCGCCCTACAAGCGTCCGGTGAACACCGTGTTCCAGAAATACGCGCTGTTCCCCCACCTGAACGTCTTTGAGAATGTGGCCTTCGGCCTCCGCCTCAAGAAGATGGACGAAGAGACCATCCGCCGCAAAGTGCGGGATATGCTGGAAGTCGTGGGCCTGAAGGGTTTCGAGCGCCGCAGCATCGGCCAGATGTCCGGCGGCCAGCAGCAGCGCGTGGCCATCGCCCGCAGCCTGGTCAATGAGCCGGAGATCCTGCTTCTCGACGAGCCTCTGGGCGCCCTGGACCTCAAGCTGCGCAAGGAGATGCAGCTGGAACTCAAGCGCCTGCAGCGCGAGATGAACATCACCTTCATCTACGTCACCCACGACCAGGAAGAGGCCCTGACCATGTCCGACACTGTCGTCGTCATGAACGGCGGCAAGGTGCAGCAGATCGGCACCCCCGAGGACATCTACAACGAGCCCAAGAACGCCTTTGTTGCTGACTTCATCGGTGACTCCAACATCGTGGACGGCGTGATGCACCGCGATTTTCTCGTCTCCTTCTCGGGCGTCGAGTTCCCCTGTGTGGACCGCGGCTTTGCCCGGGAGGAGAGCGTACAGGTGGTCGTCCGCCCCGAAGATATTGAAGTGGTCTCCCCGGTGGAAGGCCAGCTGGTGGGCGTCGTCAATGACGTCATCTTCAAGGGCGTCCACTTCGAGATGCACGTGGAGTGCGAGGGCCGCGAGTGGCTCATCCATTCCACCCGCGCCTGCACGCCCGGTGAGACCATCGGTATGCGCATCGGCCCCAACGAGATTCATATCATGTCGCGTTCGGAGGGGTGAGGCCGCATGAAGATTTACGATAAGAAACTGGCCTGTCCGTACTTTGTATGGATGGTGCTGTTCACGGTGGTGCCGTTGTTCATCGTGGTGTATTACGCCCTCACCGACTCCACCGGCAGCTTTACGCTGGACAATCTGGTGACTGTCAGCGGCTATGGCTCGGTGTTTGCCCGCAGCCTGCTGCTGGCCCTCATCTCCACCGTCATCTGCCTCATCATCGCGTTCCCGGTGGGCTATTTCCTCTCCCGGCTGCGCGTCAACAAGCAGCACATCATGCTGATGCTGGTGATGCTGCCCATGTGGATGAACTTCCTGCTCCGTACCTACGCATGGATGGGGCTGCTGAGCATCAACGGTCCTGTGAATGCCGTTCTGGGCATCTTCGGCCTTGGACCCTACAACATGCTGAATACCTCCGGCGCTGTGGTGCTGGGCATGGTGTACAACTATGTGCCGTATATGATCCTGCCCCTCTACACCAGCATGACCAAAATCGACCAGAGCATCGTGGAGGCAGCGCAGGATCTGGGCGCTTCCACCACCAAGACTCTGTTCCGGGTGCTCATCCCCATGAGCATCCCCGGCATCAGCACCGGCATCACGATGGTGTTCGTCCCGGCGGTGTCCACCTTCGTTATCAGCCGTATGCTGGGCGGCGGTTCCAACCTGCTCATCGGCGATTTGATCGAGATGCAGTTCCTCGGCAACAGCTACAACCTCAATGTCGGCTCTGCCATGAGCCTCGTGCTGATGGTCATCGTGCTGCTCTGCATGAGCTTTACGTCCAGTTTCGACGAGGATGAGATGGAGGGTGTGTCCTGATGAAAACGAAACATCTGCGTCTGATGCAGCGCGCCTACGTCATCCTGTTCTTCTGCTTCATGTACCTGCCCATTGCGTACATGGTCGTGTTCAGCTTCAACCAGAGCAAGGGCTACGCCCTCTTTACCGGCTTTACCTTTAAGTGGTACACCAGCCTGCTCCACAACGAGTCCATCCTGCACGCGCTGTGGGTGTCGCTGTATCTGGCACTGTTCTCGGCGGTCATCGCCACCGTGCTGGGAACTGCGGCGTCTCTGGGCATCGCCTCCATGGGGCGCAAGAGCCGCCTGCTGGTGACGAATATCACCTATATCACCACGGTCAACCCCGAGATCATCACCGGTATCTCCCTGATGATGCTCTTTGTGGCATACCAGCGCTTTGCGTCTGAGCTGGACTTCCTGCCCGACAACATCATGGGCTTCCCCACGCTGCTCATCGCCCATATCGCGTTCAACGTGCCGTATGTCATCTTCAATGTCACACCCAAGCTCAAACAGCTGGACATCAAGCTGTTTGAGGCGGCGCTGGACCTCGGCTGTGACCCCCGGCAGGCATTTTTCAAGGTCATCCTGCCCGAGATCAGCCCGGCCATCCTGTCGGGCTTCCTTATCAGCCTGACCTACTCCATCGACGACTTCATGATCTCCTACTTCAACTGCGGTACAGTGGAGACACTGCCCATCGCCATCTACTCCATGACCCGCAAGAAGGTCAGTCCGGAGATCTACGCGCTGTCCACCATCATGTTCGTGGTCATTCTGAGCATCATCCTCATCTCCAACGCCATGGAGAGCCGCGGTTACCGCCGCGACCAGCGCGCACTGAGAGGGGGAGATGTCAAATGAAGCGTTTCGTCATTCTTCTGCTGACGGCTGTGCTGGCGCTGACCATGCCGCTGTCGGCTCTGGCCGCGGGACAGATCGAGGTCACAGAGGACATTTCTGTTTCGGATGACTACGACTGGACCCGCTTCAAGGGCCAGAATGTCACCCTGAACGTCTACAACTGGGGCGAGTATATCTCCAACGGTTCCGACGACAGCGTGGACGTGGTGGCGGCCTTTGAAAAGCTGACCGGCATCAAGGTCAACTATACCACCTTCGATTCCAACGAGTCCCTCTACGCCAAGCTGAAGTCCGGCGCGGCCAACTACGATGTCATCATCCCGTCGGACTATATGGTCGCCAAGATGATAAGCGAAGGGATGCTGATGCCGCTGGACTACAGCAACATCCCGAACTTCCAGAACATCGACGAGGAGTACCGCAACGGGGACTATGACCCCGAGAACGCCTACACCGTGCCTTACACCCTCTGCACCACTGGCATCATCTACAATACAAAGCTGGTAGACGAGGCCCCCACCAGCTGGGCAGACCTGTGGGACGAGAAGTATGCAGGCAACATCCTGATGTTCAACAACAGCCGCGACGCCTACGCCATCGGTGCGTTCAAGAGCGGCAGCAGCGTCAACCCCCAGACCACGGAGGAGGTGGATGCTGTGGTGGACGAGCTGAAAGCCCAGAAGCCTCTGGTGCAGGCCTATGTCATGGACGAGATCTTCGATAAGATGATCGGCAGCGAGGCGGCCGTCGGCGTCTACTACTCCGGCGACGCCATCACCATGATCGACGACAACCCCGACCTGGCCTGGGTGTTCCCTGAGGAGGGAACGGTGCTGTCGGTGGACAGCATGGCCATCCCCGCCACCAGTGAGCACGAGGAAGCTGCAGAGATGTTCATCAACTTCATGTGTGAACCGGACGTCGGCAAGGCCAATATCGAGTATATCGGCTACACCACCCCTATGCACTGTGTGTGGGATATTCTGGATGAGGACCTCAAGTACAGCGAGATCGCGTACCCCTCCGAGGACATTGCGGCCAAAGAAGAGGTGTTCACTGCCCTGAGCGATGAGGTCAACAGCGAGCTGGACGTGAAGTGGAGCGAGATGAAGAGCTACGACGAGGGCGGCAGCGGGTATCTGTTCCTGATGCTGCTGGCGGCGATGCTGGCTCTGGCCTGCTTCAATATCTGGCGCAAGGTGCGCAGGAAAACGCGCAATATGTATTGAACCTGAGGGGGCTGTGCGGAGGCGTACAGCCCCTTTTTATAGGAAAGGGAAAGAATATGAGTGAATACAGAAGCTATACGGAGCAGATGACCGTGCTGGACGGCGACAGCGACTTCCGCCGCTGCCTGAAGCCCAGCGCTCTGTTCCGGTATGTGGAGCAGGTGTCGGCAGACCATGCCCGGGCTTACGGCATGGACCACGCCTTTTTCAGGGAGCGCCACAACGCATTCCTCGTGGGCAAGCAGGCCCTCAGGGTCTGGCGGATGCCCGGCCGTGCAGAGAAGATCGACCTGAACACGGCCTGCGAGGTGTTCAAGAAAGGCACGATGAAACGGCTGACCACCATCACCAGCGAAACAGGGGAGAAGCTGGCCCTCGTGGACTGCCGCTGGATGATCGTGGATACTGAGACAGGGCGCATCCTGCGCACCCCCGGCTGGACGATGCCGGACTTCCAGAACGACGACCTGCCCGAAGAACTGCCCCAGATCGTCCACAAGAGCCAGCCGCTGACGGCGGCAGGGGAGCGCCGCGCCAGCTACTCCATGTGTGACCTCAACGGCCATATCAACAACTCCCTCTATCTGGACATCGCCTGCGACGCCCTGCCGCAGGAGGTCGTGGAGGCTGCGCCGCTGTCCTTCGCTTCCATCAAGTACCACCGTGAGGTGCCGATGGGCCAGAGCGTGCAGGTGTTCTATGCCCCCTCAGGAAACGGCTGGTATGTGCTGGGCCGGAGGGAAGAGCACGCGGCTTTTGAGTGTTATCTGGAATTCGGAAGCTCTGTCACAGAATCTTTACAAAAATAATTACAGAAAAATTACAAAAGCTATTGCAAAAGTCCTTCAAAAGAGTTACAATATGGTTACAGAAAGGGCAAGACCCTTCTGGATCATGAAATCTTTTTCTTCTTGTTTTTTGGAATATCGGGTGTCCGCCATCCTCCTCCGGCTGTTCTCCTTCGCAGCTGTCGGCCGACACCGCACAGGCGATATTCCGCTTCGTGTGCAAAAGAGCCCGTCTGGTTTCAGACGGGCTTTTTTGCGTCCGAAAATCCGGAGAAATCGGCCCACAGCGAGGGAAAGTATGACCTTAGGTCAATTTGCCTGTTTTTCTGCAAAGGACATTTATAAAGTTTGGCGGGGCAGGGGTTTGTATTCCGCGTGGGTTTGTGGTAAAGTATATACAATCAATTCCTAAGTCGAAAACATGAAATTGTTTTGATGTTGTTTGATATGATCCGTTGCGGATGCGTTAAGAGAAAAGGAGTTTGAATATGGCTTATTTTTACGAAGAACCCTCCCGTACCTTTGGCGAGTACCTGCTGGTGCCGGGCTACTCTTCTGCTGAGAATGTCCCCACAGCTGTCAGCCTCAAGACCCCGCTGGTCAAGTACCGCAAGGGCGAGGAGAACTGCCCGCTGGAAATGAATATCCCCATGATCAGCGCCATCATGCAGTCTGTCTCCGGCGATAAGCTGGCCATCGCGCTGGCCCGTCAGGGCGGCGTCTCCTTCATCTACGGCTCCCAGAGCATCGAGAACGAGGCCGCTATGGTCCGCCGCGTCAAGAGCTTCAAGGCTGGTTACGTCGTTTCCGACTCCAACCTGGCTCCCACTGCCACCCTGCACGATGTGTTGGAGCTGAAAGCCCGCACCGGCCACTCCACCATCGCCATCACTGCTGACGGCACCCCCAACGGCAAGCTGCTGGGCATTGTGGCTTCTCGTGATTACCGCGTCAACCACACCCCCGATGACGCTCCTGTTACCACCTTCATGACCCCCATCGAGAAGCTGGTCACTGCCCCGGAGAACACCTCCCTGCATGACTGCAACAACATCATCTGGGACAACAAGATCAACACCCTGCCTCTGGTGGATGCCGAGGGCAACCTGAAGTATATCGTCTTCCGCAAGGACTACGATTCCCACAAGAAGAATGCCAACGAGCTGCTGGACAAGAACAAGAGCTACGTTGTCGGTGCCGGTATCAACACCCGCGACTACGCCCAGCGCGTGCCTGCTCTGGTGGAGGCCGGTGTGGATGTCCTCTGCATCGACTCCTCTGAGGGCTACTCCGAGTGGCAGAGCCGCACCATCGGCTGGATCCGTGAGCACTACGGCGACACCGTGAAGGTGGGCGCAGGTAATGTCGTGGATGCCGAGGGCTTCCGCTTCCTCGCAAAGGCAGGCGCTGACTTCGTGAAGATCGGCATCGGCGGCGGCTCCATCTGCATCACCCGCGAGACCAAGGGCATTGGTCGTGGTCAGGCTACTGCCGTCATCGAGGTCGCCAAGGCCCGTGACGAGTACTTCAAGGAGACTGGCATCTATGTGCCTATCTGCTCTGACGGCGGCATCGTCCACGACTACCACATCACCCTTGCACTGGCCATGGGCGCTGACTTCGTCATGCTGGGCCGCTACTTCGCCCGCTTCGACGAGAGCCCCACGAACAAGGTGCGTATCAATGGCCAGTATATGAAGGAGTATTGGGGCGAAGGCTCCAACCGCGCCCGCAACTGGCAGCGCTACGACCTCGGCGGCTCCACCAAGCTGAGCTTCGAGGAAGGCGTGGACAGCTATGTGCCTTACGCCGGTCCGCTGGCCGACGGCGTCCAGACCACCCTGTACAAGGTCAAGAGCACCATGTGCAACTGCGGCGCACTCTCCATCCCCGAACTGCAGCAGAAGGCCAAGCTGACCGTCGTTTCCTCCACCTCCATCGTTGAGGGCGGCAGCCACGACGTCGTGCTGAAGAACGCTACCCCCAGCATCATGAACGGCTGAATCTGAAATATCAAAACACCCGCAGCACGAAAAGGCGCTGCGGGTGTTTTTGCATATCCGGGCGGCATCGATGCCCGTGATTTATCCGAGGACAGAAGAGCACTGCCGGAGGTGGCTGGTAAAGATTTCGTAAAAAACATTTTTTCTTTCTGTCGTCATTTTTTACCAAAACCTCTTGCGTCTGCCCGCCAAAGATGCTATAGTGGTACAAACATCCTGTCATGACAGGACAAAACGCGCGGCAGCGCAGAGTTTGTTTGGCTGCACCCGCCGCAGGGGTGCGCGGAAAAAGAGAGGAAACTTTTCATGAGCGAAATCAAAGTTGTGCCGTATATCCCGGATGAGGACTACGACAATCCGGCAATGGTCGTTGATTTTTACGAATTCACTATGGCCAACTGCCTGTTTCTGAACGGCTTTAAGGATACGACCCTTGTGTTTGATATGTTCTTCCGCAAGAACCCGGATAACCAGGGCTACTCCATCAGCGCCGGCCAGCGCAAGCTGACCCGTTTCCTGCTGAACTACCACTTCAATGAACAGGATGTCCACTGGCTGCGCACCAAGGGCATGAGTGAGGAGTTCTGCGAGTATCTGCGCACGTACCGCTGGAAGGGCGATATGTACGCTCTGCCCGAAGGCACGGTCTGCTACCCCCATGTGCAGATGGTGCGCATCGAGTGCGACCTCGTGGGCGCTATCCTCATCGAGACCTACCTGCTCCAGACCATGAACTTCCACAGCCTCATCGCCACCAAGGCCACCCGCATCACCGGCCTCAACACCCACACCCCCCGCAGCGTCATGGAGTTCGGCACCCGCCGCGCACAGGGCGAGAGCGCAGGCAACGACGGCGCTTATGCTGCCGTTCTGGGCGGCTGCATCGGCACGGCCAACTGTCTGGCCGAGATGAAGTACGGCTCTGAGGTCAAGGCTGTGGGTACTGTGGCCCACAGCTTCATCGAGTTCTTCCCGACCGAGTTCGATGCCTTCAAGGCATTCGCTGATACCTACCCGGATTCCGTCAGCCTGCTGCTGGATACCTATAATATCATGGAGAGCGGTCTGCCCAACCTCATCAAGCTGGACGACTACCTCATTGAGAAATATCCTGATAACCCCAACCGCCGCGTCAAGAGCGCCCGCATCGATTCCGGTGACCTGGCCCGAGGCTCCAAGCGCCTGCGCAAGGCACTGGATGCAGCAGGGAAGTCCTACATCAAGCTGGTGGCCTCCAACGGTCTGGACGAGAAGAAGATCGCCAACATGGAGCTGTACGAGCACGCACACTTCGACTCCTACGGCGTGGGCGAGAACCTCATCACCTCAGCCTCGGACCCTGTGTTCGGCGGCGTGTACAAGCTGGTGGCGGTCAAGCGCCCCGACGGCAGCTATCAGCCCAAGATGAAGTGCTCCGACTCCGCCAGCAAGGCCATCATCCCCGGCAAGAAGATGCCGTGGCGTCTCTACGATGAGAACGGCCAGGCCCAGTGCGACCTCATCGCCATGGACGGCGAGGTCATCGAGGCAGGCAAGCCGGTCACGATGGTCAATCTCGACTCCGATGCCATCGAGCGCACCGTCACCATCGTTCCCACCCGCGTCAAGCAGCTGCTGGTGCCGCATATCCTGAATGGTGAGCTGGCCATCGAGCTGCCCTCCATTGCGGAGAAAAAGGCCTATATCGCCAAGCAGCTCACCGAGGAGACCTGGGAGAGCGAGCTGCGCATCGAGATGCCTCACAAGCACTACGTCAATATGACCCCTGCTGTGGCTGAGTGCCGCTCCAAGATGTACGCAGAGCTGCACGGCGGCAAAGTGTAAACTTGACAAAACAGCATTTCTATTGTATTATATGAGCTGCTGCTTGCAGGATCGTGAGCAGCAGCTCATTCAGAAGCCACTGTGGTGAAATTGGCAGACACGAGGGACTTAAAATCCCTTTCTGGAGACAGAGTGCGGGTTCAAGCCCCGCCGGTGGCATGGAAAAGCCCCGGTAAGTGCAGAAATGCATTTACCGGGGCTTTTTTGTGTATTATAGCAATTCAACTTTTTAATGCAACAGCAACAGCGTTGAATTGCATATCGCAGATATGCTGTTATCAGGCTGCGTTATTTTCTTGATCTGCGATAAAACGGGAAGGAAACTATACCGCCAACCGGTATATGACTCGTCCGAGGGGGTATTTTATTACTCTTCGTTGAACGCTTCTTCCTGCGCATGGAACCGCTCGAGGAAGCTGTGCTCCACACCTTCAGACTTGTATCCGGGCATGGTATCCAGCGCCACTGCGTGGATGCTGCGGAAGATGCTGTTCTCAATGTTGGGGTTGTCCCGCTTGAGGCGGCGGAGCAGAATTTTCGTCTCCTGCCGCTTGGAGCCACCGCCGCCGTTGTCGCACATGGTGCAGTTCTCGGTAAAGCGGCAGGCGCACTGGATGAATTCCAGCTCATTGTAGCGCTTCCACGCCAGAATATCTTCCTCGCGGATGCAGTACATCGGGCGGATGAGGGTCATGCCGGGGAAGCTGGTGCTGTGGAGCATGGGCGGCATGGCCTGCAGCTGGGAGCCGTAGAACATACTCATAATGGTCGTCTCGATGACGTCGTTGAAGTGGTGGCCCAGTGCGATTTTGTTGCAGCCCAGCTCCTTGGCCTTGCTGTAGAGGTGGCCGCGGCGCATCCGGGCGCAGAGATAGCAGGGGTTTTTGTCGGTGTTGTTGGCCACAGAGAAGATATTGCTCTCGAAGATGGTCACAGGGATGTGGAGCAGCTCGGCGTTGGACTCGATCTTCTGGCGGTTTATCTCGTTGTAGCCGGGGTCCATCACCAGAAAGACCAGCTCGAACGGCACATCGCTGTGGCGCTGAAGCTCCTGCATCAGCTTTGCCATCAGCATCGAGTCTTTGCCACCCGAGATGCAGACGGCGATTTTGTCCCCGGCCTTGATGAGCTCGTAGCGCTTGACCGCTACGATGAAGGGAGTCCACAGCTCCTTGCGGTATTTTTTGATGATGCTCCGCTCAATGAGCTGGTAAGGTTCCATTTCGCGTTTCATGGCTCTGTCCTTTCTTTTTTCTCACAGCTGGGTCAGCTGGGTGTAGCAGGCGTCAAAGGCGCGGAGAAAGCCGTCCAGCTCCTCCTGCGTGGTCAGGTGGCTCAGACTGATGCGCCACGAGGAGAGGGCGTTCTTCCGGTCGCGGCTGACGGCGAACACCGCCCGGGAGGGCAGGCCGTCCGACGAGCAGGCCGACTTGACCGAGACACAGACGCCCTCCGCGTCCAGCTCCCGCTGGAACACGGTGCCTTTGACGTTCTCAACGCTCAGGTTCAGGATGTGGGGGATGGCACTCTCCGGGCTGTTGATGCGGACTTTTGGGTACTTGCTCAGAGCAGTGCGGAGATACAGGTTTGCCTCTTTCACCCGGGCAGAACGCTCTGGCAGCTCATTTACCGCAGAGTTCAGAGCCGTCTCGAGGGAGGCCGCCAGAGCTATCGTAGGCGTACCGCTGCGGTAGATGGTGGTGCTTTCGCCGCCGTGGATGAGAGGCTCAAGCGCCAGCCGCCGCCGCTTGAGCAGCAGGCCGATGCCGTTCAGGCCGTAGAACTTGTGGGCCGTCAGGCTCATGGTGTCCACGCCCTCGAAGGAGACGGGGATCTTGCCCACGGCCTGGGTGGCATCTACGTGCAGATGGCAGTTGGGCCATGCCTGCAAAATTTCCGAAATTTCTTTCACCGGCTGCACGACGCCCAGCTCACTGTCCACCAGTGTTACCGCTACAGCAATGGTGTCGGGGCGGAGAAGTTCTTTCAGGTGCTCGAGGTCGATGGTGCCGTCCCGCCTGATGTCCACGAGGTCGATTTCATAGCCCTGCTCCTGCAGAGCGGTCAGGGTGCCGCTGACGGAGGAGTGTTCCAGCGGGGTGGAGATGATGTGCTTGCCCAGATGGCGGGAGAGTTTTGCCAGCCCCTTGAGAGCAAAGTTGTTGGCCTCGCTGGCTCCCGAGGTATAGATGACCTCGGCGGGCTGTGCGCTCAGCAGCCCCGCGATGCTCTGGGTGGCGTGGTCAATGACCAGTTTTGCGTCCCGGCCTGCCTGATGGCGGGAGTTCGCGTTGCCGGGGCAGCTGCGCTCTACCTCACAAAAACGCTCCAGCACCCGGGAGTCTGCGGGGGTGTTGGCCGAATAATCCAGATATATCATAAGTGTCCTTCTATAATAAGTGGTACAACAGCTGTCGTTTCGGATGCCGCCGGCCCAGTGACCAACTGCGGCAATAGGTTATATTATAGTGCGGAATGCGGCATATTTCAAGGCTGTACGGCCTCCGCCGACAGAAAATCGCCGCAAAATACAGGAAAAAGGTTGTCAGCGTCCTTCTTTTATGCTATACTATGCCGAAGAATGAAAGGAAAGGGGAGAGCAGGATGCTGAAAAAGAAATCGTCTTTTGCACGCATCGGCTGTATTTTCCGTTTCCGATTTGGTCCCGATTTTTGAGGCATTGCCGCTTTCCCGCGGTAGTGCCTCTTTTTTTGGGCCGCAGATAGAAGGAGGAAATAATGAGTCAGAATATTGATTACTCCAAGGGCATTTACGACGCCCGCCAGCTGGGTGCCGGACGGATGCTGATCCTGGGCGTCCAGCACATGTTCGCCATGTTTGGTGCCACCGTGCTGGTCCCCCTGCTCACCGGTCTGAGCGTTTCGACCACCCTGCTCTGCGCAGGTCTGGGTACGCTGCTGTTCCACTTTATCACCAAGGGCAAGGTCCCGGCCTTCCTCGGCTCGTCCTTTGCCTATCTGGGCGGCTTCTCCATCGTGGCTCCCATGCTGGCTGACGCCGACGGCAATCTGACCATTGCCAACACCCAGATGCTGCCCTACGCCTGCGCAGGCGTGGCCTTCTCGGGTCTGCTCTATCTGGCCGTCAGCCTGCTCATCTCCACCTTCGGCATCCGGCGCATCATGCGCTTCTTCCCGCCGGTGGTCACAGGCCCCATCATCATCGCCATCGGCCTCATCCTCGCCCCCTCGGCCATCAGCAACTGTCAGGCAAACTGGCTGCTGGCCTTTGTGGCTCTGGGTACGGTCATCGTCTGCAACATCTGGGGCAAGGGCATGGTCAAGATCCTGCCCATCCTGATCGGCGTTCTCGTCTCCTACGCAGTCGCCCTTGTGACCGGTGCCGTGGACTTTGAGCGCATTGCCTCCGCCGCATGGTTCGGCATCCCTCTCCACAAGGAAGCCATGGGCCTCTTTGCCATCGACGGCAGCCCCGAGTTCATCAGCGCCCTGTTCACCATCATCCCCATCGCTCTGGCTACCATGATGGAGCACGTCGGTGACATCGCCGCCATCAGCGCCACCGTCGGCCACAACTACATCAACGACCCCGGCTTGAATCGGACCCTGATGGGCGACGGCCTCGCCACCACTCTGGCCGGCCTGCTGGGCGGCCCGGCCAACACCACCTACGGTGAGAACACCGGCGTCCTCGCACTGAGCAAAATTTACGACCCCCTCGTCATCCGCATCGCCGCTGTGCTGGCCATCATCCTGAGCTTCAGCCCCAAGTTTGAGGCCGTCATCAACACCATCCCCACCGGCATTATCGGCGGTATCAGCTTCGTGCTCTACGGCATGATCTCCGCCATCGGTGTCCGCAACGTGGTCGAGAACCGGGTGGACTTCACCAACAGCCGCAACCTCATCATCGCCGCTGTCATTCTGGTGTCTGCTCTGGGCTTCAACTCGGTGGGCGGCCTGACCTTCGTGGTCGCCGGTGTGTCCATCAACCTGTCCGGTCTGGCCATCGCTGCTATCGTGGGCATCCTGCTCAACGCCATCCTCCCCGGCAACGATTACGAGTTCGACGCTGCCGATGGTGCCGATGCTCCTTCCAGCGGCAATCTGCAGGTCTGACCTCGACAGGGAAGCCCCTTCTTCGGCAGAAGTGACAGCTTTTTGAAATGTTCTTTGGGCAATGTGCGAGACTTCAAATAAATAAGAATAATTCTCAAAATAAGCCTTGACTAACTAGGAATTATTCGCTATAATAGAGCCAGAAACAAGGTCTGCTGTACCAGAGCAGACCCCTAAAAAGAACAAACCAAATGGAGGATAAATCTTATGAAGAAGTACGTTTGCACCGTCTGTGGCTACATCGCTGAAGGCACCATCCCCGAGCAGTGCCCCGTCTGCAAGGCTCCCGCTTCCGCATTCGTCGAGAAGACCGGCAACACCTACGTCACCGAGCACGTTGTGGGCATCGGCAAGGCTGAGGGCGTTCCTCAGGAGATCGTCGATGGCCTGCGCGCCAACTTCGAGGGCGAGTGCAGCGAGGTCGGCATGTACCTGGCAATGGCTCGCGTGGCCGAGCGTGAGGGCTACCCTGAGATTGCCGAGGCTTACAAGCGCTATGCCTACGAGGAGGCAGATCATGCTTCCCGTTTCGCCGAGCTGCTGGGCGAGGTCGTCACCGACAGCACCAAGAAGAACCTGATGATGCGTGCAGAGGCCGAGTGCGGCGCCTGCTCCGGCAAGATGGACCTGGCCAAGAAGGCTAAGGCTCTGAACCTCGACGCTATCCACGACACCGTCCACGAGATGGCAAAGGATGAGGCCCGTCATGGCCGCGGCTTCGAGGGCCTGCTGAAGCGCTACTTCAACACGGAAGTCTGAGCAAGGGTACTCCAGTCATTGTAATACGCCGCCCCGGTGTGCAGTTTGCAACTGCTGCCGGGGCGGCTTTTTTGTGGTAAAGCATTTACAAAAATTTTCGCAGTCGCTCCAGCTCTTCTGCGGTATCTGCATCTTCCAGCTCTTCCTGCCGTGCCGCATATACCGCCTGCACAGACTCCGGATGCTGGCGGATGACCACGCCGCCGCCCTTGCCCTCGGGCAGGGAACACAGAGCGCCGAAATAACTGCTTCCGAACAGAACGGGACTTCCCAGCCGCTCCGTGCCGTCCTCGGCACGAAAGCCCAGCCGGAGGATGGCCCGTTCATTTTCGTCCAGCGCTGAGAAATCGCGCGCCATCGCCTCGAGGCTTTCTTTCCGCAAGAGCGGCTGATCCCCGGGCAGGAAGATGCATCCCGCAAGGCCGGGCAGTTCCGAAAGCAGCGCTTCGAGGCCGAGGCGCACCGTGTCGTTCCGGCCCGGCAGGCTGTGAAGGATGGTTTTCATGCCCGCCTTACACGCGAGTTCAGCCACTTCCGGTGAGCGGGTCACCACCGCCCGGGCCGCGAGGGCGGGCGTCTCTGTTACGTCCAGCGCCCGGGCGATGAGGGGCGCGCCGCCGAAGTCGGCCAGCAGCTTATTGGAACCGAACCGCACCGCCCGCCCCGACGCCATGATGACGCAGCCCACCGCCGCGTTTTCTGTGTGCTCCATCCCGCAGACCTCCCGAAATTTCCGTCGTTGTTCGTTGCCGAATTGATGCTTTCTGACGGTAGTATTATAGCGGATTTTGTGATAAAATAAAAGAAAAAGGTCACAGGAAAAAGAGAGGATACTGCATATGATGACCATTCGGGAATACAAGCGGGCTGAAAGCCTCGAGGAGGCTTGGCAGCTCAACCAGAAGCGCCCCAACCGTGTCCTCGGCGGCATGATATGGCTCAAGATGGAGAATATCAATGTCGGCACGGCCATCGACCTGTCGGGCCTCGGCCTCGACACCATCGAGGAGACGGACGATGGCTTTTCCATCGGAGCGATGGTGACGCTGCGTCAGCTCGAGCTGCACCCCGGCCTCGCCGCCTATACGGACGGTGCCGTGCGGGAGTCGGTGCGCCACATCGTGGGCGTCCAGCTGCGCAACCTCGCCACCGTGGGCGGCAGCATTTACAGCCGCTTCGGTTTCTCCGACGTACTCACCATGTTCCTCGCGCTGAACGCTTCCGTAGAGCTTTATAAGGGCGGCGTCGTGCCGCTTGCTGAGTACGCCCAGCGCCCCTACGACCGGGACATCCTCGTGCGTGTCCTTGTGCCGAAGGAAAACGCCCGCTTTGTCTACCAGTCGGTGCGCAACAGCCAGACGGACTTCCCGGTGCTGACCTGCGCTGCCGCAAAATTGGCGGACGGCAGCATCCGCGCCGCCATCGGTGCGCGTCCGGGCAAGGCTGTGCTCTACACCGCAGCGCCTGAGGCGGGGGAGGCCGCCGAGGAATTTGCTGCCCGCTTTGCCGCCGAGGTAAAGGCCGACATCAAGACCGAAAGCAATCTTCGCGGCGGCGCCAAATACCGCCGCCATCTGGCCGGCGTGCTGACGAAACGCGCCGTCTGTCGTCTGGAAGGCTGAGGAGGACACCATGCAGATAACACTTACATTGAACGATAAAAAGCTTACCGCCGACGTGGCCCCCGACACTCTGCTCATCGACTTCGTGCGCAGCCACGGCTGTCTGAGCGTCAAGAGGGGCTGTGAGACGTCCAACTGCGGCCTCTGCACGGTCTTCCTCGACGACAAGCCGGTGCTGTCCTGCTCCGTTCTCGCGGCCCGCGCGGATGGCCATAAAGTGACCACGCTGGAGGGTCTGCAGGACGAAGCCGCCGAGTTCGGGGCTTTCATCGCGGATCAGGGCGCAGAGCAGTGCGGCTTCTGCAACCCGGGCTTCATCATGAACGCCCTCGCCCTCTTCCGGGAAAAGGAGTACCCCACCGACGAGGAAATAAAAGAGTATCTTTCCGGCAATCTCTGCCGCTGCTCTGGTTATGAGGGTCAGCTGCGGGGCATCCAGAACTTCCTCGCGTGGAAAAAGGCGAAAAAGGAGGCGGCAGAATGAACACAGTCAACAAACCCTTCCGCAAGAAGGATGCCATGCAGCTGGTGACGGGTCAGCCCGTCTATATGGACGACCTCGTCCCCGCCGACTGCCTCATCGTGAAGCTCCTGCGCTCTCCCCACGCCAACGCCATCGTGAAGAACATCAATACTGCTGTGGCGAAGAAGGTGCCGGGCATTGAGGCCATCTTCACCTGGGAGGACGTGCCGCAGGATGCCCGCCGCTACACCCAGGCCGGCCAGACTTACCCCGAGGCCAGCCCCTATGACCGCCTTCTCATCGACCGCCACGTACGCTTTGTGGGCGACGTGGTGGCCATCGTGGCAGGCAAAGACGATAAATGCGTCGATAAGGCGCTGAAAATGATAAAGGTCGAGTATGAGGTACTGGAACCCGTGCTCGACTACCACACTGCAAAGGATAACCCCATCCTCGTCCATCCGGAAGACAACTGGGAGAGCCTCTGCCCTGTGGGGGGCGATAACAAGCGCAACCTCTGCGCCCACGACGAGTGCGGCAGCGGCGACATCGACGCCGTGCTGGCCGACTGCGATGTGGTCATCGACCATGTCTACCATACCAAAGCCTGCCAGCAGGCCATGATGGAGACCTTTCGCACCTATTGCAGCATCGACCTCTATGGCCGGCTGAACGTCCTGAGCTCGACACAAATCGTCTTCCACGCCCGCCGCATCATTGCAAACGCGCTTCACATCCCGAAATCCATGGTGCGTGTGACGAAGCCCCGCATCGGCGGCGGCTTTGGCGCGAAGCAGACGGCTGTCTGCGAGGTCTACCCGGCCTTCGTGACCTGGAAGACCAGGAAGCCCTCAAAGCTCATCTTCACCCGGGAGGAGAGCCAGATCGCCTCCACGCCCCGCCATGAGATGGAGATCCATCTTCGCCTCGGCGCCAACAAGGATGGCCGCATCCGGGGCCTCGACCTCTACACCCTCTCCAACACCGGCGCTTATGGCGAGCACGGCCCCACGACGGTGGGCCTTTCGGGACATAAATCCATCCCGCTCTATAGCAACGCGGAGGCTTTCCGCTTTACCTATGATGTGGTCTATACCAACCATATGTCGGCGGGCGCATACCGCGGCTACGGCGCGACCCAGGGCCTGTTCGCGGTGGAATCCGCCGTCAACGAGCTGGCCGCGAAGCTCCATATGGACCCCTTCAAAATCCGAGAAATGAACATTGTTCACGAGGGTGACGTCATGCCCGCCTACTACGGTGCGGTGAACACCAGCTGCACCCTCGACCGGTGCCTTGCAAAGGTCCACGAGATGATAAACTGGGACGAAAAGTACCCCCGCCGCGACATGGGCAACGGGAAGATCCGTGCCGTCGGCATGGGCATGGCGATGCAGGGCTCCGGCATCTCGGGCATGGACGTGGGCAGCGCGACCCTGAAAGTCAACGACGAGGGCTTCTACACCCTGCTCATCGGTGCCGCTGATATGGGTACCGGCTGCGACACCACGCTGGCCCAAATTGCTGCCGAGGTGCTGGAATGCGGCCTCGACAAGGTCACGGTCTTCGGTGCGGACACTGACACCTCGCCCTACGACTCCGGCTCCTACGCATCCAGCACCACCTACATCACCGGCAAAGCCGTCGAGAAGTGCGCGCTGAAGCTGCGGAGCCAGATCTGCAAGCTGGGCGCACAGCTGCTCGATTGCAGCGAAAATGACGTGGAATTTGACGGTAAAACGGTATTTGCCTCAGCTGACCCGTCTAAATCTGTCTCGCTGAGTGATATTGCCACGGCTTCCATGTTCGGCCACGACATCCCGCTGGAAGTCACCGAGACCCATATGTCGCCCCTGTCGCCTCCGCCCTACATGGTGGGCGCGGCCGAGGTGGAAGTGGACACCGAGACCGGCGAAGTAAAGCTGCTGGAATTTGACGCCTGCGTGGACTGCGGCACCTCCATCAACCCGAACCTCACCCGGGTGCAGGCCGAGGGCGGCATTTTGCAGGGCATCGGCATGACCCTCACCGAGAACGTCACCTACGACCAGCGCGGCTGGCCCATGGAGAATTCGCTCATGCAGTATAAGATCCCCACCCGTGTGGACGTGGGCAAGGTCCGGGTCGAGTTCGAGAACAGCTATGAGCCCAATGGCCCGTTTGGTGCGAAATCCATCGGCGAAGTGGTCATCAACACGCCGCTTCCCGCCATCTCGGACGCCATCTACAACGCCATCGGCACCCGTTTCTACGAGCTGCCCATCACGCCCGAAAAAATCGCAATGGCAGTGGCCGAAACAGAGGGCGCGGTCTGATGACAGGCCTCGAGGATCTGCCATTCCTCGGAGAAACTGGACATGTTATCTCCCTCGTGGGCGGCGGCGGAAAGACAACATTGCTCTATGCGCTGGCCCGCCATTATTCGGCGCAGGGACAGCGTGTACTCGTCTCAACCACGACCCACATCCAGCGTCCGGACGCGAACTACGCCCCCGATGAAGCGGCGCGGGACGCCCTCTGGCAGGCTGGTACTTACGCCGTGGCGGGGGTGCCTGCCGAAGGCGGGAAGCTGACCATGCCGCCCCATCTGGCCGACTGGATGGCTGAGGCCGACACTGTTTTGCTCGAGGCTGACGGCGCGAAGCGTCATCCCTGCAAGGCCCCGGCCGCTCATGAGCCGGTGCTCCTGCGGTCAAGCGACATCGTGATGGCAGCAGCCGGGCTGTCGGCGATGGAAAAACCACTGCAAGACGTCTGTTTTCGCCTCGAAGCGGCCTGCGCCCTGCTGGCCGTGCCGCCTGAGACGCCCCTGACGCCCGCTCTGCTGGCAAAACTGCTGGCAAGTGAAGCAGGTGGAAGAAAGTGCGTCGGCACGCGGAAATTCTACGTCGTCCTCAACCAGGCCGACGACGAGGCCCACCGTGCAGCAGGGGAACAGACACTTGCTATCTTGAAAGAAAATTACGATGTAACAGGATGTTTGACACACTTTGAGAAAGGGGAGAGAGTCTGATGGCAAAAGAGGATAAAATCGTCTTCTGCACGGGCGGTGGTTGTACCGCCAAGCTCGGCGCGGGAGTGCTAAGCCATATTCTGGAAAAGCTGCCCCGGGGTGAGAAAGACCCCGACCTTCTCGTGGGCTACGACAGCCGGGACGATGCGGCTGTCTACCGCATCACCGACGACATCGCGCTGGTGCAGACGGTGGACTTCTTCCCGCCGATGGTGGATGACCCCTACACCTTCGGCCAGATCGCGGCGGCAAACGCCCTCAGCGACGTTTACGCTATGGGCGGCGAGGTGAAGACTGCACTGAACCTCGTCTGCTTCCCTGAGAGCATGGATCTGAACATCCTCGGTGAGATCTTACGCGGAGGCGCAGAAAAAGTGGCCGAGGCGGGGGGCATCCTCGCGGGAGGCCACTCCATCGCCGACACCGGTGTGAAGTACGGCCTGTCCGTCACTGGTCTCGTGGACCCCCGCCGCCTCACTGCCAATGATACGGGAAAGCCCGGCGACAAGCTCATTCTTACCAAGGCGCTGGGTGTGGGCCTCATCTGCACGGCCAACCGCGTGGGCGAAGCTGCCCCCGGTGCGATGGATGCTACAGTGGCCTCCATGACGACTCTGAACAAGTCTGCCGCCGAGATAAGCCGAAGCTATGATGTTCACGCGGCCACCGATGTCACGGGATTCAGCTTCCTCGGCCACCTCCACGAGATGATGGGCGGGCGGCTGTCCTGTCATATCGACGGCAGCGCTGTGCCAGTCTTGCCGGGTGCGTGGCAGGCCGCTGACGACTGCCTTTATACCGCCGCCGGTCAGCGCAACCGCAACCACACCGGGCCTTTCGTCCGGTTCGAAAATGTGCCGTTTGCCATGCAGGAAATTTTGTTCGACCCCCAGACCTCGGGCGGACTGCTGCTTGCCGTGGCTCCAAAAGAGGCTGAAAACCTCCGGGACGAGCTGCAAAAAGCCAGTCTCCCCGCACAAATCGTGGGAGAGATCACAGAGAAGCAGGACACCGAAATATTTGTGTCCTATTCTGAATAAAACATACGATAGAGAGGGAAAACTATGCGGAAAGTTGATGCCAGAGGGGACGCCTGCCCGCTGCCTGTAGTGAAGGCAAAGAAAGCGATTGCTGAACTAAATGGTGCAGGCGAAGTTGAAGTGCTCGTGGACAACGAGATCGCCGTCCAGAACCTCACCAAAATGGCCCAGCAGAAGGGCTACCAGTCTGCCGCCGAAAAGCTGGCCGAGCGGGAATACCGCGTCCTGTTCACCGTGGGTGAGCCTGCGGCAGAAGAAGGGGAAGCTCCGGTCTGCGCCCCTGACGCCCGCACCGATACGGTGGTGGTCATCGCGTCCGACAAGATGGGCGAGGGTGCTGAGGAGCTGGGCAAGACCCTGCTGAAGGCATTTATCTTCTCGCTGACCCAGCAGGATAAGCTGCCCAAGACGATCCTCCTCTATAACGGCGGTGCGCACCTCACCTGCGAGGGCTCGCCCATGCTGGACGACCTCAAGGAGCTGGAGGCTGAGGGGGTTGAGATCCTCACCTGCGGCACCTGCCTGAACTTCTACGGCCTGACCGAGAAGCTGGCCGTGGGCGGCGTGACGAATATGTACGTTATCGCCGAGAAGATGCTGAACGCCGGGAACGTGGTCAAGCCGTGATCTACCTCGACAACGCCGCCACCACCCTGCAAAAGCCGCCCTGCGTGGGCCAGGCTATGCTGGATGCACTGGAACATGCGGGCAATCCGGGCCGCGGGGCGCATGAGCCGACCCTTCATGCGGCCCGGATCGTCTACCATGCCCGTGAGATACTTGCAACACTTCTCCATGCAGAAGGTCCGGACTGCATTGCTTTCACGGCCAACGTGACCCAGGCGCTCAACACGGCGCTCTGCGGCCTCGTCCGCCCCGGCGACCATGTTATCACGACGGTCTGCGAGCACAACTCGGTGCTGCGGCCGCTTTATCGCCTGCGGGAGCAGGGCGCAGAAGTGAGTTTTGTGGAGGTGGACGACACCGGGCGGCTGCGGTATGAGCAGTTCGAAAAATTTCTCCGCCCCAATACCCGTCTTGTCGTGGTGACGCATGCTTCCAACGTCACAGGCGATCTTACGGACCTTGCGTTCGTCTCCACTTTTGCAAAAAAGCACGGTCTTACGCTTGTCGTGGACGCAGCCCAGACCGCAGGCGCACGACCCATCGACGTGCAGGTGCTGGGGGTGGATGTTCTCTGTTTCACCGGACACAAGGCGCTGCTGGGCCCGCAGGGGACCGGCGGGCTGTATGTCCGCCCCGGGCTGACCATGGCCCCCCTTGTGGTGGGTGGCAGCGGTATCCACAGTTTTGATGAAACACACCCCTCTCAGATGCCCACAGCGCTGGAAGCGGGGACGCTGAATGTTCCCGGCCTCGCGGGCCTCGGGGCAGGTGTGGAGTGGATACTTTCGCAGAGCGTCGAAGCTCTGCACGAAAAAGAAATGACTCTGACGCGTCTGTTTTATGAGAAAATCGTCCATGCTCCCGGTGTGAAAATTTACGGCAGTTTCGACGAAACAGACCGCGCGCCCATCGTCTCCCTGAACTTCGGGGATGAGGACGCAGCCCGTGCCGCCGACATCCTCTGGGAGGACTATGGCATCTGTGTCCGGGCGGGCGCTCATTGTGCGCCCCTCATCCACAAAGCCCTCGGTACCGTGGAGCAGGGGATGGTGCGATTCAGCTTCTCCCACCAGAACACAGAGACCGAGGTGCTCAAAGCCGCCGAGGCGGTCTGTGAGCTGGCCCAGGAGGGGTGATATGCGCAGAAAAAGACAATATATCGTTCTTTCGTTTGCCTCTACTGCCCGTGCGATGGGTTGGGAGAAAGAGTGTGCCGCCCGGGGTATCCCGGGGCGGCTCATCCCGCTGCCCAGTGAGATCACGGCAGGCTGCGGGCTCGGCTGGCGGATGTTGCCCGAGGACTGGCAGGCGTGGCAGTCTCAGTTGAACAATGCGGGCTACGATGCTGCCACACCGGTGGAGCAATAAACCATAATGGGGAAATTCTATGTCGATTCGTGAGTTTTTGGACGCTTTGCGCAGCACACAGGGGCAGCATACGCTGGCCTCCGTACTGGAAGGGCCGGAAAGCGGAGCGAGGCTTCTTCTTTGTGAAGGCGTACCCGTCTGGCCCGCAAGACAGGAGGGACTGCTGGCCCGGAATCTCCCGGCGCTGGCCGGATGTGGTGCAAGCGGCATCCTGACTCTGGAAAATAAGCGGATCTTCGTCGAGAAATTCGGAGGCGCGCCCCGGCTCGTCATCTGCGGCGGAGGCCATGTGGCCGAGTCCGTTGTCCGGCTGGCCGTGATGCTGGGCCTGCCCGTCACCGGCCTCGAGGAGCGGCCAGATTACGCTGACGCCCTTCGCCGTGCCGGGGCAGAAAAGGTCCTCTGCGGTCCTTATGCCGAAAATCTCACGCAGGTGGAGGGCAGTGCGGAGACCTACTTTGTTGTCGCCACCCGCGCCCACTCCTTCGACGTGGAATGCCTTACCGAAATATACAAGAAACGACTTGCCTACGTTGGTATGCTGGGCAGTCGAAGTCGGTCGGCCCTTGTCCGCCGCCAGCTCATCGAGGCCGGAACTGCCCCGGAAAAGGCTGAGTCACTCCACGCCCCCATCGGCCTCGCCATCAAGGCGCAGACAGCGCAGGAAATCGCACTATCCATCCTCGCGGAGATCGTTGAGGTGAAAAATGGCCGTCAGCAGACGGAAGGCTTCCCGCCCGAGCTGCTGAATGCGCTGGATGCCTGCACGGGACAGGGGAAGGCTCCTGTCCTTGTGACCATCGTTTCCCGCCACGGTTCGACCCCCCGGGAGGTGGGAGCAAAGATGTTGGTGCTGCCGGACGGCAGGTCCGCGGGCAGTGTGGGCGGCGGCATTATGGAATACCGTGTGCAGCAGCTTGCATCAAAAATGCAGGCAGGCGAGGCTGCACCCTGTCAGCTGGCAGAGTATTCGGCCAGCGCGAAAGAGGACGATGCGGCGCTGGCTGCCTGCGGCGGCTCGATGAACGTGTTCCTGCAGCTGCTCAAGGAGGAAGAAAATAATGAAGCGTGATGACGTCATCTTGGTGCGCGGCGGCGGCGACCTCGCCACCGGCAGCATCCATCGGCTGTGGTCGGCGGGATTGAAAGTGCTTGTGCTCGAGGCAGAGCATCCTGCCGCCATCCGCCGCCAGGTCTCGGTGAGTGAGGCCGTGTATGAGGGCGGGGCTGTCGTGGAGGGAATGCGCGCTGCCCTTGTAAAAACGCTGGATGAGGCCGTTGTGGTCTGGCATCGCGGCGACGTGCCGGTGATGGTGGACCCGAAAGGGGAGCTCATCCCGCAGGTGCGGCCTGCCGCGCTCGTTGATGCCATCCTTGCAAAGAAAAATCTCGGAACGACGCGGGATATGGCTCCGCTGACCATCGCGCTCGGCCCGGGTTTTACCGCCGGTGTGGATGTCGATCTCGTGGTGGAGACCAAGCGCGGCCACCGTCTGGGCCGTATCATCCGGGAGGGTGCGGCCATCCCCAACACGGGCGTCCCCGGAGTCATCGGCGGCTATGGTGCTGAGCGTGTCATCCACGCAGAAAAGGCTGGTGTCTTCCGGAATGTGTGTGCCATCGGAGATATTGTGTCGGTGGGTGAAACGATCGCGGAAATCGAAACGCCGGACGGCATCCGCACTCCGGTGACGACCCGCATTGCGGGCATCCTGCGCGGCCTGCTGCGGGATGGCTACCCCGTCACGCCCGGCTTCAAGGTGGCTGACGTGGACCCCCGCCGGGAGGAGTTGGAAAACTGCTTCCTCATCTCCGATAAGGCGCGCTGCATCGCGGGAAGTGTGCTGGAGCTGATCGCGGCAAATCTGTGGAAATAATAAAAAAGGGAAGAGGCTGCCCAAGGCAGTCTCTTCCCTTTTTTACATCAAATATCCAAGTCGGTAATCTCCGAGACACACCCGAAGTGCGCCCCACGTCGAGGAGAACTCGATGCCGTGAGCCCGGAGCTTCCCGGTATCCATCGCGAGGTTGCGGGTGAGATCGGATTCCTCGATCTTCACATCCACCTGCAGCAAATTGGCGAAGCATCGTGCTGTCTCGACCATATTTCCGTCGCACTCGCTGCCGAAGTTGTAGACGCCGCCGGGCAGCTCCATCGCAGGGACGAGGTTCTCGATGACCTCCCGCACATAGCCCACGCCCCGGTAGTCATTGCGCGAAAAGCGCAGCACTTCACCGGTCTTTGCCGCTCTCAGGATGTTCAGCGGCAGGTTGCCCCGGATGGGCAGATGGTAGCCCGGGAGGTCGTACATCCAGGGTAGGCGGAGCACCACAGCATCCGGGCAGTGGGCCAGCACCCGGGCCTCGGCCTCGAGCTTGTGCTGCCCGTAGACGTTGGAAGGGGAGAGGGGCAGCGTCTCCGCCAGCGCCCCCCGCTGCGTCACGCCTGTATACACCTGGTCGGAGCTGCAGGAGAGCAGCTTTGCGCCCACCTCCTCCGCTCCCTTCGCTACCCACTCGGGCAGCAGGACGTTGGCGCGGAAGGAATCCTCCGGCTCCTGCTGGCAGTACTGGGTGTTGGAGAGGGCCGCCGTGTGGACGATGACGTCCGGGTGCTCCTTCAAAATGAAGCGCAGTACCGTGTTTTCGTCGGCAGTGCGCAGGGTGTCGGACGGGAAGGCACAGAGCGCAAACTGCCCCCGCCACATATCGAGGATGCGCGCGCCCACAAAGCCGCCTGCGCCGGTTACAAGGACTCGTTTCATAGGGCAGTCACCTCAGTGAACAAGGAACAGTTCCAGCACGAAGACGACGGCGCAGCAGGCCACCGACACCTGGAACAGGCTGGCCCCGAACCATGCCGCCGCAATGCCCACGACCAGCGCCACCGCACCAGCTGCCGGACTCTGGGTGGCGTTGACGATGGCCGGGAAGGTCATGACCGCCAGAGTGACGTAAGGGACGTAGTACAAGAACGACTGAATGAACTGGTTTTTGATGGGCTTCCGGATGAGGGTCAGCGGCAGGATGCGGATGGTGTAGGATACGGCGAACATCACTGCGATATAAAGCCAGTTGCTGCGAATCATTGTTCAGCCTCCTCACTCTGGGTCTTGACGGGAAATAACAGCGCACCTGCGCAGGAAATGGCCACTGTCAGGATGATGGTGCGGGTGCCGTCCGACAGGGCGGAAATGCCCGGCAGATAGGTGCAGGCAAAGCTCAGCGCAAAGCTGATGGCCACCAGCGCGGCCACGATCTTATCTTTCCGGGCCGGAGGAATGATGATGGCGAGGAACATGCCGTAGAGCGCCACGCTCAGTGCGCTGACGGCCCGCAGGGGCAGCAGATTGCCCGCGATGATGCCCAGCGCCGTACCCGAAGCCCACGCCGGCGCGGCCAGCGCGATGGCACCGTAGGTGTAGAAGGGGTTCAGATAACCCGGCCGGGCGATGGTGATGCCGAACAGCTCGTCAGTGACGTCATAGCCGATGATAAGCCGGTGGAAAAACGGCGTACCAGGGGCGAACCGCTGGGCCAGCGCACAGCTCATCAGCAGATAGCGGGCGTTGGCGATGAGGGTGATGATGGCTACCTCGAGATAGGTCGCGCCGCTGGCAATGAGGGCAAAGGCGGCGTACTCGCCCGCCGAAGCATTGTTGAGCAGGCTGGCCACGAAGCCCTGCAGGGGTGTAAAGCCCGCTGTCCGGGCCGCGATGCCCAGCGAGAACGACACCGCAAAATACCCCAGCGCGATCGGCACACCGTCCCGCATCCCCTCGCAGAACACCTTGCGGCTGAAAGCGTAGGGTTTGGCGGTCTGTACGGAGCAGAGAGTCTGTTTCGACGACTCATGCGTAGTTTCCATGAGAAAAGCTCCTTTCCAATTTCAAACATAAACTTTATTATAGCATAGTTCGAGAGAAAATGACATCGGTCAGAAACGAAAAAACCACAGCTTTCACCCCTGAAAGCTGTGGTTTTTTCAAGATAGACTGCTTACTTGAACAGCTTGCGGCCAGCCCAGATGCAGACACAGGCTCCGATGACCGAGACGATGATCTCACCCACGAGGCCGGTAGCGGACAGGCCCACGAGGCCGAAGAGGATGCCGCCCACAAAGCTGCCCAGGATGCCCAGCACGATGTTGCGCAGGGCGCTGGTCTCACTGCCCATGATGCGGCCTGCAATGTAACCGGCCAGCGCACCGATGAGAAGACTGAAGATAAAACTAAACATAAGAAAAACCTCCTGAAATATGTAAAATCAGACGTTGGATGCTTCCTCCCGCGCGTAGTGGCAGATGTCCGAAAGACAGCATTTTTCGCACTCCGGCTTCCGGGCATTGCAGACGGCCCGGCCATGCATCACGAAACGGTGGCACAGATCACTGCCCTCTTCGGGCGGGACGATCTTCCAGAGCGCCATCTCCACCTTCTGCGGTTCCTTGATGCCGTCCACAAGGCCGATCTTGTTGCACAGGCGGATGCAGTGGGTGTCGGTGACGATGGCGGGCTTGCCGAACACGTCGCCCATGATGAGATTTGCGCTCTTGCGGCCCACGCCGGGCAGTGCCAGCAGTTCCTCAAAGGTCGTAGGTACCTTGCAGTCGTACTTGTCCCGCAGCATCCGCATACAGGCTGAGATGTCCCGGGCCTTGCTGCGGCCCAGCCCGCAGGGTTTGACGATGGCTTCAATGTCCTCGGGCTCTGCCTCGGCCAGCGCGGCCACCGACGGATATTTTGCAAACAGGTCCTGCACCACGATATTCACCCGGGCGTCGGTACACTGGGCCGCCAGCCGGACGCTCACCAGCAGCTGCCAGGCGTGGTCGTAGTCCAGCGTGCAGCTTGCGTCGGGATACTCCGCCTTGAGCCGCCGGATGACCTCCAGAGCCAGCTCTTTTTTGGCCGTCAGGTCTTCGGCAGAGACGTTCTTTCCGCGCATATATTTCCCCTCGTTTCTTGATTGGAATGGCACAAGCATATCATGTTTTGCGAAATTTGTAAATGCTTTGTTGTTTATCTGAGAATCATTTTCATTATTTCTCTTGCCGCGGCGTGCAAAATGCGCTATACTATAAAAGAGAAGGATTCTCATGATCATTTCTGGAGGGAAGACCTATGAACGAACCTCTGGCGCAGCGTCTGCGCCCCAAAACGCTGGCTGATGTCTGCGGCCAGCAGCATCTTCTGGCCGAGGGACAGGTGTTCCGCCGCACCATCGAGAGCGGTCGTATCCCCAACATGATCTTCTACGGCCCCTCCGGCACGGGCAAGACCACCGTCGCCCGCATCATCGCCGAGAACAGCGGCATGACCCTCCATAAGCTCAACGGCACTTCCTGCGGCACCGGTGACATCAAAGCAGTGCTGAAGGACATCGGCACGCTGGCCGGGGCAGGGGGCATCCTGCTCTACCTCGACGAGATACAGTACCTCAACAAAAAGCAGCAGCAGAGCCTTCTGGAGTGCATCGAGGACGGTTCTGTCACCCTCATTGCATCTACCACCGAGAACCCTTACTTTTACATCTATAATGCACTGCTGTCCCGCTGTACAGTATTTGAGTTCAAGTCCCTCTCCGCCGCCGATGTGGAGCGAGGCATCCGCAACGCCCTGAAAAAGCTCTCGGAGTCGGAATCACAGCCTGTCGTGATGGACGAGGACGCCTGCGCCTACCTCGCCGAGAGTGCGGGCGGCGACCTGCGCAAGGCGCTGGGTTGTCTCGATTTCGTGGTGACGGCGGCCCCCGTGGACGAAACCGGAAAGCACATCACCCTCGAGATGATACAGCAGGTCACCCGCCGCACGGCCATGCGGTACGACCGGGACGGCGACGACCACTACGACATCGTGTCGGCCTACCAGAAGTCCATGCGCGGCTCCGACCCCAACGCGGCCCTCCACTATCTGGCCCGTCTGCTGGAAGCGGGCGACCTGCCCTCGGCCTGCCGCCGGTTGATGGTCTGCGCCTGTGAGGACGTGGGCCTTGCATACCCGCAGATCATCCCCATCGTCAAGGCGGCAGTGGACGCAGCCAACATGGTGGGTCTGCCGGAAGCCCGGCTCCCGCTGGCCGATGCCGTCATTCTCGTGGCAACCAGCCCAAAATCCAACAGCGCCCACGACGCCATCAATGCGGCCATCGCCGATGTGCAGGCGGGGCGTACCGGCCCCATTCCGCGCCAGCTGCAGAACAAGCACTTCGACGGCGAGGATGCTGCCGTCAAGGGCCAGAACTACAAGTACGCCCACGACTATGAGAACCACTGGGTGGACCAGCAATATCTGCCCGACCTGCTCAAGGACGTGAAATACTATACGTTCGGCGACAACCGCACCGAACAGGCCGCCCGGGCCTACTGGGCGAAGATCAAGGGGGAAGACAAGCTCTGAACCCGGCCTTTATCCCGATACACACCCCATCATAAAAAGGAGAAAGACCATGCGTTATTCCAAACAGCGCGAGCTGGTACTGCAGAAAGTGGAGCAGCTCTGCGACCACCCTACTGCCGAGGAGATTTTCGACCTCGCAGCCAAGGAATGTCCCGGCCTGAGCCTTGGTACCGTCTACCGCAACCTCAACAGTCTCGTAGATGCAGGCCGCGTCCGCCGCGTCTCCATCCCGGGCAAGGCTGACCGCTTCGACCACACTCTGGGCTGGCACAGCCACCTCTACTGCAACTGCTGCGGTGGCGTCGTGGACGCTGACGTGGACGAAAAGCAGGTGATGAAGCTGGTGCGCAACCAGAAGGGCGTCGTGCAGGACTGCGCCGTGGTGCTGTTCGGCCTGTGCGAGGCGTGCGCCGGCAAGCAGGCTCAGTAAAAATAAACTCTTGCCCTCCAAGGCCAAAAAGGGTATACTATAAAGAGCTTTCTTTATAGTATCAGTATGTCTGCTGCCGGAGGTGTGTCCCCAGCGGCAGAGAAGGATGGTTTCATTGGAGTACATAGCATTTGAACATAACAACGCGGCGGCAGAGCTGGTCAAGCTGGCCTATGACACCCCGCCGCTGGCCTTCGTCCACAGCTACGGCTGTCAGCAGAATGTCAACGACGGCGAGCGCATCAAGGGTGTGCTGATGGACATCGGCTACGGCCTGTGTGACAAACCTGAGGACGCCGACCTCATCCTTTTCAACACCTGCGCCGTCCGTGAGCACGCCGAGCAGCGTGTTTTCGGTAACGTGGGCGCTCTCAAGGGCCTGAAAGAGAAGAAGCACGGCCTCATCATCGGCCTCTGCGGCTGCATGGCCAACCAGAAGCACGTTGTAGAAAAGCTGCGCCAGAGCTACCCCTACGTAGACCTCGTTTTCGGTGTGGACGGCATCGACACGCTGCCCCAGCTCATCGCTCAGAAATTGCAGAAGCACAAGCGGGTGCTTATGGAGCCGGCTCAACGCCCTGTCATCGTGGAGAATATCCCCATCCGCCGTGAGAGCGAGTTCCGTGCCTGGCTGCCCATCATGTATGGCTGTGACAACTTCTGCACCTACTGCATCGTGCCTTATGTCCGCGGCCGCGAAAAGAGCCGCAAGCCCGGCGACATCCTCGCCGAGTTCAAGAGTCTCGTGGAGGCAGGATATAAGGAGATCACCCTTCTGGGCCAGAATGTCAACAGCTACGGCAAGGGCCTCGAGGAGCAGGTGGATTTCTCCGACCTGCTCAACCTGCTCTGCACCGTCCCGGGCGACTACCACATCCGTTTCATGACCAGCCACCCGAAGGACGCCAGCTTCAAGCTCATCGACACCATCGCGGCCCAGCCGAAGATCTGCAAGCATCTGCATCTGCCGGTGCAGTGCGGATCTGACCGTCTGCTCGTCCAGATGAACCGTCACTATACCGTGGAGCACTACCTCGAACTCATCGAGTATGCCCGGAAGAAGGTCCCCGGCATTACCTTCTCCAGCGACATCATCGTGGGCTTCCCCGGTGAGACCGAAGAGGACTTCCAGAAGACCCTTGAGCTGGTGCAGAAGGTGGGCTATATGCAGCTGTTCACCTTCATCTACTCCAAGCGCACCGGCACCAAGGCGGCAGATATGCCCGACCCCACCCCTCGCAAGGAGAAGACCGACCGTATGACCCGTCTGCTCAAAGTTCAGGACGACATCGCAATGGCCCTCGTGAAGGCTCAGGTGGGCCAGACCGTCCGCGTCCTCGTGGAGGGCTATGGCCGCAATGAAGGCACCCTCTCGGGCCGTCTCGACAACAACCTTACCGTCGAGTTCAAGGCTGACCCCGCCCTCATGGGAAGCTATGCGATGGTGCGCCTCACGGGCGCCCGTGCCACCGTCCTGCTGGGCGAATTGGTTGAATCATGATATTCTGGATACACCATCCTAATATATAACACAGGAACGATAAAAGGAGACTATTACAATGGATTGCATCGACCTTTTCAAGCGTGCCGCCATGGCACTTCAGACCGACTCCCGCTATCTGGCTATGGACCAGGCCCGCAAGATGAACGACAAGGACGAGGAACTGCAGAACCTCATCGGTGAGTTCAATCTGGCCCGTATGGACCTGAACAACGAGATCGGCAAGCCCGAGCGCAGCGATGAGCGCATCGCCGAGCTGAACCAGAAGGTGAACGACCTCTACGGCAAGATCATGGCCGACGACGGCATGGTGGCCTACAACGAGGCAAAGCGCGACTGTGAGGCCCTCGTGAACTATATCGACGCCATCATCAACACTGCAATGAACGGCGGCGACCCCATGACCGTGCAGGAGCCTTCCGCTTCCTGCACCGGCAGCTGCTCCACCTGCGGCGGCTGCCACTAAGGCTTAAACCATGAAACACAAAACGCGGCTGTGCAATGCAGGGCCGCGTTTTGCTTGCAACAGGCGGTTTTGGATGGCAAACCGACAACTAGGGGAGGAAGGTGAACAGTCATGGCAGAGCTTTCGCCCATGATGCAGCAATATCTGGAGATCAAAAAACAACATAAGGATGAGATTCTATTCTACCGCATCGGTGACTTCTACGAGATGTTCTTCGACGATGCGCTCACAGCTTCGCGGGAGTTGGATCTGACCCTCACGGGCAAGCAGTGCGGCCTTGAAGAGCGCGCACCCATGTGCGGCGTACCGTTCCACAGCTACGAGGGCTATGTGGCCCGCCTCATCTCGAAGGGCTATAAGGTCGCCATCTGTGAGCAGGTGGAAGACCCGGCAAAGGCCAAGGGCCTCGTCAAGCGCGACATCATCCGCGTGGTCACGCCTGGAACCGTCATTGAGAGCAGTATGCTTCAGGATGACAAAAACAACTACATTGCGAGTATTTTCCTGAAAGGCGGCGCAGCAGGCCTCTGCTTCGCGGACGTTTCCACCGGCACGGCCCATATCACAGAGCTCAAGCGGGAGAAAATCGCCCCGGCGGTCATTGCGGAACTCTGCCGCTACAACCCCAGCGAGGTGCTGATGAATCCGGGCCTGCTGGACTGCCGGGAGATCACTGCCTACATCAAAAAGAATATGAACTGCGCCGTCGAGCTGGTGGAAGAGGAGCGGTACGCCCCGGGCCTCGTGGCCATCTCCCTCGAGAACCAGTTTGGCCGCGACTGGGCCGCAAAGACCGGTATCACAGAAGACGGCCTTGTCCGCTTTGCAATGGCCGCGCTGCTGGAATATCTCCATGATACGCAAATTAAAGGCGTCGAGCGCCTGAAAACGGTCATCACGTATAATGAAGCCCAGTTCATGCGGCTGTCGCAGGTCACCCGGGCCAACCTTGAGCTCACCGAGACGCTGCGGGGCCGCGAAAAGCGGGGAACGCTGCTCTGGGTGCTGGACAAGACCAGCACCGCCATGGGCAAGCGGATGCTCCGCAGCTGGATCGAGCAGCCGCTCATTTCCAGCGCCGCCATCAACCGCCGCCTCAACGCGGTGGAAAGCCTTGTGAACCAGACCATGCAGCGGGGCGATTTGATTGAACAGCTCCACTACATCGCCGACCTCGAGCGCCTGATGACTCGCGCGGTCTACGGCTCCGCCACCCCCAAGGAGATCTATACGATGGCCCAGACCTGTGAGCGCCTGCCGGAACTGCGGGCGCAGGCCGAGAGCTGCAGCTGCCCGGAGTTGACTGCGCTTGCGGGACAAATCGACCTGCTGGATGACGTGAAGACGGCCATCCTTGCCGCCATCGACCCGGAAGCGCCCTCCACCCTCAAGGACGGCGGCGTCATCGCCAAAGGCTACCACCCCGAGGTAGATGAGCTGCGCTCCATCCGCGACAACACCAAGGGCGTCCTCGCTCAGCTGGAAACGCGCCTGCGGCAGGAGACCGGCATCCCCAAGCTGAAAATCGGCTACAATCACGTCTTCGGCTACTACATCGAAGTCAGCAACTCCTATAAATCCATGGTCCCCGAGACCTACATCCGCAAGCAGACCCTCACCTCCGGTGAGCGCTATATCACCCAGGAGCTGAAAGAGCTGGAAAGCAAGATTTTAGGTGCGCATGAGCGTCTCATTGCGCTGGAGCACCGGCTCTTCTCGGAACTGCTGGAAACTATCGGCGGTCAGCTCGACCGAATCCAGCGGACGGCAAATGCTGTGGCCGAGCTGGACGTGCTGGCGGCGCTGGCGCAGGTGGCCGCTGAAAACAACTACTGCCGCCCTGTGGTGGATGACAGCGACGAGCTGACCATCACCGAGGGCCGCCACCCGGTGGTCGAGCAGATGCTGAAAGGCAGCCTCTTCGTCCCCAACGATACCAAGCTCAACTGCACCACTGACCGCTGTCTCATCATCACTGGCCCGAATATGGCAGGCAAATCGACGTATATGCGCCAGAACGCCCTTATCGCTCTGATGGCACAGATCGGCTCCTTCGTCCCAGCGTCCAGCTGTCATGTGGGCGTCGTGGATGCCATCTTTACCCGCATTGGCGCCTCGGACGACCTTGCCGCCGGCCAGTCCACCTTCATGGTCGAGATGACCGAGGTGGCCGAAATTCTCAAGAACGCCACACCCAAGAGCCTCGTTGTGCTGGACGAAATTGGCCGCGGCACCTCTACTTTCGACGGCATGAGCATCGCCCGGGCCGTCGTGGAGCATATCTCCGACCCGGCCAAGGGCCTCGGCTGCAAGACCCTCTTCGCCACCCATTACCACGAGCTGACTGACCTGGAAGGGGCCATCGAGGGCGTCAAAAACTACAACATCGCGGTCAAAAAGAGGGGAGAGGACATCACTTTCCTCCGCCGCATCATTCGCGGCCCCGCCGACGACAGCTACGGCATCGAGGTGGCGAAGCTGGCCGGTCTGCCCGGCACCGTGACGCGCCGCGCCCACGAGGTGCTGCGCACTCTGGAAGCGTCTGCCCCGAAGAACAAGGTGGAGCAGATGGATTTCGACGCCCTGCAGGAGTATTCTTCGCCTGCCGTCCCCAGCGAGATGATGGAAAAGCTCGAGGCACTGGACGTTGAGACCCTGACCCCCATCGAGGCACTGAACTTCCTGTATGAGCTGAAAAAGACCCTGAGCGGCAGCCTGAATGGCTGATTTTATTTGAAACGGAGGGAAACGAATGGCAGAGATACACGTTCTCGACAAGCACACGGCAGAACTTATCGCCGCCGGTGAGGTAGTTGAGCGGCCCGCATCGGTCGTCAAGGAGCTTCTGGAAAACTCCATCGACGCCGGTGCGTCTCAAATCACCGTCTCGATCGAGTCGGGCGGCGTTCGTCTGATTGAAATCAGCGACAACGGCACCGGCATCGAGGCAAAATACATCCCCACGGCTTTCATCCGCCATGCCACCAGTAAGATTCGGACGGAAGACGACCTCACCAGCATCCACACGCTGGGCTTCCGCGGCGAAGCGTTGGCCTCTATCGCCAGCGTGGCCCGCGTCGAAGTGCTCACCCGCACCGAGGCCGACGAGTGCGCTTCCCTCTACCGTATCGAGGGCGGGGAAGAGCAGCCCATCGAGCCGGGTGCGCGAGGCGTCGGCACCACCATCCGGGTCTGTGACCTCTTTTTCAATACTCCTGCCCGGATGAAATTCCTCAAAAAGGATTCCAGCGAGGGTACTTTCGTGGCCGACATCGTGGGCCATGTGGCCCTGAGCCACCCCGAGGTGAGCTTCAAGTTCATCCGCGAAGGCAAACTGCAGTATGTCACCCCCGGTGACGGCCAGCTCCGCAGCGCGGCTTATGCCGTGCTGGGCCGGGAGTTCAGCCGTGACCTCGTGGAGGTGGATAACCGCGAGGGCGTCTACCGCGTCTGGGGTCTCATCACCCAGCCCCGCAACTGCCGCGCCAGCCGCAGTATGCAGTATTTCTATATCAATGGCCGCTATGTCCGTAACCGCACCATGATGGCGGGCATGGAGATGGCGTTCAAGGGTACCACGATGCAGGGCAAATTTCCTGGAGGGATCTTGCTTCTTGAGATGCCTGCCGACCTTGTGGATGTCAACGTCCATCCGGCAAAAACAGAAGTCCGCTTTGCCCGGGAAAACGATATCTTCGACCTCGTCTACCATGCTGTCAAGCTGGCGCTGAGCCAGCCTGGTACAGGGGAGAGACAGTTCGTCTTTGACAGTGAGAAAGAGAATAATGTATCCAACAAACATGAAAATAGCGGAAATAAAAAAGAAAGTCCTGTAAAGAATAATAACTTTACAGGACTTTCGGCGGTGATTTCGGGTCAGGCAGAGCCGGGAAGCCTGCCGCATCCGGAGGAAAAACCTCTCCGCCCAGCGGCACCGGCAGCGTCTGTGACACCCCGCACGACGCAGCCCTCTGCCCCGGAGCGGGACATCCTCCCGCTGCCCGTAAAAGCCCCGGAAAAGGCTGCGCCGGCATCGGAACACACATGGACAACGGTTGCGGCCTTCGAGCCTCTTCCGATGAACGCTGCCCTTCACAGTCCGGAGCCGCCGCAGAAGGAAAGTGTCCTTGAGCCGCCGCCCTTCCGGGCTGCATCCAGTGAGTCACAGCTGGACATCGAGGCAGATATCGACCTGCCGGATGTCACCCGCGATCACATGGCCGCGTGGGAGCCTGCCCCGGATGAACCGGAGCGTCCGCCGCTGCCGGAGGCTTCGGATGAACCTCAGCAGAGCGCAGCCCCGGAGCAGCTGGGCTTTGACGTTCAGGATGGCCCGGAGCCTCTGCGGTATGTGGGTGAGATCTTCCGCACCTATATCCTCGCGGAGCGGGGCGACGAGATCTGCATCATTGACAAGCACGCCGCCCATGAGCGCCAGCTCTTCGAGAAACTGGCCGCCCACTACGGCGATGTCCCCAGTCAGCTTCTCTTGGAGCCGCTGGTGGTGGAGCTCTCCGCCGAGGAAAAGACCGCTCTGCTGGCCAACCTCAATCTGCTGGAAAGCGCCGGCCTCGAGGTGAGCGATTTCGGCGGCAGCTCGGTCTGCCTGCGCTCGGTCCCTGCTGATGTGGAGCAGAGCAGTGCCGAAGATTTGTTGGTCGAGCTGGCGGCAAAGCTGGCCCACGGCAGCCGCGACGCGTTGAACGAGCGGACAGAGTGGGTGCTCCATTCCATCTCCTGCCGCGCCGCCATCAAGGCGGGCGACCACACCTCGCCGCAGGAGCTGATGGCGCTGGCCGAAAAAATTCTCTCCGGCGAAGTGCCGCCCTTCTGCCCCCATGGGCGCCCCTGCGTTCTCAAACTCACCCGAAAGGAGCTGGAAAAGCAGTTTGGCCGAATCGTGTGATAAAAATCAGAAGCATCCGGTGCTGGCCGTCGTCGGCCCCACTGCCACTGGCAAGACCGCTCTCGGCGTGGCGCTGGCTGAAGCTTTCGAGGGCGAAGTCATCAGCGCCGACTCGATGCAGATCTATAAAGGGTTAGATGTCGGTACGGCAAAGGTCGCGCCTGATGAGACCCACGGCATCCCGCACCATGCGGTGGATATTCTGGAGCCGGATGAGCCCTTCAGCGTGGCGGATTTCGTGACGTTGGCCGGAAAGCTCGAGGCTGACATTTCCGCCCGGGGCCGTCTGCCCATCCTCGTGGGAGGCACGGGTCTCTATGTCCAGAGCTTTTTGTACGGTGTCCGCTTCGCCGCCGAAAAGACGCCGGATGGCCTGCGGGAACAGCTGGCCGCAGAGATGGCGGAAAAAGGCCCGGAGGCCATGTACAAAGAGCTGCAGACTGCCGACCCGGAAGCCGCCGCCGCCATCCATCCAAACAATCAGGTGCGGGTCCTGCGGGCGCTGGAACATTTCCGTGCCACCGGCAAGCGTCTGAGCGAGCAAAAGGCCCAGTCACTCCCGCCGGAGCGGCCCTATCGTTCGCTGGTGCTGGGGCTGGACTTTCCTGACCGCGCCCAGCTCTACCACCGCATCGACCGGCGGGTGGACAAGATGCTGGACGTCGGCCTCCTCGATGAGGCAAAGTGGGTCTATGACCACCGCCAGACCTACCGCACGGCAGCGCAGGCCATCGGCTACAAGGAATTCTTCTCCTATTTTGAGGGGACGGCCCCGCTGGATGCCTGCGCCGAAAAGCTCAAGCAGGCCTCCCGCAACTACGCCAAACGCCAGCTGACCTGGTTCCGCCATATGGACGGCGTGGTCTGGCTGGACGCCTCTGCGCCGGACGTTACAGCCCGGGCCGTGCAGCTGACCCAAGAATTTTTAGCGAAAGGGTGACCTTTTATGATGGATAGACCACGCTCTGATCCCGGCGCGTCCAGCGCTTTGGGCAAGCTGGCAGGCTTCGTCATCGCCGTCGTGGTGCTGGCGGGCATCTATGTGGGCTATCAGGCCCTGCAGGTGCTCTTTCCGCCCAACACCTACGAGACGGCGCTTCTTGCCACCGTGGCGGATACGGTGGACGCCGACGGAGTTCTCCTCTTCGATGAGGTCTATGTTCCCGGCGGCGGAACGCTGGGCTATCTCGCGGCCGACGGCGAGCGCGTCTCGGCAGGGGCTGCGGTAGCGGAGATCTACAGCAGCCCGGAACAGGCGGGCCTCCGCCAGCAGCTCACGAGCCTGAACGACCAGATCGAGCTTCTGCAGCGCTCTCAGAATACCACCGCCACCCAGCTGGATTCCCTGAAAAAAGAGCGGGCTTCCGCGCTTTATGATATGATGGATGCGCTGGACAGCTCTGCCTACGACGAGACAGCCCAGGGCGAAGAAAACTACATCCTCGCTCAGAACAAGCTCTGGGTCATCACCGGTGAAGTCTCGGACTTCTCGGCCCAGATCGCCTCCCTCACCGAGCAGTCGGCACAGGTGCAGGCCCAGCTGGGAGGGCCGACCCAGATCACCGCCCCTCAGACGGGTTACTTCATCCGCAGCTCTGCCACCGGGCGGCTCAACGCCGGGGCAGACGACATCCTCGCACTGAACACCACCGACCTGCAGGCGTATCTGAACTCTGACCCTGAACTGCCGCTGGACGGCTGCGCGGGCAAGATCGTCTCGGGCTTTGCGTGGCGGTACGTCGGCCTCTGTTCGGCCAAGGAAGGGGAAAAACTGCTGGGTGACAACGGCAAGCCCCTGACCCGCTCGGTGAAGATAAAGTTCCCCGGCCAGATGGAGACGCCCCTCAAGGCCTCCGTCTCCGAGGTGATCATCGACGAAGCGACCGGACTGGCCCGCTTTGTCATCACCTGCGAGATCATCAACGGCGATGTGCTGCGGCTCAACCGGGCCAGCGCCCAGATCATCGTGGGCGAGACCACCGGCCTGCGCGTCCCCATCGAGGCCATCCACTATCTGAAAGAGGACGGCACCGAGTCTGAGACGCAGGGCGAGAACTACATCCCGGGCGTCTATGTCAAATACGGCAATCTTGCCCGTTTCTGCAAGATCGACCCCGTGGATAATGACCATCCGCTGGTGACGGACGGCGAGTACCGCATCGTCATGCCCAGCAGCTCGGATAAGACAAAAACCGTCAGCGAAGTCCGCCTTTACGACGAGATCATCGTCTCCGGACAAAATTTGTATGATGGAAAGCTTTTGTAGTTATTGACATCTGACGCAAAAAATCAGATAATAGAAAAAGCTATTAGCAACTCTTTTTCACAAAGGGGTGCCAGGCAGCGTGAGCTGCCCGAATGAAAGGAGCAAGTTTCTATGTCTTTTGTGGACAGCCTGAAAAAAGGGCTTTTCGGCAGTGAGGACGATTACGACGATCAGTACATGGACGACGGTCCTCAGATGGTGAATAACAACAGCGGTCTCGGCGTCGCAGGCGACGAGGAAGAGGATGAGCCCGAAGCGGGTGCGGCTCCCAAGCGGAACGGCAAGGTGGTCAACATCCATGCTACCACCCAGCTCAAGGTCGTTCTGGTCAAGCCCGAGCACTTCGAGGATGCCAGCACCATTGCAGATCACCTGAACAACAAGCGCACCGTCGTGCTGAATCTGGAATCCACCAACAAGGAAGTTTCCCGCCGTCTGGTGGACTTCCTCTCTGGTGTGGCCTACGCCAACAACGGCCAGATCAAGCGGGTGGCCAACAGCACCTTCATTATTACTCCCTACAATGTAGACATCATGGGCGACCTGCTGGACGAGCTGGAGAACAATGGCGCGTTCTATTGATACCCAGCAAAGCGCCGTGCGGGGCTTCGTCCCGGCGCAGAACGATGAGGAACGCTTCCTCATGCGTCATGTCGAGGACCTGGCCCGCGCCGCCTTTGGCCGGGGCATCGCCCGTTATTCGGCGTTTCTGAGCGACAGGGAACAGCAGCTGGCGCAGGCGGCACTCAACCGTGCCGGTGCGCCGGAGGAAAGCTGCCGCTTCGAGGGCGGCTGGCCCGACGCCGAGCGCCGGGTGCTCTGCCTCGAGCCGGAAGACTGCTACCCTGCAAGCCCTGTCTGCTGCGTCCGGCTCAGGTGCCGTGCGCTGGCCGGGGCGCAGCTGCCCGTCCATAAGGATTATCTGGGCAGCCTGATGGGGCTCGAGCTTCGCCGCGAGGCGCTGGGCGACATCGTCCTGCCGCCGGAGGAGCCGGGTACCGCTTATCTGTTCGCGCTGGAGCCTGCTGCAGCCCTTATCTGTCAGGAGCTGCGCAGTGTGGGCCGCACCGAGGTGACGGCTCAGCAGCTGGCGTTGGACGAAGTACCGGAGTTTGCACAGGCAGAGCGCCAGTTACAGACCGCGACCGTATCGTCGCTGCGTCTGGATGCTGTACTTGCCGCCATGCTGCGGTGCAGCCGGGGCATGGCCGCAGAGCTTGTGGCAGCGGGAAGGGTAGAGATCAACCATCTGCCTGTTTCCAGTGCCCATGCGCCGGTATACGAATCTGATGTATTCACAGTGCGGGGAAAAGGGCGCTTCTGCCTCACAGCCCTGCCGGGCAAGAGCAAAAAAGACCGACAAATCATTGAGTTCTTCCAATATTGAGAAGGACAACTGGATAAAATGGAGGAGATCATTATGCTGACACCGCAGGACGTGCGCTCTGTCCAATTCGAAAAGAACCTCCGCGGCTACCGTACCGAGGATGTTGACCACTTTCTGGATAAGGTAGAGCAGCAGCTCGGGCAGGATGCGGAGCAGATGGAGGCCCTGCGCAAGCAGGTGGCCGACCTGACTGCCGAGAACGAGACCCTGCGCCGCAATATGCAGAGCTATGAGGCAGACGGCGATATGCTCAAGAGCGCCCTCATCAATGCGCAGCGCATGGGCGAAAACGTCATCCGCGAGGCCAACCAGAAGGCCGAAGACATCCTGCACCGTGCAAATCTGCGCGGCGACGACATCATCCGGGATGCCAACGAGCTGCTGCAGAAGGCCAGCGACCGCGCCGACGAGATCATCAGTGACGCCAACGACAAAAAGCTGGCCGAAGAGCGCGAGTATGACCGCGTTCGTCTCGAGGTCACCCGCTTCAAGTCCGACGTGCTGAACCTTTACCGCACCCATGTGGAGTCCCTGAGCCGTCTGCCGGAGTTCCAGCAGAAGGAGGAGGCCCCCGCACAGGATGCCGAGGCTGAGCTGCCCGAAACCGAGGATGCCGATACCACCGAGGAAGCAGCACCCGCTGCGGACGCTGCCGAGACGGAAGACGCCGCCCCCGAGAAGGCCAGCGAGGACTTCTGGGAGAAGGACGAATCTCAGCTCAAGCTCGACCCGCCCCCGGCAGACGCCAACGCTGCCTTTCAGGGCGTGAACTTCAGCGAATAATTCCCTAAGCATCGACAGCAAGGCATCATTTGTGTGCCGTAAAGCTGTTTTGATAAAATAAGCGCGTAGCTGCGCTGTTTGCGATTGCAAAACCAATAGAGGAGAGTGTAAAACCAGTGGCTAAGAATAAGTCTCAGTACGACAGTACTCTGAATCTGCCCAAGACCCTGTTTGAGATGCGCGCCGGCCTGCCCAAGAAGGAACCGGTCATGCTCAAGGATTGGGACGACAACGACCTGTACAACCAGCTCATGAAGCACAACGAGGGCAAACCTCAGTTCATCCTGCACGATGGCCCTCCGTATGCCAACGGCAATATCCACATGGGTACCGCGCTGAACAAGATCATCAAGGACATCATCATCCGTGAGAAGAACATGGAGGGTTTCCAGGCTCCCTATGTACCCGGCTTTGATACCCACGGCCTGCCCATTGAGCTGAAGGCCCTGTCCTCCGTCGGCGAGAAGAAGAAGGACATCTCCAAGCTCGAGCTGCGCCAGATCTGCGAGAAGTTCGCCACCGAGCACATCGACATCATGAGCGACCAGTTCAAGCGTCTGGGCGTTATTGGCGATTTTGAGCATCCCTATCTGACCCTCAAGCCCGAGTTTGAGGCCCGCCAGATCGAGATCTTCGGCGAGATGGCCAAGAAGGGCTATATCTACAAGGGTCTGAAGCCTGTCTACTGGTGCCCCGACTGCCGCACCGCTCTGGCTGAGGCCGAGATCGAGTACGGCGAGGACGAGTGCGACTCTATCTTCGTCCGCTTCCACGTCTCTCAGGACCCCAATGGCGTTCTGGCAAAGCACGGCATCCCGATGGAGAAGACCTACTTCGTCATCTGGACCACCACCACCTGGACCCTGCCAGCCAACGAGGCTATCTGCCTGAACGGCCAGTTCGAGTACTCCTTCGTCAAGATCGGCGACGAGTTCCACATCATGGCCACTGACCTCGTCAAGAGCGTCATGGATGCCTGCCACATCACCGAGTATGAGGTGGTGGGTGAGCCTGTCAGCGGTGCAGAGTTCGAGCTGATGCGCTATAACCACGTCTATCTGCCCAAGGAAGGCTGGGTCATCCTCGGCGACCACGTCACGCTGGAAAGCGGCTCTGGCTGTGTCCACACCGCCGGCGGCCACGGCGTTGATGACTTCAACGTCTGCCAGAAGTACCCCCAGATCCCCATCACCGTCCCTGTGGACGACGGCGGCTATCTGACCGAGCAGGCCGGCAAGTACGCAGGCCAGCGCGTCTGGGCTTCCAACAAGACCATTCTGGCCGACCTGACCGCCGCCGGCGCTGTCATGGGCCAGCTGCACATCAAGCATCAGTATCCGCACTGCTGGCGCTGCCATAATCCCATCATCTTCCGTGCTACCGAGCAGTGGTTCTGCTCCATCGCCAAGTTCCGTGAGGACGTCTACAAGGCCATCGACACCGTGACCTGGATGCCGGACTGGGGCCATGACCGTATGCACGGCATGGTGCGCGACCGCAACGACTGGTGCATCAGCCGTCAGCGCACCTGGGGCGTGCCTATCCCGGCCTTCTACTGCAAGAAGTGCGGCGCTTACCACATCACCGACGCCACCATCAAGGCCGTCAGCGACCTGTTCCGCAAGGAGGGTTCCGACGCCTGGTATAAGTACGACGCTGAGCAGATCATCCCCGCTGGTGAAGTCTGCGAGAAGTGCGGTGCTTCCGAGTGGACGAAGGACACCGACATCATGGACGTCTGGTTCGACTCCGGCTCCACCCATGCTGCCGTTCTGGAAGAGCGCCCCGAGCTGCGCTTCCCGGCCGATATGTATATGGAGGGCGGCGACCAGTTCCGCGGCTGGTTCCAGTCCAGCCTGCTGACCAGTGTCGCAAGCAAGGGCTGCGCACCCTATAAGTCCGTTCTGTGCCACGGCTGGGTCGTGGACGAGCAGGGCAAGCAGATGCACAAGAGCGCCGGCAACGGCGTCGAGCCCAGCGAGATCATCAAGGATTACGGCGCAGACATCATCCGCCTGTGGGTGGCTTCTTCCGATTACACCGTCGATGTGCGTGCCGGCAAGAACATCTTCAAGCAGCTGAGCGAGGCCTACCGCAAGATCCGCAACACCGCCCGCTTCATTCTGGGCAACCTCGACGGCTTCGACCCCAACACCGACTGTGTGGCTGACGACCAGCTGCAGGACATCGACCGCTGGGCTCTGGCTGCGCTGGACGACCTCATCGTCAACACCAACGCTGGCTATGCTGTGTATGACTTCAACAAGGTCTACCACGCTGTCTACAACTTCTGCGTCGTGGCTATGTCCAACTTCTATCTGGACGTCACCAAGGATCGCCTGTACTGCACCAACGGCACTGGCCGCAAGGCTGCGCAGACCGCGATGTACAAGATCCTCGTCGCTCTGGACAAGATCATCGCTCCCATCCTCTGCTTCACCAGCCAGGAGATCTGGGACTTCCTGCCCAAGACCGAGGCTATGAACAAGTACGTTGTCTTCGAGGATATGCCGAAGGCTGGCCAGTACGCAGCTGACGATGCCTTCAAGGCCAAGTGGGCGCAGCTCATCGCTGTCCGCGACGAGGTCAAGAAGGTCCTCGAGCAGGCCCGTGCAGATAAGCAGATCGGCGCTTCTCTCGAGGCTTCCGTCACCCTGTACTGCAATGACGCCGTCTACGACCTGCTCAACAGCATCCCGATGGATGAGCTGGCAGACCTGATGATCGTCTCCCATGTGGAGCTGGTCAAGGGTGAAGGCGGCGCAGCCAGCGCCGTCGAGGGTCTGGGCGTTGCTGCTGCACACGCCACCGGCGACAAGTGCGAGCGCTGCTGGAAGTACTCCGCAGACATCGGCACCCACGCTGCTCATCCCACCCTGTGCGCACGCTGTGCCGCTGTTGTGGAGGGCTAAACCATTTTGTATCTCTGGCGGCGCACCCGGCGCAAAAGGGGGCGCCGCCTTTTTCAAAAAATCAGGAGAAACTATGGCATATGTCATTCTGAATCTGGTCTGTGTGGCTGCGCTGGTGGGCATCGACCAGGCCATCAAACTCTGGGCTACCCAGTATCTGGCCCCTGTGGAGGCCATCACCGTCATCCCGCATGTGGTGGAGCTGCGCTTCGTGCTCAATCAGGGCATGGCGTTCAGCCTGCTGAGCGGAAAGCAGCTCTTCCTTATCCTCGCCACCAGCGCTGCGCTGCTGCTCGTAGCATATCTGCTGTTCTTCCGCAGCCGCGGCAAGCTCCTACAGCAGATCGCCTTCATCCTCGTGCTGGCCGGCGGCATCGGCAACCTCATCGACCGTGTGCTGAACGGTGAGGTCGTGGACTACATCAACCCGCTGTTCATCGACTTTGCAGTCTTCAACTTTGCCGACATCCTCGTCTGCGTCGGCGTGGCGCTCTGGGTGCTGGTCATCCTGCTGGAAGAAGTGGAAGATAAGCCCTCGAAGGAGCAGTAAACCATGGAACAGCGTGAATTTATCGTGGAGGCGGAGGCCGCAGGCCAGCGCATCGACCGCTTTCTCAGCGGGGAAGACACCGGCCTTTCCCGCAGTGCGCTGCAAGGCCTCGTGGCTGACGGTCATGTGCTCTGCAACGGAAAAAGCATCGCCAAGAGCCTCAAACTCAAGGCGGGGGACACCATCCTGCTGGAAATTCCTGACGCAAAGCCTATCGAGGCTGTGCCGCAGGACATCCCGCTGGACATCGTGTACGAGGACGACCACCTTCTGGTGGTGAACAAGCCCAAGGGCATGGTCGTCCACCCGGCCCCGGGCAACCCGGACGGCACGCTCGTGAACGCCCTGCTCTGGCACTGCAAGGGCAGCCTCTCGGGCATCGGCGGTGAGATACGCCCCGGCATCGTCCACCGCATCGACAAGGACACCAGCGGCCTGCTGGTGGTGGCGAAAGATGACGCCACCCACATCGGCCTGTCCCAGCAGATGGCGGTCCACAGCGTGGAGCGCGCCTACCAGACCGTTGTCTACGGCGGCTTTGCGCAGGACGAGGGCTTTGTGGAAGCAAATCTGGGCCGCTCAAAGACCGACCGCAAAAAGATGGCGGTCTACCCGGCCAGCGAGCCCCACACCAAGTATGCCTACACCGGCTATAAGGTGCTGGAGCGCTTCGGCGGCTTCACCCTGCTGGAATGCCGCCTCAAGACGGGCCGCACCCATCAGATCCGCGTCCACATGGCGTCCATCCAGCATCCCGTGGCGGGCGACCCGGTGTATGGCCCCCACAACTGCATCACCAGGCTCCACGGCCAGTGTCTCCACGCAAAGACATTGGGCTTCATCCACCCCATCACAGGGGAACATCTCCGCTTCGACTCGGAGCTTCCGGAGTATTTCACCCACTTTATTGCATCGCTCAGGAGGGGGACTGTATGACGAAACTTCTCGATTCTACGCTCGTACTCTGCGATCTGGACCATCTCCTTTTGGCCGGTGACGGCAACATGCCGCAGGTCGTGCGGGATGTGCTCCAGCTGTTTTCCAGCCGGGGCGGCAGGCTGACGGTCTTCAGCCAGCGTTCGCCCCGGGCCGTCCGCGCCGTGCTGGGTGGACTGCGCCTTGCTGCGCCCGCGCTCACCTGCGGCGGTACGCTGGCCTACCGGTTCTCGGAGGGCAGCGGCCAGCCGCTGTGCAGCTTCGCGGGCTGTGAGGAATCCATCTTCAAAAAGCTGCCCGCAGCTGTGGGCCTCGGCATTGCGCTGCAGATGGCCGACGGCTCTACCCGTGTGCTGCGGATGAGCACCGCCCTCGAGCGCCATCTGCGCCGGGAGTTCACCCCCTTTACGCTGTGCAGTCCCGCCGATGTCAAGGGCGAGGACGTGCTGCGCATCCTGCTCTATCAGGACCGTCAGCAGCTGCCCATTCAGGCCCTTCTGGAAAAGGCACTGGGGGACAATGCCGCCATGCTGCGCTCGGAGCGCACCGGCATGGATGTCATGGTGCTGACACCGGGTGTCGTCTCGGCGGAAGCAATGCTGGGTGCGGTCTGCCTGCCCGTCAACTGCACGGCTGACCAGCTCACCGTCGCCGCCGGGTGCAGCCAGATGCTCGAGCTGGTCCGTCAGGCCAAGCAGAGCGTTGTTCCGGCAGATGCCCCGGTGGAGCTGCGCCTTGCTGCCAGCCAGACGACCCTGACCGACCACGACACCGGCGCAGCCGCAGAGTTTTTCTATGGCCTTGTGCGAAGTGCCGAAGCCGCATCGTAAAGATTGTGTAAAGTCTCCTGCAAATTTTCCGCAGGAGACTTTCTTTTTGGAAGGATTTCGAGTACAATGAGAGAAACTATGTTAAGCCCTGGTGAGCGCCGCTTTCTGGCACTGGCGGCAGCAGCGGCGGTCTGCATTGTCAGTCTGGGGTTCTGGTATGCCGTGCCGCCATCCCCGGCGCAGGCTTCGTCAGCGGTGGTCGAGCCTCTGCGGGAGTCCTTCCGTGTGGACCTCAACACCGCCGGGATAGACGCTATGACCACACTGCCCGGCCTCGGGGAGAAGAAAGCGAGAGCTATTCTGGAATATCGTCTTGCCCATGGCCGGTTCCAGAGCCTCGATGAGGTGGCACAGGTGCCGGGCGTTACGCAGGATATGATAGACGAATGGCAGGGCCTCGCCTATGTGAGCTGAGAGAGGAGACCTTCTCGGGAAAAAGGAGTTATCATGAGTGAAGAGAGCATTTTTATCAACCGGGAATTGAGCTGGCTGGACTTCAACCGCCGCGTGCTGGTGCTGGGCAAGGATAAAAATGTCCCGCTGGCCGAACAGCTCAAGTTTCTGGCCATCTACGGCTCCAATCTGGACGAGTTCTTCATGGTGCGCGTCGGCTCGCTCCAGGAGCGCGCCAACCTCATGCGCGGAAAGAAGGAAAAGCGGGAAAACAAGACGAACATGACGGCGGAAGAGCAGCTTGCCGCCATCATGCCCAAGACCGCTCAGCTCCAGGAGGACTGCGACAAATACTACGCCAAAGCGCTGGAAAATCTGGCCGCCTGCGGCTACCGCAAGGTGGATTTCGACAAGCTGAGCAAAGAGGACGAGCACTTCTGGAAGAAGTATTTCCAGAGCGAGCTTTTCCCCATCCTCAGTCCCCAGATCGTGGACAGCCGCCACCCGTTCCCGTTCCTGCGCAATAAGGAGATCTATCTCGGCGTCCTCCTTCACGAAAAGCACACCTCGGAGCACACCCTCGGCATCGTACCCATCTCAAGCCAGATGGAGCGGATGCATTTCGTCCGGAAGGACAATGAGACCTGCTTTGCCCTGACGGAGGAGCTGGTGCTCCATTATGCGGCCCTCATCTTCGGAAAGGAAAATGTGCAGGAAAAGTGCCTCTTCCGGGTCACCCGCAACGCCGACATCGACGTGAAAGAGGGCATGATGGATCATGACATCGACTACCGCGAGATCATGGCCGATCTGCTCAAGCGCCGCCGCAAGCTGGCCGCCGTCCGTCTGCAGGTCATCCCCGCCGCACCGCAGGTCGCTCAGCTGCTCTGCAGTCGTCTCGAGCTGACCCACAAGCGGGTCTTCGTCCAGAAGAGTCCTCTTGACCTGAGTTTCTTCTACAAGCTCACCGCCCGCATGGAATCCGACGGCCACCCCGAGCTGTTCTATACGCCTGCCCGGCCTATGCTGCCACCGCAGGACTATGACCTTGCCGCCGAGGTGGAAAAGCACGATGTGTTGTTGAGTTATCCGTACCAGTCCATCCGCCCCTTTATTGCGATGCTGAAAAAGGCCGCACAGGACCCCGATGTCATCTCCATCAAGATGACGCTCTACCGCATGGCCCGCGAGTCTCAAATCGTACAGGCCCTCGTGGAAGCCGCCGAGAACGGCAAGGAAGTCGTGGCGCTGGTGGAGCTGCGCGCACGCTTTGACGAACAGAACAACATCGACTGGTCGAAGCACCTTGAAGAAGCCGGATGTACGGTCATCTATGGCTTTGACGACTACAAAGTCCACTCCAAGCTGACTCTCATCACCAAAAAGAGCGCCCACGGCTACTCCTACATCACCCAGATCGGCACCGGCAACTACAACGAGAAGACCAGTGAGCTCTATACCGACTACTCCTTCATCACCGCCGACCTCGGCATCGGCGAGGAAGCGTCCAACGTCTTCCAGAACCTTGCCGTGCAGAAACTGACGGAAGAGAGCGAAAAGATGCTGGTAGCACCCCTCCGCTTCAAGAGCGTGCTGCTGGATGAGATGGACCGGGTCATCAACGCTGCCCGTCTGGGCCGCCCGGCTTCCATGATTTTGAAGAACAACTCCATCTCTGACCGTGACATCATCTTAAAGCTTGAGGAAGCCAGCTGTGCCGGTGTCCGCATCGACATGATCGTCCGCGGCATCTGCTGCGTCCGCGCCGGTGTGCCGGGCAAGACCGAAAACCTCCACATCCGCAGCCTCGTGGGCCGCTACCTCGAGCATGGCCGAATCTACAGCTTCTATGACGGCGTGAACACCCGCATCTATATCGCATCCGGCGACTTTCTCACCCGCAACACCGAGTGCCGCGTGGAAGTCGGCGTCCGGGTGGAAGACCCCGTGCTGAAGGAGAAGCTGGACAGTATCCTCCGCCTCCAGCTCAGCGACAACGTCAACGCCCGCGAGATGCAGCCGGACGGCAGCTACCAGAAAGTCAAGCCCGCCCCCGGCGAGCCGCTGGTGAACAGCCAGATGGGAATGTACGACCTTCTCCGCGACGACTGGACGGCCCGCGACAAAGCGCCTGCACCGGCTTCTGTCGCTGAGACGCCGAAGCCCCAGCCCGTCAAGGCTCCGGAAAAGCCTGCCGCACCGGCAAAGGCGGCACCTCAGCCCGCAAGACCTGCAGAGCCGGAAAAACAGCCAGCACAGCCGGAAGAGGCCGCTCCCGCCCCGATGCCCATCGTCGTCACCGAGAGCCGCCCCCGACGCACCGGTCTGCTGAGCCGCCTGCTCGAGCACTTCCTGAAATAATCCCCGATGCCGCTGGCCCGCAAGGCCGGCGGCATTTTATATTGTCCTGCCGCATACAGTACAGGAAACAGGAGGGACGCCGATGGGGACAAGACCGCATAAAACAAAAGGATGGGTGATTTTTGCAGCGTTCTGCGCTGTCCTGTTCTGCGTGGCCGCTCTGCGGGCCTGTGCCGCAAAAACCGCGCCCGAGGGATGTTCGCTGAAACGTATAAGGCCCGCGCAGACGGCCTGCTTCCCGCTGGGTACGACGGCATGGCGGGTCTCGGACGCCTACGGTTGGCGCACCGACCCCATCACCGGCGAAGAGGTGTTCCATCGCGGCACTGACCTTGCATGTTCGGAAGGTACGCTGGTGCTGGCCGCAATGAACGGCGTCGTCATTGCCGCCCGGCGGAGCGCGACCTACGGCAACTACCTCTGCCTGAGCCACAGCGGCGGGCAGGAGACGCTTTACGCCCATCTGCAATACCTCTTCGTTCGGGCCGGAGAGGTGGTGCAGGCAGGTCAGCCGCTGGGGACAGCGGGGGAGACGGGCCGCTCCACCGGGGCGCACCTTCATTTTGAGCTTCTGGAACAGGGCGTCCGCTATGATGCGGGGGCTTTGCTGGGCCTGCCATGAGACGGCTCGTCCGGCTGGGGCCGCTGGTGTTCCGTGACCCGCTGCTGCTCTGCGGGACGCTGTATCTGCTGCTCTGGTTCGATGCCAGCGGCTTCCTGCGCATTGGTCTGTGCGCCGCCATCCTCCACGAAATGGGTCATATCTTTGTCTATCTGCTCCTGTTCCGGCGATTTCCCGTCATCGAAGTGACCATGACCGGTTTCTGTATGCGGACATGGGGTCAGACCCTCACCCGGGGGCAGACCTTTCTGCTCGCTGCCGCCGGGCCGGGCATGAATGGCCTCTTGGCCGCCATCTGGACAATGAGGATGGAGCAGTGTGCAACCATCCGGGGCAGTGCGTTCCTTGCGGCCAATCTGCTCACCGGGGCGTTCAACCTTCTGCCTATCCCACCGCTGGATGGAGCTCAAATGCTGAGATGTCTGTTGCAATCTTCGCCCAAATAGGGTAAAATATATAAATATGCAATCCGTGTTGTTAAATGGAGGAACTTGATGTTTGATCCGAAACTGAAAGAAGCGTTGTCCCGGGTGCAGAAGCCGGGCCGTTACACTGGCGGCGAACCGGGCAGCGTCTATAAAAATAAAGACGAGGTAGACGTCCGCTTCGCGTTCTGCTTCCCGGACACCTACGAAGTAGGCATGTCCTTTCTGGGCGAAAAAATCCTCTACGAGCTGCTGAACAGCCACGAAAACTGGTGGTGTGAGCGCGCCTTTATGCCGTGGCTGGATATGAAGGCTGAGATGGAGCGCCTGAGCCTGCCCCTCTACACGATGGAGAGCAAAGACCCCCTCACGGCTTTCGACGCTGTGGGCTTTACGCTCCAATATGAGCTGTCCTACACCAACATCCTCGCCATGCTGGATCTGGCGGGCATCCCGTTCTATTCGAAAGACCGCGACGAGAGCTGGCCCCTCATCGTGGCGGGCGGTCCCTGTGCCTGCAACTCCGAACCCATCGCCGACTTCTTCGATGTCGTCCAGCTGGGCGAGGGCGAAAACCAGCTGCCCGGCATCTGCGCCGAGATCGAAAAGGCCAAGAAAGAGGGCGGCGTCTCGAAGAAAGAGCTGCTGCTCCGCATTGCCAAGATCCCCGGCGTCTATATCCCGGCTTTCTACGACATCGAATACTACGAGGATGGCCGCGTTAAGTCCATCACTCCCAACGAGCCGGGCATCCCGGCGGTCATCACCAAGGCCATCATCAAGAACCTGAACGACTTTGCACCTCCGACCAACTTCGTCGTCCCGATGGTGGGCGCCATCCAGGACCGCGCCAGTGTCGAGGTACTGCGCGGCTGTGTGCGCGGCTGCCGGTTCTGTCAGGCAGGCTTCCTCTACCGCCCCATGCGCCAGCGCGACGCCAGCCTGCTGAACAAGGCCGCACAGGACCTCTGCGCCAACACCGGCTACGAGGAGCTGAGCCTTTCCAGCTTGTCCACCTCTGACCACAGCCAGCTTGAAGAGCTGCTGGACGATTTGAACGAGTGGGCGCCGAAAGAGCACGTCAGCCTGTCGCTGCCCTCTCTGCGGATGGACAACTTCTCCCAGAGCCTCATTGAAAAAACCACCAAGGTGCGCAAGAGCGGCCTGACCTTTGCCGCTGAGGCCGGGACCCAGCGCCTGCGCGACGTCATCAATAAGAACGTCACCTGGGACGAGATCGAAAAGACCTGCTCGCTGGCCTTCGCCAACGGCTACACCTCCGTCAAGCTCTACTTCATGATGGGCCTTCCCACCGAGACGATGGAGGACATCGAGGGCATCGCCGAGACCGCTCAGAAAGTGGTCGATTTGTTCTACTCCAATCCCAAGCACGCCAAGGGCCGCGGCGTTCAGGTGACCATCAGCTGCGCCTGCTTCGTGCCGAAGCCCCACACCCCTTTCCAGTTCGTCCCGATGGATACCGAAGAGATGCTGCAGGCCAAGCAGAAGCACCTGCTCGAAAGCGTCCACAGCCGCAAGATCAAGGTCAACTACCACGACAGCACCACCAGCTTCCTCGAGGGCGTCTTTGCCAAGGGCGACCGCCGCTTGGCTCCCGTCATCCTCGAGGCCTACAAGCGCGGCTGCTATTTTGACGGCTGGGAAGAGTGCTTCAAGTACGACACCTGGATGAAGGTCTTCGAGGATATGGGCGTTGATCCCAAATTCTACTGCCAGCGCGCGATCGGTCTGGACGAAGTGACCCCGTGGAGCCACATGGACTACGGCGTCACCCACGAATATCTGGTGCGGGAGTACAACAAGGCCCTCGCGGCTCAGACCACTCAGCCCTGCAACCGTGCCTGCCACGGCTGCGGCGCAAACCATCTGTTAGGAGGACCGTGCTTTGATTACAGTAAGGATCTCGTTTAAGAAGATGAACGAAGCCTCCTACATCTCCCTGCTGGATATGCAGCGGGTGATGCAGCGGGTGCTCAAGCGCAGCGGCCTGCCGGTATGGCATACACTGGGCTTTAATCCCCACATCTATATGACTTTTGCCTGCCCGCTCTCGCTGGGGCAGGAGAGCCAGTGCGAGTGCGTGGATGTCAAGACCGAGGCCGAAAACCCCGATTTTGCCCAGTGGCAGACGGCGCTGAACGCCATCATGCCTGCCGGAATCGAGGTCTACCGCGTGGAACCGGTGGAGATGAAGGCTGACGCCATTGCCTACGCCTGCTATCGCATCCGCTACCCGGCGGACGCCGCGGAAAAGCTTGCACAGTATAACACCCTCGACAGTGTGCCGGTGGAGAAAAAGAGCAAGCGCGGCGTCAGGATGGTCGAGATGAAGGAATATGTCCCCACTCTCGAGCTTGAGACGGAAGGGGAGAGCGTAAGCTTTGCGGTCTGCCTGCCCGCCTCGCAGGACCTGAACCTGAATCCCTCGCTGCTGACGGCGGCGCTGGAAGCAAAATTCGGGGTCCCGGCGGCAAACGCCTCTATCCTGCGCACCGAATTTCTGACGGCAGATAAGCGGAAGTTCGAGTAAGAACGGTCTATCAAAGCCAGAGCGAAAATTTTTGCATAAATTTGCCCGAAACGCTTGCTTTTACGGGCGGTTTGTGCTATCCTATTAGGGCGTTAGTGTCCGCTGAGACCACAGCGGGGTTAATGACACATATCATTAAACGGGCGGTCCTCTGACGGCAGTTCGCCGTGTATGAACGTCTAAAAACAAATGGAGGAATTCAAAATGGACGCACTGAAGATTATTTCTGAAGGCAGCATCAAGGCTGAGAAGCCCCAGTTCAACGTCGGCGATACCGTCCGCGTTGATGTTCGTATCAAGGAAGGCGAGCGCGAGCGTATCCAGGCTTTCGAGGGTACCGTCATTGCTAAGAAGCACGGCGGCGTCGCAGAGACCTTTACCGTTCGTCGCGTTTCCTACGGCGTCGGCATCGAGCGTGTCTTCCCCATCAACAGCCCCTTCGTCGAGAAGGTCACTGTTGTCCGTAAGGGCAAGGTCCGCCGCGCAAAGCTGTTCTACCTGCGTGGTCGTACCGGCAAGGCTGCCAAGGTCAAGAGCGATATTTGATGATTCCCCGTTTCAAAGCGGGAGAAAAGGGGACAACTCGTTTGTCCCCTTTTTTCTGTTATACGGCGCTTTTGGAGCAGAGACAGAGAAAATAAAAACGGGCAGAAGCCCGGATAAAGAGGTGCATCGGATATGGAACAGTCACAGCCTGCTGTCCGTGGTCAGGGCCTGCTGGAATGGTACGAAGCGCTTATTTCGGCGGCGCTGGTGCTGGTGCTGGTGTTTTCCTTTTTCTTCCGTATCATTCAGGTGGACGGCGAGTCGATGGTGCCTACGCTGGAAAACGGCGATAAGCTCGTCGTCTGGGGCGCAGGCTATGAGCCTCAGCGGGGCGATGTGGTCATCGTGGACAGCTACACCAGCTATGGCCGCCCCCTGGTCAAGCGTGTCATCGCCAAAGGCGGCGACACCATCTCCATCGACTATGCCACCGGAGCGGTAGAGGTCAATGGAAAGGTGCTGGAAGAGGATTACATCGCAGAGCCGACCTATCTGGGCTATGATGTGGAGTTCCCGTACACTGTGCCTGAGGGGACGGTGTTCGTGATGGGAGACAACCGCAACGCCTCGCTGGACAGCCGCTCGAGCTATGTCGGCTGCATCGACGAACAGGATATACTGGGCAAAGTGCTGCTCTGCTTTTTGCCCATTTCGGATTTTGGAGTGGTAAAATGAACAATCAGGACACCCGGTTTGCAAACCAATATGCCATCCAGTGGTTCCCGGGCCATATGGCCAAGACGCTGCGGATGATGGAGCAGGAGATCCAGCACGTTGACGCAAGCCTTGTGCTGCTGGACGCCCGCATCCCGCTGTCCAGCCTCAACCCGGAGATCGAGCGCATCACGGCCCGCAAGCCCAAGCTCTATGCGCTGAACAAAGCGGACCTCGCCGACCCCGCCGTGACGGAAGAGTGGATACGCTACTTCCACGAGGCGGATGCGGGCTGTGTCGCCATCAGCGCCAAGCAGAAAGGCGGCGCGAACGCCGTCAAGGCCGCGATCGAAAAGGAACTGTCCGGCCTGCTGGCACGCCGCCAGAACCGCGGCATGGCCGGTGCCAAGACGCAGGTCATGCTCTGCGGCATCCCTAATGTGGGTAAATCCACCTTCATCAATACCTTCGCAGGCTCTGCCCGCGCCAAGGCGGCTGACCGTCCCGGCGTGACCAAGGGCAAGCAGTGGGTCAGCACCGAAAAGTTCGACCTGCTGGATATGCCCGGTGTGCTCTGGAAGAAGTTCGATTCTAAGACCATCGCCTCGAATCTGGCCTTCATCGGCTCCATCAAGGATGACATCCTTGATGTCGAGGAGCTGGCCATGAACCTTTTGGATGAGGTGCGCCGCAACTATCCCGACCTCGTGGCCCAGCGCTACAAGCTGGACGCCGAGACGCTGGCTCTGCCGCCCTACGAGCTGATGGAGGCCATCGGCCGCAAGCGAGGTCTGCTGGTGCGGGGCGGCGAGGTGAACACCGAGCGCTGTGCCGTGATGCTGGTGGATGAGTTCCGCGCCTGCAAGTGGGGCCGCATCTCCCTTGAGCGCCCGCCCCAGCGGGACGACATGGCCGACTTTGCCGAGGAGGACGAGGAATGAAGCGCCGGACGGATGAGGAGATCTCCGCGCCGCTCTACGCCTACGATGCCGACATCCGGGCGCAGTACGGCTGTTTTGCGGGCGTAGACGAGGCAGGCCGCGGCCCGCTGTGCGGCCCGGTCTGTGTGGCCGCCTGCATCCTTGACCCTGAGGCTCCGGTCTACGGCATCAACGACTCCAAGAAGCTGAGCGAGAAAAAGCGGGAGGCTCTTTTCGACCAAATCGTTGAAAAGGCATTGGCTTACAAGATTGTCTTCATCGGCCCCGACATCATCGACCGCGACAATATCCTGAATGCCACCATGGGCGGGATGCGTCAGGCCGTGGAGGGGCTGGACATCGTGCCGAACCTCGTCCTTGTGGATGGCAACCGCATCCCGGCCGGGCTGACCATGCCCGCACAGCCGGTGGTGAAGGGCGATGCCACCAGCGCCAGCATCGGCGCAGCGTCCATTCTGGCCAAAGTCAGCCGTGACCGCTATATGCTGGAGCTGGACAAGCAGTACCCCCAGTATCAGCTGGCAAAGCACAAGGGCTACGGCACCAAGCTCCACTACGAGCTCATTGCCCAGTACGGCATTCAGCCGTTCTACCGCCGCAGCTTCCTCAAAAAGCAGGGCTACTGGCCCGAGGGCAAGTGATGGACCGGGCCGAGACAGGCCGCAGGGGAGAAGCAGCCGCCGCGCGTTTCTACGAGAAACAGGGCGCGGCCCTCATCACCCACAATTATCACACCCGGATGGGGGAGATAGACCTCATCCTGCGGGAACCGGACGGAACACTGGTGTTCTGCGAGGTAAAGACCCGCGCCAAAGACTCTCTGGATACCCCCGCTGCGGCGGTCAACGCCGCCAAGCAGCGCCGTATCATCGCATCCGCCGCATGGTATCTCCAAAGCACCCATCAGAGCGACGAGCCGGTGCGTTTCGACGTGGCCGAAGTCGTCCCTCTTGACAGCGGGCGCTGGATGGTACATATTATAAAGGGTGCTTTTTGCGCGAAATAGCAGGAAGTGCCGGTGGGAAAAGGCAGAAAACGGCTCTGGGCCGCTGCCGCACGACGAGGCCAAGTGATGGGCCTTTTGGCAAAAAGGAGCGATAACGATGAAATTTTTCAGCACGAGAGACCATTTCCGCATTGTGACAGCCTCTCAGGCGATCGCACAGGGCCTGTCGGATGAGGGCGGCCTGTTCGTCCCGGAAAGTTTTCCGCAGGTGGACGTGGAGGCATTGTGCCAGCTGGATTATCCGGAGCTGGCCGCTGCCGTCGTCAGCGAATATCTGACCGACTACTCGAAAGACTTCCTCGCTGAGGCTGCTCGCACGACTTATGGTGAGGCCTTCGGCGGCAAGGCCGGTTATCTGGCCCCGGTGGAGGGCGATACCTATGCCCTTGAGCTGTGGCACGGCCCGACCTGCGCCTTCAAGGATTATGCCCTTCAGCTGATGCCGAAACTCCTCGTGGAGGCAAAGAAGAACCTCTCCCGCACCGAAAAGACCCTCATCCTCGTGGCGACCAGCGGCGACACCGGCAAGGCCGCGCTGGACGGCTACCACGACATCCCGGGCGTCGAGATCGCCGTGTTCTACCCCACGGGCGGCACCAGCGAGATCCAGCGTCTGCAGATGGCCACGCAGGAGGGCGCAAATGTCGCCGTTTATGCCGTGCGCGGCAACTTCGACGACGCCCAGACCGGCGTGAAGAAGGTCTTCGGTGATAAAGCCATTGCGGCCAGACTGGCCGAGCGGAACATCCGTCTTTCCAGCGCCAATTCCATCAACTGGGGCCGCCTCGTGCCGCAGATCGTCTATTACTTCGCCGCTTATGCCCAGCTGCTCAAGGCGGGAAAGATCACCTTCGGCGACAAGGTCGATTTCTGCGTCCCCACCGGCAACTTCGGCGACATTCTGGCCGGCTATTACGCCAAGCAGATGGGCCTGCCCGTCGGCAAGCTGGTCTGCGCCTCCAACCAGAACAACGTCCTGACCGACTTCCTCTCCACCGGCACTTACACTGCAAAGCGGGAGTTCTATAAGACTACTTCGCCCAGCATGGACATCCTCGTGTCCTCGAACCTTGAGCGCCTGCTCTACCACGTCACCGGCAGCGATGCCGAAGTGGCCGGCCTGATGAAGAGCCTGAACGAGACGGGCCGCTACACCGTCCGTCCCGAGACGCTGAAGGCCATTCAGGAGAGCTTCGACTGCGGCTGGAGCAGTGAGGAACAGGTGGCAGGGGAGATCCGCGCCCGCTACGAGAAGGACGGCTACCTCTGCGACACCCATACGGCGGTGGCTTTCCATGTCGCCGCCCAGAAGAAGCGGGACGGCGTGCCGATGGTGGTGCTTTCCACCGCCTCGCCCTTCAAGTTCCCGCGCAGCGTGCTGGAAGCTCTGGGCCACACTGCCCCGGAGAACGACTTCGAGGCCATGCAGGCGCTGGAAGAGGCTACCGGCTGCACCGCTCCCGCAAGTCTCGCCGTCCTGCGGCAGAAGGCCGAGCGGTTCAGCACCGTCATCGACCCGGCTCAGATCGCGGAGGTGGCACTGGGCTGTCAGGCATGACGAAAACCAGAACAGGAGTAAATAAACTATGGCACTTTTTGTGCTTGGCGATACCCACCTTTCCCTGGGCGGCTCCAAGCCGATGGACGTTTTCCCCGGCTGGAACGGCTATGTGGAACGGCTGGAGGCCAACTGGCGCAAGCTCGTAAAGCCCGAGGATACCATTGTCCTTGCAGGCGACATCAGCTGGGCCATGCGCCTTACCGATACCCGCAGGGATTTCGAATTTCTGCAACAGCTGCCCGGCCAGAAGCTCATCATGAAGGGCAATCACGACTATTGGTGGACCACCGCCAACAAGATGAACGCCTACCTGAAAGCCGAGGGCTTCGATACGCTCCACATCCTGCACAACAACTCCTACTCTGTGGAGGGCTACGCCATCTGCGGCACCCGGGGCTGGCTGTTCGATGTGGGGGAGCCTCACGACGAAAAGGTGATGAACCGGGAAATAGGCCGCTTGAAGATGAGCCTCGACGCCGCAGAACCCGGGCTGGAAAAGCTGGTGTTCCTGCATTACCCCCCGGTCTACACCGGCACCAGCGCCCCCGAGATCGTGGCGACACTGAGAGCCTACGGCATCAGGACCTGCTACTACGGCCATCTGCACGGCAATGCCATCCGCTATGCGGTGCAGGGCGATGTAGACGGCATCCGCTACAAGCTTGTCAGCGCTGATGGTCTGCGGTTCTGCCCCTACCGCATCAACTGAGGCAGAGACCAAAACAGCAGAAATGACAAAAAGTCAAAATTTGGGGTGGCAATTCTATCACGACCGTGCTATAATAGGTTGTGACGCGATTGTTGCACCCAATTTGAGCGCGCGCGTCCCCGCATTTCGCAAACAGCAAGGACGCGGTGCGCGGTTGCAGGCGGCAGTTTTCCCGCTGCCCCAACGCAATAGAATATTTGAGTGGAGGATACACAAATGAATTTCATCAAGTGCGAAAAGCTCGAGAAGAGCATGGCAGAGCTGCAGTTCTCCATCGACGCTGAGGCTTTCAAGGCTGCAGTTGCCGATGTTTTCAAGAAGGAGGGCAAGAAGTACCCTGTTCAGGGCTTCCGCAAGGGCAAGGCTCCCAAGGCTCTCATCGAGAAGATGTACGGCGCTGATGTCTTTACCTACGACGCCATCAACGAGCTGTTCCCCGCAGCTTACGAAGAGGCTGTCAAGGCTGCCGGCATCGAGCCGGTCGGCCGTCCTGAGGTCAGCGTTGACTCCGCCAGCGAGGCTGAGGGCGCTACCCTGACCGTCAAGGTCGCTGTCAAGCCCGAAGTCAAGATCGGCGCATACAATGGTCTGACCGTTGAGAAGACTGTCCATACTGTTTCTGACGAGGCTGTTGAGGTCGAGCTGAAGCGTGTGCAGGAGCGCAACGCCCGTGAGCTGACCCGCGAGGGTGCTGCTGAGAACGGCGACATCGTGGACATCGACTTCGAGGGCTTTGTGGATGGCGTCGCATTCGAGGGCGGCAAGGCTGAGCACTACAGCCTGACCCTGGGCAGCGGCAGCTTCATCCCCGGCTTCGAGGACCAGATCGTCGGCCACGCTGCTGGCGAGGAGTTCGACGTCAACGTCACCTTCCCCGAGCAGTACCAGGCTGCTGAGCTGGCTGGCAAGCCCGCTGTCTTCAAGATCAAGCTGCACGAGGTCAAGTACAAGGAGCTGCCCGCTCTGGACGACGAGCTGGCTAAGGACTGCTCCGAGTACGACACTCTGGACGAGTTCAAGGCTTCCATCCGCAAGAACAATCAGGAGCAGCTGGACAAGCAGGATGACCTGGCTGTCGAGAACGCTCTGGTCGATCAGGTCATCGACGGCATGGAGGCTGAGATCCCCCAGGCTATGTACGATGTCCGCATGGACGAGCTGGTCAACGACTTTGCTTTCCGCATGGAGCAGCAGGGCCTGCGCCTCGAGGACTACCTGAAGTATATGGGCCAGTCCGTCGACCAGTTCCGTGCTTCCTTCATGCCCCAGGCTGAGAAGCAGGTCAAGATCCGTCTGGCTCTGGAGGCTGTCGCAGCTGCTGAGAACATCGAGGCTTCTGAGGACGAGCTGAACGCAGAGGTCAAGCGTATCGCTGACCAGTACAAGATGGAAGAGGACAAGGTCCGCGAGCTCATCAATGTCGATGAGGTGAAGCACGACCTGGCCATCAACAAGGCTATCGACTTCATCAAGAGCCACGCTAACGTCGTGGAGAAGGCCGCTGAGGCCGAGAAGACCGAGGACGCTCAGTAATTCTGGCGCATAAGGTCACACAGGGCAGGGAGTGATCCCGGCTCTGTAAGCTAAGGTTGTTAAAATTGACCGATACGGCTACGGCCCATGTGCGCTTGCCGTATCGGTCAATTTTGCAAATACAATAATTTTCATTCAGGAGGCGAACCCTATGAGTTTTGTTCCTTACGTTGTCGAGCAGTCGGCGCACGGGGAGCGTTCCTACGATATTTTCTCCCGTCTGCTGAACGACCGCATCATTGTGCTGAGCGAGGATGTCAACGACACCTCTGCCAGCCTTGTCGTGGCACAGCTGCTGTATCTGGAAGGGCAGGACCCCGATAAGGACATCAGCCTGTATATCAACAGCCCCGGCGGCTCCATCAGCGCGGGTATGGCCATCCACGATACCATCCAGTATATCAAGTGCGATGTCTCCACCATCTGCATGGGCATGGCTGCCTCGATGGGCGCATTCCTGCTGGCCAGCGGCACCAAGGGCAAGCGCTTCGCTCTGCCCAACGCTGAGATCATGATCCACCAGCCGCTGATCGCAGGCGGTCAGGGCGGCGGTCTGTCCGGACAGGCTACCGACATCAAGATCCATGCGGACCACATCATCCGCACCCGCGCCAAGATGAACCGGCTGCTCAGCGAGTACACCGGCCAGCCGCTGGAAAAGGTGGAGCAGGATACCGAGCGCGACAACTTCCTTTCTGCGCAGGAGGCCAAGGAATACGGCCTCATTGATGAGGTCATCACCCACCGCTGAGCGGCAGAAAGCAATACACCCAGGATAAGGAAAAACGGTTATGGCTAATAACAATTCCGGCAGAGATAAAAACGAAAAGGATCTGGTCTGCAGCTTCTGCGGCAAACATCAGGACGAAGTGGAGCGGATGATCATCGGCCCCGGCGTGAACATCTGCAGCGAATGCATCGGCCTCTGCGCCGACCTGCTCTCGGACAAGCCGGATCATCCGGGCAGCAACAGCTCCCGCCCCAGCCGCGGCAGCGCCAGCCGGGCGCGTATCCAGCCCGCAGATGATCTCGCCATCAATATCAAGACCCCCGCAGAGATCAAGGAGGGTCTGGATCAGTATGTCATCGGTCAGGACGAGGCCAAGCGTGTGCTGGCCGTCTCGGTCTACAATCATTATAAGCGCATCCTGAGCGGCAAGGGCGCAGACGTTGAACTGCAGAAGTCCAACGTCCTGCTGCTGGGACCCTCCGGTGTCGGCAAGACCCTGCTGGCCCAGACGCTGGCCAAGATGCTGGGCGTTCCCTTCGCCATCGCAGACGCTACCACCCTGACGGAGGCCGGCTATGTGGGCGAGGACGTCGAGAACATCCTGCTCAAGCTCATTCAGGCCGCAGACTTCGACGTCCAGAAAGCTCAGATCGGTATCATCTATATTGATGAGATCGACAAGATCACCCGCAAGAGTGAAAATCCCTCCATCACCCGCGACGTGGGCGGTGAAGGTGTGCAGCAGGCTCTGCTGAAGATCTTGGAAGGCACCGTCAGCAATGTTCCCCCGCAGGGCGGCCGCAAGCACCCCCAGCAGGAGTTCATCCAGATCGACACCACCAACATCCTCTTCATCTGCGGCGGTGCGTTCGACGGTCTGGATAAGTATATCCTCCGCCGCACCGACAAGTCCGCACTGGGCTTTGGCAGTGCGCTGAAGGATAACTCCAGCGAGGCTGAAAAGGCCCTGCTGCGGAAGGTCGAACCCCATGACCTCGTCAAGTTCGGCCTCATCCCCGAGCTTATCGGCCGTCTGCCGGTCATCACCGTGCTGGACGACCTGGACGAGGATGCACTGGTGCGCGTGCTGAAAGAGCCCCGCAACAGTCTGGTCAAGCAGTATAAAGAACTGCTGTCGATGGACAACGTGGAGCTGGACATCACCGACGAGGCTCTCCATGCCATCGCCCGCAAGACCATTGAGCGCAAGACCGGTGCCCGCGGCCTGCGCAGCGTGATGGAGAACATCCTCATGCCCATCATGTACGATGTGCCGAACGACCCCACCATCATCCGCGTCACCATCGACGAGGACACCGTGGAGGGCGGCGAAGCGCACATGGAGTACGGTGCGGTGCGCAAGCGCTATAAGAGTCAGACTTCCCTGAGCTGAGCGTCAGCGCACAGCAGGGAAGAGCAGCCCCGCTGAAAGCTTTTTGCTTTTTGGCGGGGCTTTTTTGTGCCATCTGACTTGTTTCCGAGATCAAATTGTAGTAAACTATAAAAGTCTGGAACTGCAAGGGGAATACCGGGACGGCCCACTGGCATGGGACTGCTCTGCGGATGGAAGCGCCGGACATTTTGTGGGAAACAGAAAGTACGATAAAGGAGTGTGTGTTATGGCAAATTATTTTGAGATGACTCGCGACGAACTGACTGCTGAAAAGGAAGCTCTGGAAGAAGAGTACAAGAAATTTCAGGCAATGGGCCTGAAGCTGAATATGGCCCGCGGCAAGCCCGGCCCTCACCAGATGGACCTGGCAATGGGGCTGCTGCAGATGACCGATTACACCACCGACGCCGGCACCGATGCCCGCAACTACGGCGACCTTGAGGGTCTGCACGAGGCTCGTGAGCTGTTCGGCGACGTGATGGGCGTCAAGCCTGAGGAAGTCTTTGTGGGCGGAAACTCCAGCCTGCAGATCATGTACAACCTCATCTCTATGGGCTACTGCTTCGGCTTCCCCGAGTCTCCCTGCCCCTGGTCTCAGGTAGAGAAGCGCAAGTTCCTCTGCCCGGTACCCGGCTATGACCGCCACTTCGCCATCACCGAGGAATTCGGCTTCGAGCTCATCAGCGTTCCCATGACTCCGACCGGCCCTGATATGGACGTTGTTGAGAAGCTGGTAGCTGAGGATGATACCATCAAGGGTATCTGGTGCGTGCCTCAGTATTCCAACCCCGACGGCTACACCTACAGTGACGAGACCATCGACCGCTTCGCCAAGATGAAGACCGCGGCTCCCGATTTCAAAATTTTCTGGGATGAGGCTTACATCGTCCACCACCTGACGGACGAGATCATCGAGACTCCTGTCCTGCTGAACGAATGCAAGAAGTACGGCACTGAGGACCGCGTCTTCATGTTCACCTCTACCAGCAAGATCACCTTCCCGGGCGCAGGCGTTTCTGCGCTAGCCTGCAGCGAAGCTATGATGAAGTACATCTGCAAGCGCTTCTCGGTCATGATCATCAGCTATGATAAGATGAACCAGCTGCGCCATGTCCGCTTCCTCAAGAACAAGGAAGGCGTTCTGGCCCACATGGCAAAGCACCGCCGCCGTCTGGTACCCTGCTTTGATGCCGTCAAGACGGCCTTCAATGAGGAGCTGACTCCCTGCGGAGACATCGCCCACTGGACGAACCCCAAGGGCGGCTACTTCATCAGCCTCTACGTCATGCCCGGCTGCGCCAAGCGTGTGGCCCAGCTGTGCAAGGACTGCGGTCTGACCCTCACCGGCGCAGGCTCCGCTTACCCCTACCACAAGGACCCGGCCGATGCCCATCTGCGCATCGCGCCCACTTATCCCAGCCTGGACGAAGTGGAAACTGCGTCCGACCTGCTCTGTGTCTGCGTCCGTCTGGCCGCAGTTGAGAAGCTGCTGGCTGAGAACGCCTGATTCATCGCACAAGATCCCCGCTGTGCTGCCGTTCTGACTGCGCAGCGGGGATTTGGAAGTTGTTTTCATAGCCAGAGTACGCCAAAAGGCAGTTCAGGCGGTGTGCAATGGTTATGAAAACAGCTTCTTATTATATTTGGAGGTTTCCCGATTCATATGAAAACTAAAGGCAAAGCATGGCAACTTGTCCTCACTGTGCTTTTGATCGCGGCGTTCGTCTATACGGCATTCTTTGGCGTCGCAGTCAAGTACGGTGATGTGACCACCACCTACATCAAGGGCGCGAAAGACATCCGCTTCGGTGTGGACATCAAGGGCGGTGTCAACGTCACCTTCGTCCCCTCTGACGGCTACGACGCCACCGACGACCAGCTCGAGGCAGCTCAGCTGGTCATCGAGAACCGTCTGGTCGCCCTCAACGTGACCGACTATGAGCTGTATGTGGACAATAACTCCGACAGCCTCATCCTCGAGTTCCCGTGGCAGTCGGGCGAGACGGAGTTCGACCCCGAAGCCGCCATTGAGGAGATCGGCACCACCGCCTATCTGACCTTCCGCGAGGGGAGCAGTGCAGACGGTGAGCTCGTCCTCGACGGCTCGATGGTAGAGAGCGCAGCTGCCCAGTACGGCCCCGTCAACGGCAGCAGCTCCGAGTACTATGTGGCACTCAAGTTTACCGATGAGGGCGCCAAGGCATTCGGCGACGCGACCACCCGTCTGTATCAGACGGGCGGCACCATCAGCATCTGGCTGGACGACGAGAATGTCAGCACCGCCAGCGTCAACGCCGCCATCACCGACGGCTCTGCCATCATCACCAGTTCTGCGTCGAACCCCTTCACGCAGGAGGACGTCGTCAAGATGGCCCGCCAGATCAACTCCGGCTCTCTGCCCTTTGCGCTGACGGTGGACAGCTACTCCACCATCAGCCCGAGTCTGGGCGAGAACAGCCTGAGCGCCATGGTGCTGGCCGGCGTCATCGCCTTCGCCCTCATCATGGTGCTGATGACGGCTCTGTACCGTCTGCCCGGCTTCCTGGCCTGCATCGCTCTGGCTGGTCAGGTGGCGGCTACGCTGGCCTTCGTCTCCGGTTACTTCCCGGTGTTTGAGAGCTTCACCCTGACCCTGCCCGGCATCGCCGGCATCATCCTTGCCATCGGCATGGGCGTTGACGCCAACGTCATCACTGCCGAGCGCATCAAGGAAGAGCTGCGCAGCGGCAAGAGCCTCGACGGCGCTCTCAAGAGCGGCTTCGCCCGCGGCCTGACTCCCATCATCGACGGCAACGTGACCATCGTCATCGTCGCCATCGTGCTGATGGGTGCCTTCGGCCCGTCTGACGGCTTCTTCGCCAAGGCCCTGCACTTCGTCTTCTTCGCCTTCGGCCCCTCGACCGCAGGCACCATCTACGCCTTCGGTTACACGCTGCTCACCGGTGTGCTGCTCAACTTCGTGTTCGGCATCTTCGCCACCCGTACCATGATCCGGGGAGCTGCCGCTATCAAGGCTCTGCGTGACCCCCGCCTCTACGGTGCCGATGCTCCCGGCAAGACCCAGGCAGAGAAGAAGCAGGTCAACTTCGTCGGCCTGCGCAAGCGCTTCCTGACCTTCTCCGCCTGCCTGATGGCAGCTATCGTCCTCTGCGCTGTGGTGCTGGGCGTCCATCTGGACACCGAGTTCACCGGCGGTGCGATGATCACTCTGAGCTACGAGAACAGCTTTGAGATGTCTGCCGTCCAGAAGACCGCCTCCGAAGCGCTGGGCAGCAACGGCCTGACCCTGCAGACCGGCGAGAACGTCGCGACAGGGGAGCAGACCCTGAAAATTTCGATGCCCGGCACCGAGACTGTCACCACCGACGAAGTGCAGACCCTGCTGGACTCCCTGAATGAGAGCTACCCGGATAACTCCTTTGCACAGCTCTCTCTGAGCAATGTCAGCGCCGCAATGGGTACTAAATTCCTCCAGAAGAGTCTGGTGGCCGTGGTGTTCGCACTGGTGCTCATCCTCGCCTACATCGCCTACCGCTTCAAGAATATCGGCGGCCTCACCGGCGGCATGATGGCTGTTCTGGCCCTGCTCAATGACCTGATGGTGGTGTTCGGCACCTTCGTGCTGCTGCGCGCCCCGCTGGACGGCAACTTCATCGCCGCCATGCTCACCATCCTCGGCTACTCCATCAACGATACCGTCGTCGTCTACGACCGTATCCGTGAGAACCGCGGCCTGCTGGGCAAGAAGGCCAGCTTCGAAGAGCTGGTCAACCATTCCGTCAACCAGTCTGCCCGCCGCACCATCATCACCACCGTCACCACGGTGATGGCGCTGGGTGTGATGTGCATCGTCTCCAAGCTGTACGGTCTGGACAGCATCTTCACCTTTGCCTTCCCCCTGATGATGGGTATGCTCAGCGGCGTGTACACTTCGCTGTGTGTCTCCACTTCCGCATGGGTGGCTTGGAGCGAGCGCAAGGGCACAAAGAAAAACTGAACTTCTATCCTGACGCAAATCTGTCCTGAATCTAGGAGGAACGACCATGAAATGCCCCTATTGTGGCGCTGAGGAATCCAAAGTCATCGACTCCCGCCCTACCGAAGACAGCGAGCGCATCCGCCGCCGCCGGGAGTGCCTGAACTGCCATATGCGGTTCACGACCTACGAGGTCGTGGAAACGGTGCCGCTCATCGTCATCAAAAAGGATAACTCCCGTGAGCCGTTCGACCGGCAGAAGCTGCTCAACGCGATGCTTCGGGCTTGCGCCAAGCGTCCGGTGAGCTACGAGTCTCTGGAACGCGCCGTCAGCAGCATCGAGCAGACCCTGATGAGCACCTATGACCGCGAGGTGACGAGTGTGCGCATCGGTGAGCTGACCATGCAGGAGCTGAAGAAAATCGACGAGGTGGCCTATGTCCGCTTTGCCTCGGTCTATCAGCAGTTCGCGGACGTCGAGAGCTTCTTCAATGAGCTGAAAAAGCTGATGGGCGACCGTAAGAAGTAAAGTGTAAAAAAGCACGAGCGCCCCATTCTCTGCCGCAGGGCAGGGGATGGGGCGCTTTTTGCGCCTCTTGGACACGGGAAAAGAGTTTTTTCTATAAGGTCTGCACCTTTCGGAAGATACGCTGAAAGATCAGGTATATAAAAATCCATATAGCTGGGGGACACTCAATGACAGTCTCTTACAAATAGGATTACTACGGAGAAAAATAACGATAAAGCAATGAAAGTTCCGGGTAGCCTTGCTGATAAAATCCATTTTATAAGACCGATTTCATGCTGAAGTGAGACGATATAATTTCGAATAATTTAGATTACACGAAATATAACTGCGTCTGAATGATTTAATTACACAAGTCTACGCGACAGCCATTCCAGCGTCTCCACCTGAACCTGCGCCCGGCGCAGTTCACCAAATGCTTCCTCGGGGGCGCTCAGTTCGAGATGTCCGTCCGCGGCGCGGAGGGCGGCTTCCAGTTCCGTGAATTCCTGTGTGCGGAGCAGGTGATTCATCCCTTCCCGCATTTTGTCGCAGAGTTCAGCGCCCTCGGCCAGTGCCTGCCGCGCGGAAGGGAGGTCCTCGTCCCGGATAGCCTCCATGGCGTCGTCGATGTCGTCCGAAATATCTTCAGCAAACTTCTGCACCCGCCAGCTGCTGTAAAAGGCCACACCCAGCAGCACTGCCACGATGCACAGACACGCATAAATTCGCTTCATCCCATACCTCTCACCGGGAGCTGCCCTTGCGGCGGCTCTCTTTTTTCAGCAGAAAATAGTCTTCTGTCTCGTTGCCCACTAAAAGCAGGATTTCCTCCGGCAGCAGGGTATTGGCCTGCGCTGTCCGCTCGAGCCAGTCCTGGTCTTTGCCGCACCAGTGCAGATTTTCCTCGAGCACCTGCCCATCCAGCACGAAAGGGATGGTCGCATGGCTGTGCTCCACTTTCAGCTGTAAGTCGGCGAGGGTGGCGGTCTCTTTCTCAGGGCGCAGTGCCGCCGAGAGACTGCCGTTCGTCTCCACTACGGCGTAGGAGACATCCCGGGGGTCAAAGATGTTTTTGCCGCGCAGTGCCTCCAGCAGGTCGGCAGTCGTCAGCCGGAGGGTGCGCAGAGCGTTCTGGTCGATTTGTCCGTCCAGGATGACCGTCTTGGGGCGGCCCGACATCAGGTTGAAAAATTTCTGGCTGCGGAAGCTCAGTGCCGACCCCAGAAGCTCCAAAGCCGCAATGAGAAAGAGGGGAATGAGGCTGGCCGTCACCGGTACTTCTTCCGACTCGATGGAGATGGACGCCAGATTTGAGATGAGGATAGTAGATACCAGCTCTTCGGGCTGCAGTTCGCCCAGCTGACGCTTGCCCATCAGCCGCATGGCGAACAGAACGCAGAGATAGATGAGCAGAGTACGGAAAATCAGAAGCTTCACGAGAAGGCCCTCCTTGTGGGTTGAATAAGCACCGTTGGTGGGGGAATACTGGCAGGCAAAGGGGGATACCGTATGCTGCAGCTTTCCTCGTCGCTGGAAGAAAATCTGGCGGCGCTCAACGCTAGGTTTGGCGCTTCGGCGGATTTTTATGCCAAGCGCATTGAGCTTTATCACTGCCCGGGGGCCATCGTCCTTTTCGACAATATGGCCAGCCTCGAGTCACTCTGGTCGCTTTTACTGGACGCCGCTACCCGGCATACGCCCAGCCTCGAGCCGGAGCGGATGCCTCACAGCGGTACGCAGGTGTATGAGCTTCTGATGCATCACTCCGGTCTGCCCGCCGAGGACGGCCCGGTCAAGGACATGGACGACCTCATCCGCCGCATGACCGCCGGCATGGCCGTGCTTCTGCTGGACGGGTGCAAAAAGGGGCTTGTCTTCTCAGTTCAGGGGCTGAAATCGCGCTCGGTGGAAGAGCCCTCCGGGGAAGGAAACCTCCGTGGTTCCCGGGAGGGCTTTGCCGACCTGCTGCGGGTCAACCTGAGTTTACTGCGCCGCCTCATCCGTACTGACACCCTCGTGATGGAGACCGCACAGGCCGACTGTGCCATGAAGACCGAATACGCCATCTGCTACTGCAAAGACAAGGCCAGCAAGACGGCAGTGGCGCGGGTACGCCGGACGCTCCAGGAGGCAAAGCCGGAGGTTCTGCTGGATTCCAGCTACTTTGTACCGTGGCTTTTCCCGGCCAGGTGGCGGCTGTTCGCCCCAGTGAGCTATACAGAGCGCCCGGCTTCCGCCGCCGCAAAGCTCTGTGAGGGGAAAATCATCATCCTTGTCAACGGCAGCCCCTCGGCGCTGGTGCTGCCGTCCCTTTTCTGCGAGAACTTCGACTGCCTCGACGACTACGCCACCACGGCAGTTTTTTCGTCGTTCCTGCGCGTCCTGAAATATGGCTCATTTTATCTCAGCATCTTTCTGCCGGGCGTTTTTGTCTGTCTGGCGGTCTATCTGCCCGAGCTCATCCCACCGCAGTTATTATTCAAAATCGCGGCGGCAGAAAAGGCGACGCCTCTGCCGCTCTTTGCCGAGATGCTGCTGGTCATCATCTTATTGGAGATCATCCGGGAGGCCGGGCTTCGGATGCCCCAGACGCTGGGCCACTCGGTGAGCCTTGTCGCGGCGCTCATCATCGGTGACGCCGCCATCGGGGCCGGACTGCTGAGCACGCCGGTCATCCTCGTAGCCAGCATCACGGCCATCTCGGTCTTTGTGACGCCCTCGCTGTACGAACCGGCCACATTGCTGCGATTGGGCGTTACGCTGGCCGCCGGTCTGGCTGGTCCGGTAGGTCTGGTGTGTGCGGCTTTGGGCGTGTTGGCCGCACTGACGTCCATCTCCGCGATGGGGGTACCCTATCTTTCGGGCGCAGTCTTTTCGGGTGACGGCGTCGTCCGCCGCAACTATCGGGCGCTGTCCCGCCGCCCATTCACCATTTGGAAAAGGAGGGGTTCCTGAATGCAGCAAAAACAGACATTCTCGGCCCGGACGCTGACACTCAGCATCGCGGCGGCAGAGCTGGGTCGCGCCATCTTCGGGGCAGGGCAGACCGGCTCCGTCCGTGCCGTCCTGCTGAGCAATGTACTGGCGGCAGCGGCCTTCGTGCTCCTTGCAGCGCTTGCCTCGGTCAACGCCTCCCGTCTGAACCGCCCGGGCTTTGCAGGAAAGTGCATCTGTGCCGTCTTTCTGCTCTGGTATCTCTTCGAACTTGTCCGGACGGTTGCAATGCTCCAACAAGCCTGCTGGGAACAGTTTGCGTCTATGGCCTTCATCGGTCTGCTGCCGTTCTTTCTCTGGGCAGGGTGGAGCCTCGGCTGTGAGCTGTACGACCGGATGGCCTCCGTCCTCGGGTGGCTCGTAGTGCTGGGCATCGTGTTCTGTGTGCTGGGGCTGGCCGGACAGCTGCAATGGCAGGTGCTCGTGACAGGTGAGACGGCACATTCGTTTGTTCTTCCGGATGCCACTTTTTACCCGGAATATTTCTCCTTTCCGCTTCTCTGTATGAGTAAAAATAATGCGAAAATCAGTAAAAAGCCTATCGTATGGCTTCCAATCATCGCTGCCGTCATTTCCTCAGGTTATGCGCTGGGGCTGGCCCTTCTTTTCGGCGCACCGCAGGCTTACCCGGGCTATGAGCTGCTGCGGGCGTGGAGCTTCGGCGGCATCTCCCGCTTTGATGCTGCGTTCCTGCTCCTCTGGCTGGCGGCGGCGATTTTCCGCTTCGGCTTTATCGTCCGTGCCGTCCGGCTGCTCTGTGAGCGCCTTGCCGAAGGGCCTGTAAATGCGGAGGCTGCACGATGACCCGCCGGGGCTGGCTGCGGCTGATGGCCGCAGGCGTCCTCGTCGTCTGGCTCTGCCTCTTTTTGCATTGGGACAACACCGAAAAAAGCATGATACGCGCCCTTCTCGTCGAGACGAACGGTGACAGCTGGACAGTGGGTCTGCTGTACCAGTTCCCGGAAGCTTCCGCCGATTCCTCCGAGGCTGAAGCCGCCATCCGCCTCTGTATTGGCCGAGGCCCCGAGCTTTCTTCTGCCGTTTCTGCCGCTGAGGAAGCCCTGCCCCAGCGGGCGGACTGGCGGCTCTGCGAATACCTTCTGGCCGGGCAGGATTCGGTGCGACAGACGCTGTCTGCCTGTGAAGAACTGTTTCTCCATCGACCCTACGGGCGGCTGGCGTCCCGGGTATTCGGGGAAAGTTTTTCGGTAGAGATACTGAAAGAGCGGACCGATGAATCAGACGCCCTGCCTGAAAATCTCCTGCAATGCATCAAAAACGCTGCCCCGGCCGCGCCCCGGCTCTATCAGCAGAGCAGCGGCTTCATCCTGCCTGTCGTGGAGCTGGAAGACGAGGATACACATTGCAGGCTCGAAGCCTTCGTTGTTACCCCTGAACAGACCGGCCAGCTGACCGAGTCCCAGACGGAAATGGCACTCTTATTGCAGGGCAAAAGCTGGACGGATACAGGGGAGCATCGCTTTGCGCTGGAAGCCGGGCCGCTCCGCCTGCGCCGGGCTTTCTGCGGCGTGGAGCAGGAAGGGGAGAGCTTCCTGCTCCGGGTGAACGCACTCTCACGCAATGGACTGCCTGCCGACGCCGAAGCAGAACTGGAAGCTCTCTGTGCGGACACCGTCCGCCGCTGCTGGACGCTGGGGCTGGACATCTCCGGACTCGGTGCGCATCAAGCGCTGCGTGACGGTCACTTTGCGCTCACAACAAAAAACGTCTGCCCGAAAATTCGGGCAGACGTGAAACTCATGAAATGTTAAGAAGCCGTTTCGAAGATCACGGTGATGGTGGTACCCTCGTCCACAACGCTGTCCAGCTTGATGCGGGCGTTGTGGATGCGGGCGATGTGTTTGACGATAGCCAGACCCAGACCGGTGCCGCCAGTGGCTTTGCTGCGGCTCTTGTCCACCCGGTAGAAGCGCTCGAACACGCTGGTCTGCGCCTCTTTCGGGATACCGATGCCGTTGTCCTTCACGGTCAGGGTGCAGTGACCGTCCCGGGTGCAGGCCGTGATGATCTGGACTTTTCCACCGGGGCGGTTGTAGCGGATGGCGTTGTCGCAGAGGTTCTGGCACAGCTCATCCAGCAGGACGCGGCTGCCTGTCACAGGGGCGCTTTCGCCGAGGTAGGTCAGGGAGATATAGGAGCGCCGGGCGTTGACCTTCTGGCGCTCCACGCACTCGCGGGCCACATCCAACAGATCGACCGTTTCCATTGCAGGCGCAGCACCCGTCTCGCTCACATTGTCGAGGTGGGAGAGCTGCAGAATATCGTTGACCAGCTGTATCATCCGGCTGGCCTCTACATGGATCTTGCGGGCAAAACCTGGCGTATCCTCGGGTTTTGCAATGCCGGTCTCGATGAGCTCTGCATAACCGGAGATGCTGGTCAGAGGCGTTTTTAGCTCGTGGCTGACATTGGCCGTGAACTCCTGCCGCATTTTCTCGTTATTTTCCCGCAGCATCCGGTCGGAGTGGATGCTCTCGGCAAAGGGGATAAGCTCCTTGTAGGGGACATTCTCCTGGATGTGGTCGAGGTCATCGGTCATCTTGAGCACAGGCTGGACAAGGCTCTTGGTCAGCAGTCCGGCAATGATAGCGGCTGCGCCCATCATCAGGAAACAGCTCAGCACGATGGCAGGCAGAGCGGCGTCATAAATCGACCAGATAGTCTCAGAGTCCTGCGCTACCCGGAGGATGTCTCCGTTCGTCAGCAGCATGGCGTAATAATAAGTCTCATAGCCCAGCGTCTGGGAGTCGCGGCAGTCGCGGCCCACACCGCTCTTCATGGCCTGCTGTATCTCGGGGCGGCTCAGATGGTTCTCCATCGGCTGGTTGGTGGCCGACTCAAAAAGCACACTGCCGTCCGAGGCGATGAGAGTGATGCGCAGCGAGCCGTCCACATAAGTTTCCAGCTGGCTGGGGGCGTCTACCTGCGCACAGCTGGCAGCCACAAGGTCGGCTTCCCGCTCAAGGGCTGTCCAGGCCTGCTCCCGGAACGCCTTGTGGAACACAAAGATGCAGAGTGCAGCGGTACACACCAGCCCCGCAAATCCCATCAGAAACAGCAGATAACTTATTTTTTCTTCCATGCTGCGTGGTTTCATTGCTCGAGCTCCTCCTCGCTGTCCGTCAGCTTGTAGCCCACTTTCCGTACTGTGCAGATGTACTTTCCGGCGTCGCCCAGCTTTTTGCGCAGGGTACGGATGTGCATATCCACGGTCCGGCTCTCCACCGAGATGTCAGTACCCCACACCACCTGCAAAATGGTCTCGCGGGTGACGACAAGGTTGGTGTTTTCCAGCAGCAGGCGGAGCAGGCTGTATTCTTTGTAAGTCAGCTCCACCGGTGCGCCGCTGACAGTGACGCTGTGGCGGGCATTGTCCAGCAGGATCTCCCGGAAGCTGTAGACATTGGGCCGTGCCTCGGGCTCTGCCCGGCGGAGGGCTGCCCGCACCCGGCTCAGGAACTCCATGATGCCAAAGGGCTTGGTGATGTAGTCGTCTGCGCCGCAGTCGAGGCCACGCACGGTGTCCAGCTCGCTGGACTTGGCTGTTATCATGATGATGGGCAGACGCCGCAGGGAAGGGGCGGCGCGGAGCTTTTTCAGGATGGAGAAGCCGTCCTCACCGGGGAGCATCACGTCCAGGATGACCAGTTCCGGCGGCGTGGTGTGGACGGCCTGCCAGAACGGCTCCGAGGACTCGAAGCCCACGGCCTCGTAGCCGTTGGACTGTAATGCATACTGCTCTAATTCACGGATGGCTGAATCGTCTTCTACGATATAGATCATGCCTGTTTGTCCTCCGTTTCGGTGACGTTTTCGTCGGGGAAGAGATAGCGCTCACGGTAGCGGTTCAGGCGGCGCTGGAACTGCTCGCTCTCCTTGGTGGAGGCATGGCCGCTGCGCAGGTCGTTGAGGTAGGCGTGGGTGTCGAAGCTGTCCTGTGCCACCTCGATCTGGGCAACTGCCACGTTGCTGCAGTGGTCGCAGACGCGCTCGTAGTTGGTCAGCAGGTCTTCCAGCACGAAGCCATACTCGATGGAACAGCTGCCGGCCTGCAGGCGGGCGACGTGCCGTGCCTTGATGGCACGCACCAGCTCGTCCACGACGGTCTCCAGAGGTTCGACCTTGCTTGCCAGATGCAGGTCATCCTTGCGGAAGGCGTCAGTGGTGCGGTTCAGCACGTCCTGCACGGCGTCCTCAAGCACCTGCAGCTCTTCGCGGGCGTCGGTGGAGAAGTTGATCTCCTTGGTGTGCATCTCCTGTGCGGATTCCAGAAGGTTCACGGAATGGTCACTGATGCGCTCGAAATCGCTGATGGTGTGGAGCAGAGTATTCACGCTCTGGCTGTCCGCATGGTTCAGCTCACGGCTGGACAGCTTGACCAGATAGGTGCCGAGAGCATCTTCGTACTGGTCAACTTTGCTCTCCTCATCCCGGACTTTCTGGGCCAGCGTATCATCCCAGGTGTGGGTCAGGCTCATGGCCTGCATGACGCCCACACGGGCCAGCTCGGCCATGTCAGCTGTAGCAGAGTGGGCGCGGGCCACGGCCACAGCCGGGGTGTTCAGCAGACGCTCATCCAGCAGAGCAAAGCTCTCTTTTTCGGCGTCGTCGGGGATGGTGAGGATGGCCAGCTTTTCCAGACCATTTGCGAAGGGGAGAAGGATGAGGGTGGCCGCGATGTTGAAGGCGGAGTGGACCACAGCAATGCCCCAGGCGGCGATGGTCTCGTTCACAAAATCAAAGTGGACCACGGCGTTCAGACCGTAGAAACCGGCCAGAAAGACCGTGACACCGATGATGTTGAAGTAGAGGTGGACCATGGCGGCACGGCGGGCATTCTTATTTGCGCCCACAGAAGAAATCAGCGCGGTGACACAGGTGCCGATATTCTGACCCATGATGATGGGGATAGCGCTGCCGTAGGTGATGACGCCGGTAGCGCTCAGCGCCTGCAGGATGCCAACGCTGGCGCTGGAACTCTGGATGATGCCGGTGACCAGTGCGCCCACCAGAACGCCGAGGATGGGATTGGAGAAGCGGACGAAGAGATTGGTGAACCATGCCTCACCCTGCAGGGGCTCGACGGCATTGGACATGGTAGTCATGCCGGTCATCAGGATGGCAAAGCCGATGAGGATGGTGCCGATACCCTTTTTCTTCTCATTCTTGCCCATATAGAGCAGGATGCCGATGAAGGCGAGAATGGGGCTGAAGGAGGTGGGCTTGAGCATCTGGATCCAGAGGCTGTCGCCCTGCAGACCGGAAAGGCTCAGCAGCCAGCTGGTGACAGTGGTACCCACATTGCTGCCCATAATGATGCCGATGGCCTGATGCAGCTCCATGATGCCGCTGTTGACGAAGCCGACCACCATGACGGTGGTAGCACTGGAACTCTGGATGATGGCGGTCACGCACAGACCGAGGAAGAAGCCCTTGAGGGGGTTATCCGTCAGTTTGCTCAGGATCTTCTGCAGATGGCCGCCGGCCTGTTTCTCAAGGGCTTTGCCCATGATGTCCATGCCGAACAGGAACAGAGCCAGACCGCCCAGCAGAGAAAAGACATTGAATAGAGTCATGTTTTACTCCTCACTTGTTGAAGCTTGCGTTTATACATCGACAGCGGCCGTAGAGGACCCGTGCAGGATCATGTCTCAGCTTTTTACAAGACCTGCACTGGATTTCACCGGTCCTATCCCTGATTATGAGTATACGAGTGGAATGTAAAATCGGAAACCGGCGAAATGTAAAACTCATGTAAAGTAAACTCTATCCCTGCCTCCTATTATATGGTTTTGGTCCTCGGATGCAAGCGTCTGCGCAAAACCAGAAAAGATTCCTGAAAGAATTGTTGTTTTTGCTGCCCGTCTCGATTATAATATAAGGAAGGATAAACTGTGCTGCCTTTTGGTATGGCAGAGCACAGAGGATGCAGGAGGAAAAACGAATGGGGAATTTCGCCGTTTCGCTCAAGCGGCTGGTCGAGAAGGTCAGCCTCGAGGTTATCTATACGCCCTGCGATTTGGATAAGATCAGCGTCGAGATCGCAGAGGTCAACCGTCCCGGCCTGTTTCTGGCCGGTTACTACGATTATTTCGATAAGCTGCGCTTACAGATCATGGGCCTTGCGGAGATGAACTTTCTGGCCGGTCTTACGGCGGAAAAGCGCCGTGAGCGCCTTGACCAGCTGTTCCGCCAGCAGCCTCCGGCCGTCATCCTCTGCCGCAACGAGGAGCTGGAACCCTTCCCGGAGATGCAGGAGCTTGCAAAGCAGCACGGGGTAGCCCTGCTGCGCTCCAACGAGACGACCTGCACCATGATGGGCAGCCTCATCAGCGTGCTGAACCTTGAACTGGCTCCCCGCATCACCCGCCACGGCGTGCTGGTGGAAGTTTACGGTGAAGGCATCCTCATTCTCGGCGACAGCGGCATCGGCAAGAGCGAGCTGGCCATTGAGCTGGTCAAGCGCGGTCACCGCCTCGTCGCCGACGATGCTGTGGAGCTGCGCAAGGTCTCCAACCGTCAGATCATGGGTACTGCGCCGGAAAACATCCGCCACTTCATTGAGCTGCGCGGCGTCGGCATCGTCAACGTGGCCCGCGTGTTCGGTGTGGGCGCGGTCAAGGTGAGTGAAAGCCTCGACCTCGTCGTCCAGCTGGAAGCATGGGACCCCACCAAAAACTATCAGCGCACCGGCTTGGAAAGCGAGTATTATGACATTCTGGGCGTCAACATCCCCAGCACCATCATCCCCGTTTCGCCCGGACGCAACCTTGCAGTCGTGCTGGAAACGGCGGCTATCAATAACCGCCAGAAGAAGATGGGCTATAACGCCGCCAAGGAGCTGCTCATCCGTCTGGGCCTGAACGACACGATGGACTGATTTTCTACCGATAGAGGGAGAACGAATGGAACGATTGAAACAGGCTTTGTCCGCTGCGGGCATTGCATACAAAGAAAACGAGCCGCTCAGCGCGCACTGCACTTTCCGCATCGGCGGCCCGGCAGATGTCTTTATCCTGCCGGAAAATGAGGCGCAGCTCTGCGCCGCCATCAAGCTGGCGAAGGAAGCGAACGTCAAATATTATCTGCTGGGCAACGGCAGCAACATCCTGTTTGAGGATGCGGGCTACCGGGGAGCTGTCATCAATGTATCGGCCATGAAGAGCGCGATCGGTATTCTTGAAAACATCTGTTTCCCGGGCAAAGATCCGGCCCTGACTTACGATGCTGTCGTTGTCGGTGCAGATAAGATGCTCTCGTCGCTCTGCATGACGGCGCTGGAAAACAGCCTCACCGGTCTTGAGTTCGCCTACGGCATCCCGGGTACGGTGGGCGGTGCTGTCTACATGAACGCCGGAGCTTACGGCGGCGAGATGAAGGACGTGCTGGTCTCCGTGCGGTATCTGACCGCAGAAGGGGAGACCGTTGAGATACCGGCAGAACAGCTCGACCTCAGATACCGCCACAGCATTTTCGAAGAAAACGGCGGCTGCATCCTCTCGGCAAAGTTCCACCTTGCAAGAGGCACTGCCGCCGACATCCGCGCCAGGATGGACGACCTGATGGCCCGTCGCAAAGACAAACAGCCTCTCGACAAGCCCAGCGCCGGCAGCACCTTCAAGCGGCCGGTGGGCGCATTTGCGGCAGCCCTCATCGACCAGTGCGGTCTGCGGGGCTACCGCCATGGCGGCGCAGCCGTCAGTGACAAGCACTGTGGCTTTGTGGTCAATCTGGGTGGAGCGACCTGTTCAGATGTGCTGGCTCTGTGCGATGAGGTGCGTGTCATCGTGAAAGAAAAGACCGGCTACGACCTCGAAAAAGAAATTCGTGTGGTGAAAGCATAAAAGAAAGAGGCGTGCAAAATGAATCTTCTCATCGTCAGCGGCCTTTCCGGTGCAGGCAAATCTGTCGCCATGAATGCACTGGAAGACATCGGCTTTTTCTGCATTGATAACATCCCGGCGGCACTGCTGCCCAGCATCACGGCGTTTTCGAAAGCGGGTGACAACCAGCTCAAGCGGGTGGCTCTCTGCATGGACATCCGCGGCTGCCGCACGCCGGAAGAAATCGAAGAAGCTCTTTCTCAGTTGGATGCGCAGAGGATAGAATATGAGATCTTGTTTCTTGATGCCCCGGACGATGTGCTGATGCGCCGCTACAGTGAGACGCGCCGCCGCCATCCGATGAGCATTTCCGACGGCCTTTCCACCCGGGAAGCCTTCCGCAGGGAGCGCGAGATCTTGCAGCCCCTCAAAGACCGGGCAGATTATACCATCAATACCGGCCTGCTCTCCACCTCGCAGAACAAAGAGCGCATCTGTGACCTGTTCAACCAGAACGGCGGCGCGAAGAGCGCCATGCGTCTGACAGTCATGTCCTTCGGCTTCAAGTTCGGCATCCCACCGGAGGCGGATCTTGTTTTGGATGTCCGCTGTCTGCCCAACCCTTTTTATGTCCCGGAACTGAAGCATAAAACGGGTCTTGATGAAGAGGTCGTCGATTTTGTCATGAGCCACCCGGAGGCGCAGGAGCTTTTGAAGCGCTATGAATCGTTTCTGGAATATGCTCTTCCGCTCTACGTCAAGGAAGGCAAAAGCCAGCTCACCATCGCAGTGGGCTGCACCGGCGGCAAGCATCGTTCCATCACATTTGCGCGGAAAATCGCGGAATACTGCGAAAAGCTTGGCTACAAGCCCGGCATCCAGCACCGCGATTCTGTCCGTTGAAAGGATAAACACATCATGAGTTTTGCATCTCAGGCAAGGGAGGAGATCGCCCGGCGCAGTCTGCAGAAGGACTGCTGCGTCCGCGCTGCTGCCTATGGAATTGCCTGCTTCGCCAAGTACTTCGACGCCAGCGGGCTGGTGCTGCAGACGGAACAGGAGCTGACGACGCAGGTGGCTTCCCAGCTGTTTGCGCGCTGCGGCGTACAGGGTGACATCATCGAGAAGCAGCGTCCCAGCGGGGTGGTCTATGAGTTCAGCATCCGCGCACCGGGGCAGGTGGCGCGGATGCACGAGCTTTTCGGCACCACCGGCACCGAGACGAGCCTGCAGATAGACCCCAGACTGATTCGCTGCCAGACGTGCGTCAGCGCGTACATCGGGGCAGCTTTTTTGTGCAGCGGCACGGTCACTGACCCGCAAAAGGAGTATAACATCGAGTTTCTCACCAGCCGCACGAACCTTGCGCGCGACTTCGAAGCCCTGCTGGCGGAGCACGAGTTTGCACCCCACCGCACCCGCCGCAACGGCGTGAACCTTGTTTACGTCAAGAGCTGCGACAACGTAGAGCGCATCCTTTCCTTTATGGGGGCGGCAGAGGCATCGGCCCAGCTCAGCGCCCAGAAGGCTGTCAAGCAGATGCGCAACCAAATCAACCGCCACACCAACTGTGACACCGCAAACCTGGGCAAGACGGCCCGTGCCAACGCCCAGACTCTCAAAGCCATCCGCTTTCTGGAAGAGCAGGGGGCGCTGGAAACGCTGCCCGAGGCGCTGCAGCAGGCAGCAGCCCGGCGGCTGGAATATCCTGATTTATCGCTGGCGGCGCTCTGCGGATGCTTTGACCCGCCCATGAGCAAATCGGGTCTTTCTCACCGGATGAAAAAGCTGGAAGCGCTGGCCGACGCCCTGCGTCAGCGGCTCGAAGAACACACTGAAACAGAGGAGGCAGGAGCATGAGCGATGTGACCGAAGGGAACCGTCAGGGGAGAGACTTCGTTCATCTCCACATCCATACCGAATACAGCCTGCTGGACGGTGCCTGCCGTATCGACCAGCTTATGGACCGCGTCAAGGAGTGTGGTCAGAGCGCCATCGCCATCACGGACCACGGCGTCATGTACGGCTGTGTCCAGTTCTATAAGGCCGCAAAAAAGGCAGGCATCAAGCCTATCATCGGCTGTGAGGTCTATGTGGCCACCCGTACCCGCTTCGATAAAGTCAACAAAATCGACGGCAACAACCATCTTATCCTGCTCTGCAAGAATGAGACAGGCTATAAGAACCTCATCAAGATGGTGTCCGCTGCCTTCGTGGAGGGCTTTTATTCCAAGCCCCGTGTAGACAAGCAGCTTCTCGAGCAGTATCATGAGGGGCTTATCTGCCTGTCTGCCTGCCTCGCAGGCGAGATCCCACAGGCCATTCTGGCGGGAGACTACGAGAGGGCAAAGGCCACGGCCCTGTGGTATCAGGAACTGTTCGGCAAGGGAAATTACTACATCGAACTGCAGGACCACGGCCTCGAAGAGGATACTATCGTCCTGCCCCAGCTCATCAAACTGGCGCGGGAGACCGGCATCCCGATGGCAGCCACCAACGACTCCCACTATCTGCGGAAGGATGACGCCAAGATGCAGAGCATCCTGCTCTGCATCCAGACAGGCAAGACCATTCAGGATGCCGACCGGATGGAGTTCCAGACCGACGAATTTTACGTCAAAACGACGGATGAAATGTATGATTTGTTCGCAATGGTGCCGGAAGCCTGTGCCAACACCCAGAAAATTGCGGACCAGTGCAATTTTGACTTCGACTTTGGACACACCAAAATTCCATATTACAAAGCCCCGAACGGGATGGACAATCAGGAGTTTTTCGAGAAGCTCTGCTGGGACGGCCTCGAGCGCCGCTACGGCTCGGACGTCCCACAGTCCAATAAGGACCGCCTGACCTATGAGATCGGCGTGGTCAAGTCGATGGGCTATACCAACTACTACCTCATTGTCTGGGATTATATCAACTACGCCAAGAGTCAGGGCATTCCGGTAGGCCCGGGCCGTGGCTCGGGCGCGGGCAGCATCGCGGCTTACTGTGTAGGCATCACCGACATCGACCCCATCCGCTACAACCTCATCTTCGAGCGATTCCTGAACCCCGAGCGCGTCAGCATGCCCGATTTTGACGTCGATTTCTGCTATGAGCGCCGTCAGGAGGTCATCGACTACGTCAACCGGAAGTACGGCGCAGACCATGTGGCCCAGATCGTCACCTTTGGCACCATGGCCGCCCGCAACGCCATCCGCGATGTGGGCCGTGTGATGGGTATGCCCTATCAGAGCGTGGATGTGGTGGCAAAGCAGGTACCGATGGAGCTGAAAATGACGCTGAAACGCGCCTTGGAGGTCTCACCGGAGCTCAAGCGGATGTACGACAGCGACCCGCAGGTCACAGAACTTATCGACACTGCGCTGAAAGTTGAAGGTATGCCCCGCCACGCCTCCACCCATGCAGCCGGCGTCGTCATTACCCCGGAACCGACAGACTATTATCTGCCCCTGGCCACCAACGATGGCCTGCCTGTCACCCAGTTCAATATGACCGAGATCGAAGAGCTGGGCCTGCTGAAAATGGACTTCCTCGGCCTGCGCACCCTGACGGTCATCCGGGACGCGGAGGCTGCCATCCAGAAAAAAGACCCGTCTTTCTCCATCCGAAAGCTGGATTATGACGATGCCGCGACTTATAAGATGCTGGGTCAGGGTGAAACGGAGGGCGTGTTCCAGCTCGAATCCTCGGGTATGAAACAGGTACTCGTGGGTCTGCAGCCGCAGAACCTTGAAGATGTCATCGCTCTTATCAGTCTTTACCGACCCGGCCCGATGGACTCCATCCCGACCTACCTGCGCAACCGCCACGAGCCGGATAAGATCAGCTACAAGACCCCTCAGCTGGCCCACATCCTCGACGTCACCAACGGCTGTATCGTCTACCAGGAACAGGTCATGCAGATATTCCGTGAGCTGGCCGGTTTCTCGTTCGGACAGGCAGATAACGTCCGCCGTGCCATGAGTAAAAAGAAGCACGCGGTGATGGAGGCAGAACGCGAGCATTTTGTCCACGGCTGCACCGAGCCGGGTCACGAATGCCCGGGCTGTGTCGCCAATGGCATCTCCGAGAAAGTTGCCAACGAAATTTACGATGAAATGTCAAGTTTTGCGTCCTACGCCTTCAATAAAAGCCATGCGGCCTGCTACGCTTACGTCGCATTCCAGACGGCTTATCTCAAGTGTCATTACCCCAGCGAGTTTATGGCCGCATTGCTCACCAGTGTGCTTGACAATACCGACAAAGTCATCGAGTATTCGGGCGAGTGCGCACGCCTGGGCCTCAAGGTGCTTCCGCCGGACGTCAATATCTCGAACGGCGGATTCACGGCAGACAACGGCAAGATCCGTTTCGGCCTGAATGCGGTCAAGAATGTGGGCCGCAACCTCATCGAGCGAGTCGTGGAAGAGAGAAAAGAGAAGCCATATTCGAGCCTCTACGATTTCTGTAAGCGGATGCACGGCACTGAGCTGAACCGCCGGGCCGTGGAATGCCTTATCAAGGCGGGTGCCTTCGACAGTATGGGCGTCAACCGCCACAGCCTTGTGGAAGCCGTGGACGGCATCATCAAGAGCGTGGAGAGCGACTCCCGCCGCAATCTCGAGGGACAACTGGACCTGTTCTCGGTGATGAGCGGCGAATCTCAGACTTCCGACACTGACAGCTACGAGATAAAGCCCTTCCCGGAGTACAGCCACACCGAACTGCTCCAGCAGGAGAAAGAGGTCAGCGGCCTCTATCTGTCCGGCCACCCGCTGGATGCCTATCGGGAACAGTCGGCACGCTTTGCGTCCAACAGCATCAAGGAGCTCACCGGCGAGGACGCTCACAAGCTGGACGGCAATCATGTCCGTATCGTGTGTACCATCGTCAAAAACCGGATGATGACCACCAAATCCAACACGATGATGGCCTTCGCCAGCGTGGAGGATCTGACCGGTACGATGGAGGTCATCGTCTTCCCACGGGTACTGGATACTTTCCGCGATGCGCTCAAGGAGAATGCCGTCGTGGTCATCGAGGGACGCCTCTCCGTGCGTGAAGATGAGCCTTCCAAGCTGATGGCTGAGAGCATCTCGCCCATCGAGGGCTACGACCCCAAGCACCCGCAGACCAACCGTCCCAACCTCATGCGGGATGCCGCCCAGCGGCTCTATGTCCGCCTGCCGTCCCGCAGCTGCCCCGAGTATGCAAAGGTCATCAATCTCCTTGAGATATTCGACGGCGATATGCCCGTCATTTTCTATCTCGAGGATGTCAAGCAGAAGCTCGCCGCGCCCCGGAGACTCTATGCTTCGGGCCATCCACTGCTGTTCCAGGAGCTGAAACGTCTGCTTGGTGAACGCAATGTTGCAACAAAATGACATTTCTGTGCATCAATCATTATGTCCGCGCTGTTTTCAAATGATTAACTTTGTGATATACTTGTCTAAGGCAAGCCATAGCAAATATGTTGCATCGAGTCGGGCCGCATCTGTGGAAGAAGGGGATGCGCGCGCCCCGAGTGGTATGTGAAGAAACAAATTGGAGGGAATCTCTCTATGGAAAAGCAAATCAAGACGATCGGTGTTCTCACCAGCGGCGGCGACGCCCCTGGCATGAACGCAGCTGTCCGTGCCGTGGTCCGTACCGGCCTGCACAAGGGCTTCCGCATGATCGGCATCCAGCGCGGCTATAACGGTCTGCTGAACGGCGAGTGCTTCGAAATGAACCTGCGCAGTGTCTCGAACATCATCTCTGCCGGCGGCACCATCCTCTACACCGCACGCTGCCTTGAGTTCAAGACCAAAGAGGGCCAGGACAAAGGCGCAGCCAAGTGCCGTGAGCTGGGCATCGACGCGCTGGTGGTCATTGGCGGCGACGGTTCTTACCGCGGCGCCCGTGAGCTGGCACACCGCGGCATCCCGATGATCGGCCTGCCCGGCACCATCGACAACGATATTGCCTGCACCGACTACACCATCGGTTACGATACCGCTATGAATACTGCTCTGGAGATGATCGACAAGCTGCGCGACACCACCCAGAGCCATGACCGCTGCAGCGTCGTCGAGGTCATGGGCCGCAACGCTGGTTACATTGCTCTGAACGTCGCCATCGCCTCCGGCGCTATGGCCGTGCTGCTGCCCGAGAAGGAGTTCGATATGCAGCGCGATATCCTCGATAAGATCGTCGAGACCCAGCGCACCGGCAAGCGTCACTTTATCGTCATCGTGGCCGAGGGCATCGGCCACTCTCAGGAGATCGCCAACGAGATCCAGGCCCGCACCGGCATCGACACCCGTGCCACCATTCTGGGCCACGTCCAGCGCGGCGGCTCTCCCACGCTGCGTGACCGTGTGAACGCTTCTGCTATGGGTTACCACGCTGTCTGCCTGCTCGAGCAGGGCAAGTATAACCGCATCGTCGGCATGAAGGGTGAGGAGCTGGTGGATTACCCTGTAGATGAGGCTCTCGAGATGACCAAGAGCATCGACCCGGTCCTCGTGGACGTGTGCAATACGATCTCGATTTGATATTTTGAACATACGACGGAGCTGTGTTTTCCACGACATCGGAAAGCGCAGCTCTGTTTTTTATATTTACGCAAACCGAGGTTTTGTGGTATACTATCGCAAGAGAATCAAGACGCGGCGCTCCGTCCCGCGTCAGGCAGGAGAGTGGAACTGTGGAACTGGAACAAGCCAAGAAGCGTGTAGAGGAACTGCGCGCTGTTATCGAGAAGAATAACCGCCTTTATTACGACCAGGACGCCCCCGAACTCGAGGACTTTGAATACGACGCCCTGACGCGGGAATTGAAGGAGCTGGAAGCGCAGTACCCGGAGCTGGTCACTCCGGCTTCGCCCACCCAGCACGTCGGCGGCACCCCCAGCGGACGCTTCGCAAAAGTGACACATACCGTCAAGATGGAAAGTTTGCTGGATGCATTTTCCTACGATGAACTGCGTGATTTCGACCGCAGAGTGCGTGAAGCGGGTATCGAGCCGGAGTATGTCGTTGAAATCAAGATCGACGGTCTTTCTTGCAGCCTCGAGTACGAGAACGGTGAACTGGTCCGTGCTTCTACCCGCGGCGACGGTGTCGTAGGCGAGGACGTCACCGCCAATGTCCGGGCTATCAAAAAGATACCGAAGAAGCTGAAAAATGCCCCTGAGTTTCTCGAGGTGCGAGGCGAAGTTTATATGCCCCATGAGGCGTTCCAGCACCTCTGCGCCGAGCAGGAATTGCAGGGCGCGGCACCCTTCAAGAATCCCCGCAACGCCGCCGCCGGTTCGCTGCGCCAGAAGGACGCCAAGATCACTGGGAGCCGCGGCCTTTCGATTTTTGTTTTCAACGTCCAGCAGGTGCGTGGCAAGGAGCTGACTACCCACGCGGAAAGCCTCGATTACCTCAAAAGTCTCGGCCTGCCGGTCTCTCCCCGCTACCACATCGTCCACGATATTGAGGACGCAATCAAGGAAATCGAGCAGATCGGGCAGAACCGCTCAAAGCTCGATTTCGACATGGATGGTGCAGTCATCAAGGTCAATCACTTCGCCCAGCGCGACCTGATGGGCTCTACCAACAAGTTCCCCCGCTGGGCCATCGCGTTCAAGTATCCGCCCGAAGTCAAGGAGACGACCTTGCGCAGCATCGAGGTCGCTGTGGGCCGCACAGGCGTATTGACCCCGACCGCCTGCTTCGACCCGGTCTTCCTCGCCGGTACGACGGTGGCCCGCGCGACCCTCCACAACGAGGATTTCATCCGCCAGTTCGGCCTCTGCATCGGCGATACCATTCAGGTGCGGAAAGCCGGCGATATCATCCCGGAGGTCATCGGCGTCGTCCATCACCCTGAGAACGCGGAGCCTTACCGGATGCCGACAGCCTGCCCGTCCTGCGGCGCACCGGTCGTCCATCTCGAGGATGAAGCTGCCCTGCGCTGTGTCAACCCGGAATGTCCTGCCCAGTCTCTGCGCAACATCATCCATTTTGCCTCCCGCGATGCGATGGACATCGACGGCTTGGGAACTGCCGTAGCGACACAGCTGGTGGAAAAGGACCTCGTCCACTCGGCGGCAGACCTTTATGATTTGACGCTCGAGCAGCTGCTGACGCTGGAAAAGTTCAAGGAGAAGAGCGCAACGAATCTCCTCCACGCCATCGAAAATTCCAAGCAGAACAATCTTGACAAGCTGCTGTTCGGCTTCGGCATCCGCAACATCGGCGACAAGGCCGCTGCATTGCTGGCTGAGCACTTCGGCACACTGGAAGCCATCCGGGAGGCAGATATTGAAAAAATCAGCGAGATCGACGGTTTCGGAGGCGTGATGGGCCAGAGCGTGGTAGAGTTCTTCGCCAAGGACGGCACCACAGACCTTATCCATCGTCTGGCCGACGCCGGGGTGAACATGACCTGGAAGGGCGAACCGAAGGGCGATAAGCTGGCGGGAATGACGCTGGTCGTCACCGGCACCCTCGAGACGCTCTCCCGCAATGAGGCAGAGGCTCTCATCGTCAAAAACGGCGGCAAAGCCAGCGGCTCAGTCTCCAAAAAGACGGCTTACGTTGTGGCTGGCACAGCAGCAGGCTCCAAACTGACCAAGGCACAGGCCCTCGGCGTACCTGTGCTGACGGAGGAAGAATTCCTTGCCATGCTGCGGGATGAACCGGAAGCTTAAATAGAATAGACTCAAAAGGCTCATGCAGTGGGTGTCCCCGCTGTGTGGGCCTTTTTTGCGTTCTAAAAACTCTGCCGCCGCATACAGTAGGAGCAAGAAACCAAAATGACAAGACAGAAGGAGAAACAAGATGGACGAGTATTACCGCGCTGTTCGGGCTCTGCCTGCATGGCTGGCGAGGCCTTTGAGCGCCCTGCCGCCGGACACTGCAGAACAGGTACATGAGATACGCCTCCGGGTCGGCTGCGGAGTACAGCTGACCATCGGCGGAAAGCCCTGCTGCCCGGCGGAGCTGCCTGCTTTGCAGAAGCTCCGGCTGACGCCCTTGCAGATGGAAGAGATATTCGTTACCCTTTGCGGCGGGTCGGTACACAGCCACGAGACAGAAATTGCGGCGGGCTATGTCACGCTCAGCTGCGGGTGCCGCGCCGGGCTGGCCGGACAGTTTTACTGCGCACCGGGGCAGAGCGCCGTCTTGCAGGAGCTGCGCTCGGTAAATATCCGCGTTGCCCGGAACCGGGAATTTCCTCTGCCACAGAAACTCCGGGATATTCTGCAGCAGCGATTTATCGGGATGCTCCTGATGGGGGAACCCGACAGCGGCAAAACGACCCTTCTACGAGGTGTCACCCGGGAACTCGCAAAACAGAACAGGGCCGTTGCCGTCATCGACGAGCGGAGAGAGATATTCCCCTCGGAGGAAAGCGCGGCGCTTCCGCTCGACATCCTCAGCGGCATACCCAAGGGACCTGCGGTGCAGATGGCTCTGCGCACCCTCTCGCCGCAGGTCATCTTATTGGACGAGCTGGGCGGGATGGACGAGCTTTACGCGCTGGAGCAGGGGCTTTTCAGCGGGGTGGAATTTATCGCCACACTTCACGCTGCCAGCTGGGAAGAAGCTGCCCGCCGTCCGCAGGTGCAGTATCTGCAAAAGTGCGGTGCGCTCCATGTGGCAGTGCTTCTGAAAGGCCGCACTGCACCGGGGCAGCTGAAAGAGGTGCGAGTATCGTGAAAATGCTTCGAGTCGTCTGTGCGCTGTTCTGGCTGGGCTGCGGCTGGTGCGCAGGAGATGCGGCCTGCCAGAATACGCGGCAGCATCTGGCGGCGCTGGAAAAGACGCTCTTGCTCTTGCAGCGCGTCCGGCAGGAGATAAACTATCGTCACACGGACCTCGCCCTGCTTTTCCGCAGGCTGGAACAAGAGGGGCTTGCCGCAGGCGAAAGTTTCCGGGACCTTTGTCCGCTGCCCGGTCTGACGCGCCCGGAACGCGACTGTTTCGTCGAGTGCTTCTCGGGCCTTGGCTGCACAGAGGCAGAGCAGGAGTGCCAGCAGCTGGCATTTTATCAGGAGCGTTTCACGCTGTTTTTGCAGCAGGCGCAGGAACACGCCCGCCCGCAGCTGGAATTGAGTCACAAGCTGGGATTTGCTGCCGGACTGGCGGCGGCCATCCTCTGCCTCTGATGAAAGATAGGGGGAATGTGTATGGACATCGACCTGATTTTCAAGATCGCGGCCATCGGCATCATCGTGGCGGTGCTCAACCAGCTGCTCATCCGCTCAGGCCGGGAAGACCAGGCCATGATGACCACACTGGCGGGGCTGGTGGTGGTGCTGTCCATCCTGGTCAAGCAGATCAGCGTGCTTTTTGTCACCATCAAGTCCCTCTTTGCGCTATGAGCGCCCTCACGATGCTGGGACTTGCGGTGATGGGGGCTGTGCTGTACACCCTGTTCCAGAAAAGCGCCCCGGCTTTCGGGCTGTTCATCTCAATGGGAACCGTTGTCCTCGTGCTGTGGAAAATCAGCGCAGCGGCGCAGACCGTGCTTTCCGGACTGACAAAACTGGAACAGCGGGCAGGCGGTGACGCCTTTTCCTGTCTGCTGCGGTGTACGGGCGTCATCCTGCTGGCCGATTACGCCCACTCGCTCTGCGAGGAGGCGGGGACTGAATCGCTGGCGTGGTGTACGGCACTGGCCGGCCGGGTGCTGGTGCTTGCGGCAGCGTGGCCCCTGCTGGAAGAGATCGGCCAGAAGATAGGGAGCATCGCAGGATGAAAAGAGACAAGCTTTTCCGTTTGAGTCTGGCAATACTGTTCTTGTGGACGAGCTTTGCACTCGCGGCCCCGGCGGCGATAGCCGCTTCGAGCACAGCTCTGCCGGGCAGTTCTCTCTGGGAGCCCTATTTGCAGCAGAGCCGCATCGACCTCGAAAAGGCGGCATCCTCACCGTGGGAAACACTGAAAAGCTTTCTGCCCCGATCCTTCGGCGCACTGGTGCGCCAGACGGCAAGTCGCTATACGTCAGTGCTCCTGTTCCTGACGCTGACAGCGGTGCTGGGGCTTCTTGCCGGGGAATGCACCGATGGGGCCTTGCTGGATCTGGTGGCGGCAGGCGGCTGCGGCGTCCTGCTCTGGGGGAGTCTGCTGGAAGAAGCCCAGAAGCTTTGTGAACAGGTGGAGAGCTGGCGCAGCTTTCTGTTGGGGTTTCTTCCCGTCTATGCCGGTGTCCTCACGATGGGAGGGGAAGGAGCAGCAGGCAGTGCGGCCAGTGGAGCGCTGCTGACGGCACTCTGCTTTCTGGCTCAGCTGGCAGCGGGCTTCGTTCAGCCGCTGCTCCACTGCTATCTGATGCTCAGCATGGCCTGCTGTGTCAGCTCTGAACCAGCCCTCGGCATTTTCTGCAAGGGCGTCGGCAGTGCGCTCCGTCAGGCGCTGGGCTGGGCCGGGAAGATTCTGGTGGCACTGCTGGGCCTGCAGAGGGCTGCAGCATTCCAGCTGGACCGCTTTTCGCTCCGTACCGGCCAGCTTTTGGCGGGGAGCGTTCCCATCATCGGGCAGACTCTCAGCAGTGCATCGGAATCCATCCTCGCGGGGATACAGCTCCTCAAGAGCGGGCTGGGGCTGGCAGCTCTGTCGGTGCTGGGCGCGGAGTTCGTGCCGCTCTATCTGGGGCTGATGATACAGCTGGCTCTTCTGATGGGATGCAGTCTGCTCTGCAGTCTCACTGGCATCTCCCGTTGCCGCGCATTATTCGACTGTTTTGCCGAGGCGGTGCGCTGTATGGCAGCGGTGGTGGCGCTTTTCTTCGGGCTGGCGGCGGCAGGGGTAACACTGCTGTTCATCGTAGGAGGTGGTTCATGATGCAGGCACTGGAACGGGCAGCGGCGGTCTTCTGTACGGCCTGTATCTGCGCCGAGCTGCTCTCCCGCTTTGTCGGGCAGGGCTGGGGGCAGAAGTGCATAAAAGCGGTGGCAGGGCTATATATTCTAGTAGTCTTTGCGGATGCTCTGCCCGGCGCAAAGGCACAGTTTACCGCATTGGAACTGCCGCAGGTGCCGATGGTCTCGGTAGGCAGTCTGGAGGATGCTGTTCTGGCACAGACGGCAGAAGAACTCTCCCGTACGCTCGAAGAACGCTGTCTCAGTGAGGCGGGCGTTTCGCTCAGGCTGAATATCATTCTGAGCCAGACCGCTGAGGGCGTGGAAGCAGCTGAGGTACAGATCGTCCCTCAGGACGCCGTCACTGCCTCGCAGAAGCGGGCAATAGAAGCGCTGCTGGAAGGACAGCTTCAGCTGGGACCGGAATGCATCAAATGGAACAGCCCCAGCGGGGAGGATGTGCTATGAACAACGAGCTTTTTTCTCGGCTGAAGGACCTCGCGCAGAAGGAAAACCGCGCCCGGCTGGCGGTTTTGCTGGGCGCGGCGGCCATGCTGCTCATCCTGCTGTCGGAGCTGTTCACCCCTTCAGAGAAGACCGCCGCAGCAAGCGCCGCCCCGGCGGATGACAACGTCTACCGCCAGCAACTCGAGCAGCAGCTTTCCGACCTCATCGTGCAGGTAGAGGGCGCGGGAAAGACCACCGTGATGATAACACTGGAAAGCGGAGAGGAGACCATCTATGCTCTGGACACGCTCTCGGGACAGACCCAGGAACAGCAGACCCATGTGCTGCTGGACGACGGGACCGCGCTGGCACAGACAGTCTGCACCCCCAGAGTGTGCGGGGTGGCCGTGGTGTGCGAGGGCGGGGGAGATGTCCGGGTCGCCGCCCGAATCACCGAGCTGGTGGGGGCGCTGCTGGATGTTCCGTCCAACCGCATCTGCGTAGAGCAGCGCCGGGAATGATTTTTTGCAGCGATGAAATATAAGTTATGCAAGGAGGAGACACAAATGAGAGCTATCACCAAAAACACACGCAGGGTCACAGCGCTGACCCTTGCGGCCGCGCTGGTCGTGGCGGTATACCTTAACTGGCAGTATGCCCGCACCGGCATCGGTGTGGATGAAGAGGCTGTCAACGTCTCGGCGGTGGCTGTGGAGGGTGAGCCTGTGGCAGCACCCGTTACCGATGGGCTGATGACGGAGGCCGAAGCAATATCCAGTGCCAACAAGAATTATGGTGAGGCCCAGCTCGTCAGCGTGGCCAACGACGCAGGAGCGAAATTCTTTGAGGAAGCCCGTCTCAAGCGCCAGAAAGCTCACGATGAAGCGATGGACACGATCCAGAAGACCCTCAAGACCTCGGGCCTTTCCGCCGAGGAGAAAAAAGGTTATACCCAGCAGCTGACTTCCAACCTCGAAGACCTCAACGCAGAAAATGAGATAGAAACGCTGGTCAAGGCGAAAGGCTTTGCCGACTGCCTCTGCTTTTTGCAGTCCGGCCGGGCTGACCTGACCGTGATGACCTCCGGCGACGCGCTGACGGCGGCACAGGTGGCCCAGATACGGGACATCGTGCTCAGCAAGAGCGAGGTGACTGCGCAGAATATTACTGTGGTGGAAGTGAAGTAAGGTGTTGTATAAAACCGGAGAAAATGGTATAATGACATCAAAGGTTTTGCAAAGGGGTACTCTCTTTGCATAGAACGCATAAAATAAAATGGGCATTCGCTCATTTTGGATGGAGGGCCATAGAATGGATTTACAGAACATGGATCTTAAAGGCGGCAGTCTGCAGATCTCCACAGAGGTCATCGGCAAGATCGCCCGCTGTGCAGCGCTGGAGATCGAGGGCGTGGCAGAAGTGTCCTGCGGCAAGCAGAACCGGAAGGTGAAAGACCTTCTCGAGCGCGCCAACGTCCAGTCGCCCGTTACCGTAGAGATGCGGGACGGTACGGCAGAGATCACTCTGGAAATTGTAGCAGCCTTTGGCGCGCGCATCCCGGCTGTGGCTGAAAAGGTGCAGGAAAACGTCAAGTCTGCCGTTCAGAACATGACCAATGTCACGGTCAGCCGCGTTGACCTTGTCATTGCCGGTCTGGCCCCGGCGGCTGAGCCGCAGGCCTGAGCCGAGAAATAAAACGTAAAAGAGAATTGCGGTCGGCCTTCCCGCAAAAGGGAGGGCCTTGCCGCTGTGAGAGGAACATTATGGAAAATATTCTGCCCCGTCGTGAAGCACGCGAAAATGCATTTCTGCTGGCATTTTCTCAGACCTTTGGTGACATTCCCCTGCAGGAGGCTCTGGACAACCACCACGAGTGCGATGAAGAGCATCCGGTGGATGTTTTTGGCCAGCGCCTGCTGCGGGCTTATTATGAGCATTCCGCAGAGGTGGACGACCTCATCAGCGCCCATCTGCGCAACTGGACGATGGAGCGTCTGCCCCGCGTGAGCCTGACGGTGCTCCGTCTGGGTCTGGCCGAGATGCTGTACGGCGACGAGAAAAAGCCTGGCGTCGTCATCAATGAGGCAGTCGAGCTGACCAAAAAGTATGGCGCAGACGAGGATTATCAGTTCGTCAACGGTCTGCTGGGTACGGTGGCACGCGAGCAGGGTCTGGACGCAGAGCCTGAGCAGCTGTGAGCAGCTATACGCTGGGCATCGACACCAGCAATTATGCAACCTCTCTGGCCGTCTTTGATACAGCCGGAGAGGTTGTTTGCGCAAAAAAGCGTTTCCTTCCGGTGAAGGAGGGCCAGCTTGGGCTGCGCCAGAGCGACGCCCTTTTTCACCACACAGCCGCTCTGCCTGAGATGCTGAAAGAACTGAGCGGTGAATTCGATTTGACCAAAATCAGTGCCGTAGGCGTGTCGGAAAAGCCCCGTCCGGTAGAGGGCAGTTATATGCCCTGTTTTCTGGCGGGCGTCAGCGCTGCCGAGGCGTTCGCGCTGGCCCGGGGTATCCCGCTCGTCCGCACGACCCATCAGCAGGGCCATGCGGCGGCGGCACTGTTTGCGGCCAAGGGTGAAGAGTTCTTCCGCGAGAAAATACTGCTGTTCCATATTTCCGGCGGCACGACTGACCTGCTCCTTTGCGATGAAGTGAAGCATATCGAGACGCTGGGGACTAGCTCCGACCTCTACGCCGGACAGGCTGTGGACCGTGTGGGCGTCAAGCTGGGCTTTGGATTCCCGGCTGGCGTCGAAGTCTCTCGTCTGGCCGCGGAATGTGATGTGACGATAAAACCGAAATCCAGTGTCCGAGGCATGGAATGCAGCCTTTCCGGGCTGGAAAACCAGTGCAATGCTTTGTTGACAGCTGGCAAAAGCCCTGCCTATGTCTGTAAGTACTGCCTGCTCTGCGTGGCAGATACCGTGGTCAAGATGACCAAAGCGGCTCAGAAGGAATATCCCGGGCTTGCTGTGGTCTGTGCAGGCGGCGTGATGAGCAGCGACATCATTCGCAGCTGGGTGCAGCAGCGCCTCCCGCAGGTGTATTTCGTACCCGGCCAGTATTCCAGTGACAACGCCATCGGCGTATCTATCCTCGCCGCACGGGAGGCCGGGCTATGGCTGAAGTGATCACTGTCTCGGCCCTGAACCAGTATGTCAAGACGCTGCTGGATGCAAATGACATCCTGTTCGATTTGGCGCTGCGGGGCGAGATCGCAAACTTCGTACAGAACGCCCGCAGCGGCCACTGTTATTTCTCTCTCCGGGACGCCAGCGCCAGTGTCAAAGCGGTGATGTTCCGCTCAGATGCGCGGCGGCTGGGCTTCCGCCCGGAAGAGGGCATGAAGGTAGTCGTGCGATGCCGTGCTACTCTTTATGAGCGGGACGGCGCGTTCCAGATCTATGTCAACGAAATGTTCCCGGACGGCATTGGTGCGGCGCAGCTTGCTTTTGAGCAGCTGAAAGCCAAACTCGAGCAGGAGGGACTTTTTGCGGTAGAGCACAAAAAGCCGCTGCCCACGTATCCCAAATGCATCGGCGTCGTCACCAGCAAGACCGGCGCGGCATTGCAGGACATTCGCAATGTCATTGGTCGGCGCTGGCCTGCGGCGAAACTCCTGCTCTGCCCGGTCAATGTGCAGGGCTTTGAGGCGGCGCAGCAGGTCGCAGATGCCATCGGAAAGCTGGACAAAAGCGGTCGGGTAGACGAAATTATCGTAGCCCGGGGCGGCGGCAGCAGGGAAGACCTCTGGGTCTTCAACGCCGAGGTCATCGCCCGGGCAGCTTACCGCTGCAAAGTGCCGCTTATCAGTGCTATTGGGCATGAGATAGACTTTACCATTTTAGACTTTGTGGCTGACCGCCGTGCGCCGACCCCATCGGCTGCGGCAGAATTAGCCGTGCCGGATCGTGCAGAGCTTCTGCGGGCGCTGTCCCAGCTGGAACAGGGCTGTCAGAGCGCGATGCATCGCCGTCTGGATGCAGCATCTGGTCGTCTGATGATGGCTGAGCAGCAGCTTTCCTATGACATGACCCGCCGGAAACTGACCGGTGGGCAGGCAGAGCTTGCCGCAGTGCAGAAAGAACTCGAGGCGGCTGCGCAGAGCTGTATTCAGAAGCGGCAGGCGCAGCTGCGCCACGCCGCAGCACTGACCGATTCTCTCAGCCCCTACCGGGTACTGGGGCGCGGCTATGCGATGGTATATGACAGCAAAGGCAGGCTGTGCAGTGCAGATGTTCTTGCAACCGGTGATAAGCTCACCCTGCGCGGTGCAGCGCACACAGCAGAATGTACGGTCACGTCCGTGGAGGAACTGAATGAGAGCACCCAAAAGCTTTGAAGACGGCATGGCCCGTCTGGAAACTATCCTGAGCCAGATGCAGAGCGAAGAGACGACCCTTTCTGAGTCGGTCAAGCTCTATGCAGAAGCGGCTTCGCTGATGGAATACTGCCATGCTGCGCTGGAAAAAGCATCGCTTCAAATGGAGGAGATCGATGCTTCCCGCAGCGAAAAGGCAGGACCCGAAACAGAAGAATAAAAGCAAACAGTTTGCAGGGAGGAACCATTATGGAGAGCGCAGAGTATAAAAAGCAGTATGACGAATATCTGGCCCGTGCAGAAAAGGCATTGAGCCAGGCGTGTGAGCGCTATCTGCCTGAGGAATCTGACGTCTGCCGCGCAGCGCGCTACAGCCTGCTGGGCGGCGGCAAGCGCATTCGCGCTGTGCTGGTGCTGGCCGTGTGTGATATGCTCCACGGCAATGCCGAGGCAGCAGAGCAGTTTGCAGCCGCAGTCGAGATGCTGCACTGCTATTCGCTCATCCATGATGACCTGCCCTGCATGGATAACGACGATATGCGCCGCGGCAAGCCCTCCTGCCACAAGGCATTCGGTGAATCCACCGCGATGCTGGCCGGTGACGTCCTGCTGACCGAGGCTTTCGAGGCAGTCGCCGGTGCGCCTGCTCCCGCTTCTGTCTGTGTCCACGCGGCACAGGCGCTGGGCGCAGGTGCAGGCAGCCGAGGCATGGTGTACGGTCAGGAACTCGATTTGAAATATGAGGCGCTTGCCGCTACCGAGGAACAGCTCCGTCTCATCCACCGCCACAAGACCGGCGCACTCATCAATGCAGCTATCCAGATGGGCGGTGCTGCAGCACAGGCCGATGAGGTTCAGCGTAAGGCGCTGAAAGCATATGCTTATGGCATCGGTCTCGTGTTCCAGGTCGTGGACGATGTGCTGGACGTGACCGGAACCGCCGAGCAGCTGGGCAAACCCATTGGCAGCGACAGCGAAAATGGCAAAACGACTTTTGTCACCCTGTTCGGCGTTGACGGTGCCATGCAGCTGGCGGAAAAGCTGAATGACGAGACCTGCACAGCGCTGCGCGACGCATTCGGCGAAAAGAGTGCGTTTTTGGAGCAGCTGGCCCGCACCCTGCTGAACCGCCGCAGCTGAGCCAGTCGCATTCTACGCCGAAATCGTCTCAGAAATCGCACAGGACTACATATCGCAAATGCACTGCTTTTTGAGACGTCGGCTGTGGGATTGCGATAAAATTCAAGAAGGTGAACAAACTATGCAATTTATCAAAGAATTGTTCTCGGTCAACGAGATATTGACTGTTTCCATCGTGGGCTGGTTCGTTGCACAGGTGCTCAAGACCATCATCAACTTTATCCTGCTGGGCAAGTTCCAGCTCGAGAGGATGTGGGGCGACGGCGGTATGCCCAGTGCCCACAGCGCGACAGTCTGCGCGATGGTCATTGCCGCAGCCCGCAGCGAGGGAGTCAGCTCGGCTATTTTTGCTGTGGCCAGTGTGGTCGCTATCATCACCATGCACGATGCAATGGGGGTGCGCCACGAGACGGGCGAGCAGGCCAAAGTGCTCAACCAGATGATCGAAGAGTGGATCGACATCAGCGAAAAGAACTCTCCGTTTTTGCAGAATATGCATCTGAAGGAGATGGTCGGCCATACGCCCCTGCAGGTCATGGCCGGCATGGTCGTCGGCATCGTGGTCGGCTGCCTGTATCCCATGCACCTTGTCTAAGTAAAAAACATCAGGAATTTGAAATGTGAGGAGGACGGTCATTTTATGCATCCTTCATTGCTTCAGAATATTTCACAGCCTCGTGACCTGAAGCGCTTGAACAGCGCGCAGATCCAGCAGCTCTGCGGCGAGATCCGTCAGTTTCTGCTGGACAGCGTATCCAAAACAGGCGGACATCTTGCTTCCAATCTCGGTGCAGTCGAGTTGACAGTAGCACTTCATCGTGTCTTTGAGACCCCTCAGGACGCTTTCGTGTTTGACGTAGGACATCAGTGCTACACCCATAAGCTCCTGACCGGGAGGTATAAGCGCTTTGGCACCTTGCGGCAGCTGGACGGCCTTTCGGGCTTTCCGAATCCCAATGAGAGCGCCCATGACGCTTTTATCGCCGGACACGGCAATACAGCGCTTTCTGTTGCCATCGGCATCGCATGGGCCAAAAAGCTGAAAGGGGAGCCGGGCCATGTGGTGGCCATCATCGGCGACGGTGCGTTCACCGGCGGCATGGTCTACGAGGGGATGAACAATATCGGAAAGCTGGACAATCTCCTGGTCATCCTTAACGATAATAAAATGTCCATTTCCCATAATGTTGGTGCGTTGGCAAGCTATCTTGGCCATCTGCGCACCACAAGCGGCTATTTTACGGCCAAGGAAAATGTCAACAGCTTCCTGAACGGTGTGCCTGTCATCGGAGCGCCCATCAAAAGCGCTCTTCAGAACAGCAAAAAAGCAATTCGCCGGGCCATGTACCATTCCACGATGTTCGAGGATATGGGGTTTCACTATTTTGGACTCATCGACGGCCACGACGAGCCGGAACTGGAACGCATTTTCCAGACTGTCTGTGCTCAGCCCGGGCCGACATTGCTCCATGTCGTGACGAAAAAGGGCAAGGGCTATGCGCCCGCTGAGTCGAACCCCGGCAATTACCATGGCGTTTCCAAATTCGACCTGACCGGCATCCCTGACCCCGAGGTCGCTCCGGCAGAGTCGTTCTCGAATGCCTTTGGCCGGACGCTCAGCGCCGCCGGAAACACCGACAAGACCCTCTGTGCCATTACTGCCGCCATGAAATACGGCACAGGTCTGCAGTTTTTCAGTCATGCCCATCCGGAGCGCTTCTTCGATGTCGGCATGGCCGAACAGCATGCCGTGACCTTTGCAGCTGGTCTGGCCAGCAAGGGGATGCTGCCGGTGGTCTGCATTTATTCGACCTTCCTGCAGCGCAGCTACGACCAGATCATCCATGACGTCAACCTTCTGCATGAAAATGTCATCTTCGCGGTGGACCGTGCAGGTTTCGTCCCCGGAGACGGTGAGACGCACCAGGGCATCTACGACCCGGCTTTTCTCAGCCAGACCGGAATGCCCATCTATTCGCCTTCAAACTACGAAGAACTGCGGCATTGGCTTCCCATCCTGCTGAGCCATGAGATGCAGGGCCCCCGGGCCATCCGTTACCCCCGCGGCGGAGAGAGCAAAGCTCTGGCAAAATACGGCTGCTCGGGCAAGGAATACGATAAACTCATTTTCACACCGGGTGCAAAGGCCGCACTGGTGAGCTACGCCGATGAGGTGGAAGATGTTCTCGCTGCCGCAGAGCTGCTGGCCAAAGAGGGCATCTCCTGCGATGTTTATAAGCTGGTGCGTATCTTCCCGTTTGAGGAAGAACTGATTCGTGACCTTTCAGCCTATCCCGTCGTTCTGATGGCCGAAGAGTGCGTGGCCTGCGGCGGCATCGGCGAACACCTTGCCCGCGCCCTGCAGGATGCTGGCTGGCAGGGTCGGTACATCCACCGTGCTGTGAAGAAGCTGTGCCTGCCTCACGCGACGGTTCCTCAAATCAAACAGGCGACTGGGCTGGATGCCGCACATCTGGCCGAGGCTGTGCGGGAAGCGGACCCGAAAGGAGAGAAAACACTTTGAAAATTCGTTTGGACCAATATCTGGTGCAGCACGGCATGATCCAGAGCCGTGAGCGTGCCAAAGCCCTCATCATGTCCGGTGTCGTTTTTGTCAACGAGCAGAAGGTGGACAAGGCCGGCGAGATGATAAAGGAAGACGCCAAGGTCGAGGTGCGCGGCCATGACATCGGCTATGTCAGCCGCGGCGGCCTCAAACTGGAAAAGGCAATGCAGTGCTTTCCTCTGACGCCGAACGGCAAGGTCTGTATGGACATCGGTGCGTCCACCGGCGGCTTTACCGATTGTATGCTGCAGAACGGTGCAGTCAAGGTCTATGCCGTGGACGTCGGCTACGGTCAGCTGGCATGGAGCCTGCGCACTGACGAGCGCGTCGTCAACATGGAGCGCACCAACATCCGCAATGTCACGCTGGACATGCTGGCAGAGCCTATTGAGTTTTTCAGCGTGGATGTGTCGTTTATCTCGCTGCATCATATCTTCCCGGTGGCGCAGGCTATCACGACGCCCGACGCAATGGGTGTCTGCCTTGTCAAGCCTCAGTTCGAGGCTGGCCGCGAGAAGGTGGGTAAAAACGGTGTCGTCCGCGACCCTGCCACCCACCGCGAAGTGCTCCACAATGCGATGGGCTATGCCGCTGCAAACGGTTTCGTCGTGCGCGGACTGGATTTCAGCCCCGTCAAAGGCCCTGAGGGCAACATTGAGTACCTGATGTTCGTCCAGAAGAGCGAACATCCCGGTGTGCTGGATGATTCTGTTGCCGAACAGGTCGTAGCGGCAAGCCACAGCTCTCTGGACAAGTAAATCTGCTGGGAGACGGAGGAATAAACCGCCCTATGACTGTTTACATTTCGCCAAACCCCGGAAAGGAACAGGCTGCTGATACCGCCCGCCGGGCAGCGCAGCTCCTGCTGATGCAGGGGGCTGTCGTCCTGATGCGGGATGACCTGAAAGAGTCCTGCTATGTGGAAGGTGTACAGTACCTTACTTTGGAAGAATGCTTTCCGCGCACCGATGTCATCCTGACCATCGGTGGTGATGGAACCATCCTGCACGAGGCAAATTTTACGCTGCAATATCAAAAACCCATCCTCGGCATTAACATCGGACGCTGCGGCTTCCTCGCCACCTGTGAGGTGGATGAAATGGAAGAAAAACTCGCCGCTCTGGTGCGGGGAGAATATATGCTGGACAGCCGGATGCTGCTCTATGTGCGGGTGCTGGGCGAGGATGGCTGGGAAGGCCATGCCCTCAACGATGTGGTCGTGACGAAAGGCCGCCTGCAGCAGGCCATCGACTTCAGCATCTACTGCGACGACATCCTCGTAGAGCATTACCGTGGTGACGGCGTCATCGTGGCAACCCCTACAGGCTCCACAGCCTATTCGCTGGCGGCCGGCGGGCCGATCTTGGACTCGCAGACCAAGGGCATCGTCGTCACTCCCATCTGTCCCCACAGTCTGACTAGCCCTGCGATGGTCTTTGCTCAGGAGCGCAAAATAAACATCTGTGTGGGGCAGGTCATCGACAACGAAGTGTTCCTGAGCTGCGACGGCGCAGCGGAATATCCGCTCAGTGCCGGCTCGACGGCGGAGATACGCCTCTCTGACCAGATCGTACAGCTCGTCACCTTTAGCAGGGCGGACCAGTTTCAGGCCATCGACCAGAAGCTGCGCAGCCGGAGATAATAACAAGAGGAGGCAAGGAATATGGGCCGAAACAATCCAGCTGAGGCAAAAGGCAAGACGGAACGTCAGCAGACAATCCTCCGCCTCATTCAGGAACATCCCATCAGCCGACAGGAGGTACTTCTCGAGCATCTGCGCCAGGAGGGCTTCGAGGTGACACAGGCTACCATTTCCAGGGACATCCGGGAGCTGTGCCTCGTCAAAGCTGCCACCGCCGACGGCTACCGCTATGTTTCCAGCCACAACGAAAGCCTCAACCCCAAGATGCAGGGCCGATTTGAGACGATATTCCACGAGTCGGTGCTGGGGGTGGATTTTGCCGGACATGTCGTGCTGGTGAAGTGCTACTCCGGCATGGCGAACGCTGCCTGTGAGGTATTCGACGCCTTGAAATGGAAGAATGTCGTCGGTACGCTTTCCGGCGACGATACATTCCTTATCGTAGCCCGTTCGGAGCGGGACGCAAAGACCATCTGTTCGGAACTGACCCATCATATCGGGCAGAAATAAACGCGGGAGTGAAACTATGCTGAGCAGCCTGCAAATCGAAAATGTTGCAGTTATCCAGAAAGCAAACGTCCATTTCGAAAAGGGCCTCAACGTCCTGACCGGTGAGACGGGCGCAGGTAAATCCATCCTTATCGACTCCATCAATGCCATTCTGGGCAACCGCACTTCCAAGGATCTTGTGCGCACCGGCGCGGCTAAGGCCGTCATCCGGGCCGCGTTCGAGGACGTGCCGTCTGCTGTTCTCGACAGCCTCGAAAAGGCAGGCTATGAGCGCTCGGAGGCCCTGCTGCTCAGCCGTGAGATCACCGCCGAGGGCAAGAGCACCTGCCGTATCAACGGGATGCCGGCTACTGCCGCCGTCCTGCGGGAGCTGTGCGGCGGGCTTATCAACATCAACGGTCAGCACGACTCCGTGGGTCTGCTGAACCCGGCCCGTCATGAAGGCATTCTGGACGCTTACGCCCAGAACAGCGCTGAGTATCAGGCGTATTATGCTATCTACCGGGAACTGGTCAGCGTCAAAAAGGCGCTGGACGCCATGATAACCGACGAGAGCGAAAAGCAGCGCCGTATCGATCTGCTGAGCTATCAGGTGCAGGAGATCGACGATGCCGGCCTGACGGCAGGGGAGGAGCAGACGCTGGAAAGCCGCCGCAAAGTGCTGGCAAATGCTTCCACCATCCGAGACCGTATCGCACAGTGTTATGCGTTGCTCTCCGGCGGCGACGAGGCCCCGGGGGCTGTTGACCTTCTGGGCGAAGCCTCCAACGCTGTGGACGCAGCGGCACAGCTCGACGGAGAGCTGTCTGCCGGTGCGGGCCAGCTGCTCGACCTTTATTACACCGCGAAGGATGTCGCCGCAGACCTTATTGGCCGTCTGGACGCCTACGACACCAACGACGCAGAGCTGGACGAGATCGAGCAGCGCATCGACCTTATCTATAAGCTCCGGCGGAAGTACGGAGACACCGTAGAGGACATCCTCGCCTTTGGCGAACGGGCACGGAAAGAACTTGAGATGATACAGTCCTCGCAGGAGAGGGTAGAGCACTTGCAGAAAGAGCAGCGCCGTCTCTACACCCTTGCGCGGGAAAAGGCCGAAGCTTTGACCCAGACCCGTCTGAAAGCTTTTGATGAGCTGAACAAGCGTATTTCTGGCACGCTGGACTTCCTGAACATGCCGGGTGTGCGGATGACGCTTCGCCATTCGCGCGGCCCGCTGGCCAGCCATGGGCAGGACAGCATCGAGTTCTATATCTCCACAAACCCCGGCGAAGCTCCGAAGCCTCTGGCAAAGATTGCCTCGGGCGGTGAGTTGAGCCGTATTACCCTTGCCATTAAAAACGCAATGGCTGATAAAGACGCCGTGCCGACCGTTATTTACGACGAGATCGACAGCGGCGTATCGGGCAAAGCAGCCAGCCGTATCGGCGAGGTACTGCGTCAGAGCGCCGAGGGCCATCAGATCCTCTGCATCACTCATACGGCGCAGATCGCTGCACTGGCCGACTGCCATCTGCTTATCCAGAAAAATATCACGAACGAGCGTACCTATACTGAGATACACCCTCTGGACGAGAATGGCCGTGTAGAGGCGCTGGCCCGCCTCATCTCCGGCGACCATGTCACAGAGCTTTCGCTGGCCAATGCCCGGGAAATGCTAGGCCGGAACGCAGAAAAATAAGAAAAAAGCCAGCGCTTGACATTCCGGCAGGGATGTGCTAAACTGAATCTCGTTGAAAGGCGAAGATGGGAACCGAGTACCCTGATGCGCTCTGCCCAGAGAGGCCCCGGCTGGTGAAAGGGGCTGCGGAGCCGCAGGCGAAATACGTCCCTGAGCCGCAGGCTGAACGAATAGTAGGCTGTGCCGCGTGCGAGCGTTACAAACGCAGGAGTGTCACTCTACTCTGGGGTGCGCACTCGTGAGGCCGTCTCTGTGAAGAGGCGGCAAACAGAGGTGGTACCGCGAATTTTATCGCCCTCTGCCAAATTTATTTTGGCAGAGGGTGTTTTATTTTCCCTCTGCCCGACAAACAGGAGGAAATTTTTATGACTCTGTACGAAGAACTCAAGGCCCGCGGCCTCGTGGCTCAGATCACCGATGACGAGATCATCGACGTCATCAACAACGGCAAGGCCACCTTCTACATCGGCTTTGACTGCACCGCCGACAGCCTGACTGCCGGCCACTTCATGGCCCTGACCCTGATGAAGCGTCTGCAGATGGCAGGCAACAAGCCCATCGCCCTCATCGGCGGCGGCACCACCATGATCGGCGACCCCTCCGGCCGCACCGATATGCGCAAGATGCTGACCAAGGAGGACATCGCCCACAACGCCGCCTGCTTCAAGAAGCAGATGGAGAAGTTCATCGACTTCTCCGACGGCAAGGCTTTGATGCTGAATAACGCCGACTGGCTGCTGAATCTGAACTACGTCGAGCTGCTGCGCGACGTGGGCGCCTGCTTCTCCGTCAACAACATGCTGCGTGCCAAATGCTATGAGCAGCGCATGGAGAAAGGCCTGTCCTTCCTCGAGTTCAACTACATGATCATGCAGAGCTACGACTTCTACTACATGTTCCAGCATTACGGCTGCAACATGCAGTTCGGCGGCGATGACCAGTGGAGCAATATGCTGGGCGGCACCGAGCTTATCCGCCGCAAGCTGGGCAAGGATGCTTATGCTATGACCATCACCCTGCTGACCGACTCTCAGGGCAAGAAGATGGGCAAGACCGCAGGCAACGCCGTCTGGCTCGACCCCAACAAGACCAGCCCCTTCGAGTTCTACCAGTACTGGCGCAACGTCGGCGATTCGGATGTCATGAAGTGCATCCGTATGCTGACCTTCCTGCCGCTGGAGCAGATCGACGAGATGAGCACCTGGAAGGACCAGCGCCTCAACGAGGCCAAGGAAATCCTCGCCTTCGAGCTGACCAAGATGGTCCACGGCGAAGAAGAGGCCGCCAAGGCCCAGAATGCAGCCCGCGCCCTGTTCAGCGGTGCTGCCGGCGATGCTGAGCATATGCCCAACACTCAGCTGACCGAGGCTGACCTGACCGACGGCTCCATCGGCATCCTGACCCTGATGGTCAAGGCTGGTCTGGCTGCTTCCAACGGTGAGGCCCGCCGTCTCGTCGTGCAGGGCGGTGTTCTGGTGGACGGCGAGAAGGTCGCTGCTCCCACGGTCAGCTTCACTGCTGAGCAGCTGTCCAAGGGCATTGTCATCAAGAAAGGCAAGAAGGTCTACCACAAGGTGAGCCTGTAAATCTTCTGATAAAATAAAAAGACCCGGCTGGTTTCTCTCCGCAGAGGGGAGACCCGCCGGGTCTTTTGCTGCAGCAGCACCCATGCCTGTTTTATCAGACACGGGTGCTGCTTAATATCGTTGTTACTTGTTACAGTTCGTAAGCTTTTTTCAGGGCCTCATAGGCTGCGTCCTCGTTCTCCGAACGGACCAGAAGGGAAATGTCCAAATCGCTGGTGGTGATGAGCAGAACTTCGATGCCTGCCATCGCCAGAGCATTCAGGGCGCGGGCGGCGACGCCACAGCTGGTGACCATCTCCTCACCGAAGAGATTCAGCTTGGAGTAGCCCACACTGATGAGGGGAGAAGCCTTAGCGTCCTTGTCCAGATTTGCCGCAGAGATGGCCTTCATGACCAGCGGCAGGTCGCCGCTGGATGCCGTGAAGCTGAAGTCCATGCTGGTGCCGTGGGGAGCGCTCTGGCTGATCATATCCACCACGACGCCAGTGTCGGCGAAGATCTGCAGATAACGTGCCATCGTGTTGCCCTTGAACGCGGCATCCTGCACACTGATCATCATCAGGCTCGGCTCAATATTGATTTTGGATACACCGTACATAGTAAACACTCCATTCTGCCCACCGGGCGTTCTGATACAAGCTTTATGCAAGCTCCAAAAATTCGCTGTTGATGTAGGTCTGTGCCGTCTGGCGGATGTAATCGTACCCAAAAGAAGGATACGCGGCGCGGACGCCATGGGCCTGTGCAAGCTCCGGCGTGTAATCCCGGAACAGATACGTGCGGACGTTAGACTTTCCGGCGTCATAGTGGGTCACTGTCACATGGAGCTTCGGGCCGCGCACTGCGCAATGGACGCTGCCGTCCGGCTCGGTGGTCTGCTCCAGATCCAACGTCAGAATCGCGCCGAAAAGCTGGTCAGGCTTGCTTTGAGTGCTCAGGAAATTTCCCAGCGAATAGGCCACAAATACGTTCCGTCCATCGGCTGCGGTGCTCCATTCGGCGTCCTGCAGGACGTGCGGGTGGGTTCCGATGATCACATCCGCGCCCCAGTCGGCCAGAGACTGAGCTAAGGTGCGCTGCGCCTGTGTGATGTTGTGACTGTCCTCGACGCCCCAGTGTACGCCGACTACCACAAAATCGGCCTCCTGCCGGGCCGCCCGCACCTGCTGTTCCATGACATCCTGCTGGCTGGTGTAGATGATGTTTGCGGTCATCTTGCTGTTCCGGGGAATGCCGTTGGTGTGCTCGGTGTAGGAAAGGTACGCGATCTTTACGCCGTCTACTGTCTGGATGGGGATGCGGCCATAGTCCGCCTCGCCCTTCCACAGGCCGGTGGTGATCACATCCTCAGGCATCGTCTCCCAGAATCGGAGGGTAGCGGCAATGCCCGCAGCTCCCTTATCGTAGGTGTGATTGTTCGAGAGACTGAACACCCGGAAGCCTGCCCGGTAAAGCGCTTCGGCGCACTCGCCGGGGGTCGAGAAGCAGGGATAGGTAGAGGGCGCAAGCTCTTTGCTGCAGAGCGTCTCCTGATTGATCCAGTTGATGTCCTGCTGTGCATAGAAATCGAGCAGATTCATATAGCAGTAATCGAAGCTGTATCCTTCGCCCTCTGCAGCCCGCCGGGCGGCCTGTGAATAGATGGGCTCATGAATGAGGTTGTCCCCTGTAGCCGAGAAGCGCAATGTCGTGACGACAGGCTGCGGCTCAGGCACGGCAAGCTCCTCCGAAACAGCAGGGGACTCCACCTCCGCTGCCGGAGGAACTGCATCCACGATGCGGCGGGGCCAGAAGCGCAGAGAGAGCAGCACCGATACAGCTACCAGCAGGACCCCCAGGGTGTACAGGGTGACGCCCTTATGCGAGGTGTGCTTTTGCGCGGAATGCCGACGGCGGGGAGGGGCTGTGTGCTTGGCCATAGGCTCGTCTCCTGACGCACGATACCGTGCCTTATGATGCCATGCGCAGAAAAGCTTACATCTCTGCGATCATGTTACTCATATTGTACAGGCCGGGCTCCTTTTTTGCAAGATAAACGGCAGCATTTATTGCGCCATTTGCAAAAATATTGCGGGAATATGCCGTATGGCGGAGGGTGATGACCTCATCCGGGCCGCAGAACAGCACCTCATGGTCGCCCACGATGCTGCCGCCGCGCACGGCGCTGATGCCGATCTCCTTGGGGTCGCGCTTCTGGCGGACAGCGGAACGGTCATAAACATAGTGGTATGCGCCGTCGTTCTCCTCGTTGATGGCGTCAGCCAGCATCAGAGCCGTGCCGCTGGGAGCGTCCAGTTTGTTGTGATGGTGCTGCTCAACGATCTCGATGTCGTAGTTTGCGCCCAGAATGGCCGATGCACGCTTGCACAGCTCGGACAGGACGTTGATGCCCATGGACATATTGGCGCTCTTGAACACCGGGATGCTACGGGAGAGCTGGACGAGCTTCAGCTGCAGTTCCTCGGAAAGACCGGTGGTGCAGACCACGATGGGCAGCTTGTGAGCCTCACAGTAGGGCAGAGCCTTCTCGACCGCTGCCGGGGCGCTGAAGTCGATGACGACGTCGCCCTTGCCGTCCAGCTTGTCCAGACTGTCATACACGGGAATGCCGTTCATCTCGCCGTCCTTCATGTCGATGCCGGCCACGACGCGGCAATCCTCACGCTGGGCGATCATCTCGCACAGCACATGGCCCATCCGGCCGCCGATGCCCTGAATGATAATATCCGTCATTGTTATTATCCTCTTTTTTATCATACGGCAAATGCCCGGAGATCTGTCTCGCCGGGCATTTGCACATAAAATCGTTTATTCCTTGATAAGACCTGCAGCCTGCAGAGCCTGCTCGATCTGCTCCTTGTGTGCGTCGCTGGGCTCCACGAGGGGCAGCCGGCACTCACCGGCCTCCCAGCCCAGCACATTCATAGCGTACTTGACCGGGATGGGGTTGACCTCGCAGAAGAGCGCATCGCACAGGGGCAGCATCTCCAGCTGCAGCTCGCGGGCCTTGGCGGTATCACCGTCGAACCATGCCTTGCAGCAGTTGTGAACAAGCTCAGGCTTGACATTGGAGACGACGCTGATGACGCCCTTGCCGCCCAGGGACAGCAGGGGGACCACCTGGTCATCGTTGCCGGAGTAGATGTTCAGCTCGTCGCCGCAGAGGGCCGCGATCTTCGCCACCTGACCGATATTGCCGGAGGCTTCCTTGATGCCGTTGATGAGCGGGTGCTTGCTCAGCTCCTTGGCCGTCTCGGGGGCGATGTTCAGGCCGGTGCGGGAAGGCACATTATACAGGATGACCGGAATGCCGCCGGCCTCTGCCATTGCGGTAAAGTGGGCGACAAGGCCAGCCTGAGAGGTCTTGTTGTAGTAGGGAGTCACCAGCAGCAGAGCGTCTGCGCCGCAGGCGGCAGACTTTGCAGCCAGAGCACAGCCGTGGTCGGTGTCGTTGGAACCGGCACCGGCGATGACAGGCACACGGTGACTCACGAGGTCCACGGTATACTTGATGGCAGCCAGCTGCTCCTCGTCGGTCATGGTAGAGCACTCGCCGGTGGTGCCACAGATGACGATGGCGTCGGTGCCGCGGGCGATCTGATCCTCAACGATGCGGCCCAGCTCATCGAAATTGATGCTGCCGTCCTCATACATCGGGGTGATGATGGCAACACCCGCACCAGTAAAAACAGGATTCTTCATAGCAAAAAACTCCTTTGCAGCGCGTTGAAGTTCAAAAAGCGCGCAGATCAGTCAAAATAGCCCTTGGCTGCCAGCAGCTCAGCCAGCAGCACTGCGCCGCCAGCAGCGCCGCGCAGAGTGTTGTGGCTCATGCAGGCGAACTTGTAATCAAACAGGGTGTCCTCACGCAGACGACCGATGCAGACGGCCATGCCGTGCTCGGTATTGCGGTCCAGCTTGGGCTGGGGACGGTCGTTTTCCTCGAAGTAGTGGAGGAACTGCTTGGGTGCGCTGGGCAGGTCCAGTTCCTGTGCGGGGCCGCGGAACTCGGCCCAAGCATTGAGGATCTCTTCCTTGCTGGGCTTCTTATCAAAGCTCACGAAGACAGCGGCGGTGTGGCCGTCGGAGACAGGCACACGGAAGCACTGAGCGGTAATGACAGGCTTCTCGGCGTTGACGATGTGGTCGCCCTCGATGTGGCCCCACAGCTTGAGAGGCTCACGCTCGCTCTTTTCTTCCTCGCCGCCGATGTAGGGGATGACGTTGTCGACGATCTCAGGCATCCGGTCGAAGGTCTTGCCGGCACCGGAAATGGCCTGATAGGTGCAGACCAGAGCCTTGCTGACACCGAAATCCTTCATCAGGGGGTGCAGGGCAGGGACATAGCTCTGCAGGCTGCAGTTGGACTTGACGGCGATGAAGCCGCGCTTGGTACCCAGGCGCTTGCGCTGAGCGGGGATGATGTCGATGTGGCCGGCGTTGATCTCAGGCACGACCATCGGCACGTCCGGGGTGAAGCGGTTTGCGCTGTTGTTGGAGACGACGGGACATTCTGCCTTGGCGTAAGCCTCTTCCAGAGCCTTGATCTCGTCCTTCGGCATATTGACGGCGCAGAAGATAAAGTCCACCTGAGAGGCGACCTCCTCCACCTTGGATGCATCCAGCACTACCATCTTCTTGACACTCTCCGGCATCGGGGTGGTCATGGCCCAGCGAGAACCGACAGCCTCCTCATAGGTCTTGCCGGCGCTCCGGCCGGAAGCGGCCAGAGTCGTCAGCTTGAACCAGGGATGATTTTCGAGCAGAGTAACAAAACGCTGGCCTACCATACCGGTGGCACCGACAACGCCCACTTTATATTGTTTATCCATTTCCAGCACCTTTCCTTTCAAAAAAGCCAATTCGCATAAGACTCCGCTTGCAAAGCAGACGTCTATGCAATATAATAGATACCGCTATACAGATTTTATGATAACATTGATGCGGCATTCGTGTCAATCATCGGAAAGGCAAATGCTAACTATGTTAAAAAAAGATTTTTGGTATGATTTACCCAAAGAGCTCATTGCACAGGAGCCTGCATCCCCCCGTGATGCGGCCCGCCTGATGGTCCTGAGCCAGAAAGACGACAGCATCCAGCACCGTATCTTCCACGACCTGCCCGAATACCTCGAGCCGGGCGACCTGCTGGTGGTCAACAACTCCAAAGTCCTGCCCGCCCGCATCGTAGGCATCAAGCAGCCCACCGGCGCTGTCTGCGAGCTGCTGCTCCTGCGGCAGGTGAAGGGCGACCAGTGGGAGTGCCTTGCAAAGCCCGGCAAGCGGATGCAGCCCGGTACCAAGGTCAGCTTTGGCGACGGCAGCCTGACGGCCATCGTGGACGAAACGCTGGAAGACGGCAACAAGTTCGTTACCTTCTACTACGACACTGAGACCCTCTACGAGAAGCTGGACGAGTTCGGCAAGATGCCTCTGCCGCCCTATATCACCAAGCAGCTGGACGACCAGAGCCAGTACCAGACTGTCTATGCCAAGGAGCTGGGCAGCGCTGCCGCTCCCACGGCTGGCCTCCACTTCACGCCAGAGCTGATGGATACCATCCGCGCCAAGGGCGTCAACATCACCGAGGTGACGCTCCATGTCGGTCTCGGCACCTTCCGCCCCGTGCAGGAAGACGAGATCACCGACCACAAGATGCACAGCGAGTGGTACTCCGTCAGTGAGGAGACCGCAAGACTCATCCATAATACCAAGGCCGCAGGCCATCGTGTCATCGCCGTAGGCACCACCAGCTGCCGCACGCTGGAAGCCGTCGCCGCCAAGTACGGCGAGATCAAAGCCTGCAGCGGCAACACCGACATCTTCCTCTATCCCGGTGTCAAGTTCAACTGCATCGACGGCCTTATCACCAACTTCCATCTGCCCGAAAGCACCCTCATCATGCTGGTGTCGGCGCTGTATGGCTACGAAAAGACGATGGCCGCCTATAAGGTGGCTGTCGAGCAGAAATATCGGTTCTTCAGCTTTGGCGATGCGATGCTGATCTTGTAACTATTATAGCGCTTCGGCGCTGTAATATCCCGACTCTGTATCCGCAGCGAGAGCATACGCCCCCTGCGGCAGGATGCACGGCTGTTTTCCGTGCGCAGAAAGGAAAAATATTATGCCTTCTTTGACGACCTACAAGCTGCTCAAGCAGGAGCACAACGCCCGGCGGGGCGAGTTCAAGACCGTACACGGCACGGTGCAGACCCCCGCATTCCAGAATGTTGCCACCGCCGGCGCCATCAAGGGCGGCCTGTCTGCCCATGACCTGAAGGACATCGGTGCGCAGGTCATGCTCTGCAACACCTACCATCTGCATCTGCGTCCCGGCGACAAGCTGGTGGCAGAGATGGGCGGTCTGCACAAGTTCACCCGCTGGAACGGCCCCATTCTCACCGACAGCGGCGGATTTCAGGTGTTCAGCCTCGCAAAGCTGCGCAAGATCACCGAGGAAGGCGTGACCTTTGCCTCTCACCTCGACGGCCACCGCATCTTCATGGGGCCTGAGGAAAGTATGCAGATCCAGGCAAACCTTGGCTCTACCATCGCCATGGCCTTTGATGAGTGTGTCGAGAACCCTGCCCAGCACGATTACTCCAAAGCCAGCTGCGAGCGCACCACCCGCTGGCTCAAGCGCTGCAAGGATGAGATGGCCCGCCTGAAGCATGAAGGCATCTCCGTCAACCCCGACCAGCTGCTCTTCGGCATCAATCAGGGCTGCACCTTCGCCGACCTGCGCGTGGAGCACATGAAGCAGATCGCCGACCTGGACCTGGACGGCTACGCCATCGGCGGCCTCGCTGTGGGTGAGCCCACTGAGGTGATGTACGAGATGATCAGCGCGGTCGAGCCCTATATGCCCAAGGATAAGATCCGTTACCTGATGGGCGTAGGCACTCCCGGCAACATCATCGAGGCCGTCTCCCGCGGCGTGGACCTCTTCGATTGCGTCATGCCCAGCCGCAACGCCCGCCACGGCCACCTGAACACCTGGGGCGGCATCATCAACATCAAGAACGCCAAGTACGAGCGCGACGAGCGCCCCATCGACCCCGCCTGCGGCTGCCCGGCCTGCCGGAACTACTCCCGCGCCTATATCCGCCACCTGTTCAAGGCAGAGGAACTGCTGGGTATGCGTTTGGCCGTCATGCATAACCTCTGGTTCTACAATCACCTGATGGAGCGCATCCGCGATGAGCTGGATGCAGGCACCTTTACCGCCTTCCATGACCGCTATGTCAAGCTGCTCGACACACGAATTTGAGATTTAGCCTTGAAACATGCCGGATAAGCGCGTATAATAAGGTCATATGAATTTGAGAGGAGATTTTGCCCCATGCAATTTCTGACTACGACCGAAAGCTACATCAGCCTTTTCTTTACTCTGGCTCTGATGCTGGTGATGCTCTACTTCATGATCTACCGTCCCCAGAAGAAGCAGGAGAAGAAGGACGCTGCAATGCGCTCTTCTCTGGAGATCGGCGATCAGGTCACCACCATCGGCGGCGTCATCGGCCGTGTGGTCGCCATCAAGGACGACACCTTCGTGCTGGAGACTGGCGCTGACCGTGTGAAGATCCGCTTCACCAAGAACGCCATCAGCTCTGTCGAGAAGCTGAACATGGACAACGCCCCCAAGAAGTAATAATTTTCCGGATCCGTGCTTTGAACGCGCTTTCCTGCATACAGTAGGTGCAGGGAGGCGCGTTTTTATGTCTGATACCAAGAAGTTCCCAGCGATAGGACTGCTGGTCGTTTTCGGAGTGGGCAGTGCGGCAGCAGCCGTGAGCCTGGCAGGGTTCGGCTGTCTGATGGTCAAACAGGGCCTGACGCAGGAGGCCGCTGCTCCGCTGGCCACGGCGGCAGTCTGTCTCGGCAGCTTTCTCAGCGGTCTGCTGATGGCCATTCTGCAAAAGGGCAAAGGGCTCGTCTGGGGCGCAGCGGAAGGAGCACTCTTTGCAGGGCTGCTTTTTATTCTGGGTACACTGTACCAGAGCGAGTGGGAAACGATGCAGTTCGTCCGGGCAGGGCTTGTCCTTCTGATGGGGGTTCTGGGCGGGATCCTCGGAATGCTGCGCGCGGAGCGAAAGCGGCGCTGAATGCTCAGTCCACGCTACAGCGGCCATACACAACAAAAGCAGGAGGGAAAAAGCACGATGTGGGTCTATCAGGAAACGAAAACAAATGCAGCGGCGCTTGTGCCGACGCTGCCGGAAGATACAGCGGGCGAGTCTCTGGCAGAAAAAGAAGCCATGACGCCTGCTTCCGGGCAGCTGACGGAAATGCCGCCTCAGAAAGCTCCCCGGCGGAAGCCCTTCCAGGCCAGCCGGGACTGCATCCTTCTGGCGGCGGCCTATCTCTTCGGTACGCTGATGGCGGGCGTTTTGCAGGCGCTGTGCGACGCTGAAGAGATGGAAACGCTGGCCTATTATCTGGACTGCTGGCGCGGAGTGTTCGCGGCGTCCAGTACAGCACAGGCGGTGGGACTGTTTGGGACAGAGCTGGCTGTCGTCCTCGGGGCGGCGGCAGTGTTCCTCCTGCTGGGGCTTTCGGCAGTGGGGCCGCTGCCTATCTTTCTGTTTGCGATGTTATACGGGACAGGCTCCGGCCTGCTCTCGGCGCAGCTCCTGAATAGCCTCGGGGCAAAACAGCTCGTTCTCTTTTTGCTCACCGCCAGCCTGCCGACCGCGCTGGCGGCGGGTGCGCTCTGTTTGTTCGGTGCCTCGGCTCTGCAGGTCAGCAGCCGAATCCATGCGTTCTCTTTCGGCAGAGGGGATAAGGGAAATCATCCAGCAGGAGCACGGCTCCTGGTGGGGCAATTCGCCTTACTGGCGGTCTGTCTCTGCCCGCTCTGCGGTGCGGCCACCGGCCTTGTGTGTCTTGCAAATCGTCTGATGCAGGCCGGATAAGCGCCCGACTTTCTTGCGGCCTCGGGCCGGATGTGGTATGATAGAGAAAATGATTTTCATGAAATGAAAACAGGGAGTCCAGAATGAAAGAACCGAAGCTGAAAACCGTATACGTCTGCTCCAACTGTGGAGAGACAAGCCCCCGCTGGATGGGACGCTGCCCCAGCTGCGGCAGTTGGAACACCATGAACGAGGATGTGGTCGCCGAAGCGCCCAAGGCCGGGCTTTCCGGCGGCAAAGCCGCTGCGCCTGTTCGGCAGGAGGGCGTCACCTCGCTGACGGCAAGGCGTCTGGCCGACATCAGCACGACCGAGGAAAAGAGCCGCATCCTGACGGGCATTTCCGAGCTTGACCGCGTTTTAGGCGGCGGCATCGTGTTGGGCGGCGTCGTACTGCTGAGCGGTGAGCCTGGCGTGGGCAAATCTACGATGCTTTTGCAGCTCTGCGGTGCCATCTCCAACCAGCACACGGTGCTGTATATCACGGGCGAAGAGTCTGTCCGTCAGGTCAAGCTGCGTGCGGCCCGCCTGAAAGTCCCGCAGGACAACATCTATCTGGCGGCAGAAAATGATGTAGACGAGATCTGCGGCCTCATCGAGAAGGAAAAGCCGGAACTGGTCGTCATCGACTCCATCCAGACCATGCGGTGTATGGACATCTCGTCTTCGTCCGGCACGGTCAGTCAGGTGAAAGAGAGTGCGGCCCGCCTGCTGGCCGTCGCCAAGAAGCAGGAGATCCCGATGTTTATCGTGGGCCATGTCAACAAGGACGGTGCTATCGCAGGCCCGAAGGTCATGGAGCACATCGTGGATACGGTTCTTTACTTTGAGGGAGACAAAATGCTGCCATACCGCATCCTGCGGGCGGCTAAAAATCGCTATGGCTCCACCAACGAGCTTGGTATGTTTGATATGACAGGGCAGGGCCTTGAGGAAATCGAAAATCCGTCCCAGATGCTCCTGGAAGGCCGTCCGCTGGGCGTTTCCGGGAACTGCGTCGCCTGTACCATGGAAGGCAGCCGCCCCATTCTGAGCGAGATACAGGCCCTTGCGACCAAGACGAATTTCCCGGCACCCCGGCGGGCCTGCAGCGGTTACGACTACAACCGCATGAACCTTCTCATTGCCGTGCTGGAAAAGCGTGCAGGCTATTTCTTCGGCAATCTGGACGTATATATCAACATCGTCAGCGGCATCACCCTGCGGGATACCGCCTGCGACCTTGCCGTCTGTCTGAGCATGGTGTCTTCGCTTCTGGACTGCCCCGTGAGCGATAAGCTCATTGCCATCGGTGAAGTCGGCCTTGGCGGCGAGGTGCGCAGCGTGCCGAATCTGGAGCAGCGCCTGCGGGAAGCGGAACGTATCGGCTTTGAGCGCGCTGTCGTACCAAAGCACAGCCTTGCTCATCTGAATGCCGCCGATTATCCCGGCATGAAGCTTGTCGGCGCCGCCTATATCTCGGATGCCATCCATGCCCTGAAATCTGACCGTCTGTGACCATAAAAAGAGGAAACTATGTCGATTTATCTGGACGAAAAAAATCCCGAAAAACATAAGCCTTTTGATGATGCCTCGCCGGACATCGTCGCGTATGTGCGCTATCTGGAAGTCATCGCAGGCAAAAGCCCCAACACGGCCTTCAGCTATTACTGCGACCTGCGCAATTTCAGCCGCTTTATGAAGCGCCGGCGCGGCCTTGTAACAGACGATACCGAGATAAAGGACATCGACCCCAAGGGGCTCGATACGGCTTTCTGGGGCAGTGTGACCAAGGAAGACGTTTATGAGTATCTGTACTTTCTGAACAGCGAGTGCGGCAACAAAAAGTCTTCGACGGCCCGGCGGCTGGCAAGTCTCCACGGCTTTTATGATTATCTGGTCAATCAGGTAGACTTGCTCAAAGAGAATCCGACGGCATCCATCAAGCCGCCCAAACAAGACAAAGTTCTTCCCAAATACCTGACAGCAGAGCAGTCGATGGACTTGCTGGAAAGCACCCAGACCCAGAGCGATTTTCCGGAGCGGGATTACTGCATGGTCGTACTGTTTCTGAACTGCGGGATGCGTCTTTCGGAGCTTGTCGGCATGGACCTCGGCGACATCGACATGGAACAGCGGCAGATCCGTTTGTTCGGCAAAGGCCATAAAGAGCGGATGGTCTACCTGAATGATGCCTGCAAGGAGGCATTGCAGATTTATCTGAACAAGCGCAACACGATGGAGGGCCTGAACCCCAAAGAGAGAGCTGTCTTTATCACCCGGCGGCGCAAGGAGCGAATCTCAAACCGCAGGGTAGAGCAGCTGGTCACCGGCGCCATGAAAGCAGCGGGTCTGCGCGGTTTTTCCACCCATAAGCTCCGCCATACTGCCGCGACGCTGATGTATCAGACTGGCAACGTGGATATTCTGACCCTCAAACAGCTTCTGGGACACAGCAGCGTCGGCACGACACAAATTTATACGCACCTGCAGGAATTTCAGGTGCGTGCAGCGATCGAAAAGAATCCGCTGGGTGAAGTCAAGAAGGCAAGCTTGGATACAATGTCAAAGGAGACAGGGGAGAGCAGAGGGGAATTTGCCGATCCTTCATCGGATGAGCCTGAAAATGATGAACCGGGCGGCCCGATGGAGGCCTTTGAGGGTGCCGCGCAGGAGGGTTTCCGGGTAGACGTTTCGAGCCTTGCGGATACGGAGAGCACCGACAAATGATGACATCTGAGCAGATACAGCAGCTTCGGCGCGATGAGGCTGCGATGATGGCAGAATGGTCGGCGTCCTCTGTGCAGCCGTGCCGCTTTAACACCGACGGCATCGTGGACTACGAGCGCTGGGCGGCACTCCCGGGCGGAAAGCATATCGTTGTTCTATTGAAGGAAACGAATGCTCTGAGCGGAAGCCTTGTGGATTTTCTTTCTCATGGCGGAAGCAAAACTTACTACCGGACGTGGAATAATGTCGCACGCTGGATAAATATGGTTTTGAATGGAACATATTGGGAATTTGTGCCAAAATCAGCTCTGGATGATATGGTTAGAAATATCGCTGTGATAAACCTCAAAAAGTGTTCCGGCAGCGCCCATGCAAGCGCAAAGGCGGTACGGCAGGCCGCCCGGCAGGATGCGGACCGACTGAAACGGCAGATACAGCTCTACGAACCGGACATCATCCTGACCGGCGGCTGGGGGCCGGTATCGAACATTCTGCACGATGAGATACTTGCGGATGACGCCGAGTGGGTCAAGCCCAATGGACAGACAGCATTATGGTATTATACGAGCTGTTCAGTCCGTTCAGAAAAAGAAACACTCGTTGTGAGTATGCCGCATCCGAATCGAGCGGCGAAGTGTTGGACATTAGAACTGGAAAAGATTCTGCGAGAGACCGGACGATCATAAAGACTGCAAGAAACATATAAAATGCTGCATTGCGGTTGCGTTAAATAACATAACTGTGCCAAATGCGAAAAAACGCTCCAGCCAGCGCAGAAGGCTCAGAAGCCGCTGGAAAGGCCCGAAATCTGGAAAAGAGGGCTTTTTCACTCCCCTACATTTCGTATAACCTGCATTATACGAAATATTATAAAAATCAAAAACAGAGGCCCCCTTCTCCTACGTTCCGTCATCGGTGTAGGTTTTGGGAGTCTCTGCTGTTCTTTTATATCATTTCGTTTGGGACGTGTGCATCGCCTGCCAAGCAGGCATCGTAAAATACAGCTGGACAAGACCGCTTTCATGCGAGCGTCCATTGCATCAGACTTTACAGCGGTGTATCCAGCGGCTGTGTTCCGAAGTACGCGCAGATCGCTTCATAGTAAGCGCGCGCCACTGTCTTACAGCCTTCTTCGCTGCCAAACTGTGCAACGTCCTCTTCGCTGGTCACAAAGCACTGTTCTGCCAGAACCGCCGGACAGTTTACATCTTCCAACAAGGTAAAGCTTCGCTCGTCCCTTACTTCGGTATGGGTGCTCTCTACAAGCTGCTTTACCTCGCCCTGATAATAAATGTACCGGATGCCGCCGTGGCCGCGGAGCTTTGCGCCTGCGGCCTGCATTCCCTGCGCCAGCTGCTGCGCGAAGTAATAGCTCTCCTGATGCCATGTACGGCCCGGAACGGACGGATAACACTCAAAGCCTGCAGCGGCAGAACCCTCCGGCGCGGAGTTTCCGTGGATGGACAGCAGCAGCTGCGGGCTTTTGGCATTGATGGCCTCTGCCCGCTCGCTGGGCTTTGCGGTGACATCATAGCTTTCACGGGAACGCAGCGGGATGTAATTAGGGTCGGCCTCCAGCAGCGCAAGCAGAGCCTCGGAGGTCTGGGCCGTCATCTCTTTTTCTTCGACGACTCCCCTTGCGCCCGGGTCGCTTCCGCCGTGGCCGGCATCAATGCAGACCCGGTAGGGCGGGTCGCCCACCACAGGTCGGAAAGATTCTTCCCCGCTCTCATTTCGCCCGGAGCCGAACAGCGCTGCTTTCCAAAGGAAAAACGCTGCACTGAAGCAGACGACGCACACCAAAAGGCCGATGACCGTCGCAGCGGACGGGCCGCCCTGTCTTCTCCGGCGTGCGTGTCTTGGATTTGAACGTCCTGTCATCGGCTTACTTCAGCTCGACGACGGTCACGCCGCTCTCGCCCTCGCCGTAACGGCCCAGCCGGAAGCTCTTGACCATTCGGTTTCCCCGCAGGTGCTTATGGATCGCAGTGCGCAGTGCGCCGGTACCATTGCCGTGGATGAGGTATACCACAGTCTGGCCGTTCAAAATCGCACGGTCGATGAAGGAATCCACCTCCGGCAGCGCCTCGTCTACGGTAAGACCCAGCAGGTTGCATTCCATCTTTGCCGTGCGCTGCACGCGCTCTACCCTGCCATTGGGCCGGTTAGCATCGCCGGTCAGGCGGGAGTAACGCTGCTGTGCCTTGGTCTGAGGCTTCGTCTCCTTGACCAGCTTTTCCGGCTGCTTGAGGCCTTTGAGCGGCACTTTCGTCTTGATGATGCCGGCCCGTACGAGAACATCGCCGTTTTTATCCGGCAGAGAGAGCACGGTAGCCAGCTGGTTCAGTTCTGCAATGCAGACCTCCTGTCCTACCTTAACTTCCTTCAGCGGAACGAACTCCTTGACCGGGTTGTGTACCACTTCAGTCCCCATAAAGAGCTTTTCGGACTCTTTCTTGGCGATCTCACGGGCGCGCTGGGCCTTCTGCTGGGTGCTCATCCGCTCGTCTTTCTGGATCTGGCGCAGCTCATCCGTCAGAGCGTAAGCCTTGCTCTCGACCTCCTGCGCCAGTGCGCGGGCCTTGGCGCGGGCAGCTTCCAGCTCATTCTCGCCCTGCTGGATAAGCTCATCGCGCTTCTGACGGGCTGCATCCAGCTGGTGGGCGGCCTCGTTTTTCAGGCCTTCCACCTCGTCCTGACTGGCTTTGAGCTGGAGCTTCAAATCATCCAGCTGGCCCAGAACGGCGTCCAGACGCTTGTCTTCTGCGGACAGATGCTGCTGTGCAGCCTCAATGACCCGCTCCGGGATGCCGAGCTTTTCGCTGATAAGGAAAGCGTTGGACTTGCCCGGAACGCCGACGCTGAGCTTATAGGTGGGGCGCAGCGTCTCCAAATCGAACTCGCAGCTGGCGTTGACGACGCCCTTTGTCTCGAGAGCGAACACCTTCAATTCTGCATAGTGCGTTGTGGCCATCAGGAGCACACCGCGGCGGCGCAGCTCTTCGATGATAGCAACAGCCAGTGCCGCACCCTCCGCCGGGTCGGTACCGGCGCCAAGCTCATCCAGAAGCACCAGCGTGTGGGGCATGGCAAGCTCAAGGATGCCGGTGATCTTCTTCATATGACCGGAAAAGGTGGACAGGCTCTGCTCGATGCTCTGCTCATCGCCGATGTCCACGAGGAATTCGTCGAAGACACAGATCTCACTGCGCTCATCCGCCGGGATGAGGAAGCCGCACTGTGCCATCGCGCAAAGCAGACCGGCCGTTTTCAGAGTGACGGTCTTACCGCCGGTGTTGGGGCCGGTGATGATGAGCGAATCATATTCCCTGCCCAGCGAAATATCGACAGGAACGCACTTCTTTGCGTCGATGAGCGGATGACGCGCCCGGATGAGAGAGAACGACGTATCCGTCCGGACAGTGGGTTTGAACGCCTTCATATCCAGTGCAAGGCGGGATTTTGCAAGCAGGACGTCGATTTCCAGCATGGCCTTATAGCTGTACTGGAACTGCGGCTCAATGGCTGCGACCTGACCGGTAAATGCTACCAGGATACGCTCGATCTCCTGGGCTTCCTGTGCGCGGTACTGAAGAATGCGTGCGTTTGCCTCCACAACAGCCTGAGGCTCGACGAAGACGGTCGCACCGGTAGACGAGACGTCATGGATGATACCGCTCACCTCTCCGCGATACTCGCTTTTGACAGGAACGACATACCGGCCATTTCGGATGGAGACGACGCTCTCCTGTAAGTACTTGGAGGTGTCCATATTCCGGACCATGCTTTCCAGACGGTCACGGATGCTGTTTTCAGTTGCACGAATCTTCTTGCGCAGGTCGTTCAGGGTGTGCGATGCCGTATCTGCCATTGCATCCGGCGCAAGGATGGCACTCGAGATCTGCTGCTCGAGGCCCGGCTGAGGAGCCAGTGCATAGAATAAGTCGTCCGTCGGAAGTGCATCGTGTTCCGAAGAGCCATACCAGCTGACGAGGTTCTGAAAGTTGCGAAGCGCACCGGCCACCATCAGCAGTTCACCCATTGAAAGGACACCGCCCTTGACGGCGCGGGCGGCCAGCTGACTGACGCCCTCTACTCCACCGAAGCGGGGCGAGCCATTCTTGATGAGCAGTGAATTGATGGCATCGGTCTGTTCCAGCGCATACCGCACTTCATCGGGGTCGCACTGAGGCTCGATGGCAAGGAGCTTTTCGCGGGACTCTTTGCACACACAGCCCTCCGCCGCCCGGGCAATGATCTTGTCCAGTTCCAGCGTTTTTAAATAACTTGTTTCCATAGTAATTCCTTATATCAAATCGATTTCAAATGGTTATGGCAGGACGGATCTCAAAAAGGCGTAGCTTTTCAACGGCTTGTCCAGATGGGTCAGCGCATATTGCTCTGCTGCTGTAGAGAGTTTCGCCAGACTGCCGACGGAAATACGGAAGCCGAATATCTTTTTATCTTCTACCAGACAGATATGCCGCAGCGCAAACAGCGCCCCGGCGTCCAGATTGCACTTTTTCCCCGCCTTTTGGGCGCATGATTCGCAGAGCAGACAGCCCTCCGCCGGGTCGAGATAAAAGGCCGGGCCGTCGTAGGTGCCGCAGTCGCGGCAGTAGACCAGCTGCGGCAGAAATCCGCACTCGCTCATGGTACGCAGCTCAAATACGGCCTTGATGACCCGGAGGTCAGCCTTTTTCTCGCTTATCATGTAAAAACAATTAAGGAGAAGCCTCAATTCTTTTGCGGCTTCGTCTCCTGTGGGCGAAAGCGCCGAGGCCATTTCCGCCATATACATGGCAAGGCTCATCCCTTCGATGGAGGACGAGATGCCATGGAAGACGTTTTTGACATCCGCCTCTCGCACTGTATACATATTCCGTCCGGGAACAAGCACGAACTCCGAGTAACAAAAAAGCCCGCAGGCGCTGAACAGTTTGCTTTTCAGCCGCAGGCTGCTCTGCGCAGAGGCCGAGATGACTCCCAGCCCCGGCGTCAGAAGCGTGATGATCCGGTCTGATTCTTTATACCGGGTCTCTTTCAGGACAAGGCCCGGGGTCACAATGGTATCCATCTGTTTTTTCTCCTGCCGGGGCGGTGAGCCGCTGCTGAGCAAGCTGCCGCCTGTAGTCCAGATAACACAGAATATCACCGGTGCAGGCAAACGTCTGCCAGCTGAGTTCCACATCCATCGGACAACGCTCCCTTCTTCAAGGTATAGTATCACCTCTAGGGTACTGCGCTATCCCCGGGAAATCTGTCCTGTTATGATGCTCAGCGGTTGGGCTGCTGCTTAAAACCGAAATTGTTGAGCATGAACTCGTTATCGCGCCAGTCGGCTTTGACCTTCACCCAGCACTGTAAGTTGACGCGGCAGCCGAGGAACTCTTCGCAGTCGGTGCGGGCTGCACTGGCGATCTTCTTCAGCATCGCGCCGCCCTTGCCGATGACCATGCCCTTGTGACTCTCCCGCTCACAGTAGATGTTCACGTCGATGTCCACGAGGTCCGTGCCGGGGCGCTCCTTGAAGCGCTCGACCACGACCGCAATGCCGTGCGGGATCTCGTCCCGCATATAGAGCAGAGCCTTTTCACGGATAACTTCCGCAACGAGCTCCTTCTCAGGCATATCGGTGTAAGCGTCATCGTCAAAATAATGCGGGCCTTCCACGGCATAGCGGCTCAGTGCATCGAACAGTTCCTCGCAGTGGTCATTATCGCGGACACTGACGGTATAGACATCATCAAAGACGCCCAGGGCCTTCAGCTCCGCCTTGCGGGCCTCGAGGTCCGCCGGGTCTTTGACGAGGTCGGTCTTATTGATGACCGCGATGGCCGGGCCGCCCTTTTTCAGAGCCTCGACCAGAACCATCTCCGATTCATTCAGCGCGCCGTAGGGCTCGAACAGCATCATGGACACATCGACGTCAGCAATGGAGTCGCTGGCCGTCTTGTCCATCCGCTTGCCCAGCTTATTGTGGGGCTTATGCACGCCGGGGGTATCCAGCAGAACGTACTGCAAAGGCCCCCGGGTGATGACGCCAGTAATACGGGTACGGGTGGTCTGGGGCTTGGAGGTGACGATAGCCACCTTCTCCCCCACCAGCAGATTCGTCAGGCTGGACTTGCCCACGTTCGGGCGGCCAATGACCGCCACGAACACAGAGGATGTATCATAATGGCCCTGGATCGGTGTTTCGTTTTTCAAAATAGAACTCCTGTCTTTTTATTCCGTGTAGCTCACCGTACGGGGCAGACCCAGCTGGGTGAGGACAGCTTCTTCCTTCTCACGCATCCGCATGGCTTCCAGACCACCGTTCTCGTGGTCATAGCCCAGCAGATGGAGCATGGAGTGGACCGTCAGGAAAGCGACCTCTCTCTGCAGCGGATGGCCGTAGAGAGTCGCCTGCTCCTGTGCGCGTTCCATGCTGATGACGATGTCGCCCAGCATCTTGCAGCCGTTGTTCTCGTCCACGTCATAGACGCCGTTCTCACCCAGAGGGAAGCTCAAAACATCCGTGGGCATCGGCTTGTTGCGGTACTGGTTGTTCAGCTCAGCAATGGCTGCGTTGTCCACGAAGGTCACGCTGATCTCCGCCGGGTCGTCAAAATGCTCATATTCCAGCACAGCGTTGCAGGCGCGGCGGATGAGGATGCGAAGGCCCGAGGGGACCTTGATCGCTTTCTGCGAGTTGGTGATCAAAACTTTATTGGACATAAATCGTCCGCTCCTTTCGTTTCTACATTCTATTGAGCGAATGCCCCGGTTTCTGTGGTATGCCGCCGGGGTTGTTTTTTTCATAGGGTTCAGTGCTTAGCCGGGTGGGCAGCGGCCTCGTAGGCTTTGATGATCTCCTGCACCAGACGGTGGCGCACCACATCTTTTTCAGTGAAGTAGCACTGCGCGATGCCGTTCACGCCCTTGAGGACCTGAAGTGCATCCACAAGGCCGCTGCGGGTGCGGTCGGGCAGGTCGATCTGAGTGACGTCGCCGGTAACGACCACTTTAGAGCCGACGCCCATGCGGGTGAGGAACATCTTCATCTGCTCCGGGGTGGTGTTCTGCGCTTCGTCGAGGATGATGAAGGAATCGTCCAGCGTCCGGCCGCGCATATAGGCCAGCGGTGCAACCTCGATGATCTGCTTTTCCACGAGACGCTCATATGTCTCTGCGCCCAGCATATCGAACAGGCCATCGTACAGAGGCCGCAGATAGGGGTCTACCTTCTGCTGCAGGTCACCCGGCAAAAAGCCCAGCTTCTCGCCTGCCTCCACCGCCGGGCGGGTCAGCACGATGCGGGAGACATCTTTGGCCTTGAACGCCTTGACAGCCATTGCCACAGCAAGGTAGGTCTTGCCGGTACCCGCCGGGCCGACGCCAAAGGTGATGGCGTTGTTCCGGATGGAGTTGAGGTACTCTTTCTGACCCAGGGTCTTGGGACGGATGGGTCGGCCTTTGACCGTCACCGTCACGAAATCTTCGGTCAGCTCCCGGACGCGCTTTTCCTCACCGTCATGCGCAAGGCTCAGGCAGTAGCGCACCGTCTGGTCTTCCAGCGGTGTATGGTTCTCGATAAGGAGAAGCATCCCCTCCACAGCACGGGCCGCAGCTGCAACATTGGCCGGTTCGCCCGAAATGCGCAGCATTGTACCGCGGCACACCGCCGTCACCGAAAATTCTTTCTCCAGCATATGGATGTTCCGGTCACAGTTCCCGAATACGGCGGCTGCGATCTCTACGCTGTCTAATTCAATGCTCTTTTCTGCCATGCGGCTCCTCCTGAATGTCACTAAATTCTGCCTCTATTGTACCACCAAAACAGCGCGAAGAAAACTATGAAAATTGCACAAAATTTTTCAACCGCATATGGCGGTTTGGCAGAACACTCAAAACCTGCTCTATCAGTCTTTTCAAAGCCGTCTCTGGGGCAGCTGTTTCGATTGAATTTTGATATTTTTGTGGCCCGCGCAACACATATTGAGAGGATTCTTGTCATTTCACTATAAAAATGGTATAAATTTGATAATGAGTTCCTATTTCGCGTATTTTCTTTTTATGATTGGTTCGAGGTGAAACATATGTCCAAACCCACACGCACTTCCATCATCATCCGTGAAGGCCGGAAGCGCGCCGGGCTCACGCAGCAGGAGCTTGCAGATAAGCTTGGCATTACAACGGGTGCAGTCAGCAATTATGAAAACGGCGTAAGCTTCCCCAAAGCAGAGGTGGCTTTCGGACTTTGCGACATCCTCGATATAACACCTCGCGAATTATTTGAGAGTGAGTGAGATCGAGAACGCTCGGCGTCCCAGCCAAACAAAAATCCCCGAAAAGCCAGGCGCGAAGCCACTTTTCGGGGATTTTACTTTGGAGCTACTGATCCGATTCGAACGGACAACCTGCTCATTACGAGGATGTCAATATATCAAAATTTCTATCATACATACGTTAAAGCAGAAATTGTTTGACTTGCATTTGACTTGCATGTCGATTTTTTTGATGTCCCGAATTATTCTCTTTTTCTTCGCGGAATCGGCTCAAAATCCCAATCCGCCAATTTTACTCAAATATGCACGTCTGCTCCGCTGGGCATCTTACTTCATCACCCTCTTCTTCGCCCTCTCATACTCCTCATCGCCTGCCAGTGCGGCCTGGGTGAAGCTGTTGTTCTTCCACCATGCGGCCAGCGCAGCGCCGACGGTAAACCCGGTGGAGATGAGCTGCTCGAGCTGGGCATTGTCGATGGGCAGCAAAGGCTTGCCCGCTGCACTGAGCAGCTGATTTGTCAGGGCGAGGCCCAGCGCTGCGGTACGGGTCAGAGTACCGGCAGAAATCTTCTTTTTCATTTCAATCCTTGCCTTTCTCGGGCGTCTCGGCCCGCTGCTTGAGGATGTCGATGGCCTTGGTGATGGCTGCGGGGATGGGCAGACCCATCAGGCCGGCATTCTCGACGATGGAGATGGCCTCGTTGGCCGAAAAGCCGATGATCGCCGCGTCGCGGACGAAGCTGCCGCCGATGACGGCATCAAGCTGGCAGGCCACCAGCACGATGAGCAGCGTCTCGCCCTTGCGGATGAGGCCCTTCCAGCCCGCCTTGCTTTCCAGTGCGCCGGTCTTGGTCTTGGGGCTGGCGTGGAATACGCCTGCCACCACCAGACCGGTGATGTAGTCGATGGCCATAAAGATGACCAGCGTCTGCAGGGCAGTGTCCCAGCCGCCGAATAAGGCGGCAATGGTCCCGCCGATGAGGCCGATGACGGTGCAAATGGTATCCTTCATTTTCTTCACTCCTTTACATGGTCCACCGGCTCTTGCCCGCCCGAGTATCAATATGTACCCAGCCGGTCTTGCGGGTGGGGTGCTTTGCGTCCTTCGGATACCGCCCGATGCCGCCACGTCCGGGCAGCAGAGTCTCGGCATAGGCCGCAACGGTAGCCACCGGCACACCCTCCACCCAGAAGTCCGCTGCCCGGCCCAGCAGGTGCTGGCTCGACTTGCTGCCGCCCACGGCGGCATTGTGTTCGGCGGTGCGGTAGCCGCTGGTGATATGTACCGGTTTGCCGAAGTGCTCCCGGATGCACTGTAGCAGCACCACCAGCTCGTCGTCGATGAGGACGACGTCGCTGCCCTTGCAGGCGAACTCGCGGACGCGGAAGCTGGGCGAGAGCTGCCGGGTGGAGTCGCGGGTCATGGAATATTCACGAATCGACATCCTTATCCCTCCACTCAATACTTCTTCCCGCAAATCTCCTCGAAATCCGCCTTGGTGATGATGCCCTTGCGGACATACACCCGCAGCATCGCCTCAGAGATGCGGCCCTGCGTCCAGCGCTCGGTCAGTCTTTCCTTGTTGCTCATAACTTCGTTCTCCTTTCTCATTCTGCGTCCGGCAGGCTCAGCGCCACCATGTCTTCCAGAGCGTCCGCAATGCGGGTCTGGTCGGAGACGCCGGTGTCTGCCGTGGGAGGGTTATCCTCAAAGGCCTCGATGGCGGCCAGATAGTCCTCGTCGGTGACGCAGGCGCTGAAATCGCAGCCCGCCTTGCGATAACGCTCCACCTCATTGTCGAAAACCAGCGCGACGCTGCCGTTGATGATGCCGCCGCCCACGATCATCTTGGTGTAGCGGCCCC